>Ga0105047_10011082_pt1 | contig 14667 bp, 11 predicted proteins | sample MAT04_FD_78384 | JGI IMG/M metagenome (GOLD analysis project Ga0105047, IMG submission 78384) | Freshwater microbial communities from Lake Fryxell liftoff mats and glacier meltwater in Antarctica - MAT-04 (megahit assembly) | ecosystem: Environmental > Aquatic > Freshwater > Ice > Liftoff... | reverse complement strand
TGGCCGGCTGATCCTCGGCGCGACGTACGATGCGGGGGCCGACGCGCGAATCCTCATCGCTGTCGGCGACGTCAGGCTCAGCGGAAGTGGCGACGGGCGCTGTGGCGGTTGCGGGCTCGGCCACCACCGGGGTTTCCGAGGCCTTCGGGGCCTTTGTGGGAGCCTCGGGCGTCGGGGCGAGCGCAGCGGCCATGGCAGACGCCATGGCGGTCTCCGCCACGATGGGCGTGTCGGCGGCGGGAGTGTCCGGCGCTGCGGGCTCGGCAGCTACGACAGCCTCGGCAATTGCGACGGGCTCGGCCGGCGGTGCGGCAGCGGCAGCGATCGCGGCGGCCTCGGCGGCGGCGGCAGCTGCCTCGGCAGCGGGCACCTCGTCAGCGATCTGACGCGCAGCCTCGGCGGCGGCTTCTTGCTGCGCCTTCTTAGCAGCGAGTTGGGCGCGCAACGCCTTGGCCTGATCCTGGGCGCGTGACTGGGCGCTCTTGGCGGCCTCAGCCTTTGCCGCGCGCTTTTCCCGCTCTTCGTCGATCGCGGCCTTGGACGTCGTCCGTGGGCCGGAGGCGGAGTTCGGGCTCAACCAGCTCGGGAGCGCCTTACCCTTGGAGGGTGCTGCGGTCTCACGCTTGGCCTTGGCCCCGAAGACAGAGTTCTCGTCCTCGATGCTCACGGTGGATGCCGCAGCCTTCACGGCGACGCCCGCCTGCTCCAGGCGCTTCAACACCTGCGCCGTGGTCAGACCACGATCACGAGCAATCTCATAGACACGCTTCTTGGTCATCTCGGACCCGCCTCTTCTTCTGTCATACCGGGCTTGGTTACATGCCCGGACCCACTGGGTGGTTCGTTTGGATCTCGCTCCAGCCCGCGGGCTGGGATATCGCCTGTGATGCGTAGCGAGCGCCGGAACGCTCGCCGTTTGACCGCTTGCTCATGACACGCGTCGTCGTCGTGCAACCACGCACCCCGGCCGTTGAGCCGACCTGCGTCGTCGCACACCACGCGCGGCGCGCCATCCGCGTCGTGCCGGAGCACGTGGCGGACGAGCGTGTCGCGTGGGGCGCTGCCCCGACAACCGATGCACGTGCGAACTGGAACATGACGCTCAGTCATCCGCCCCCGTGTCAGCCTCGGCCGCGCCCACTGGCGCGGCTTCGGCTTCAACCTCGATCGCAACGGCAGCGTCATCTGACTCGGCGGGCGCGGCGTCCGTCTCGATCTCCGCGCTCGCATCCGCGTCTGTCTCTGACGCGTCAGCGGGGGCGTCAGCACCCGCGTCGTCCGCGCCGTCAGCATCCTCGCCTGTGTGCTCTTCCTGCACCCAGCCTTCGTGGAGCGAGCAGAACTGATCACCCTCGACTGCCTGGTTCGGACACGGCTTACCGGTCTTGAGGATGGCGTGGCACTTGCCCTCGCCAACTTCCGCGTCGCCCTCATCGCCACCGGCGGGCGCGTTGGCGTCGTACTCGTCCGCGCTACGGATGTCGATGCGCCATCCGGTCAGTCGCGCGGCGAGGCGCGCATTCTGCCCCTCACGACCGATCGCGAGTGCGAGGTTATCGTCAGGGACGATGACGGTCGCCTGACGCGCCTCGTCATCGACGAGCACTTCCTTCACGCGGGCGGGCGAGAGCGCCTTGGCGATGAAGCGCGCCGGCTCGTCGTTCCACGGAATGATGTCGATCTTCTCGCCGCGGAGCTCGCTGACGACCATCCGCACGCGCGAACCTCGCGGACCGACGCACGCGCCCACCGGGTCCACGCCCTGCTGGTTGCTCTCGACGGCGATCTTCGAGCGGTATCCGGGCTCACGCGCAACGCCCTTGATGACCACGAGACCGTCGCCGACCTCAGGAACCTCGAGCTCGAACAGGCGACGGATCATCTCCTCCGACCCGCGCGAGAGCACGATCTGCGGACCCTTGGTGCCGTTGCGCACCTCGAGGATGACCGCCTTGATGCGCGCACCATGATCGAAGCGCTCGCCCGGGATGCCTTCCGAGTTGGGAAGGATCGCCTCAGCGCCGCGGCCGAGTTCAACCACCGTCACGCCACGCTCTTGGGACTGCACCGTGCCGTTGATCATGTCGCCAACGCGGCCGATGTACTCGTCGTACATGATGCTGCGCTCTGCCTCGCGGATGCGCTGCAGGATGACCTGCTTCGCCGTCTGCGCGGCGATGCGGCCGAAATTGTCCGACGGATTCACGGGGATCGTCTCGATGTCCGACATCGGGACCTGGGTCCAGTCGATGTCGAAGTCGATCTCGTCATCGTCCTCGTCGTCGGCTGTGCCATCACCTGCCGGCGCTGGGGCCTCTGTGGCGATGTCCTCAGGCTCGTCCTTGAGAATAATCGCTTCCATCGGCAGTTCCTCGCCCACGAACTGGTGGATCTGGAACGTACCTTTGGTGCGGTCGATCTCGACCTTGGCGAACGGGACGGCCTCCGGCGTCTTCTTGTACGCGGCGAGGAGCGCCTCCTCAAGCGCCGTCAGCAAATCCTCTCCGGAGATACCTTTCTCCCGCTCCAACATCTGGACCGCTTCGATGATCTCGCGACTCATGCCCGCCCCTTTCGGTTACCTGAGCGCGCCGCAGCGGCGAAGGGATCCCCCATCACCAGCTTGCAGCGCACGATGTGATCAAAGCTCACAACCTCGGGCTCGGTGCCCTCGGCCTGGATGGTGACCCCGAGCGCGGGGTCGACCGCGACGATCGTGATGACCGTCGCTCGATGCTTGCCCTCTTGGCGCATGCGTGCCGCCTGGCCGACGTGCGCCAGGAAATGCTCGGCGCTGCGCAGCGGGCGCTCGATGCCGGGGCTCGACACCTCGAGTGCATACTCCGGGCACGTGTCCCGGATCGCGTGGTTGACCGCCTCGCAGTCCTCGAGGCCAACGCCACCCTCGGCGACGCGATCGAAGAACACCCGCACAGCCTCGTGCGCCTCGTCCAGCTCGACGTCGCAGATCACGTATTGCGGCAATGCTTCGCCGAGCACCGATTCGATGCTGCGCTGCAATTCCCGTTCTCGATCAAAGTGTCGTGACATACAAAGAGGGCCCATCGGCCCTCGAACATCCAGTTCACAGGTTGCCGGACGACCTCCGCCGCCCATTGGTGGCGATGATCGATCCGCCCGCGACTATAGCAGGCACTTCCCCGTCTGCCTGCCCGAACCAGGAACACCACATTCATGCATGTGAAGCAAAACGCTTGACGCTTTTGCAGATAGTGCTGTATACATGAATCACACCCCCACAAACACCGGCCAGTCGCTTCCCCCCTCCCCCTCGCGACCAGCCATCGGACGTTGATCTCCCTCCCCCCTCGAGATCGCCGACCACCAGGGGCTTCGCGGGTTGCGAGCGGCATGGATGCCGCCGCGGCCCGCGCTCTTCTTCGCTCATGCGGCAGATCCCTATTGCCGGGACGGCCGAGCCGTCGTACGTTCGAGGAGCAGCACGCCGAACCATGCGCCACGTGGTCAGCTGCACCGAAGGGGGAATACACGCCGATATGCCGCAACTCGATGGCATCATGCAAAGATTTCGCGCAGCGACCGACGTGCGCGCCGATACAGCTCCTCGCCGCGTTGACGCCCCGTTCGACGCAGGCCCAGCTGAATCCACCTCCGCGATCCGATCAGGGGCGCGTGCAGCGCGGACCGGCACGACCTTCGCGAGCTCGCCGAGCGCGTTGCGGTCGGCTTTCCGGTCGCTCGACCAGTTGCTCGACCGCAGCGCCACTGCGCCCCCACCTCACCTGGCAGCGCGCACCCGAACGAGCGCTGCACCACCCACCACAGCTACGCCCGCTCGTCTCACCCGTCCCACGACTGCATTAGTTGCGGCATCCGTCGCTGGAGCCACCGCCGTAGCGTCGCCCACGCGTGTTCGCGTGTTCGACGGCGACGATCGAGACGCCGCTGGCGCAGCGCGCCTGGCGGGCACGTCTCGCGAGCTCGTAGGCAACTCGGATGCCTCCGTTGCAGCGCGTAACGTCCAGGCGGGATTGGACTACTATGCACGCACGTTCGGGCGTGACGGTATCGACGACGCCGGGGCGGGTGTCGACGTCGTTATCAATGACCACTCGACCAACGACGCCGGCGCTGAGATGTTCCAGGGCAATGGCGGCTACTACGCCACGCCCACGGCCGACGGCGGCACGTACGAGGCGATCCGGTATGGCGGTGGCAACCGGTACCAGGCCGCCCGCGGCATGGTGGATCAGCTCCCCATGCTCAATGCCGACGATCTCGCCGTGCACGAGCTCACGCACGGGCTGATTCGCAAGGAAACCGGCTACCTCGGCGGACATGCGAATGAATCCGGGGCCACCAACGAGGCCATCGCCGATGTGATGGCAGCGTCCGCGACGAGGGATTGGCGGATCGGCGAAAGCATGTACACGCCGGGCAGCGCGTACACCGCCATGCGAGATATCGCGCACCCCAACGACACCACGGTTGTGCACGGATTGTGGACCACGATGGATGCCGTACGTCAGCGTCAGGCGCGCGGCGAGGAGGCCGAGGAGCACTGGGCCTCCGGGGTGTTGAGCACCGCCGCCTACCGCGTGCAGCAGCGCCTCGGCGGCGAGGCAGGGTGGAGTGCGGTTGAGCGGGTGTTCTACGACACGATCGACAACGGTCGCCTGGGTGACATGTCATTCGCGGCCGTCGCGGGCGGATTGCGCGCTGCCGCAACCACGCTGTACGGCACATCGAGCGTTCAGTACCAGGTGCTCGACGAGGAACTGAAACGCGGGCAGCTGTAACCGGTCGTGCCACGCTGATTGCACTCGAGGGTGCCGACGGGAACGCCGACGGTGTCAGATCGGCTCGGTTGAGCTGATGCGGTTCATCACGGTAGGCATGAGGTCGCGGCGATGCAGGAGTGCGTCGCGTACGAACGTGGTGAACGCCTCGCGTTCGAGCACCCAGAAACGCGAGTCCTCGGTGGTGGCGATCGTCGCGGTGCGCTGCTCGGTGAACAGCAACGCTGTCTCTCCGAAGAACTCGCCTTCGCCTAAACGCGCGATGGGTGTGCCGTCTTTGACCACGCCGACGGCACCCTCGGCAATGACATAGAAGCTCTCGGCGGACTCACCTTGACGAAAGAGCACTGTGCCTTTGGGCGACCGCTCCTCGCGCATCACACGAGCCAGGCGATCGAGATCGGACGGTGCGAGCGCCTGAAAGAGCGGCACCTCCTCGATGCGGGCGCGCTTGCGACTCACGAGCTGACGCCCATGAAGCGTTGCCACATACGGGCTAATGAGCCGCTCGAAGACCTCGGTGTCAAAGGTGTAGAGCTGCACAGGGCGCGTCATACCAGCGCGTACCGTAGCGTTGCGTGGCGAGCTTGAGACGAGCCCGGCCTCACCGAACCACTCGCCTGACCCGAGCTTCGCGATGCGCTGCTTGACTCCAGCTTCATCGATCTTGGAGACATCCACGTCGCCGCTGCGCACGATGAAGAACCGGTCAGATTCCGCGCCCTCTGACACGATGTCACTCGCGGCCGGCCACATCTCCTCGCTGACCGCCTCCGCAAGCGCACCAATGGCATGCATGTCGAGCTCGGCCAGGAGCGAGACGTCCCGCAGAAAGCGCGCACGTTCGGCGAGCACGGGCGTGCGCGGGCGCCACACCTTGCGCTCGGGCGCGACGTGCGCCTTTGCAACACGGCGAACCTCACCCGTCGCCATGCGCGTGTTGACGACCTCGCCCCCCGGCTTGCGGTCCACAGCTAAGCGTGCGAGGTGATTGATGATCTGTCGGTAGAGATGTGGCGGGTACTGCGCGAGCATCTCGCTGCGCACGAGCCGATCGACGAGCGTGAGCACCGGGTCGACCGCGAGCGTGCCGGCTCCCATGCCTTCCACGATGATCTCAGCGACGGTCCGTGTACCGTCGAAGCGACTAACGAGGGTCGCCTCGTCCTCGGTGAGTGCGAGCACACGCCGCGACGAGATCTGGACGAGCTCCCACTCGTCGCCTATGTGTCGCACCCGAACATCGTCGGCGAGCTTGGGCCGCAGCGACACCAATCCCAGCTGGTCGTCGAGCCGTTCCCACAGACCCGAGCGCGGCAGAACATTCGACGAATCGAGTGGCGTCGCAGCCTGAGCGGGTTTGTGCACGCCCCCATCACCCACAGGCTCGGGTGGAGCGTCACTCACCCGTCGCGCTCCTCGAGCACCAGATCCAGGCGCACTGGCGCGGGGTGCGGACGGCATCCACCACAGTGGATGGCGTCCTCCACGACGAGGGATTGGACCTGCTGATCCCCCGAGCTCCACGCGGTCAGAACGTACGGCAACACCTGCGCGTGCGCTCGGCACGTCGCTCTCCCGCAGAACCTGCACGCCGCAGCGGCCGGCTCGGAACACGTCCAACATTCCATGATCCCCCACTACCCAGTCCCCCTACCCCGCGACACCTAGGACGTGCGAAATCCTGCGCGGGATGAGTCATGAGCCGACGAGGCGGAGCAAACGATCGTGTGATCCGTCGCCCTGGTCAGCGTCAATCGGAGCACCGGGGAGCTCGATGATGAAGGTCGAGCCGTCGCCGGCCGACGAGCGCAATCGGATGACGCCGTGCATCGCCTCGACGAGCTTGCGCGCGGTGAACAGCCCGAGTCCAGCTCCGCCCACGCCCGAGCGCATGTCTACGTCGATGCGGTAGAACGGATCGAACACGCGGCCTTGGTGGTACGGATCGATTCCGGGGCCGCCGTCGCGAACGAGCAGGGCAACGCTTCCGCCGCTGCGTTCGGCGCTCACGCGCACGGGTGCGTGACCGTACTTGACCGCGTTCTCCAAGAGCACGGCGATGACGCCGACGAGCGCGCGCCGGTCGGCGATGGCAATGATGTCGTCTGGTACGTCCACCTCGATGGCGGCGCACTCATCAGCGCGTTCGTCCGGGAGGGTACGGGTCATGCGCGTGATGGCATCTGCGACGGCGCTCGCGACGACCGTCTGACCGAGTGATACTTCGACACGCTCGTTCGCGAGCTGGTGATTGGTGAAGAAGGCGTCGGCGATCTGCTGGAGCTGGTTGGACTGATCGCGCACGATGTTGAGGAACTCAGCGCGCTGCTCGTCGGTGAGATCAAGATCGGGATTGGTGAGCGTGTCCGCGAACCCGAGGATCGTCGTGATCGGCGTGCGCAGCTCGTGCGCGGCGGTAGCCATGAAGTTGCGCTGGGTCTGTTGCAACACGTCGGCCATCGTTGTATCGCGGAACGTCTGCACCACACCACCGCCGGGCATGGCGGTGACGACGAGTTCCGCCACGAGCCCGATACCGCTGCGGCGCACTGGCACAGTGATTCGACGGCTGCCAGGGGCGCGTTCGGCGTGCAAGAAGGCCACCACGGGATCGTCGAGCGTGACGCGCTCGCGCGCGATGCCGGTCAATTGCTCAGCACCGCGGTTCCAGTAGGTGACGTTTCCACCCTCATCCCACGTGCAGATCCCCTCCTCGAGGGTCTCCAGCGTGCGTAGAAATGCTCCGGCCGTGTCCTCGAGCTGGGTGAGTTGTTCCTCCAGCTCGTGCGAGAGTCGGTTGACGCTCTCAGCGAGCTCGGCGAACCCGTCGCGACCGTGTACTGGAAGCTTACGGGCGTAGTCACCGTCAGCAAGCTCGCGCACGCGCCCTGCGAAGGTGCGCACGGTACGGCTCGTGACGAGCGCAATCGTGAGGAGCCCAAGCAAGGTGGCGAGCGACATACCGGCGACGGCGTTGCGCACATCGCTGCGGGTGTCCGCGAGGGCTGCTCGTTCGAGCCTGGGCGTGGACAGCGCGTGCAGCTGGTAGCTCGGGTCCTGGGTCAAATCCCGAGAATAGACGTGGAGGTCGGTGCCGTTGACTCGGACCGGAGTCATCGTTCCGGCTCCGGTCTCTCCGCGCGGATTTACAGCGTTGGCCTGGATGCTGCGAGGGAACGTCGAGCCACGCGCAATGAAGACGCCGTCGCGCTCGAGCGCGAATGCCACAGCATCACCCGCCTCGCTCGCAGCGATGTCGAGCGCCTTCGGATCGAGGTCCTGGTAGATGACGACGCTGCGACGCACGCCATTTCTGAACACGAGGGTCTCGCGGACGTTGACCACGCCGTAACCCGTGCCCTCCAGCGTGGCTCCAGGCGCAAGCAGTGCGATCTCAAGGTCTGGGTTCACGTCTTCGAGTAGTGGTCGAACAGCCTCCACGCGGTCGGCACGTACCAGGTCTTTGACGTCTTCGCGATCGAGGAAACTCTGGACCTGATCACTCAGATCAGCCCGCTCTTCCCGCAGCGCAACGTTGAACGACTGGGTGTTCTCGCGGAGCGCGACTTCAACGGAGTCTGAGGCAATACGCTTGGGTAGCTCCAGGAGCGCGACGTAATCGATCACGACGAGCACAAGCGCGACCGCAGCCGCTGCCAGCAGCAGCCGAGTGGTGAGCGAGATACGTGAGAGTATGCCTTGCATCGACATCCGTAGCATGCCCGATCTCATCCAGTCAGTTCAACCAGATCGCGAGTTTTCCTCAGGCTTAGGCTGCAGAGCCCGGGAACAGTCGCTGCGCTGCGGCGAGGGCGGCCGGGATGTTGATGATGCCCCAGCCGAACTCGAGGTCGCGGCCGCGCGCGCCGGCGTCGGTGGCGGACTCCTTGAGCACGGTGATGATCTGGTCGTGCGACAGCTTGGGATACTTGGACAAGAGCGCAAGGAGCGCGCCTGAGAAGTGTGGCTGTGCCATCGACGTGCCCGACATCTCCTGATACCTGTTGCCCGGTACTGAGGAAAGCGTTTGTACACCCGGAGCGGCGAAATCCGGCTTCCAGAAGGGTCCACCCTTGGGGTGTGGCAATGGCGACGGGCCGCGCGATGAGAAGTCGGCAATCTGCCCGTCGCGGTCGACGGCTGCGATCGCGTTGATTCCGGGGAATTGGCTCGGAGCGGAACCGGTCTCTGGTCCGGGGCCGTTGTTGCCAGCGCTCTTCACCGGCTCGATGCCGGCGGCGACGAGGTTCTCGATCGACTCCTGAAAGACATCCGACTGCGGCGGCCCAGTCCACCAGCTCATGCCGACCACGTCGGGTGCAAGCGTCGGGTCAGGCACGGTGCCATCGAGCATCGTGGGGGCTTGCATGAACTGCAGTGCCTTGAGTCGCACGTCGATGAAGCCCTTGAGGCCGGCGACGCTGATCCACTTGGCGTTGGGGGCAACGCCGATCTTGTCACCGACGACCGTGCCGATCGTATGCGTGCCGTGCGCATCGAAGTCCTTCGCAACGGGAGACGGCTTGGGACCGAAGTCGAACCAGTTGCGGTCGTGCGTGGTGGTGCCGTCGGCATGGGTGCCGCGGTACTTGCTGTTGATCGCCTCGTGCGTGAAGTCGGCGCCCGTGTCGATGGAGCCGAACACGAGCCCGGTACCGTCGGCGCCCACCGCATTGGCAGCGGGAGCGCCGATCATCTCCAGACCATAGGGAACATCCCGGTTGGAGATCGAGTTGACCACCGGGCCACGGTCGTGCACGTCGAGCCCCCAACCCTTGGTCCCGAGCAGCGATGCACCGTCCTCGGCGGTCGCCTTAGCGCCGTTGACGAACTTGACGACCCCCTGGCCGTCGTAGATCGCCCGAACGCTCTTCTCGGCGCCAAACGCGTCGAGGACTTCCTTCATCCCGGTGCCAGTCGGATCGATGAGGAGCGCGTTGGGGCTCACGAGCGTCTCGAAGCCGGCAATCGCACCCGAGGCCTTGAGCTGCTCGGCAAGCGCGATGAGGGGCGCCTGGGACACGGCGGCCGTCTCGGTGATGCGAGCCCAGGCGAGCGCCTTGCGCTCGGGCCCACGCGGCATCTTGGCGACGTCGGCGAGGTTAGGACGTGCTCCGAGTTTCACGACGAGCATGTCATTGGGGAGCATGGTGTTCGGTGTGACGACGCCAGCGGTCATGTGGGAATCCCTTCCTGCGCGAGACCTCCTCCATGAAGCCTCGACCTGGGGCGATCCTCCACTCATGCCCCTGCAATACCAAACGATACGCGCTGACCACTGGCCGCTCGCGGCCACGAATCCGAGCCGAAATAGGCCCCACCTATTCAGGCTATTGCACGATCTTCCGATGACCGACGCACGTGCCCACGCGCTGTCACCCACCGCGCCGTGAATCGGCATTCACGCTCATCGAGCTCCTTGTGGTGATGATCATCATCGCCATCCTCATGGCGGTGGCGATCCCGACGTTCCTCTCGCAGAAGTCCACAGCGCGCAAAACACAGCTCCTGACGAACATCCGGATGATCCAAGACGCACTTGAGAGCTGCTCGGCAGCAGGGAGCGATGGCTTGTACACGGGTTGCGCAGAGCACGACTACCTCTGGGCGTACGACAAGAGCCTCAAAGATCTCCCGATCTGCTGTCCCACGAGCGACCGCATTGCCGGTGCGTTCGACATCAACGGTATTGACGACGACGACACGATCGTCTGGGTCCCGTCTCGCACACAGCAGCTCCAGGGCTACGAAATCGACACGTGGATGAACGACGGTGACAAGAAGATCTGGTTCCAACTTGCACACTGGCCCGATGGCACCATCTCGAAGCGGTGCGGCGAGGGCGACCGGCCCTCGTCGTTCGACAAGGCCCAGCTCGGTGGGGTCCCAGGCTCGCGCATCTGCCCCAAGGGCTCCTGGTAACCAGTCACGAATACCGTAGGGCTACGTTCATCAGCTCCCTGGGCTGGACTCGAACCAGCAACCCTTCGATTAACAGTCGAATGCTCTACCATTGAGCTACCAGGGATCATGCGTGGCAGGCCACGCGAAGGCGCACGATATCAGTCACGCTCGATGCCGTCCACGTCCTCTGCCCGACCATTCAGGACCTCACACCCATGGCGCTGACCCCTTCCTCGCGCGCACCTGCGACGATGTGCGTATGAGCCACGCACATTCGCACACCGCCGACGAGTACCTCATGACGATCTGGCTCCTCGCCTATCCGGTGGGTGAGTACGTGCCATCGCGTCGTGGACCCCAGCCAACTGCTGCGGCGCGCATCGCCGATCAGCTGCACGTGTCTCGTGCAAGCGCAGGCGAGATGCTCAAGCGGCTCGAGGCTGAAGGCATGGTCGCGCGTGGGGAGCGCAAGGAGGCGATCTTGACCGAGAAGGGACGCATCGCCGCCATGCGTGTCGTGCGCCGCCATCGACTTGTGGAGCGGCTCCTGACTGACGTGCTGGGCTACGACGGTGCGGAATCGCACGAGAAGGCCGACGGCATCGATGCCGGGTTCGACGAGGAGATGGTCGATCGGCTGTGGGAGAAGCTGGGTCGCCCAGAGCGCTGCCCGCACGGATATCCGATCGATGCGCGCCACGAGCTGCGCGAGAACCCGACGCTCAAGCCGCTCACCAAGCTCGATGCCGGCGACCGCGCCACGATCGTGCGCCTCGCTGAGCATGATGGCGAGCTGCTCCGGTTTTTCTACGACGCCGATCTGGTGCCAGGTACCGACATCGAACTGATAAGCGCCGCGCGCGATACGTCGGGGTTCGTGACGATTCGCACCGGTGAGGACGAGCTCGTGCTCACGATGGAGCAGGCACGCGCGCTCTACGCACGCCCCGAAGGCGTCCCCGAGATGCCGGCCGATGCTGCGTGCTGGGGAGCACGCGGCGCCTTGCGCGCTGTCGCGACCGACTGACGAGGTCGCGCGGCGAACGGTGCGCGTGGACTACCGTCGCGTGAGCTTACGGGTCTCCCAGATGCCCCACACGATGTACCACAGCGCACCGGTGAGCGCGCCGACGATCAGGTTCGGAACGAGCGCTCCCGGAGTTGGTGCGTCCGCGAGGCCGGCTGCGTAGCCACTGGCGATGTACGCGAACCCGACGCCAGCCCATGCGCCGCCGAGGAATCCAGAGACGGCCCGGATGGCGATGCGGCCGCGACGCGAGTCATCCGGGCGTGGCTCCGCTGGCATGAGGTGCAGGATCGATCCGAGCCCTGCGCCAAAGAGCGCGGCCATCGGGAGCCACATCCAGTCGAGCGTGCCGGCGAGACCGTTCATACCAGCGAATCCGCCCGCGAGGATGGCGTCACGCTTGACCGCCACGATATCGAGGGTCGCACCCATCCATCGAGTGGGTGCTTCCTGGGCGTGTGCCGACATCGACGTCTCCGGGTTCGCTCGGGTGCGATCTCCGGTTCTTCGACGCGCTTCGTAGGTCCGTTGCACCGGGCGCTGGGCCTGCTCGTGTCGCGCCTCGTTATGTCGCGGCTGTCCGAGCCGGCGAAAACCGAGCAGGGCAAGGAGGGCGGATGAGGCGTGGCCGTAGCCACGTCGATTCCGACCGACGCGGAAATGCGAAGGTTCGCAGCCGGCGCAGGGCCGCGAAATAACGAGACGCGACACTCGAGGTCGTGGCAACAATCTCTGTGCCAGTGATGGTGAGCGAAAACCGAGAGTCGCGGTGTGCTGAGCAGAAGCCAGGCATTCGCCTGGCGATGATCGGCGCGCGTCGAACCGAAGCGTTTGCAGCCACCACCACCCGCAGAGATTGTTGCCACGACCTCTCGTTATTTCGCGGCCCTGCGCCGGCTGCACACCTTCGCATTTCCGCGTCGGTCGGAATCGACGTGGCTACGGCCACGCCTCATCCGCCCTCCTTGCCCTGGTCGGATTTCGCCGGCTCGGACAGCCGCGACATAACGAGACGCGACACGAGCCTGCGGACTCAGGCCGCGCGGGTGAGCGCCGCGACGCCAGCGACCGCGCCCGCCACCGCGGCGTGCGGCAGGACGGTCATCGTGTCGAACGCCTCGCCCCGATCATCCACTGCACGAACAACCATGCGGCCAGCGTCGAACGCGAGCTCGAGATGATGGTTGCGCGCCGTGCGCACGAGCGAGGATCCCGGCAGCTTGAATACGTAGGGGATGGTGGTCGCGCCGCCGCCGCCCACGACCATGTACGTCGTGCCGTCCACGTCCCTGGACCGCTCGTATCCGTGCTCATGGCCAGCCAGGACAAGCTGTACGCCGTACTTGGCGATGAGTGGGCCGAGCGAGCCGTAGAGGTTGCGAGCGATGCCGCCGCCATTGGTGGAGAGCATCGGGCGATGCATCTGGATGACACGGTACGGCGCCGTGCTCGCAGCGAGTTGACGCTCAAGCCACGCGCGCTGCGCGCTCTTGTCATCGAGGCGCTGCTCGGTATCGAGGACGAAGAACTCGGCCTGGTCGAGCTTCCACGTGTAGTACGCCTGCCCCGCCGTGTTGGGGAACCGGTTGAAGTACGGACGTAAGTCGCCGCTGTAGTAGTCGTGGTTGCCGAGCGCCGGGCGCCATATGGCGGTGCGGCGTAACTCTGCGAACTGCGGGTCAAAACGCCGAGCCCAGTCGACCTCCCGGCCGAGCGGGTAAACGTTGTCACCCACAGTAGCGACGTACGAGGGGCCCCACTTGAGCGCGAGTGCGGCGCTGCGGGTCTGCGCAGGTGAACCCTCGCCCATGTCACCGAACACGGCAACCTTGCGCGCATCAAGGGGATCGGGGAGCGGTGCACCCGGCGTGCCGGTAATGACGTCTTGCTTGCCGCCGCGCACCTTGTCGACGATCTTGCCCGGCCAGGTCTGGAAGGGACTGCCGTACCACGTCTTGATGGCGGTGACGGTCACCCAGTCGAAGAACTTGTTGTGCGACTCGAGCATCGGCTCGTAGGGAACCTTCGTGTCCATCCCCGGAGGGCGAATCAGGGGCGACGCGTAGACGCCGGTCGGCTCAATCTCGAAGTTCCGCATGTGCGGCGTAACCTACCGGTACGGCCCCCTGCCGGGTGCACTTGGCGGCAGGTCCGGCGCGGTCGATCGTGTCGAGCGCTGCATCGCGCATCGCCGCGAGCTCGACGTCTGTAGGGCCTGGGTCCGATATCGACGGCGCCACGGCAAGGAGTGCAGCACGCAGGCGGCGCTCCTGCGCCGGGTTCGCGCAACCGCCCGCCATGGTGAGCAGGTCGTGATCTTCGATACCGTCGCGCAGCTGCAGCAGGCGCACGCTGGGGATGGCTTCGCCTGGATGGCCGATCGGGCCGCCCGGATACAGGAGCGTCCCATCGCCGTTGCCGACGATATCGCCGTCGTGGAACGTGTCGGCTTCGTGGAATGGGTCCTGCACCTCCTGCCAGTGCGTGGCACTCCAGTAGAGGACGCCGCGCACGCCATCGCGATAGGCATCCCAGCCGAGCTTGCGTGCGGACGGACGCAGGTCGTCGATGAAGAAGGTCGGGTACGGCTGAAAGCTCGTGATCGACGGATACCACCACGTCGCGCGGCCAGCGCGGCGCTCGCGCGCGACGTCCACAGCACGGTAGCGACGGGGATTGACGTTGGGCACCCAGATGTCGACGCTGCCCTGAAAGACCTTCGCTGACGATTCACGTGTGACGAGCAGGCGCAGCCCAGGATCGGCCTCGTGCACCAGATCGTGCAGCTCGCGCACGTCGCCGGAGAGGGCGTCGTCGGGCTCGTCGATGGCGTAGACGTAGGCGCGGTCGAGCCAGCCGTGTGCGCGCGCCCATTTCGCAGTGGCGCGGAGGTAGACGAGGGCTGCGGGGCGGTCGCGGCCGATGGGATCCTCAAAGGGGTAAGTCATGTAG
>Ga0105047_10011081_pt1 | contig 14668 bp, 8 predicted proteins | sample MAT04_FD_78384 | JGI IMG/M metagenome (GOLD analysis project Ga0105047, IMG submission 78384) | Freshwater microbial communities from Lake Fryxell liftoff mats and glacier meltwater in Antarctica - MAT-04 (megahit assembly) | ecosystem: Environmental > Aquatic > Freshwater > Ice > Liftoff... | reverse complement strand
TGTCCGCCACGGACAGATCGCGCTGGGTGCTGCTGCTATCTTTAAACGAGACTGTCTGTGAAACCATCTCCTGCGGCAGGTTGTACGAAAATGGAAGAGTGGTGTCAATCACCTGCCCTGAAGGATCGTAATAACTGATCTGGGCAAATGTTTGGGTATGCATATCCGCTGCCAGGGATGGAAGCGACCTGCCCACCAGGACAACACCTGCCAGATAGTTCTGAGCCGTAAAAACGGGCCCGGATACATACAGAAAATTTTCGTTTTCGATGGTTACCAGCCCAGCAAATTTATCCCCGCGGGCATCACTCTTTCCAGCGAGTACATTTTTCACAATATCCAGGTTGGAAAACAGAGTCTGCCCGCCGGTAGATAGTTCGTAATCCTCTGGATTGTACCCGCTGCGGTGGCGCAGGGACAGAACGTGACTGCCCTGGTCGTCGAGGAACTCCACCGCCTCCTGCTGGTTATTGGCGATAATGCCCAAAGTGAGCGTTTTCAAAGCATCGGGATCGTTTGAGACAATTGCAGAAGGAACGCCCTGAACATTGGCCAGCAGGCGCAAGGTTTCCAATAACTTTGACTCGTTCCTGACCATTAATTCGGAGGATATTTTCCCGGCCTCAAACACCTGCTTATTGAAGCGCTCCTGTACATTTTCAGAGACCAGCTGCGTGATCACATAGGCTGCGACCAGTGCCAGGATCAAGGAAAGAATCAAATACGGAATCGTAATCTTGAGCAGTATCGGAACCCGCAGATGGGGCACTTTTTTTGGTTTTGATGCGGCAAACAGTTGATCAGCCATAATATTTACAATATATTATAAGGGTTCTAAAAAACAGTGGAGACCACAAACTTGTAACATTACAGTATTGATAAGTTGGATAGTAACTGCCCCTTCTTGATGAGCCTCCACGTTGACGACACTGCTGTCAATATCGATTGTAATAGATTTGAGCTTGCCCTTCCACAATAACTTTCTGAAGACTTTGAAATTGATTTTTCTCAGCATTTGGGTTGTTTTGTCGCTGAAGTTCGCCAGAAAGCGCGATACCGTTTCCGGTTCTTTGATCGAATATCGTCCCGTTGTCCTTCGGGAATGGCAAATTCATTGATCAGAGGATCGCACTGCAAAAGCTTTAACCGTTCCAGTTTGTCAATTCCAACGAAGTTGCCGCACAGCATGGTTTTGATATGGTTCGTTTTAATTTTATTAGTGGATGCGTTCTCAAAAATCAGATCGTTATCAATCAGGTCAAGGATCCCATTTTTATTGGCATATTCCAGCAATAGAAATAACCCGGCATTTGAGGTGAGATTTATTGGCTAAGAATTCGATTCTAATAATCACGGCGACATCCTTACGGTATATTTTCTTTCCTTAAAATTTTTAAAACATGATCCGGATCGATAGTTTTCCGTTTCACCCAATGGGTGAAACCTTAACCCTTATGACAAACCCCGAAATAATTCCAAAGTAGGACGAAAGCAGCTATTTTGGTTGAAAATTGATGAGGTATCGACTCAAATGGACGTTTTTTACATAGAAAGAGGGGCATTTTTAAAACTCCATTCCTTAACTGTTTACGCGACGTAGAATCTGGGTTATAGTTATTACAAGCTGAAATTTTTTCATTAACGAAACTGACCTATATGAATTGAACATCAATACCTCTACCTGAAGGTGGCTAGAGCAAATGGTTGTTGTAAAAAGCCATCAACTGTTCGAAAGAAACGATTGTCTATCCAGACAGGAGAACAAGTGACGAATATGAATACCCAGCCCAACCTCTCACAGACAACCTCATCCGAAGTGTCGGGTAAGACCAACGAATTCGAGGAATTGGCGGCCCTTCCAGGCGACTCTCTCAGAATAGGTTCTGCTCACACCTTCCCTATCATTGGGATTGGTTCTTCCGCGGGCGGGTTAGAAGCTCTGGAACTTTTCTTAAAAAATGTGCCCCCCAATTCGAATATGGCTTACGTCATTGTCCAACACCTCGACCCGACCCAAAAAGGCATGATGGTGGAACTGCTGCAGCGCGTCACCGCGATGCCGGTGATTCAAGTTACGGATCGGCTGATTGTAGAACCGGGCCGCGTCTATGTCATCCCCCCCAATAAAAATATGTCGATCATGCATGGCGCACTGTATCTGTTTGATATGCTTGTACCGCGCGGTTTGCGCCTGCCAATCGATTTCTTCTTCCGCACCCTGGCCGATGACCAGCAAGAACACAGCGTGGGCGTCATTTTATCGGGTATGGGCTCAGACGGCACATTGGGGCTGCGCGCCATCAAAGAAAATGCCGGGACAGTTTTTGTACAAGCCCCGGCCTCAGCCAAATTTGACGGAATGCCGCGCAGTGCCATCGGCGCCGGGCTGGCCGATGTGATCGCGCCGGTCGAAGAACTGCCCGGTAAGATCCGCGCCTTTTTCAAGCGCACTCCGCTCCTCTCCGTGAATAACCTGATCCTGGAAAATAAATCTCAGAGCGGCATTGAAAAGATTCTGATTATATTGCGGACTCAGACCGGACAGGACTTTTCACTCTACAAGAAAAATACCATCTACCGCCGTGTCGAAAGGCGCATGGGGTTGCACCAGATTGATCGGATCGCGACGTACGTGCGTTTTACGCAGGAAAACCCGCAGGAAACTATACTGCTCTTCAAAGAATTGTTGATCGGGGTGACCAGCTTTTTCCGGGACCCGGAAGCCTGGGAACAGCTCCAAACCGAGGTGCTTCCGGTACTTCTTGCGGCTCACCCCACGGGCGGCGTGCTGCGCGCCTGGACGCCCGGCTGTTCGACGGGTGAAGAAGCGTATTCCCTGGCCATGATTTTCAAAGAGACTCTCGAAAAGGTCAAGCCGGCCCACAGGTTTGCGCTTCAGGTTTTCGCCACCGACCTGGACCAGGATGCGATTGATAAGGCGCGCCAGGGCTTCTATCCGGTCAATATTTCCGCTGATGTTTCGCCAGAACGCCTGCAACGCTTCTTTGTTCAGGAAGAGCACGGCTATCGGATTGTGAAAGAGATCCGTGAGATGATTGTCTTTGCTCCGCAAAACCTGGTGATGGATGCCCCTTTCACCAGGCTTGATCTACTCATCTGTCGCAACCTGTTGATTTATCTGGCAGGGGAGCTGCAGAAAAAACTCCTGCCGCTTTTTCACTACAGCCTGAATCCCGGCGGTTTCCTGTTCCTGGGCAGCGCAGAAACAATTGGCGGCTTTGGTGACCTCTTTGCCCCGCTGCAAGGCAAGAACCGGCTCTTTCAATGCTTGATCCCGGCAGTCAAGAATGTGCCAGTCAATTTCCCTACAACATTTTTCTCAGGCTCAGCCGGCACCGTGGATGCCAACTCCTCCCCTTCGAAGATGATCCCAGCCATTACCAACCTGCAGACCATGGTCGATCAACAGATCCTGCAGCGTTTCGCACCGGCGGCCGTTTTGGTCAATGAAAAAGGCGATATCCTGTATATCAGCGGTCGAACGGGAAAATACCTGGAGCCGGCGGCGGGTAAAGCCAATCTCAATATCTTTGCCATGGCGCGCGAGGGTCTGAGATTTGAATTAAGTAACGCTTTTCAAAAAGTAGTTCGCGAAAAGACCGCCGTGACCGTGAGAAATGTACGGGTAGGTACCAATGGTGAAACCCAGGCATTAGATCTCACCTTCCAACCTCAGGCGGAAAAAGAAGGTTTGGAGGGCAAGATCTTAATTGTCTTTAACGATAGGCCTGCGCCGCCTAAAGCCAAAGCCCGGGGTAAAAGCAGCGCATCTTCTGCTGACGGAGAACGCCTGATCCTGCTGGAGCAAGAACTCCACCGCTCTCATGAGGAGCTGCAATCGACCCATGAAGCCATGCAGATCTCACAGGAAGAATTAAAATCGACTAACGAAGAACTCCAATCGGCGAACGAGGAATTGCAGAGCACCAATGAGGAGTTGAACACATCCAAGGAAGAGATGCAGTCGCTCAACGAAGAGCTGCAGGTGGTCAACCATGAACTACAGGCTCGGGTAGATGGTTTATCGCGCAGCAATAACGACATGAATAACTTGTTGAATAGCACCGATATCGCTACCCTGTTTCTGGATGACCGGCTTCGCGTCCGGCGTTTTACCGATCAGGCCTCAAAGGTGATCAAGCTCATTCCCGGTGATGTAGGCCGGCCGATAACAGATATGGCTTCAGACCTGCTTTATCCCAATCTGGTCGAGGATGTTCAAGAGGTGCTGCGCACGCTGGCCTTTAAAGAAATGCAGATATCCACCCGAACTGGGAAGTGGTTTACAGAGCGCATTATGCCCTATCGCACCCAGGATAACCGGATTGATGGGGTGGTGATTACCTTTGTGGATATCAGTGTTGCCAAAACGCTCGAATTGGCCTTTCTCGAAAAGGAGCGCGAGATGAAAGCACTCTTTGAATACATGCCCCAGGCGTTTGCCATGTTTGAACCAGTGTTTTCCCCACCTGAAACCTTGAGCAGCTGCCGGTTTATTTATATTAATGATGTCTTTGAGCACAGCATGGGGGTGAAGAACGCGGGCGTTCAGGGAAAAACGGTTCACGAAGTATGGCCTAAAACCGATCTAAGTTGGATCGAAATCTGCATGCAGGTGGCTGTAAGTGGGATCGCAACCAGTTTTGATATGAATTACGCTCCGACCGGAAAACGTTTCCAGTGCAATGTCTATCGCCCGGGAGAGAGTCCGAACCGAGTATGCGTGATCTTCGACGATACTGGCGTACCCAAGGCCAGAGCGAATAAGTCAAGAAAATCGCTGGCATGAAAACAAAACCAAAATCCCCGTTGGAATATGCTGACCTGCGCCGCCGGGCTGAATCCCGCAAATTACAGCTCAACGCCCCTGAAGCATTGCCCCAGACAGGGTCCGGCAGACTGCGTCCCGTCGATGAGTTGCGGCGGGCGCGGTCTGAAGTTGAACATGGTCTCAAACATTATACCGAGTTGTATGACTTTGCTCCGGTGGGATATTTTACTTTGACGAAGGATGGGGCGATTCGCCAGGCCAACCAATATGGAGCGCGTTTGCTTCAAATCGAGCGGACCGATTTGGCGGGCCTGCATTTCGAGCAATTTGTGCGCGAAGACAATCGGTTTGTTTTCAACACGATCCTTGAGAATGTGTTTGGCCGGCAGACGAATGAGACCTGCGAGTTAGAGCTGTTAGATGAAGGCGATGAAGCCCGCTGGATTCAAGTTGAGGCAGTCCCAAGTGAAAATATGCCAGAATGTTTTGCGGCAGTTCTAGATATCACTGCCCGCAAGCAGGCAGAATTTGAACTGCAACAATTGAGCATGCATGATGCTTTGACAGGACTATACAACCGCGCATACTTCTATGAAACCATGCATCAGCTCGAACGTGGGCGGCATTTTCCAATCAGCATTTTAGTGGCGGATGTAGACCACTTAAAGTTAACCAATGACAAGTTTGGGCATGCTGCTGGGGATGCCATGCTGATTCGCGCTGCTAAAGTGTTCGCTGCAGCCTTCCGCGCCGAGGATATTGTCGCGCGCACCGGGGGCGATGAGTTTTCCATGCTTCTGCCTGACACGGATGCAACCGAGGCCGCGCAGATTCTGCACCGGTTCGCCCATATCCAGCGTGAGCACAATATCGCCTATCCCGACCAGCCTCTAAATCTTACTTTTGGTCAATTTACCGCGGAAACCAACACCCCATTAGACCAAACGCTCCAAATGGCGGATGCAGATTTATATTTTAGAAAACGGGAACGAGGCTACCCCGATCATCAAGAAAATCCAATTAAATCATTGACCGTTGGTGAAATACGCCGCCGTGCTGAAGAACTGCACAGTCAGAATTACATCCAGGCGCAAACGCATCGAACGGATGTGGATATGCTGCGACTCGTTCATGAATTGGAAGTGCATCAGATCGAGTTGGACATCCAAAACGAGGAATTGCAGCGGTCGCGAGCCGAGGTTGAGTCCGTCTTGGAACTTTACACAGATTTGTACGACTTTGCTCCGGCGGGCTATTTTAGCCTGGAGCCAGGCGGAACCATCGTACAAGCTAATCTAAACGGAGCCCGATTCCTTGGGGTAGAGCGCTTTCATCTGGTAGGCAGGCGTTTTGGGCTGTTCGTCAAAGAAGACGATCGAGCCGGATTCACTGGCTTTCTTGAAAAAATATTCGACAGCCAGGCGAAAGAGACTTACGAGTTGGCACTCTTGAAACGAGGTTCAAAGCCCATTTGGGTACAAATGGAGGGAACCTCTGATAAAGATAGGAAGAGATGCCGGATTGTGGTTGTGGATATCACTGCGCGCAAACAAGCGGAAGATCAATTACAGGAGGCGTATGCCGAACTGGAACAGCGCGTGAGTGAACGCACGTCTGAGTTGAGTACAGCGGTTGCATCGTTGAAACTATCCGAAACCACGATCCAAACCCTGTTTCGCATTAGCAACAAATTAAATTCCACACTTGATTTGGATAGAATCCTGGACGATTTGGCGCAGGAAGCCATCCAAATCGTCAACGGCGAGAGCGGCTTCGCCGGGCTGCGTACCGCCGAGGGTATGACCGTCCGCAAGGTTTTCCAGCGGGGCACGGTGATACCCTTTGAGCATACCTGGCCACTGGGACAGGGAATCCCGGGTTGGGTTTTGAAGTATAAGCTTCCTTATGGTACCAGTGATGCCGCCAACGATCCGATCATGCAGGATGAACTTGTCATCAATGCCGATGTGCGTTCCATTATCTGCACACCCATCCTGGATTCGTCCGGCGAGGTGCTGAGCTATTTTGATATTCGCAACAAACGAGAGGGTGAAGGCTTCACTGTTCAGGATCAAGCAATGCTTATGGCGCTTGCGCCAGTCGCGTCTATCGCCATCCAAAATGCTTTGGCATTCCAACAGCACCTGTCGGCCGAAAAGGAACTCAACCAATCCTATGAAAGCGTGCGGGCGCTCGCGGCCAATCTGGAATCGGTGCGAGAGGAGGAGCGGACCCAAATTGCGCGGGAATTGCATGACCAATTAGGGCAGGCGCTGACCGCCATGAAGTTTGATCTGGCCTGGATAACCAACCAGTTGGGACAAAAAGACCCCACCCTCGTTCAAAAATCCAGAGCTGTCACGAAGCTAATGGACACGATGATCAAAACCGTGCGGCGCATCGCAACCGAATTACGGCCAGGAATGTTGGATGATCTGGGGCTGGCAGCCTCGATCGAATGGCATACCCGCGATTTCGAGAAGCGTACTGGGATTGTGTGCGCTGTAAGTGTGCCAGCCGAGGAATCGCCCTTAACCCGCTCCCAGTCCGTGGCAATCTTCCGCATCTTACAGGAGGCTTTGACGAATGTGTCACGTCACGCCCACGCGCGGCACCTCGAGGTGAACCTGACCTTCACGCCCGAAGGGGTGACTCTCCAGATCCATGACGATGGGCGGGGTATCCAGGCTAACGAAATCGTTGGCCTGCACTCACTGGGTTTGCTGGGGATGAAAGAACGCGCGATACGATTGGGGGGCACCTTCAATATTCGAGGTCTTCCGGGCTCTGGGACATGGGTCATAGTTTCCTTTCCTATTAATTAGATGTGAACTGGTAATATTCGTTACTTAAAAAATTCTAATGGCCGATAATCAACTAATCGTACGCGAGGGCATTAAATAAATCATTAGCGAGGCTTTTTCCCAGGCACGTTTGGTGAAGTAAAAAAATGTAAATGAGCATCTATTAAAAAAATGACCCACCTCGGTGCGCATGCTAAGCAGAGGCGTGGTGGGTACTGTTGAAATGATTATATCCGAGTTTTCTTTAGAAACTCGAGCAGGGCATTGCTTCTGAATAGACTGCTAAACAGGTTTATTGATTTCTGCGACTAACTTGACTTCGATCTTTGCATTTAATGCTGCAGCAATCTTGTTAAGAAATGATAAACTCGGGTGGCTCGAACCGTTCTCCAATCGAGCAATGGATGGCTGACGAGTGCCAACCATCTCGGCGAGTTGGGCTTGGGTTATTCCTCTGAGTTTGCGAAGCCGGGCAACCTGATAACCGGGTTCCAGTTCTTCTGCGGCAGCAATAAACTCAGCATCTTTACTTTTTTCGGCTTGCCAATCTTCAAATCGGGGCATATCTTTTCGGGCCATATACCACCTCATCCATTAATTCTTCCAAACGTCGCAGTGCAATCGCAATCTCGCGGCCAGGCGCTTTCTGATTTTGTTTTCGATATCCCTGCAAGATAACAAACTGTTGCTCAATGTAGGCGAAATAGAATAACCGGAAGCCTCCGGGTCATAGTTCCCAAAGTTTTCCTTGAATCGGTTTGGCATGCGGCATAGCTAAATTCGTTCCAAACTCCTGCAATAGTTTCAAAGCGTTGCGAATTTTCGCCTGTTCCATCACAGGGAGCTCTTCAATAAATTCCATTGGTGGACATTTTCCGCGACGATCCCTGTAAAATTCGATGCTCTACATGTTTTTCCCTTTTCACTATAACAAAAATGGCAATACCGCATAACTTGCTATAAAGCAAAATTTCTCTCTCATCCCCCTCCCCCAGGCCCCTCCCCGAAGCGGGGAGGGGAGCAATTATAAGCGGAGATTTTGCTACGTCCCGTGGCAAAATCTCCGCAGACCTCTGCTTTTCTCCCCCTTCCCGCCTCGGGGCCGGGGGTTAGGTTCTGAATGCCAATAGCAAGTTATGCGGTACTGCCAAAAATGGTATCATCTCAATAATTGATACTGTTGGCGAACTCATAAACCCTCCATCCCCCGGCCCCTGCCGCACCCCTGCGGGTTATGGGGCAATTCCGTTTTTAGGCGAATTGGAATGGGGGGAGTTGGTCCATGTCGAAGCATGAGCCATCTGGAAAACCGACCCGCAGATATGAGCGTTCGTCCAATACGTATAATCGCCAGGCAGGGCTAACAAGGTGACCGTTTGTTCTCCCAGTTTTAAAGTCTCAATTCGATCTGCTTTATGGACGGGAGCAGAGAGTCTGAGTTTGATAAAATGTTTAATTTCCAAGCCAGATACAAGTCGTCGATATTCTCACATGAGACAGCCCTCTATCTTCACGATTTGACGGATAGGACCCCATTATCTTATTCGATTTCTATACCAGTTGGCTATCATTCGATTTCAATGAAGGCGGGTGGGTATAAAATTTTCTATGTAAATCAAAACTTGTTTGACTTGGGGGTCATTTCGATGCAATCTCCTCATGGAAATGAAATCAGGACCTCGAATCTTGAAAGGACGATCTGTGATGTTTTGCGGAGCAGGAATCAGATCGATGTGCAATTGGTCAGCGAGGCTCTGAAAAGATATGCAGGTAAGAAGGAAAGAAACATAGAATTGCTCTATTCCTATGCCAAGCAATTCAGAATCCAAAAAATCGCGCGAGTTTATCTGGAGATTCTTCTTTAAGATTTGATTGTTCCCCCTAGTGTCAGTTACCTGAAGGAGTTTTACCCATGAAACATGCCTATTTACGCCGCATTTGCCGAAATCAACGGCCTTTTTAAGCTCGTTGGGCAATCTTTGTGGCTATTGTACTTGTCTCTTCGACAGGCTGCTAGCTTTTCCATTCAGCAACCTTTTCCTTTCCTTCGAAGTGCTTTTATGGCGGCTATCGTACCATATTCAGCTATAATCCAGTTATCCCCCACCGACTGTGGCTGGATCCGCTTTTGCAATCTGGCGAGTAAAGAAGGCTTTGCTGAAAACTACAACACCGTCACTGGGCCTGCCCTGTGCGACCGGGCCTACACATGGACTTCGTCCGTATTCTTGATCCTGGCAAGCCAGTATTTGTAAACCAGTTTACAATTTTACTAAGACACAACTGCTTGTGTGGGGAGATAAACCTCCCCACACCGCAAATGAGGCATAAATCATGATACACAACCTTAATTTAGGTCAATTGACCCTGGAAATTGGCGCAGAGGGTTTGTTTGTGATGCAGGCCGCGGGCTGTCAGCCAGTCAAATTGAGCTCCCCCGAGTTTGAAGTCAACGGTGCCAGGCGCAGCGATTTTCACTTTGACGGCGTGATTGAAACCCGCAACCTTCCTTACGGCGGCCAGGAAACCATCCTTCAGTACATCACCCGCACCGAACCGGCGATCGATCTGTTTGTATTCGTGCGCAGCTTCTCGATCTCCCCTATCCTGCGCTTTCGCTATGCCCTGGCCACTCCGGCTGGCGCTGCCCCGGCCGCCCTTACCCGTGCCACCGGCCAGGATGCTATCACTTACTTCATCCTATCGGGGCCCGGTCTGGAAGGGGCCACTCTGACCGAGTACCAGCTCAGTCACTTCGATCAGGTGGCACACTCCTACCTTCCCCTGCGTCTGGATCGTTGCCCGGAGGATGTGATTCCTGGGATGAACTTCGTCGGACCCGTTGCCCTTTATCACACCCCCAACCAGACCTTGATGGCGGCCTTTGAACACGGCGCCGACCACCCGCAATCTTTTTTCGAATTTTTGGTTGGGTCCGGCTCAAGCCTGGGACTGAGAGCCCTCAAAGGCAACACCTTCCACGGCGAACCTTTCAGCGCTGAACTTCATTGGGAATCGGTTTGGTTCGAGCTGGGCCTTTACCCTGGGCCTATTCAGATCTTTCTGCCTGAATACCGGCGCTTCTTTCTTGAAGATGTCTGCGCCAACCGCCAATCCCGCCGGCCAAACATTTATTACAACACCTGGAATTACCAGGAGCGCCAGCGCTATTTCAAAGGCCGCCCGTATACCGAGTCGATGACTGCTGAGCGAATGTTGGCGGAGATCGATGTGGCCCACCGTCTGGGCGTGGATGTGTTCGGGATTGACACTGGCTGGTACATCAAGACCGGCGATTGGCTGGTGGACCGTAAACGATTTCCCGAGGGCTTGCGTGAGATTAAGCGCCGGCTGGATACCTACGGCATGAAACTTGGCCTGTGGTTTAACCCGACCGTGGCCGCCTTGACCTCTGAGATATTTATAAAGCACCCAGAGTATGAGATGGCCCGGGATGGTAAGCCGGCCTGGCGCGGCGAGGTATGGGAGACAGAGACCAGCACCGGCATGTGTTTGGCTTCGGATTACGCCGAACACTACATTGAAACGATGGTGCGCCTCTACAAGGAGCTGGGCGTAACCTACTTCAAGTGGGACGGCGTCCAGCAATATGGCTGCGACTCACCCCTTCACAACCACGGCACCAAAGCCAATTCTATCGCAGAGCGGGCTGAGTGCTACGCCTACCAGATGGGCAAAGCCATGATCCACATTGTAGAGCAGGTGTCGCAGCGCTGCCCAGACATCATTGTCGATTTCGACGTGACCGAGGGAGGGCGCTTTGTAGGCCTTGGTTTCCTTTCGATGGGCAAATACTTCTTGGTTAACAACGGCCCCTACTTCCACGATTTCGATATCCCTCGCCGGGTCAAGATGGATCCAGATACGATCAACGTGTTTTTTTACCCCGGCCCTGCCCGGTCGCGTATTTGCCGCACCGGGGCGCGTTTTGATGAGTTGATTCCCTCCATCCTCTTCTTAACCCACTACCTGCCAGATGCCCCCCTTCTCTCACAGAGAAACAGTTTGGCGGCCCTTATGTTGGGCGGCAATGGTTTCTGGGGCGACCTGCTGGCCTTGAGCGAAGAAGATATCACCTTCGTTTCCGAGCAAATCACTCTCTACAAGCAGGTGGGTGACAGTGTGACCCGGGCGTACCCGCGCCGATTTGGCTTTGCTGGCAGCAGCCCAGAAATTGTCGAAAAGATCGACCCGGCGACTTCTAACGGCCTGGTGGCATTCTTTACCGTCACCCCCGGCGTCATTACCCATATCACTCGGCCCCTCGACCCGGCCAGGATCAAGCAAGTGGTCGGGGTAGATGACTGGGAGGCCGTCGAGGGTGGGCGGATCAAGCTGACCGTCAACCTGGAGCGCAATGATGCCCGAGTGGTTTTCTTCTTGGGGAATTAATATGAAATTTAGGCAGTACCGCATAACTTGCTATGATATGGCTAAAGAAAGGTTAGCCTGATATCCCCGATTATTACGTCATCCGCGGCTATGAAGCCACCGACGGCGCCAATCGTGCTGGATATTTCTATTCCGGCCGGGTTACAGGCGGCCCCCGCAATTGGCGCACCCATAGAATAAAGGGAACAGAGCAATGCAAACGATAGAAACGAAACGCCTCTTTCTAAGAGTCTTTACTTCTGAAGATTGGCCTGATGTCCACAAATTAGCCGCAGATTGGAGCAAAGCTCCCGGGCCGGCGTTCGACAAATTTTCGACAACTGAAGCTGAGACAAAGGGATTAACGGAGTACTTTGCAAAAGACGATAAATATTATGCGGTGTACTTGCGAGAAGCAAAAAGGGTGATCGGTCTGCTAGGATTAAACGGCATTGGCCCAGACAATCTATTCGATCTTGGTCATGTTTTCCTTTCAAAATATCAAGACAACGACCTTGATAAAGAGGCTTTCGAAGCCATAATCGATTACATTTTCACGAATTTAGGGGGTCTGTCAATCGTTACCAGGAATGAACCCACTCATAAAGAACAATTAGCTCCGCTGAAGGCTTTGGGCTTCCTGAATATTAATCCAGAGGAAAAAGGCGAACTGGTGCTGACAAAGGAAGACTGGGTGTGATCTACAGGAATCGGGCTTCACAATTCTCTCCTACGGTAACGCGTTCAAACACAAGCTGCGGAAATTGCCGCGGAACAGGATGCCCGAAAGGGTTCGGAAATTGGCTGCAAAAACGGCGCACGGGTACGTATCAGGGAGCAATTCAAGGAAGAGTCAGGCCGTTATATTATCGCCCTGGCGTGGGAGTTGTGCCATGTACATGAGTGCTGGTGGTTCAGCTACTTCCTTCTCCGTTACCTGCCAGGGGCATTCGATACCCTCGGTGATTTCGAGGTGGAGAGCATCGGTCGGGGTATTAATGACAAAAGAATAGTCGATAGCTTTCACACTCGGCCAACAGCGGGATCATTTTGCGCGGCCCACGTCAGTGCGAGCGGCTTTTAGGGAGAGGGTTGGGGTGAGGGTCTATCCCGAATCGCCCGCAGGTTCAGAAAAACAGCGAAAATGATTTGCCAATTTTGCATCCACGTTTAATATATGGAAACTGCGCAAGAGGGGGTGATGTTGTATGAATAATCCACGGTTCAGTTCACAAGGCAGTTACTTTTACGCAATCAAAAACGGCATGTGGAATTTTGTGGAAATTAAAAAGGAACCGTGAAACAATATCGGCAAATTATTGATGTATGAACGGCAGCCAGATTTTGACCGGTTCATCCTATCTCGCCAGATTGCGGCTGACCTTTCCCCCAGCATGGTCAAAAACACCTGCAACCAGTAAATTCCCGCTGCCATCCAAAGCTAAAGAAAACACCCGGCCTTCAATCCCGCTGCCCAATTTTTCCCATTGAACCCCATTCCACCGGGCAATATGATTGACTTCCATCTGCCCAGCCCGGGTGAATTGCCCGCCAACCACTATTCTCCCCTGTTGATCCAGGACCAACGCCGAAGCCTGTACGATAAATTTATCGCTGGTCGGAAAGCTAATCCCCCCGCCAATCGTTTCTGAAACACCATTCTGTATTTTAGAAACAGTAGTACCACCCACATAAATCGTGTTGCCAGAAATCAAAAAAGTTTTTGGAAAGTCGTTGAAATTGTTCACAAATGCTTCCCAACTCAGTCCATTCCATCGCGCAATTCGACGCGCATCCACACCGCCGGCAGTGTTAAAATAACCGCCGGCTATCAGGCGGTCTTGCCCATCCAATGCAATTGCCGTAACAGCGTTGTTAAAACCCGTCCCGAATTCTTCCCATTGGCTGCCATTCCAGCGCAGTACGTCTTTGTACACCGGCGGATCGCTATGGGAGGGGTTGAAACGACCCCCGGCATACAGGCGATTCTGGCTGTCAACCGCCAATGAAATGAGGCTTCTACTATCCAGGTCTACCCCAAGCGCTTCCCAGTTTGTACCGTTCCATTTCGCGATTCCATTCACCGGAATATTTCCGGCCTGGGTGAAATACCCACCGACATAAAGAATTCCGTTCTGGTCCTGCACCATTGTGTATGGATAAATGAAGCCCATTGAGCTGTGCAAGCCGCTGTCCAACCCGGAACAGTTGACTCCGTCCCAATGCGCGATATGGTTGACCACTTTCCCACCGGCGCAGACAAAACTACCGGCCGCAAAATAACCGCCGTTGCGATCCGGAATCATGGCAGAGATCGTACCATCCACGCTCGTATCCGCCCCCAATCCATGCCAACTCCTGCCGTCCCAGGTCGCAACCGTATCGGCACATGCTCCGCCGGCTAACCTGAAATCTCCCACAGTGAATACCCGCCCATCTCGATTAATAGCGATCCCTGAGATTACTGGCTGATAACCTTCTCGCCGCCACATTCCACCACTCAAGGCTTCCCAGGAAGTTCCATTCCACTTCGAGATGGCCCCCATTGGATTGCCACCAGCGCCATTAAAATTCCCGCCGACATATAAATTTCCACCATCCGCAAGCATTGAGATAACAACTGCCTTGATTTTTTCGACGGATTGAATCCCTCCACCCAAATCCGACCACGCTTCCCCAT
>Ga0105047_10011079_pt1 | contig 14669 bp, 13 predicted proteins | sample MAT04_FD_78384 | JGI IMG/M metagenome (GOLD analysis project Ga0105047, IMG submission 78384) | Freshwater microbial communities from Lake Fryxell liftoff mats and glacier meltwater in Antarctica - MAT-04 (megahit assembly) | ecosystem: Environmental > Aquatic > Freshwater > Ice > Liftoff... | reverse complement strand
CCGCGCAAGACCTTGTCGACGATGAGCGGCACGTTGATGGCGTGGTAGACGGCCTGGCGCACACGCAGGTCCTTGAAGGGGTTGCGGCCCTTCACGTCGCTGCCTTCGAGTTCGGGCCGCGCCTGGTCGAAGCCCAGGTACTGCTGGCCGATGTCGGCCGACTGCGCCAGCGTCATGCGCCTGTCGGCCTGCAGGCGGCGAATGTCCTGGTAGGGCGGGTCGAGCACCAGGTCCACCTCGCCCGAGGTCAGCGCCGCCAGCCGCGTGGCGTCGCTCTTGATGACCACGAAAGTCACCTGCTCGACATTGCCGCTGCGCTTGTCGGCCCAGCCCCACCAGGGCCCGTGGCGGCGCAACACGGTGCGTATGTCGGGCTCGTAGCGTTCCAGCCGGAAGGGGCCGGTGCCGTTGGCGTGGCGCACCGCATGCGTTTCCTGTCGGGCATTGAAATCCTGCGGGCTCAGCACGCCGTGCTTTTCAGCCCAGGCCTTGCTCATCATGCCGATGAAGCTCAGCTTTTCCGGCAGCACGGCATCGGGCGCCTGCAGCTGGACCTCGATCAACAGGGTGTCGATCTTCTTGATGGCGGCAATGCCGCCGAGCTGGAAGCTGCGTTGCGAAGGCGGGGTCATGGCTCGTTGCAGCGAAAACACCGCGTCTTCGGCGGTGAAGGGTGTGCCGTCGTGGAACTTCACACCCGGGCGCAGCCGGAAACGCCAGGCCGTGGGCGACACCATTTGCCAGCTCAGCGCCAGCGCGGGTTCGAGCTTGTATTTCTCGTCCCGGTTGACCAGGCCCTCGTAGATTTGCGTCGACACGCGCGAGTGGTACAGCAGCGCGACGGCGTGCGGGTCCATCGTCTGCGCGTCGAAGGCGCTGGCAATGCGCAGCGCCGGCTTGGGGGCTGCGGTCTGGGCGGCCGCAGACGGCGCCGTCAACGCGGCCAGTGCAGCAGCCAGCGTGACGAGGAGCGTGGCAACACCGGCGAGGCCGGCGCGGGAGAAGGAAGACAGCAGGGCGCGTGGGCGCATGGCGTGGACAGCAGTGGGTTTTGGGCAGAGGGCCGGCATATTGTGTCGTGCAGACGGGTGCTGCAGACGGGTGCTGCAGACGTGTTGTGCAGACGTTGCGTGCAGACCTTGCATGCAGACGTTGCGTGCAGACGTTGCGTACAGACGTTGCGTACAGACGTGCGCTGACTTCGTCACTGCATCTCGACGCACTCGACCTTTCAGTCCTTCACTCGCCGGGTTCGTCCTCGCCCACACCGTCTTCTTCGTCCTTGCGCGCCTGCGCCAAGCGCGCGGCCAGTTGCCCGGCCAGCGGCGCCATGTTCTGCACCAGTTCGGCGCTGGGGACAGTGCCGCCCAGACGCAATGCCGGCATGGGAGCGCGGACGCCAGCGTCGTACAGCGGGCCCACCAGCGCCATCACCGGCAGCCAGGGCAGAGCGATGCGCAGGTGGCCGGCGAAGGCGGCGTTTCTGTTTCTATCCTCTCCAATCCTCGACCCGGAGCACGCCCTGCTCAAGCGCCTGCAGGCCGACGATGCCGATCCCGCGCGTCGAGGGCTACGGCGCACAGGCGATCCGCTCCGGTGACATCGCCGCCTGCGCGCAGCAGCGCAGCGAGACCACCGGTGGCGCCCGGGTCCAGCGGCGCTTGCACCAACACCTTCCAGTGCCACGCTTCCGTGATTCCGGACATCGCCATCGCCACGCCGCTGCTGCTGATCGGCAACCAGGACACGGTGCTGGCGCAGGCGCTGGAACGGGCTTCGGAATCCGGGAATCGATCGACGCAACCTCAACCACTTTCCGGCCAGTGACCAACCCCCACGGGAGCATCGCCCGCCAGACTTGCAGACCGGCTGCATCGCACCCAGCCACGCCCTTTTCCCCCCGAAGGCCCCCCGGGGCCTGCAGCCCCAGGGCTAGACTGCGCCATCACACAACTGCTCGGGGCCAGTTCGATGTCTGCGACGCTGTATGTTTGGAAGATGTCTCCCAGCAATGTCGGCCACGTGTCTTTGCAGGTCGGCACGGTCTACATGAGTTACTGGCCCAACGAGGCAGCAGGCAAGAACGACGTCAAGCTCGGGGCCTCTCACGAAGCCATGTTCCCACGCAGTTATGCGATCGACCGCCGGCTCGAGAGGAAGGTCTGCGACGAGCAGCTGGAGCTGAAGAAGATCGACACGGCCCGGGTGCTGGACGCCTGGGCCGCGTTCACGAGCACACCCGAGCGCTACAACCTCATCGACCACAACTGTTCGACCGTGGTCGCGTCGCTGTTGCGCGCCGGCTCCAGCCGCGAGCCCTCGTTCATGCCTGGCGTGCTGATCGATGCGTATGCGCAGAACTGGGTGCAACGCATGATGTTCCGCATTCGCTTCTTCTCGAAACGCATCCGCATGTGGACGCCCGACGACGTGCTGCGTTACGCCGTCGAGATCGAAAGCTGAGCCGCGCGTTGAAACCCTGTCTGGTTTACGCACCCGGCTACGACATCACGCTGTTCGGCCTGGAACGGCTGCATCCCTTTGATGGCCGCAAGTTCAGCCGCGCCTGGGCGTTGCTGCAACAGCACTTCGGCGACGCGCTCGAGACACTGCATTGCACGCCGTCGGCGCCCGTGACCGACGACGAACTGCAGGCCGTGCACACCCGCGCCTATCTCGAGTCGCTGCGTTCGCCGCAGGTCGTGGCCAAGGCGCTCGAGCTCGGCGCGCTGCGCTGGCTGCCGCGATCGCTGATGGAGAGCCGTCTGCTGCGGCCGATGCGGCTGGCAACGGCCGGCACCGTGATGGCCGCGCAGCACGCGGTCGATCAGCGTGGGCTGGCGATGAACCTCGGCGGCGGCTACCACCATGCGTTCCGCGACCGCGGTGAAGGGTTCTGCGTCTATGCCGACGTGGCGTTGGCGCTGGCCATGCTGCGGCAGCGCGGCGCGCTGGCCGTTGCCGACCCGGTGGCGATCATCGACCTCGATGCGCACCGGGGCAACGGCGTCTGGAGCCTGTGCGGCGCCGACCCGGGGGTGCGCATCCTCGACCTCTACAACGCGCAAATCTATCCGGGCCTGTTCGACGGTGAACCCGACGACTGGCCGTTCCAGGTGCCGATGAAGTCGGGCACGTCGGGCGCGGACTACCTGGAGGTGCTCCGCGTCGAGCTGCCCCAGTTCCTCGACGCAGGGCCGACGCCGAAGCTCGCGGTCTACAACGCCGGCACCGACCTGCTCGACGGCGACCCGTTGGGGCACCTGGCAGTTTCCGCCGCCGACGTGGCGGAGCGTGATCGCTTCGTCGTGCGCACGCTGGCCGCGCGTGGCATCCCGGTGGTGGCCGTCACCAGCGGCGGCTACACGCGCGAATCGCACCGGCTGGTGGCGCAACTCGCCATCGAGATCGTCTCAGCTGCACGCGCCGCTGGCTGAACATCAAGACGCGCTGAAGAGCAACCGCAGTCAGCGTGCTGCAGTCCTTCGGACTATTCGGCTTTGACGGCAGGAAGCGCAAGCCTCGACGACGCCGACACCGGGCGCCAAGAGAGGTCGACGATGCTTCTCGGGACGGCCCCACCCAGACTTGCTGCGGGTATTCGGAGCTCGGATCGCGTTCGGCCCCTGCCGGCCGGACTCACTCGTCGTTTTCGGCTTCGCCGTCTTCCTGCCGTGCTTTCACCACCCGTGCGGCCAGTTGCCCGGCCAGCGGCGCCATGTCCTGCACCAGTTCGGCGCTGGGCACGGTGCCGCCCAGACGCAATGCCGGCATGGGCAAGGTGCTCATGTAGGGCATGGCGGCCAGGCTGTCGTGCCGGCGCCAGGTCAGTGCCGACTGCAGGCCGATGCCGGCGATGACCACCGCCGCCACCGTGGTCATCACCGCGCGCCGGTGCTGCGGCAGGGTGTGGCGCAAGTGAGCGTGCAGCAGCAGTGCCGTCAGCAGCGTGTTGACCAGCCCGCCGGCCTGCCACATCAGCGGCAGTGCCAGCGCGGCCGCGAGCTGCGGCCACAGCGTGCTCACCAGCGCCATCACCAAAAGCCACGGCAGCGCAATGCGCAGGTGCCCGGCGAAGTCGAAGCGGTGCTGGAACAGCTTGGACAGCAGCGCCCAGAAGCCGCACCAGACCGCCAACGCCAGCGGCACGCCCAGCAGCGTCGGCAGCCAGGCGGTGTAGTCGGCGCCGGGGTCCAGCGTCACCCATTGGTCGGCCAGCGCCAGCAGCAGTACGCAGAGCCCCGCCAGCAGCGGTGCGCGCAGGCCGCCCGCCGTTTCGTCGGGCAGCGGCTTTTCTGGCGCCAGGGGCTCGGGCACGGCAGGCGCGGCTTCGACGCTGGCTGCATCGGCTGCATCGGCAGCGCGTCCATCCAGAACTGTTTCCGGTCGCAAGCGCAGTCGCAAGCGCAGTCGCAACCGCGTGGTTCCCAGCTGCAGCAGGGCGCCGGCGGCTGGCAGCAGCGCGGTGGCGGTGACGGGTTTGCCGTCCAGCTTGACGCCGTTGTGCGAGGGCAGGGCGTGCAGCTGCAGCCGGCCGCTTGCGTCAGTCTCCACGCGCGCGTGGTGGGCGGCCACGTGGGGGTCGTCCAGCACCACGGTGTTGTCCAGCGCGCGGCCCAGGCTCAGCGGCCAGCCCGCCACGTCCGCGCTGCGCTGCACGTGGCCGTCGCGCTCCAGCCACTCGATCAGGGCGACGCGGTCTTCGGGGCGTTCCATGCAAAGCCGTCCAGGTAATGTTGCGCCAGGCGTTGTGCGCTGGCAGCGCTGACGCCGTAAGCATCCAGCCGGCCCTGCACGCCTTGCTGCGTGCCGTCCAGCGTGGCCACCAGCACGGCCAGGTCGTGCAGCCCTTCGAGTTTCTTGTAGGCGCGCAGGCAGATCACCGCCTTCAGCGGCAGCGCGCCGCTGCTCACCTGGGCCTCGACGCAGCGCGGCGCGGTGCGCTGGCGGTCGTCACGGCCCATCAGTTCGTTGCGAAAGCTGGCGCTGTAGCGTTCGGCGAAGCGCAACGCACCCAGCATGCTGCCGTCATAGGCTTCGTGGCGCACCGTCAGGAAGCCGGTGCGCAGCTCGCCGGTGATGAAGATGCGGCTGTCCATCTCGCAGTCGGAACGCTCGAACTGCAGCCCGCGTGCGGTCTGCGGCGAACCCCGGCCCCAGCAGCGCATGAAGACTTCCTGTGGCACCGGGATGGCATAGCGCGGGTGGCCGGCGCTGCGCCAGGGCTGGCTGATGAAGCGCTGCGTCAGCACGGCTTCGTGTGCCAGCAGCTGGCGTGTGATTTCGGCCCAGGCCGGCGTGGTGATGGGCTCTGCACTGCGGCCGCGATCGATGAGCCTGCGCACCTGCGCCGCGGGCACGAGGAAGCTGACCTGTTCACCGTCGCGCCGCGCGGCCACGTTCACACCCACCAGGCGGCCTTGTTCGTCCAGCGCCGGGCCGCCGCTCATGCCGGCGCTCAGGCTGCCGCCGAAGAACAGCGTTTCCAGGAAGCTGCGTTCCACCGGGCCGTTGAAGCTGCCCTCGGCCACCGCGAAGCCGACGTCCAGCGGGTTGCCGAGCGAGAAGATGCGGGCGCCGCGCGGCAGCGGCTCGGCCGCCGGGCGCAGCGCGACGAAGCCGCGGCCGGCCAGCGGCGCAGGGTCTACCGGCTTCAGCAGCGCGAGGTCGTGCACCACGTCGAAGGCCAGCAGCTGCAGCGCGCCCTGGCGCCCGTCGACGGTGGCGTAGACCAGCCGGTGGCGCGATGGCTGCAGCGCGAACTGGCTGACGACGTGGTAGTTCGTCACCAGATGGCCCGCGTCGTCGACGAGGAAGCCCGAACCCACCGAAGACTGGCTGTCTTGCGTCTTCAGCAGCGTGCGTATCTGCACCAGCTGCGGGCGCGCGCGCTCGTAGATGCGCTGGCTGACGCCGGTGGGCGCGGTGGGTTCGGTGGCTAGCACGGCAGTGACAACCGAAGCCGATGCCGATGCCGCCAGGCCCGGGGCAGCGGCTGCGGTGGCCGAGCCGGGTGTTGCCGCCAGCACGGCGCCGTTGGCAGCCACGAGCAAAACCCAAAGCAGCGCTGTCAAGAACGTTGGATAGAACGTTGCGAACAACGCCTTCGCCCAGGGCCGGTCAGGGGCCCGCGGGCCGGTGTGCTGCATTCATTCATCTTAGCCGTGGCCCGGCCCGCTTGCCCGGGTGCGGGTGCTACCCTCGGCACGATGCCAACCCAGGCCCGCCTCCCACTCTTGCAACGCTGGTTGGGGCCTTGGGTGGCCGAATTGAACGCCAACACGCTGCGCGCCGACGCCATTGCCGCGCTGCTGGCAGCGGTGCTGGTGCTGCCCCAGGGCATTGCTTTCGCCACGCTGGCCGGTCTGCCGCCGGCCTGGGGCCTGTATGCCGCAGTCGTGCCCACGGCCGTGGCGGCGCTGGCCGGCTCGAGCCGCCATGTGTTGACGGGGCCGACCAACGCGCTTTCACTCGCGCTGGCCGCAGCGATGGCGCCGCTGGCCTTGGCTGGCAGTGCCGAATACCTGCGGCTGGCGTTGGTGCTGACCTTGATGATCGGCGCCATTCAGCTGGTCGTGGCGCTGTTGCGCCTGGGCGTGCTGACGCATTTCATCTCGCCTTCGGTGCTGCTCGGCTTCACCACCGGCGCAGCGCTGCTCATCGCCTGGCATGCGCTGAATTCCTTGACGCGCGAGCACGGCGCGCTGGGCCCGGCCGTCGGCGTGGGCGCGCTCACGCTGGCCGTGGCCGTGCTGCTGCGCCTGCGCTGGCGTCGCGGGCCCGGCATGATGATCGCCCTGGCCGTGGGCACCGCCGTGGCGGCGGCCGGCGTGCACTGGGGTGGCTGGCCACTGTCACGAATCGGCGCCTTGCCGCAGGCGTTGCCGCCGCTGGCCTTGCCGGCCGTGACCTGGGCCGACCTGCCGCGCCTGGCCACCATTGCGCTGGCGTTGACGCTGGTGGCGTTGGGCCAGACCATCGCCATCGCCAAGGCGCTGGCCGCGCGCAGCGGGCAGGCACTGGACGTCAACCGCGAATGCCTGGGCCAGGGCCTGGCGAATATCGCCGGCAGCTGCTTCTCGGCTTTCGTCAGCTGTGGCTCCTTGAACCGGTCTGTGCCGCACATGGAGGCCGGCGCGCGCACGCCGCTGTCGGGTGTGATGGCGGCCGGCGGGGTGCTGCTGCTGGTGGCCGGCGCCGCACCGCTGCTGGCCTGGGTGCCGATGGCCGCCATCGACGCGCTGCTGCTGCTGGTGGCCTGGACGCTGGTGGACACCACCCAGTGGCGCGAGCTCGCGCGGCTGGACCGCAGCGAGGCCGCCGTGGCCGGCGGCACGCTGGTCGCCACGCTGCTGCTGCCGCTGCAGGTGGCGGTGCTGGCCGGTGTGGCGGCTTCGCTGGTGGTCTACCTGCACCGCACGGCCAACCCGGCCGTGCGTTCGATGGGCTTCACCGGGCCGCCACGGCCGGGCGTGAACCGGCCCTTCGTGGTGCTGGACAGCGCCACCTCCGAGCCCGCCGGTGCTGCCGTGCCTGAATGCCCGCAGCTCAAGCTGCTGCGCATGGAAGGCCCGGTGTGGTTCGGCGCCGAAGCCCATGTGGCCGATGCCTTGCGACAGGTGCGTGAAGCGCCCGATGCGCCGCGCCACATGCTGGTGATGGGCAAGAGCATGAACTTCATCGACCCCGCCGGCGCCGCGCTGTGGGAGCGTGAACGCCTGCAGCGCAGCGGCCCCGACGCGGGCCTCTACTTCCACCGCCCCAGGCCTGAGGTAATGTCCATCTGGCGCAAGAGCGGTTTCGTGCAGCGCCTGGGCGAGGACCACATCTTCGCCAGCAAGCGCAGCGCCATCGCCGCCATCGTGCCGCGGCTGGACCCGGCCATCTGCGCGCGCTGCACGGCGCGCGTGTTCGTCGAATGCGCGGGCCAGCCCGGGCCGGGCAAGCCGCAGGGCTGATCAGCGCGGCGCAGGCGTCCTTCCATCGGCCGAGCCCGCCCGAAAGCGGCGAGTCGCCATCAAGTGAAATCAGGCGCGCATCAGCGTGCTCTTGCCGAACAGGCTCTCGATGAGGTCCACCGCCAGCAGCGCGGTCTGGTTGCGCACGTCCAGCGCCGGGTTCAGCTCCATCACGTCCAGGCTGGCCAGGCGGCCGGTGTCGGCAATCATCTCCATGCACAGCTGCGCCTCGCGGTAGGTGGGTCCGCCGGGCACGGTGGTGCCCACGCCGGGGGCGATGGCGGGGTCGAGGAAGTCGACGTCGAAACTGACGTGCAGATGGGTGTTCGCGTCCAGCGTTGCCAGCGCCAGCTCCATCGTGTGGCGCATGCCCATCTCGTCGATGTAGCGCATGTCGAAGACTTCCAGGCCCATTTCGTGGACGAAGCGCTTCTCGCCGGCGTCGACGCTGCGGATCCCGATCTGCCGCATCACCTTGCCGCTGATGGCCGGCACCGTGCCACCGATCTCGATGAGCTCTTGCGGCCCGTGCCCGCACAAGCAGGCCACCGGCATGCCGTGGATGTTGCCGCTGGGGGTGAGCACGCTCGTGTTGAAGTCGGCATGCGCGTCGAGCCACAGCACGCGCAGCTTCTTGCCGCTTTCGCGGCAGTGGCGCGCCACGGCGCTGATGCTGCCAAGACCCAGGCAATGGTCGCCGCCCAGCAAGATGGGCAGGCAGCCCAGCGTCAACTCGGCGAACACGGCGTCATGCACGGCACGGTTCCAGGCCACCACCTCGGCCAGGTGGCGGTAGCCGTCCACAGGGGGCATCCAGGGGTTGGTGGGGCCGGCGACGTTGCCGCGGTCGACCACCGTCAGGCCGTGGCCTTCCAGCGTGGCTCGTATGCCCGCCACACGCAGGGCCTCGGGCCCCATGCTGGCGCCGCGCGCGCCGGCGCCGATGTCGGTGGGAGCGCCGATGAGGCTGATGTTTCGGTTCATTGGGGGTACTGCTTCAGATGTCTTCGGCAAAGGCGCCGGTTTCGGTGTTGGGCAGATCGAAGCCGTAGTGCTCGCTCAATGCGGCCCAGGCCTCTTCGGCGGTTTCGACGAAGCGGAAAAGGCTCAGGTCGCGGGCGCTGATCATGCCGCTGTCCACCAGGTGCTGGAAATTCAGCAGTTTTTCCCAGAAGGCACGACCGAACAGCAGGATCGGCAAAGGGCGGCTCTTGCCGGTCTGCACCAGGGTGAGGGTTTCGAAGAGTTCATCGAGCGTGCCGAAGCCGCCCGGGAAACACGCCAGCGCAATGCTGCGCATCAAGAAGTGCATCTTGCGCAGCGCGAAGTAGTGGAACTGGAAACACAGCTCCGGCGTGATGTAGGCGTTGGGCGCCTGTTCGTGCGGCAACACGATGTTCAGGCCGATGCTCTTGCCGCCGATGTCAAAAGCGCCGCGGTTGCCCGCTTCCATGATGCCGGGGCCGCCGCCGGTGACGACGTAGATCGGCGTTTCGAGCGCCTTCGAACGCTCGGTGACAATCGCTGCAAAGCGCCGGGCTTCTTCGTAGAAGTGGCTCATCGCCAGCGATGTCTCGGCAAGTTTGATGGCCTGCGCATTGTCGCTGGCCTGCGCGAGGGCCAGCCCTTCACGCGCCAGCTCTGGCGGCTTGATGCGCGCGCTGCCGAAGATCACGATGGTGGAGGTGATGCCCATTTCCTGCTGCACGATTTCGGGCTTGAGCAGCTCGAGTTGCATCCGCACCGGGCGCAGCTCTTCGCGCAGCAGGAAATCGGTGTCGGTGAACGCCAGGCGGTACGCGCTTGTCGGGCCGGCGTAGCGTTCGATGCGTGCCAGCGTGCTGGCTTCTTCTTCGGCGGTGGGAAAGTTGCGCGCCGTCAGTGGGGGGTGTTTGTCGTCCATTGGTGCAGCTTAAGTCAAGCCACCCTTCTCTAGCGGCAGGCCAGTGCAACGGTGACACGCGCGTTTGCCTTGGCCAGGGTCGCACGGGCTTCGCAAACCTGCGTCGTGTCTTCCATCCGCACGGCCAGACGCACGAGGCCTTGCGCGTAGTCGCAGGTCATCCACTTGCCGCCGTCGTAGCTGCCCTCGAAACGCCAGACCGAGGTGTTGTAGGCAGCGCCACGCCGTTCAGTCACCGGCTTCAGCGCTGCGCCCTCTTCCGGCGGGCCGTCGAAAGCGCTGGCACCTGTCAGTGCCAGCAGCCTGTCACTGACCAGCGGCGTGAAGCCGGGGGTGTCGGCGCTGAAGGTGACCGTGGCTTTGGCCGTGGCCGCATTCAGCTGTACGTGCGCCGGGCAGACGAGCGCCTGATCGGCGGCTGCGGGCGTCGGCATGGTGGCAAGAAAGGTGGCAAGAACGGAGGCCAGAACAGGGGCCGCGGCCGAAAGCGAGGCAAGAGCAGTGGCGAACATGCGCGTCATGGGGTCACTCGATCACCGAGTAGGCGTCGGCGTTGTTGCTGGGGTCGATGTAGGCGCCGGCGGCGTTCTTGCCCTTCTTGCGCAGGAAGCGTTTCGAAACCTTGGGTTTGGACGTGTCGCTGGCCCACTGGTCCATCACCCAGATGCCGTTCAGCGTTTGCGAGATGTAGAAAGCGGCGTGGTTGCCCGAACCCTGGTTGGGATATCTGCCGTCGATGAAGGTGGCAATTGCCGTGCCCTTGGCCAGCGTCGTTTCACCGAGCACCACCTTGCCCTCGGTCCAGCTCGTCGTTCTGGGCACGTTGGCGTAGTGCTGCAGCAGCGCCACGCATTGCTTGCTGCCGACCTTGTCGGTGTTTTCCAGATCGTCCACGTCGGCGTAGACATAGGCCATGTGCGTTTCCTCCCGGCCGGGCGCGGCCGCGCGATTCTGCGCCACGGCCGCCGCTGCCAGCCGAGGAGCTCGTGAGCGTCGGCGCTCAGCCCGGGCTGCTGGCGCAGACGCTGCAGCCAGGCTGCCTTTGCAGGCTGATGCTGTCCCAGGCCATGCGGCGCGCATTCAGCATCAGAAGCCGGCCCGTGAGCGGCTCGCCCGCGCCCGTCAGCAGCTTCAGCGCCTCCGCGGCCTGCATGCTGCCGATGATGCCCACCAGCGGCGCCAGCACACCCATGGTGTTGCACGCGACGTCCTCGTGCGCCGCGTCTGGCGGAAAGAGGCAGGCGTAGCAGGGCCCGGCCGGCGCGCCGTCGGCGCGCGGGCGGCTGTCGTAGACGCTCAACTGCGCGTCCCAGCCCACCGCGGCGCCGGAGACCAGCGGCTTGCCGTGTTTCACGCAGGCGGCGTTGACGGCGTGCCGGGTGCGAAAGTTGTCGCAGCAGTCCAGCACCACGTCGGCCTGTGGCACCAGTTCGTGCAGCAGCGCTGCGTCGGCACGGCGCACGACGGCCAGCACCTGCACGCCCGGGTTCAGCCCGGCCAGGGTGGTGCGCAGTGAATCGGCCTTGGGCTGACCCAGGCGCGAGGTGCTGTGGGCTATCTGGCGCTGCAGGTTGCCGAGGTCCACGCAGTCGTCGTCGACCACCGTGATGCGGCCCACGCCTGATGCGGCCAGATAGAGCGCCGCCGGGCAGCCCAGACCGCCGGCACCGATGATCAGCGCATGGCTGGCCAGCTGGCGCTGCTGGCCCAGGATGCCGATGTCGTCCAGCATCACGTGGCGGGCATAGCGCAGCAGTTGGTCGTCGTTCATGGTGCCCGGGCCTGGCTTGAGAAATGAAGAAGCCCGCCAGGGGCGGGCTTCGGTGCACGGCGAAGGAAGAACGCGCCAGGCGTGCTGGCGCGTGCAATCACTTCTTCTCGGTCGACGCCTCGGCGCGTTGCTCGGCGGGGGCGGTCTTGCTGGCCATCACCGGCATGCCGCGCAACTGGTTCAACGCCTGCTGCAGCGGAAAGTCTTCCGGCGTGCCGAACTCGGGCAGGGGTTTCGGCGGCTCCCTGGTCTTGGCTTGTTGCTCTTCCAGCCGCTTGCGCGCTTCGTCGCGTGCCTTCTCGCGTTCGGCGTCCTTCTTCTCGTCGGCGCCGATGAGGTGGCGGTCGAGGTCGGCCTCGCGCATGCGCAGCGCAGCGTAGACGTTGCCCTCGGCGGTTTCGTCCAGCCAGACGTCGGGCAAGATGCCCTTGGCCTGGATGCTCTTGCCGGCAGGCGTGTAGTAGCGCGCGGTGGTGATCTTCAGCGCCGTGTCTGAAGGCAGCGGACGGATGGTTTGCACCGAACCCTTGCCGAAGGTCTGCGCGCCCATGATGGTGGCCCGCTTGTGGTCTTGCAGCGCGCCCGCGACGATCTCGCTGGCAGAGGCCGAACCTTCGTTGACCAGCACCACCAGCGGCACGCTTTTCATGGCAGCCGGCAACTTGCGCAGCGGGTCGCTGCTGCCGCGGCGGGCATAGAACTCGGGGCTGGCGCGGAAGGTGGCCCGGCTCTCGGGCAACTGGCCGTTGGTGGTGACCACCACCACATCGGCCGGCAGGAAGGCCGCCGACAGGGCAATCGCGCCGTCGAGCAGGCCGCCGGGGTCGTTGCGCAGGTCGAGCACCAGGCCCTTCAGGTTCGGGTCCTGTTTGTACAGTTCCTCGGCCTTGCGCACGAAGTCTTCGACCGTGCGTTCCTGGAACTGGCTGACGCGGATCCAGCCGTAGCCGGGTTCGACCATCTTGGCGCGCACGCTCTGCATGCGGATTTCTTCGCGCACGATGGTGACGGGGAAGCTGCGGCTTTCGAGCTTGCGGAACACCGTCAGCACGACCGTCGTGTTGGGTTCGCCGCGCATCTTCTTCACGGCCTGGTCGACCGTCAGGCCCTTGACCGGGCTGCCGTCGATGCGCGTGATGAGGTCACCAGACTTCATGCCGGCGCGGAAGGCAGGGCTGCCTTCGATGGGCGAAACCACCTTCACCAGACCTTCTTCCATCGCCATCTCGATGCCGATGCCGACGAACTTGCCGCCCGTGCTTTCGCGGAATTCGCGGAAGCTCTTCTTGTCGAAGTACTGGCTGTGCGGGTCGAGGCCGGCCACCATGCCGGCAATGGCGTCGGAGATGAGCTTTTTCTCGTCCACCGGCTCCACGTATTCGGCCTTGACGCGGTCGAAGACGGCAGCGAGCTGCTGCACCTCTTCCAGCGGCAGCGGCGCCAGGGCGTTGCGGGCCACGGCCTGCAGCTGCATGGTGCCCAGCGCGCCGGCCACCGCACCCACGGCCAAAACGCCGACCAGCTTCATCTTCGAACTCATGGACAGTGCCCTTTCACGGAGCTTGTGCAATCTATGGCTGCACAAATCCAGTATAGGACCGTGCCCGGTGTCTGAGCCTGCAGCGTGGAGAAGGTTGCATGTCGTTTGGGCAGGTCTGTGCCTGAGTGTGCAGCCGAATACTGCTGCGTGCGCCGCCCGCCCCCACGCTGCAGGCCCTGAGGGGCGGCATCTACGCTGCGACGGCGGCCCGCGGGAAGGTGACGACGTGGTCCACCTGGGCGCGGATGCCTATCCATTCGCCCACCTGGTGGTCGTGGTGCGAGGGCACATGGGCCAGCACCTGTTCGCCGGTTTCCAGGCGCAACGTGTAAAGAAACTCACTGCCGCGGAAAGACTTGCGTTCGATCATCGCGCGCACCGGGCTGGCGTCGTCGTGCACGATGTCGTCGGCACGCAGCAGCACTTCGCACTCGCCCCGCGGAAACGCATCCGGCAGCGGGCAGTTGTCCATGTCGTGCAACTCGCCCAGGGGCGTGTGCACGCAGGGGCCGGTGGCGCAGGCGACGATCTGCGCCGGCGCGAACACGCCGTGGCCGATGAAGCCGGCCACGAAGCGGCTGGCCGGCCGGTGGTACAGCGTGTAGGCGTCGTCCCACTGCTCCAGGTGGCCATGGTTCATCACGCCGATGACATCGCCCACCGCGAAGGCTTCGAGCTGGTCGTGCGTCACCAGCAACGCCGTGGTGCCGCTGTCCTTCAGGATGTTGCGCACCTCTTGCGCCAGGCGTTCGCGCAGGTCCACGTCCAGGCTGCTGAAGGGTTCGTCCAGCAGCAGCAGGCGCGGTTTGGGTGCCAGCGCGCGGGCCAGCGCCACGCGCTGCTGCTGGCCACCCGACAGTTGATGCGGCGCGCGCTTGGCGGCATGGGCCAGGCCCACCAGCTCCAGCATCTGCTGCACCCGCCGCTGGCGTTCCGCGCGCGGCAGCGCCGAGATGCCGAAGCTGATGTTGTCGGCCACGCTCAGGTGCGGGAACAGCGCGTAGTCCTGAAACACCATGCCGATGCGGCGTTGCTCGGGCGCCAGGTGAACGCCGCTGGCGGCGTCAGACAGGATGTCACCGGCAATCACGACGCGACCGGCTGCGCAGCGTTCCAGCCCGGCCACGGCGCGCAGCAGCGAGGTCTTGCCGCAACCCGAAGGGCCGATCAGCACGCCCACCTGGCCAGCAGCCAGGCTCAGGCTCACGCCTTCCACGGCGGCGCGGCCGCTGCTGCCGCGCGTGTAGCGCACCCCCACTGATTCCAGGCTCAGGAACATCGGCCGATGATAATCGGCGGTCCTGAATGAGCATTGTTCGTATTTCCATCTCCCCATGCGCGGTGTCTTGAACCTGGTGTTGACGCCGCTGTGCCTGCTGCTGGCCCTGCCGGTGCTGGGTGTGCTGGGGGCCTGGTTCAGCCTGGATGCGGCGGCACTGGCCGTGCTGCGCCACCAGTGGCAGACGGTGATGCCCGAATACGCCCTGCAGTCGGCGG
>Ga0105047_10011077_pt1 | contig 14671 bp, 14 predicted proteins | sample MAT04_FD_78384 | JGI IMG/M metagenome (GOLD analysis project Ga0105047, IMG submission 78384) | Freshwater microbial communities from Lake Fryxell liftoff mats and glacier meltwater in Antarctica - MAT-04 (megahit assembly) | ecosystem: Environmental > Aquatic > Freshwater > Ice > Liftoff... | reverse complement strand
TGGTTGGGGTTGGTGTTGGTGGTGTGTGTTTTCGCTGTTTTTTTTGGTGGGTGTGTTTTTTTGTTTTTGTGGTGTGGGGGGTTGGGGGGGTGGGGGAAGCTGGACGGGATCAGCGTGCGACGGAGATGGGGCCTCCCTGATGCACGGCGACGATGACGCGGCCCTGTTTTTTCCAGAACTCGATCTTCTCCGCGGGGATTGGCGAGTCACCGGATGCCTGGTCGAAGCTCGTCTCATTGGTGGAAATCCACGCGGGGTTGCGGGTCAGAAAATCCCGCCATTGAAGCAGGGTTCCGACGGGACGCGCGCCGACGTTCTCCTTTTTCTTCTCGGGGACGAAGAGAACCGCTCCTTTGGGGACGAGGGTCCAGAACTGGCCGTCATGGAGAATTTCCGATTGGGAAATGATGGAGAGGTTTCCGGAGCGTGGGACCGGCTGGTCGGTTTCGCTGACCTGGGTGAGGTGGGCGAGGGATTGGTTCTGTTGCTTGACCAGGAGCTGCTGTGCGCTGATCGGCTCGCTGACTGTGGGTTCGGCGCAAGCGCTGCCAACCAGGGCGATCCAAAGGATAGCTGTTTTCATGGGGGGGGGTGGGTGTGAGGGTGGGTGGGGGGAGACTGTTTTATTCGAAGGAGACCAGGACGACGAGGTCCTGCATGTCGAAGTAGATGCTGCCGGGTGATGCGGTGGACGCTTCCCAGAGGATGATGAGATCGCGATCGCCGATATTGATCTTGCCGGCCGAGTCAATGTAGGGCTTGAGGAAGCTCGTCACGGAGTTCTGGTTGTAAGCGGGTGCGTAGGTCGGAGCCTTGGAGCCTTTCCCGAGCACGATGACATACTTCGTCTGGGTGCGGGTGTGGTTGAAGGGCAGCCAACTGCTGCCGCCCCATCCGCGCGCGCCGAAGTCAACGGATTCGTCCTTCTTGACCGTCTTGTCGACCAGGACTGAGTTCGGGTTCACCGTCGGACCGGTGCCATAAAAGAGGTTTTGCCACGAGCCGCCATTGAGACCCCAGTAGGCGTCAAGTGGCAGCAGGGTATTCCCAGACTGGAAAGCGACACCCAGCACACGGACTTTCATTCTGAGTGTTTTCTTCGTCTTGATGGTGCCGGTGGGATTGACATCGACGATGTCGGTGATCGCGGCGGGATACTCGATGTTCCAAGTGAGATTGGAACGGGTGCCGACCCGGACGAGGGTCTTGTCAACATCCAGAGTTCCGCGAGGAACGGTATTCTGCTGTGAGTGGCCGGTCCCGAGGGAGGCGGCCATGATACCGAGTGTCAGCAGAAGCCGACCCACGGCACGGGGGTGCGCGTTTGTTTTCATGTTTTGGGGGGTGGGGGGTGAACAGACTTATGACCGCCGTGGGTGACAGCGGGTGCTCGCAAGCACGTCTCTGTTAAAACCAATTTTTTCCTAGAACTCAATGTTTCCTGATAATCTTACGTGATCACGTAGGGACGGAAAATCCAACTTCGTGTCCGTGGGTGTTTGGCAAATCCTTATTTGGTAGGCATTTGCGAAGATAATTAAGGTTCATTAACTATATGAAAATTGCGATTTTGGCTGTCAATGGGTTAGTTAAGTTCTATTGATTAAATTGCAAATCCGGGTTCGCGGAGCGGGATTTTTTGAAAAAATCACGAGTGATTGAGAGGTTGCCATGAAGGCCGTCGCGACGTATTTTTCGCGGTGTCCATGAAGTATCGTCATCCGTTGATTGCCTTGGTTCTGGCGGCCTCCCTGCAAGCGCAGCAAGTGGATACGGGAACCACGAGACCCGTAAAAGCCGATGTCCCGAACGCTGCTCCTGCGGCGGACGCTCCGAAGTCCGCGAGCGAAGGTTCCATCCTGACGCGGAAGGATGCGCGGACGATCACTTTGAAAATCCCCGCGCCCAGAGGCCAGATCGTTGACCGGACGGGAGAGCCGCTGGTGCAGAATGAGGTGGCGTACCAGGTGGCGCTACAGTTCGAACAGTTCCAGGATGTGGATCGCGCATACGTGGTGGACTGGGCGAGGACGCGGATGCAACGGCTTGCCGGGCTGGTGAAGCAGCCGGTGGAAAAGACCGATGACGAACTCTATGACCACTACCGCCATCGCCGTTGGCTGCCGCTTTACCTGAGCGGGCAGATGGACGCGACGCAGGCGAAGGGCATTGATGCGAAAATGGGGTCGGGGCTGGTGCTGTATCCGGTTTACCGCAGGAGCTATCCGCACGATGGGCTTGCCGCGCATATTCTGGGTTACGCGGGCAGTATTGGGAAACTCCCGACCGGCCCTATCAATTTCAACGAACCACTGTGGGAGGAAAGCGAAGGCCGCGCCGGGTTGGAAAAACTTTTCGACAAGGAACTCACAGGCGATGCGGGAATGAAGCGGCTCCTGTTCGACGAGCAGGGCAACAAGCTGCTCGAGGAGCAGGTGAAACGCCCCCGCCCCGGCGGGACGGTGGTCACCACCATCAATCTCAAGTGGCAGGAACTCGCCGAGAAAGTGCTGAAGAAAGGCTGCTCGCGCGGGGCTTTCGTGGTCATCGATGTGGTGACGGGTGAAGTGCTGGTAATGGCGTCGCGCCCGGCCTTTGACCTGAACACATTCATCCCAGGTATCAGTACGGAAGACTTCAAGGCCTTGCAGGATGATCCGGGAAATCCGCTCTTCGGCCGCGCCTTCCAGTCCGCGTATCCGCCGGCGTCCACTTACAAGCCAGTGGTGGCTCTGGCCGCACTGAACGAAGGGGCGATGACCGAGTTCCAAACCGTTTACTGCGGCACGTCCATCCGCTTGGGCAACCACACCTTCCGCAACTGGCCCAGGGTGGCGGAAGGCGATATCAACGTGAAGCGGGCGCTCGCACGCTCCTGCAACACATGGTTCTACCAGGTGGGTATCAAGGTGGGACCCACCTCGTTCCTAGGGCTTTCACGCAGACTGGGCATGGGCGAGAAAAGCGGACTGCCCCTGATCGGGGAGACTCCCGGCCTGGTGCCGGACAACGACTGGATGCTGAAAAACGAAGGCCGCCGCATACTCGACGGAGACACCGCGAACATGTCCATCGGGCAGGGCAGTCTCCTCGCCTCGCCCTTGCAAGTCGCCCAGATGATGGCGGGGATCGGTAACGGTGGCGCGCTGCCAAAGCTTTCGCTGATCAGCCAGGTGCAGGACACCCGCGGGCGTGTGGTCCGGGCAAGCGTGCCCGAGAGGAAAAACTGGCTGGGACTCGATGAGGAAGCCGTGAAGATCGTCCGGGAAGGGATGCGTGACGTGGTGGACAAAGGCTACGGCACGGGCAAGAGTGGCGGACTCAGCTACACCACCCTCGCGGGGAAAACAGGAACCGCGCAGTGGGGGCCGCCACGGCTCGAGCAACGTCTGGCATGGTTCGCGGGTTTCCTTCCCTATGACAATCCGCGCTACGCGTTCGCTGTTCTCTACGAGGGCAAGCCCGGCGAAACCGTTTCCGGCGGGCGCATGGCCGCGCCTATGGTGAGGAATTTCTTCGAGCCGCTCAAGGATGAGATCAAGGATATCATCGCCCCGCCCAAGAAGGCTCTGATCGTCGTCCCTGAGGAGGAAGAGAATGCCGAGCCAGAAGACGGCGAGGATTTCCCGGAAGTGCCGGAAATGTCTGAAGACGGGGTTCTCAAGGCGATCCCTATCGATGAATCCGATTTCGATGACGTCGAGCGTGCCCTTCCTATCGAGGAGGACGTTGAAGTCAGCGATGGCTTGAATGAGGAGTGATCAGCGGAATCCCACCAGCACCGGTCTGTGGTCGGAAGCAGCCTCCCACTGCGCATCGTCGATGATGCGTGATGCGGATTTGTCCACATGGCTTTTGAGCGCTTTGGAGACCGTGACAAAATCGATACGCGTGTAGCTGTCCAAGTGGGAGTAGAAATGCGTCCAGGTTTCCCCCCGGCTGTCCTTCACATGGACAGGACTCATGTACCCCGGCGTCCTGTAGGTTCCGAAAATCGCGCGCGTGCTCAGGCTGCGTGCATCGTCGTTGAAATCCCCATAAACGACCAGCATGGCCTCAGGGTTCTCCGCGAGGACTGAGCCGATGTGTTTTCTCGCATGGGTCGCCTCGTCCATGCGCATCACCCGTTCATCGAAATCAGGCGTTGTTAGTTTGGATTTCAAATGCAGACCGATGAAACGGATCTCATTTTCTCCGATGCTTACAGTGGCGTCCAGAATGCCACGGCGCATGGAAACGTTCTTGTCCGCGATTTTCAGATCCGGGCTGAAAGTGGAAACGATGGGGAAGCGCGAGAGGATGCCGAGGTGACGCACGCTATCGGTGCCGCCCGTATGATGGCTGTAGGGGAGATCCGTTCCTTTTGCTTTCAGCATGGCCTGCACCTCCGCGAGATCGTCCAGGTTCCCGATTTCACAAAGCCCGATCACATCGGCTCGCGCGTTCGATAGGAGGGAAACAATCGTGTTTTTCGATTCCTGCGATTTCGGGGGATTCTGCCCGGATACCAGCCAGTTCCGGATGTTGTAGGAAACGAATGTGAACGGAACTCCCGCGCCAGTTGGAATCCTTTCCTGCGAAACGGGAGGATTTTCCACGTCCCCGGCTTCGCTGGCGCGCCATGGAGGGGTTTCAGCCGAGCGAAAACGGCTCGCGCTGAACAGGACTGCGGCGCAGGATATCAGTGTGAGGAAGAAGATCCAGATCCTTGTGGACTTCTTCATCTGAAGGAGCTTGCGCTTGCCGGGCTGTGCCGAATCTTTCGATCAGGAATCGATGGACTCCTTGTCAGGGGCGGGAGTTACCCGGGCTTCTTTCCTGATCTCGTCCTTCTTCTTGTCCTCCCTCATCGTTTCGCTTTCCGAGCGGGTGATCTCATGTTCGAACTCTTCGCGGGCTTTCTTGAACTCGCCCATGCTCTTGCCGACACCGCGCGCAAGTTCAGGAAGTTTCTTTGCTCCGAAGAGCAGCAGAACCACGACGAAGATCATGATCAGTTCAGGCATTCCGATAGGTCCCATAAGATAAATTGATTGTTCCGCAAGGAAACTAGACGCGGAGGACTGTCCGCGCAAGGGGCAACAACGCTGGCTCGAAAATTTAGTTTGAAAGAATCTCGAAAGGCAGGCGGCGGCGGAAGTTTCCTGAGATTTCCTCCAGCCATCCGGAGTTTTCCGTGTGGAATGACAGCCAAGTGTTAAGCGAACTCAATCCTTCGGGGCCGGCTGGCCCATCGAAACTCACAATAAGCTGGCCAAGTGGAAGGCGGTGAGCTTGGGAGGTGGAAAGGTTGAGAAATCCGGTGCCAGGAGACCTGTCGTTCCATTGGAAGTTGCTCAGTTGACCGCCGGGAGGATTGCCGCTCCCGTCCTCATAGCTCCATACACTGAACATCGGTGTGAAGGTGAGCTCCAGTCTGGTACCGTTCGGGTAGTGGATGCGTAAGGTTTTCTCTCCTGAGATCAGATCGGGAATGGCATCGGGGATCAGATCGTAACGGATGGTCGCTCCGTTCACGAAAAATTTCGGAGCGGTCACTACTCCGAAGTTATAGTCCAGAGCTGAAGCGCTATCGAAGCTGAAGAGGGTGCTGGCGCTGGTCCAATTGGCCAGATCCACCGTCCTTTGGAACAGGTAATCCGTTTTCGCGCGGCGGTCGAAGACGAGCTTGAAATCCCCGGTCGCCGCATTCCGGACCGGAGTGAAATTCGTGGTGTTGACCTCGGGAAGGCGGAGGGAAGGCGCGTTAGTATCGAATGCGTCGTAATCCGGGCCGTAGATGACGACGGAATCCATCACGATGTTCGTCAGGGGTTTGTCGCTGGCTCCAGTCGGGAAAAGCGTCGAGTCCTTGAAGCTGTCGATGATGGCAGTACCGGAAGTGACAGTCCCGAAGACCGAGTGCTTATTATCCAGCTCGGGAGTGGCCCGCAATGTGATGAAGAATTGCGAGCCTCCGGTATTGGGCTGACTAGATTTCGCCATAGAGAGGACGTATTGCGATGAATGGCGCAATGTCGGATCGTATTCGTCGAGAATAGAATAACCGGGTCCGTCGGTGCCCTGGCCGTTCGGGGAGCCGCCCTGAATGACGAAGCTGTGGATCAGGCGATGGAAGGTCTGTCCGTTGTAGTACGGGGTGTTGGTTCGGACCGCGGACGTTTTCACATCCACCCACGGACGTTTCCCGGTGGCTAGGCCGATGAAATTCGAGCAGGTCCTAGGCGCCTTTTGATGGGCCAGAGTGACGGTGAAAGTCCCCAGCGGATTTCCCCCCTTGCTGACAGTGAAATCAGCGTAAATCTGGGCGTGGAGCGTAGCGGTGAGTAGGGCGGGGATGACAAGAAAGCGGAACATTAGGCGTCAAGATGCGTCAAATTGTTGAATATGTCACGAAAGTCTGTCCCTGAAATCCGCATAGGCGTATTCGCGGATCGTTTCGACGCTGCCGTCCTCATGCTGGAGGGCGATGGGCGGATGCTTTACTCCGTTAAAGGTCGTGGTCTTGACCATCGTGTAGTGCGCCATGTCGTCGAACACGAGGATGTCGCCGACTTTCAGATCCCGCGGAAATGTGAAATCGCCGATCACATCGCCAGCGAGACAGGTCGGTCCGCCGAGGCGGCAGGTGTGTTTTGTCGGGATGTCGGTGGCGAGGTGATAGGATTCGCCTTTCAAAGTGACCGCGGGTTGTTGGAACTGCGGACTCAAATCCACACTCCTTTCCACCAGGAAAACATCCGGTCGGTAGGGCATTTCGATCACATCCGGCATGTGCGCGGTGGCCGAGACATCGAGGATCGCGAGCTTGTGCCCGGCGGAATCGAAGACATCCATCACAGTCGCGCGGAGAACCCCGGTATGGATCGCGACAGCCTCTCCCGGCTCCAGCCAGACCTCGACATCGTATTTTTCCCTCGCCTCTTTCACCAGCCGGATGAGCAGCTCCCTGTCGTAGAAGGGCTTCGTGATCCAGTGCCCTCCGCCCATGTTCAGGTAGGTGAATTGTTCGCTGCGCAGCAGGAGTCCGAATTTTTGATCGACCGCCTTGAGAGTGGATTCCAGATCCGGGGAGTTCTGCTCGCAGAGGGTGTGGAAATGAAGACCCGAAAGTCCTGTCAGATCCGCTCCTTCGAGCTGGTCCGCCGTGATCCCTAGCCGCGAACCCGGCACGCAGGGGTCGTAAATGGGCGTTTCCCCGGTCGAGTGCTCAGGATTGACCCGCAGCCCGCATTTCACCTCTCCGGAAATGAAGCGCGGATGGGCGAAGACCGTTTCCCGGAACCGGAACCATTGCGAGAGCGAATTGAAATCCAGATGGTCGGTAAATTCCAGCAGCTCCGCGATCTCCATCTCGTCATAGGCGGGCGAGTAGGTGACGACGTGTTTTTTGAAATAGTCCCTCGCCAGCAGCGCCTCCCACAGTCCGGAGGCGCAGCAGCCGTCCAGATCATCCGAGATGTATGGGAAAGCCTTCCAGCAGGAAAACCCTTTGAGCGCGAGCACCACTTTACAGCCAGCCGCGTCCGCGACTTCACGGAGGATGCCGGTGTTGCGCTTCAGGGCGGCGATCGAAACGAGAAACATGGCGAATCAGTGGCCGAACAGCTCCCGCGCCGTGTAGGCCATGCCGATGGAAGCGGCGCCATCTCCGCCTTCCGCCCATTCGAAGTGCGTGGTGATTTTCTCCGGCTCGATCGGGCTGTGGCGATAGACCGACCATGCCCGTTCGTTGAAGCCGTCCTTCACCCAGTCCAGAAACTGGTCGCGGAATTTCGACTCCGCCAGTCCGCCGCCAAGCACCACCAAGCCGGGATCGAGCACCCGCACCAGATCGGCGATGCCGTAGCCGAGGATGTAGCCCTGGCGCTTGAAGAGCTGTATCGCCAGCGCGTCGCCTTGTTCCGCGAGCGTGCGGAGCTGGAAGGCCTTTTCCTCAATGGTCGAATCCGGGGAATTGAGATGGTGCGTTGCCCATTCCGGCTTGCGAAGCTCGTTTTGCAGGCGGCGGCGCAGAGCCACCAGTGAGACCCATGCCTCCATGCAGCCTTTGAGACCGCAGGTGCAGGCAGGGAGGCTTCCGTCGTCCTCTAGGAACGGTACGGAAATGTGGCCGACCTCCAGTGCCAGTCCATTGGTCCCCTCGTAAAGCTTCCCGCCGGGCAGCACGAAGCCCCCTCCCAGACCGGTGCCTGGCGCGACCAGCAGCAGGCTGCCGACGTGCTTGTGTCGGATCGAGTACTCGCCGATGGCCGCCGCGTTGCAATCATTGGTCATGTGGACGGGGATGCCGGTGCGAGCGTTGAGTTTTGCGCAGATGTCAGTGCCGACCCAGTCGTCGCCGAGGTTCGCCTTGCCCCAGATCACGCCGTCCGATGAGGGAGCCGGCACGTCGAGGCCGATTCCACCCACGTCTTCCACCGAAATTCCCGCGTTTTCGCAGAGTTCGTTAATCGCAAGATCGAGCTGCCCGAAGGTCGCCTCATACCCGTTCTTCACCAGGCTCTTCACCTCCACGATGGGACCGACCTGCTCACCAGCGGAGTTGACGATGACTGATTTGATCGTAGAGCCGCCGATATCGAGTCCGACGAAGTGTTTGGGCTTGGACATGGGGAAAGGTTGTTGCGGGCGGGCGCTCGGAGTCAAGATGGAACGGGAAACACCCAGCAAAACCTAAGTCCGGACAGAAAAGCGACGTTTCCGCCGCAGAATCAGCGAAATGGAAGCGATCAACGAAAGCGACACAGCGCCCGGCTCGGGAATGACGGCCGTGTTGCCAGCGAAATTCGTCGGTGTGGCCTGAGCGTTGATCGCGGTGTCCCCGGCCGTCTGGCCGTCGTTTCCCACTAGTCCGTCAAGTGATTGCACACCGCCGCCGGGAAGATTCGTCAGGTTGATGATGTCCTGGCCTGGGCCGAAGCTCAGGGTGTTGTTGGCTCCCGCTGAGAAAAAATTCGCAGGGATCACGAAGTCAGGCGTGACGCCGTAAAGCGTGGTGAGATTGGAGGTTCCGATCAGGACTGCCTTGTTCAGCGAATCCGCCCCAAGATCGGTGAAATTCACCGTGCTGGTTGTCGTTCCGTTCACGATGTAAGTCAGAGAGTGCCCGTCAAGGAACTGCTGGTTACTAACGCTGGAAAACAGCTCGATGAACTGAACCGATCCGTCACCGTTCGTGTAGGCTTCGCGACCCGCCTCTCCGGGAAGGAGTAAGCCGCCGAATACCGAGCCTGCCGGAACGATTTGAAACTCGAACCTTGAAACCCGGACGGATGAACAGTTAAACAACCGATCCAAGGTCGAGCATATTTGCTCCATTTATGAGAAACTCACTGCCCGTAAATGACCGCCGAGCGCCAGATATATCCGTTCGCCTTTTCCTACTGACACACTAGTTTCCCGAACGCAGTCAGGAGCAGCTTCAGAGCCGGATTGCGACTCACCAATAACAGCTCCTTCGGGAAAACCTTTTCATAGGCGTGGTAATCGCACTTCTCAGTATCGCCCAGGATGCTTGAGAAAGCCCTCTTGCATTCCATGCTCGTGGCAGGCACCGGTTTTTCCAGGATTTCCAGGAAAAAGCCCTCTACGCACGGAGATGAAGCGATCACGACATGCCCCGCCGCCTTCGACTTGCTCGACCACCCCTTCTCCAGCTCCACGTCCGTATCATACATCAGGAAAGTCTTGTCGAACCCCTTCCGCCTCAGCGCCGAGGCCACCACTTCCTTCGGAGCCCCTCCCCTTGCACTGTGGACCTCCACACTCACCCCGCAGTCCCTAGCGAAGAGGTTTTTCAAATGCCTGCAGAAAGCCTCCTCCGTATTTCCCTCCACCACGATCTGCGCCGTCTTGCGGGCGTATCGGAGTTTCTTCTTGTTCGGATTGGAGCGGGACATGGGCTGGTTGGTTCGAACGCAGCTCTACGGCAGGCAGGGGATAGCTCCGTAGGTTCCCGCGTGGTATTTGTCGTAGATATTGTCCACGTTCCGCACCCCCTTGATGGAGTCCAGCCGGTAGGCTTCCGTCTCCAGTTGCTCGTTCTTCTCCGCGAAGTAGATCTGGTATTTGTGAAACGTATCGCGCAACAGGAAGTCAGTGTGGAATGTCGCTATCAACTGCGCCTTCTTCGGGTTCGTCGCCGGATTAAAGAAAAGCTCCACGATACGCCTGACCATGTGCGGGTGCAGCCCGGACTCGAACTCGTCGAGGAAAGCGATTCCTCCCTGCTCAAGAACCGGCATCAGGTAGCGAAGCAGGACGAAGAGCGACTGAGTCCCACGCGACTCCTTGATAAATACTGCAGCGAAGCTTTGACCCGCGATCTCGTGAATTCCAAAGGGAAATGCGTAAATCTGCTCTTTTCCGTCAGCGCCCATCGCATTGGTCTCACGTAATTCAACGCGGGAGAGTCCCAAGTCAAACTCAGAGAGCAACTTCGAGACACTAGACATAATTTCCGGAGTTTCCCGCAGATACATAGCCGCCTCAAAGACATTCGGCAACTCCGCTCCATAGCTTTGCACTTGGTGGCCATAGTGAACCAAGTTTCCTTGGAAGCCTTCGAAGAATGGTCTCAGCTCCACCGCCAGACCATGCTCAGCCAGAAGCGCGGAAGAAATCCATGAGGCGTTTGCCCTTTGTGGGATGGATGCCACTGGCCCCAGATCCTGTGCTTTGAAATCATGCTCCCCAGACTCCGGGTTCCAAGTTCTCTCAAAGAGATAGGAAAAACGGGTCTTCTTTCGGAACAGCGCCTCCCGCGCCACGGTATTCCCCAGCAAGTCCAGCTCGTACCGATAATGCCCTCCTTTGAACTCGAACTCCAGTTCCAATTTCGTCGGCCTGTCCTTGTCCGGCGGGAAGGCGAAAGGCTCGTAAGTGATTTCGGAACCGGGCTTCGCGCGCGCGGAGTCCAAGATGAACCAAGAGAGAAAACCCAAAGGCCTGATGAGATTCGTCTTCCCGGAGGCATTCGCCCCGAAGACCCCCAGAACGGAGTTCACAAAATCCTCACCGTCGCCTTTTAACATCCCCGCCCGCTCACGCGTGGTCGGGGAGATGGTAAAATCGACAACCACCTTCTCATTGAGCGAATAAAAGTTCTCTGCGGAATATCTGAGGATCATTTCGAGTTCAATCTGTCAAAATTCTGACGGATATCAAACTTAATCGGAGAGCAGGAAGCCCCAACAGCCATTCTTCCTCCCCTACGGCAACTTTATCGGTTCTCAGGTATCCATCCCCATAGAACGATCCGGTGACGGGGGTCTTTGAGTGAGGAGGGAATATGTAGAAGGGTCTTTCCAAGCCCTAGCGGAAGACCGGAAAATCGCCGGACGATAAGGCTTGGGTTGTGCTAGGGCTTGGAAAGACCCTTCTACCTACTGCCCGTGGATGACCGCAGCGAAGGCTCCGTCGGTGCCGTGCTCCGCCGGGGTGATCTGGATGGTCTTGCCGAGCTTGAGGTGGTATTTCTGGGCGAAGGCTTTCACTAGGGCGAGGTTCTCCGTTTCCTCGATGGAGCAGGTGGAATAGACGATGCGGCCGCCGGGCTTGAGGCAGGGCAGGGCGTTTTCAAGAATCTCCATCTGGATGACAGCGAGATCCTCGATATCGGCGGGCTGGAGGCGCCAGCGGACATCGACACGACGGCGGATGACTCCGGTATTGGAGCAGGGGACATCGAGCAAGATGGCATCGAAGGCTGCGTGGAAACGCTCCGGCGCGGGCTTGCGCCAATCGTGGACGGAAATCTCATCCGCTACGATCCGGAGGCGGGAGAGGTTTTCCTCAAGCCGTGGGATGCGCTTCTCATTCGAGTCCGTGCAGGTCAGTCCGGCACCGCCACCTAGGGCGGAGGCGATGAGAAAGGCTTTCCCGCCGGGAGCCGCGCAGGCATCCAGGATTTTCTCGCCGGGCTGCGGGGCCAGGAGCTCGACGCTGTGGCGGGTGGCGGGATCCTGGATATAGATGGCTCCGCTGGCGAGGAGGTGGGTGGGGAGCTTGCCCTCGAGCTTGAAGTAATCGGGGGCGTGGTCCAATTTCTCACCGGGGATTTCCTCATCGGTGGGGGAAAGGGGATTGAGGCGGAAAAAAGTTTCCGCAGGCTGGTTGTCCCACCCCAGGATGGCGTTGGCGGTGGACTTGCCCATGGATTTCCGCCAGCGGTTGTAGAGCCAGTCCGGATGGGAGTGCAGGACGGCGGGGGGCATTTCATCCAGCTCCTCCATGAGCCTTTTCCGCGAAGTGATGGCTTTGCGCAGGACCGCGTTGATGAGGGAGCGGACGGGCGCTTTCCCGGCTTCGACGGTCTCGTTGACAGCCGCGTGGTCCGGGATGTTCAGGATGAGGAGCTGGCAGAGGCCGACGCGGAGCACGTCCCGTGTCTCGGCATCCAGCTTGCCGTCCCGGAGCTTCCCGATCCAGTGATCGAGCACGCGGCGGTGGCGCAGGACTCCGAACAGGATGGCCTGGAGAAGAGCGCGGTCCGATGAGGAAAGCATCCGCCGCTGGGCGTGACGCTCGACGAGGCTTTCCGCGTAATCATGCCCCTTCGCCCAGGCGCGGAGGGCGGAGACGGCGGCTTGGCGGACGTGGAAGTTTTTAGCGGACATTAAAATTCAAATTTCAAAGTTCAACTCTCAAGGAAGAGTCTTGGATCGGACGGTGAGATGGATCGGTTTTTTCCCAATAACAAATAACTTCTAACCAATAACCTCGAGGAACTCGGGTGAGAGGAAGTCCTGGCCGTGGATGATGTGGTCGAGGAGGGGGACATCGGTGAGGGATTCGAGGATGCCCTTGTTGGTGATCATCGGGGTGTCCATTTCATCCTCAAGCTGGTTGAGGATGATCCCGGCGCAGGTGAGGCCCTTGGCCTTGATCGCGGAGAGGGTGAGGAGGATGTGGTTGAGCGCGCCCAGCTTGTTCGCGGCGACGAGGATGACCGGGAGGGCCAGGTCTTTCGCGAGGTCCGAGATGAAATAGGTTTCCGTGATCGGCACCTCCCAACCGCCCGCTCCCTCGACGAGGACGGGTTCGTATTTTTCCGCAAAGGCGCGGTAGGATGCGATGAGATCCGCGGGGGCGATGGTCTTGTTCTCCAGAAGGGCGGCGACGTGCGGGGCGAGGCCGGCGTTGAAATGGAGGGGGTTGATCTCATCGACAGGCAGCCCGCCGGAAGCCTCGGCAAGCAGAGTGGCGTCCTCGCGGTCGCCGCAGGAAACGGGCTTGAAGCCGACCGCGTATTTCCCCTCGGCGCGTAGGGACTCTATGATGAGCCTGGTGACATAAGTCTTGCCGACCCCGGTGTCCGTTCCTGTGATGAAAAAATTCACTGCGGGACAGGGAGATGGCAGGAAGAGGGGCGGTCAAGCCCGGAAGGTGCTGGCGAGCGTGTTTTGTCTTCGACCACGTGGCGTTTTCCTGCCTATGTTCCTGCCAGTGACACGCTGCCCGTATTGCCAGACCCCGATCCAGATCAATGCCCCGGAGTGCCCGGCGTGTCGTCTGACATTTCCCCGGACCAGCGCCCTTGTCGGAGCGATGCCCCGCCTGCACCCCATCGTCGCGGATACGACCGGGCAATTGAAGGGATCCGTTTCCGCGAAGATCAGGAAGGAGATCCTGAAGCTGCAACGGAGATTCCCCCAGCTCGTGGTGCAGGTGGTCATGCACCGCTTCGCGCCCGAGCATCCATTCTCCATGCACGCCTTCTGGCTCTTCAACGCCGGAGCCTTCGCGGGCGAGGCGAAGCGGGGGAAAAACAACCACGCCATCCTCATCCTCATCGATCCGTTCCGCCGCGAGTCCGCCATCGTGCCTGGCTACGGGCTGGACTCGCTTTTGAAAAAGGAGGCTCTCGAGCACCTGCTCGAAATGTCCGGACCCGCCTTCGAATCGAACAACTGGGAGGTCGGCCTCCAGCTCTTGCTCGAAGGTCTCACCGGGCTGCTCCACACCGTCAGCATCGTGGACGAGGGCGTGGTCTATGCGGAGAACGAGTTCTGAGTCACGCAAACGCCCTAAGGAAACCCACCTCCAGCGCCAAAGCCTCCGAGGCATTCGTCTCCAGGGTCTGGCGTAGTTTCTCCAGGGCCTCCAGCCGTTTCCCGATCTGGAAAATGCTCTCGCCCTCCGCGATCCTGGTGAGCTGCGCGGCGGATTCCGGGAAGTCCAGGCCGCCGGAGCCGGTCTTGATCCGTATCAGATCCGCCAGCCATGCCAGGATGACATCCAGATAACGGTTCCGCGCCTCAAGGTAATCCGCCTCCGCCGCCGCCTTGTGGAATTCCTCCCTGTCTTTAAGCCACGCGCCATCAGTCCCGTCCTTGTATGCGGCGATCTCCTCCTTCGTCGCCGCCTTCGCCGCGGCCTCCGCCTCGTCCTTTTTCTCCGCCAGGAAATCCGTGAAGACCGACTTCATGGTCAGGGCGGAAACGGGATTCCCGAATCCCCGCGCGGCCACCGCGTTGAGTGCCGCCACCAGCTCGTCCCCGCCATACGCGCCGAGGGAGCGGCCACCGCTCAGCTTCACCTGCACGCAGCGGGAAAGGATCGTCGCCAGCAGCCGCTGCGGCCTTGTGGACAGCAGCATCAGCAGGGTGCGGCCCGGCGGTTCCTCCAGGGTTTTCAAGAAAGCGTTCTCCGCCTGCTCGTTCATCCG
>Ga0105047_10011076_pt1 | contig 14671 bp, 9 predicted proteins | sample MAT04_FD_78384 | JGI IMG/M metagenome (GOLD analysis project Ga0105047, IMG submission 78384) | Freshwater microbial communities from Lake Fryxell liftoff mats and glacier meltwater in Antarctica - MAT-04 (megahit assembly) | ecosystem: Environmental > Aquatic > Freshwater > Ice > Liftoff... | reverse complement strand
GATGTCGGCATCTATTGTCTCAACGCCGCTCGCTATCTCACGGGGGAAGAACCCGTCGAAGTAACCGCGATCGCACAGCAACCCGCCGACGATCCGCGCTTCCGCGAAGTCCCCGAGAGCGTGGCATTCACCCTGAAGTTCCCGTCGGGGGTCATCGCCAACTGCGACTGCAGTTTCGGCTCGGCGGAAAGCCGCCGATTCCGCGTCGACGGGACGACGGGGGTACTCGACCTGGCCGATGCGTTCGCATATCGAGGCCAGCGGATGACGGTCGGTAAAACCGGGGCGGTATCGGAACTGAAGATCGCGCCCGCCAACCACTTCACCGCTGAGATGGACCACTTTTCGTCCTGCGTTGCATCGGGAAAGCCGTGTCGCACTCCCGGCGAGGAAGGACTCGCCGATATGAAGGTTATCGCCGCGATCGAAGAAGCGATCCGAACCGGGCGGAAGGTGACGATGCCGGGGTAATCGGAATCCGGACGTGCGGACCCCGTCTTGACCTCGATTGCCCGATCTATTACCCTGTGTCGATCACTCGTCATAAGGGTCGTGAAATGCCTGTCGTTAGCGCATCGGTTGTGGGTCCGAACGTCGTCTCGCCGCCCGCGACGGTCTGGCAGGAGACCCCCTGCCCGATGTGCGATGCCGCTTCGACTGTGCCATTCCTCGAAGCCGCCGACCCCACCCCCGGCCTCGGGGGACAACGCTTCGCGGTGGTCCGGTGCGGGTCGTGCGGACTCCACTACACCAACCCTCGTCCCTCCCCGGAAACGATCGGCGGGTTTTACGTCGCCGACTATCAACCGCACCGCCGACCCACTCAACTCGGAAAACGACTGCGCAAGTGGTATCCCTTCGGGTTCCTGCGCGGACGCGCTTCCGAACGGCGGAGTCTCCCGTGGCACGGCCAGGGGCGACTTCTCGACTTCGGCTGCGGCGGCGGCAGTTACATCGCCCGCATGGCTCAGCAGGGCTGGAAGGTCATCGGACTCGACAACTCCGTCGGCGCGGTCCGCCGCATCCAGGAAGAACTCGGTCTGAAAGCACTCGTCGGTACGCTGCCCCACCCGGACCTGAAACCCGGTACGTTCGATGTCGTCACGATGTGGCACTCGCTCGAACACGTCCACGACCCCGTCGGGACTCTGCGCGAAGCCTACCGTCTGCTCGCGCCGGGCGGTCGATTGCTGATCGCGGTGCCGAATATCGACTCCGCCCCGTTCCGCTGGTTCGGACCCGACTGGTTCGGGATCGATCTGCCTCGGCACCTGACCCACTTCGACCCCTCGACCCTGTCGAAGATGCTGGAGATGACCGGATTCCGCGTCGATGACGTGCGAATGCTCAGGCACTCCGACTGGTTGCGCTCGTCCGCTCGCCTCGCCGCGCGTCGGGGCGATCTTTCGATCCGAACGCGCCTGCTCCGCATCAAACCGATCGCCCGACTGACCGCGCTGGGGTGCTACCTGATGGGGCGATCCGACTGCATCCTCGCCATCGCCGTACGACCGGGTTGAAAGCCGCAACGTTCGCTCGCTTCGGCTCCGCACTTCCCGGTCGATTCTGATATAATGGCGGATTATCGCAACGAACCTTCCACCGGAGGCCCCGCAACGTGCCGAAGGACTACTACGACTCGCTGGGTGTCTCCCGATCCGCCTCCAGCGAAGAGATCACCAAAGCCTACAAAAAGCTCGCACGCCTCCACCACCCCGACCGCAATCCCGGCGACAAAAAGGCCGAGGCCAAGTTCAAAGAGGTCCAGACCGCGTACGACACCCTCAGCGATGCGGAAAAGCGCAAGATGTACGACCAGTTCGGCCCCGACGGTCCCGGAATGGGGCCGGGCGGACCCGGAGGGGGCTTCGGCGGCGCGGGCGGGATGCCTCAGGTCGATCCCGAGATGGCCAACGAAGTGTTTTCCCGCCTGTTCGGCAACGCTGGCGGCGGCGGTGGGTTCTTCGGCGGTGGAGGCACTCCGGGGGGAGGCGGCAAGCGGCGCAAATCCCGCACTCAGCTCGAGCCCGAAAACCTGCCGGATATCGAAGTCGATGCCACGATACCGTTTCTCGATGCCGCCAACGGCGGAACCATCGAGATTTCGGTCGGCGGTCGGTCGATCGGGTTGAAAGTGCCCGCCGGGATCGACGACGGCAAAAAACTGAGGGTCGCGGGTCAGGGACCGAACGGCGAAGACATCAAAGTCCGCATTCGCATCGGGGAGCATTCGTATTTCGAGCGCAAAGGACGCGATATCCTGCTGGAAGTGCCGGTGTCGTACGCCGAAGCATTCCTGGGCGGACGAGTCGAAGTGCCGACGGTGGACGGACGGCGGGTCGAGGTCAAAATCCGGGCCGGGACTTCGGGGACGACGCGAACCCGCCTGCCGGGGTTCGGTGTCGCTGGGGGAGATATGTATCTGCTGTTCCGGGTGGTGCTGCCGAAGGGCGAACCCGACGCAAAAACCCGCGAACTCGTCGAAGAACTCGCGCGACTGCATCCGCTCGATGCCCGCGCCGATGTCGAATGGAAAACGTAATGCCCCGCTTCCTCGCCTCCGAACACCTCCGTCGCCCCGCCGACTTCGAGGTCGTCTACGCGACGCGGGTGTCGGTCGCGGACAACCGCGTGATCGTGTACGGCCGCCCCAACGGACTCGAACTGAACCGCTTCGGCATGTCGGTGTCGAAGAAGTACGGAAACGCCGTCCACCGGAACCGCATCCGCCGACTCTACCGCGAAGCCTACCGACTGACCAAATCGGACCTGCCGAGCGGGATGGACCTGATCGTCATCCCCCGATCGCGCGCGGAACCGACGGTCGAAGAATTGAAGCAAACGATGACGAAGCTCTTACGCCTGCTGGTCAAGCGACTCGGTCGCACCCCGCCCGCGTGAGGCCGTCGGATCGAGCGGCCTATTGCACTACCATTCAGTTCGGGCGATCGCTTCTAAAACCTATCCCCCCAGCCCCCTTCCCTCAAGGGAAGGGGGAGAATACAGGGCAGCCAGGAGAACGAGACATCTTGCCCGTTTTTCGTATCTTCTCCCCCTTCCCTTGAGGGAAGGGGGCTGGGGGGATAGGTTTTAGAAGCGATCGCCCGAACTGAACGGTATTTGGGGCCTATTGTCCGCGAATGCGTTCCTGACCGCGTCCCCAGTCGCCGACCGTGGCCTCGGCGGCGAACGCCTTTTTGTCCCGCCATATCTGCATCCGCACCTTTTGGCCCGCTCCGATCGACGAAATCATGTTGATCAGATGGTTCTCGTTGCGGACCGAGGTTTCCTCGATCGACAGGATGACATCGCCCGCCCGGATCCCCGCGAGAGCCGCCGGCGTTTCCGGGTAGACCCCATCGACCAGCGCGCCTTCGACCTTGCTCAGGCCCAGGCGGATCGCTTCGGCGGGTTCCATGATCGGGGCGAGTTGCACCCCCAGGTATCCCCGGCTGACGCTGCCCTTTTCGACCAGTTGGCGGACGACCCGACGCACGAGATTCGCCGGGATCGAAAACGCGACCCCGCTGTTGGCCCCGCTGTTGGAGGCGATCGCGGTGTTGATGCCGACGACATCGCCGTCGAGATCGACCAGCGGACCCCCCGACGAACCCGGATTGATCGCGGCATCGGTTTGCAGGAAATCCTTGATGCGGATCGTGCTGCCCAGACTCACCTGGCCGCGGTCCTTCGCGGAGATGATCCCCTGAGTGACGGTCTGATTCAGCCCGAAGGGCGAGCCGAACGCCAGCACCCATTGGCCGACGCGGGTTCGGTCGCTGTTGCCCAGCGTGGCGACGGGGAGACCCTCGGTGTCGATCTTCAAAGCGGCGATGTCCGACTCCGGGTCGGTCCACACCTGGGTCGGGCGGAACACGCGGTTGTCCCCCAGGCTGACGGTGATCTGCTCGGGCTTCGCACCGGCGATGACGTGGTTGTTGGTGATGACGATCGTCCCGCGCACCCCTTCGACCCGGATGAGAACCCCCGACCCGGACTCTTCGACGTTCTTTTTGGTCGTCGATGTGGCTGCGGGCGGTTTGACGGCTTCGATGGCGACCACGCTCGGCGAAACCCGGCGGATCACCGACTCGAAGCGGTCGCCGAGACGGTCGGCGGTATCGCCTCCGGGGATCGCGGCATTCGAGACGGATGCCGCAGGGGGCGGGGGGCTCGCCTTGCCCACCTGGGCCGACGCAATCGACCCCTGCCCCTGGAGGACGTTGGCGACCATGCCCCCGCCGAAGGCACATACGCCACAAACCAGCATCGTGCGAAATTGCGTCATAACGGTCAGTTCCGACGGAAGGAGTGTAGCAACTGTACGGGTCGTAACCCGTGATAGTTTACACCTCGGAACCTGAGGAGATAAACCCGCGAGTGTAAACATTACACGGATACCCGCCTGGAAAAGCGTCATATCCGGCAGAATATGACGGTCCCATAGAATCGGCGGAATCGCCCGATCCCGATCCGGACTCCTCCTGCACCCCCGACGAGCCGATTCGCTCGCATTCGAGACCGGTCGTTCGGGTGAACGCGAATGCTCGGATTCAAATCGGAATGACGAATATCGCACGGATCCGGAATATCCGGATCGCACGGTTAGACGTAGAGGGGTTTTTCTGATGATATTCATTGTTCGAGCTGGCACGGTGCTGTCGAAGCGGACAATAATAAGGTCTGAAGGCAATAGTGCCATCGATTGGGTTTCTCGGATTGCGACAGCAGGGATTTGCGATTCCACTATGGGCGGAAAAGTTGCTTACGCAAGATCGATAGGGTCTATCGATAGTAACTCAGTCGCTTCGCCATGACGAAACTCCGTAGGACGGATCCGCCGGATCGCTTCGATTTCGAATGAAAGGTTGATGCCATGCCTCGATTCTCCCTCGTCATTCCTGCGCTCCTGATCCTCGCTTCGATCGGGCAGGCGGCCGGTGAGAATTACTTTGAAGAACGCACTCACGATTTCGGGAACGTCCCGCGCGGCCCGATGCTCGTGCATCACTTCAAACTGACCAACCCCCACAAAGAGACGCTGACCATCAGCGGGCTCCGCGTTTCCTGCGGGTGCGTCTCGGCGACCGCCCCCGTCACCACCCTCGCTCCCGGTGCTTCGACCGCAGTGATGGCCCAGATGGACTCCCGCCGGTTCGTCGCTAACAAGCAGGTCACCATTTTCGTGACCTTCTCGACCCCGCGAGCCGAGGAAATCACTCTGCTGGTCAAAGCCTACGGACGCGACGACTTTAGCATCACCCCCGATACCCTCTCGTTCGGAACGGTTCGCAAAGGTTCCGAGGCCAAAGCCTCGGTAGCAGTCAGTATGTTCAACGCCCCGAACATGCAGTTGACCGGCGCGACCTGCGAGTCGGCGTTCGTCCGAATCAACACCGCGAAAGTCGCCAAAGCGAATAACGAGTCGGCGTGGGAAGTGACCGCGGTTTTGCGATCGGAACTCCCGGTCGGCAAGTGGTTTACCGATGTCTGGGTGGATACCGACAACCCGAGTATGCCGAAGATCCGCCTGCCTTTGACCGTGGAAGTGCAGCCGTCGATGATGGCCTCACCCGCGAACGTCAATTTCGAGGACATGAAGGTCGGTGGTACGCTCGAAAAGACGGTGATCGTCCGGGCCGACAAGCCGTTCAGGATCCGCGAAGTTCAGGGGGCCGACGGCAGCGTTAAAGTGACTGCGAAGAGCGACGATGCCCGCGCGGTTCACATCGTGACGATCAGCTTCAAGCCTTCGGTCCAGGGCGATCTGACTCGTTCGATCCGCATCGTTGCAGAAGGTATGGGTGAAGAGGCCAGCGTGACGATCCCGCTCACGGGGCGAGTCCGCGAGTGAAGTGACGAGGTTCACCGAGCTTTGCACCTGGGGACCGGCTTTGCGGCCTCACCCCAGGCTGATACTCGATTGCCACCTGGGGACCGGCCCCCAGGTGCGAACCGCAATCGTCGTCTGCGTCGTTTTTCTCAGCTCACGTTGAGTTCCCGAAGGAACTTCTCGTAAACCGCTTTGTACCCCGCCTCGCCCTTTTGCAGATCCTTCAATCGGGCCGACAGGTCGTTCATCTCCTTTTCCTGTTCGCCGAGTTTGCGGATGTACTCCTGGAACACCGGGGCCTCTTTGGGCGTTTCCTTCAGGTTTTTACGCAACCGATCCTGATCCCGCTCGATTGTGACGACCCGGGTGTTGACATCCAGAACCTCGGTGCGGGACGTATCCCATTTCGCCTTGAGTGCCAGGGCCTGGACCAGAGCGGCTTTGACGGCCGGCGAAGCCTCCTTCATGTTGATGACCTGACGGATAGTGTCGTCGGGCGAGTTCGAGATGCTGATGCTGTTGCCGACTTCGTGCTCTTCGCCGATGGTGTAGGCCGCGCTCTTGCCCGCCGCGATCGGTACGGAAAAGCGGTAGAGTTCGGCGGTCTCCTCGGCGGGCTTGTTCGCCCCCACGAAGACGAAACCCTGGCCCTTGCGGTTGGGGTGTTCGATCAGCAGGATGCGGTCCTTGCCCGAACGGTTGACGACATCGTAGAGCTTTTCCTCGCGGACGCGGGTCTGGGTATAAATGATCCCCTGCACGGCGGTGAGCGCGGTGATCCGGCCCGAGCCCGGCATCTGCTTCGGCGCGACTTCCATCCCCAGATCGATCGCGTAACTCACGAGGCGTTCCTCGTTGGGTTGCAGGTCGAGAACGCTGGTATCCCCGGCATACGTCGAGCCTTCGAACACCGCGATCGGCCCCTGCGACAGGTTCGCCCCTGTGGTGTTTTTGAACTTCAGGCCGAGCAGCGGGTGCTTGGCCTGCACGCCCTGATTGTAGATACTCACTCGCTGGGCTTCGACCTCTTTATTGATGATCGGCAGCAGTGCGGACTTTTGGCGGGCGAGGGTCACGGGCCGATCGATGACGTATTGGAAGTAGTCGCCGAGTTGGGAAGCCGTGGCGAGCGTCTGAACCGCGCGAGCCAGGTCGAGATTCTCCCCGAGTTCGGCATCGAGTTTGTCGACGTGTTTCAATCGCAACTGTTCTTCTTTGCCGTCGCGGGGTGCGGACGTATTCTCGCGCGTCTCGTCGAGTTGCCACCGCCTTTCGCTTTTGCCTTCTCCGTCGCTACCGACAGCCACTTCCGATTGCGTGATAACTTCGCCCGGTGCGCTTCGTTTGAATTTGGCCATCGCCCCGGAGTAGGTCGGCGGGCGCAGCGACGCGAACAACTCCGGTTCGACCAACGGGCGCGGCACAAACAGCGGGTTGTACAGGTCCATCCGGAAACTGATCGGGCGGCCCGAAACGAGAGCCATGCCGACGCTCGACCAGTCCTCGTCGGTCGGATTCTCGACGATGCCCCACCCCTGTAGGTAGGGCTTCCCCTCTTTCTGGTCCAGCACCAGCCGGTAACTCGTCTTCCAGATCGGGTTTTCCACGACGTAGCCGACGGAGACTTTGCGCTTGCCCTCGCCCGCGAAGAACAGCGACACGGCTTTCTTCTGGCTGTCGTGCGACAGTGCCAGGGTTTCCAGAGCGCGACGGAACTCGTTTTCGATCGTCGGGTTGGTGAATCGCAGCTTTTGCATCTCGGCGAGTCGGACCGAACGCACCCCCTCATTGCACCACAGATTCAGCACATCGACTTCGCTGGAGCCGTCTTTGGTCGTCACCTTTTGCTTTTCGACACCCACGATCTTACCGACGATGGTCCCCGGTTGGCCGATGGCGTTTTGAGCCATCACCACTTCGACCGTTTCGCCCCGAGCCTGCAACAGGATATTCCCGAAGGTGGGGCTGCCGTTGAGGTCGATCGCGAACGACTTGAGCGTGCGCTCGATCGGTTCGCGGGAATCGTAGGTGACCGCCGTGACGCGGCCTTTATCGGAGAAGTCCTGGAGGGTCATCGACTTGATGAGGTCGTTGATGTCGTTTTCGGGGAACGTCAGGTCGATGCGGGTGTCGCCGTCGATCTCGGCGGAGCGGACGAAGTGCGCGACCCCCGAATTGAACAGGATCACCCGGCTGACCGGGAGGGTCTGAGCGGGGACGACGACCGATTTGGCGGGGCCATCGGGCCCGGCGGAGCGCAGCGAGGAAGTCAGCATCAGAGCGGACATCGCAGCTACCCCGACGACGGGGGCGGCCAGCAGCAATCGACGCATGGAGGAACTCCTGGAGGTGGAGAGACACACTGTCAGGATAAGACGATCCGCAATCGCGGAAAGATGGCGACGGACCCGGGTCGGGTTGCATCGAAGCGTGCAGGAGGTGTCGGTTCCTGGGCACGAAGGGGCAAGACAATACCGCAATTTTTGGGGAAAGTCAACGATTCGGAAGGACGGGGGCGGGCTCGATCCTGATATTTCACGAATATCCATCGGCGACGGGACATTCGGGCAGAGGGTCGGCACGGCAATTGCTCACCCCCATAAACCCGGTAGTTTTGACCGACCGAGGCACGATTTATTCCATAGATCGTGCGACTTTTCTCATCCGATTGGAGGTCCGATTCGTGACACGCGGCATGTTGCTCTCTCCCTTGCTCGCGGTGGCGATGCTCTTCTTCGCTTCCAGCCAAAACCGAACCAACGGGCAGGAAACCAAAGATTCTCCCACGAAGGAAGAACCGAAGAAGATCGAACGACCCGGCGCAATTTCCGATCTGAAGAAGGAAATCGACTCGCTGAAGGCGAAAGCCGAAGCCTCCGAAAAGGATGTCGCCGAACTCAAAACCGCTTCCGCCAAAGCGATCAAAGACGCGGAAGAAAAGGCTAAAGGCGAACTCGAAAAGGCCGCCAAAGCCCTCGAAGTCGTCTCCAAAAAGGCTAACGATTCCGAAGCCACGCTCGCCGCGATGAAAAAGGCGGCCGACGAGAAAAAGGAACCCGAGAAAAAGGAAGATCCCCTCGCCAAAGATGTCGCGGCGATGAAAAAGATCGTCCTCGACGACAAAGGCGAAGATGCCGTCACAGCGATCGTCGCCGGCAAACTCAGGGACAACACCGCCAACGATGCTCTGATCCGCGGCGATAGCGCGTGGATGTTGACCTCGGCGGCGTTCGTCATGCTGATGATTCCCGGACTGGCCCTGTTTTACGGCGGGATGGTCCGCCGCAAGAACGTGCTGGCCACCATGATGCAGAGCTACGCGGCTCTCGCGGTCGTCGGTATCTTCTGGGTCATGTTCGGCTACGGTCTGGCGTTCGGCCCCTCGCAGATCAAGCTCTCGATCCTCGGTGTCACCGACGGCGGTATCATCGGCTGGGACTGGAAGTTCTTCTTTATGAAGGGCGTGAATACCTCGGACATCCTTCCGGGCTACAACATCCCGGTGTACCTGCACTGCATGTTCCAGGGGATGTTCGCCATCATCACCCCGGCACTGATCTCCGGTGCGATCGCCGAGCGCATCCGCTTCTGGCCGTTTTGCATCTTTATGGTTTTGTGGGTCACCCTCGTTTATTGCCCGCTGGCTCACATGGTGTGGGCGTTCGACTGGTTCTCGGATGTGTCGCAGGGGGCACTCGACGACAAGGGCGCGTTCCCCGCGATCGGCGCGACCGCGATCGGTCTGTTGGGTAAGCTGACCGCACTCGACTTCGCGGGCGGTACGGTGGTTCACATCGCCGCCGGATTCGCCGGTCTGGCGGGTTGCATCGTGCTCCGCAAGCGGGCGGGTTTCCCGGATCACCCGATCCATCCCAACAGTATGGTTTTGACGCTGATCGGGGCGGGACTGCTCTGGTTCGGCTGGTTCGGTTTCAACGGCGGTTCGGCGACCAACGCGATGCCCCTGGCCACCTCGGCGTTCGCCGCGACCCAGGCTGCGGCTGCGGCCGCCGGGCTGAGCTGGATCTTCGTCGAATGGCTGATCAAAGGCAAACCGACCGCTCTGGGGCTCGCCTCGGGGATCGTCGCCGGTCTGGTCGCGGTCACTCCCGCTTCGGGGTTCGTCTACGTCTGGGGCGGGGTCGTTATCGGCCTGATCGCCGGCGTGGTGTGCTACTTCTCGGTCTATCTCAAGTCGATCCTCGGTTACGACGACTCGCTGGATGCCTTCGGGGTCCACGGGGTCGGCGGTTTCCTGGGTGCGGTCCTCACCGGGTTCCTGTGTTACTCGGCGGTCAACCTGGCGAACACCGACGGGTACGTCGCCATCAACGGCCTCAAAGCTCGTCCGCTGGCGATCGAATCCGAAGCGAAAAACATGGTCAAGTCGCTCCCGGACCTGACGAAAAAGATAACGGAAGCCGACAAGGCCCTCGCGGACCTCGAAGCCAAACCCGTGACCGACCCGGAAGACAAGAAAAAGGATTACGACGGTAAGGTCAACGACGCGAAGTCCGATATCGCCCGGGCGAATGCGATGTACCGATTGACGCTGACGAAGATCCGTACTGCCGTCGGTAAGGGCGACCTCGCGGCTGACATGAAGTCGATGGCCGACACCCTGCCCCCGCTCGAAAAAGCGGTAAAGGATGCCGAGGCCGCGGTCGCTGCGGAAGAAAAGAAGTTCGTCGGCAAAAAGCCGGAAGAGGTCGAAACCGGTATGAAGGAAGTCAAAGCCGCGCTCGCGTCGGCCCAGGCGACCTTCGACGGCGAAAAGAAGTACTCCGACGATCTCGCAGCCGATATTTCCGACGACGACACCGATCTGGGGAAAGCCAAAGCGGTGGTCAGGAAACTGGAAACCGACAAACGCGACGGTATGACCCAGCCGTGGATTCAGTTGAAAGCGGCGTGTTTCTCGGCGGCGTTCGCATTCGTGATGTCGCTGATTTTGTTCGTCGCGGTTCAGGCGATGACTCTGGGCAACCTGTCGGCGACCCTGAAGGACGAGGCCACGGGCCTGGACCAGGTCGAACACGGCGAAGTCGGCTTCGACTTCACCTCGGTCGATTCGATCCCGTCCACGGGTAAGGAGCCGCGAGCGGCCAAGGCCCCTCCCGGAACCAAGCGGTTCTCGGTCGCGGTCGATGGCATCGAGAACGGCGGACTGATGAAGGTGTGGAAGGAACTCTGCCAGCCGACGGACGGACCGATCGATCCCGACTTCAAGGCGATCTACCCGTTCGTGACGACCGTTCAGGACAACCGATTCCGCTTCCGAGGGGGAGATTCGGCGACCCTGAGCCTGCACGTGCAAAAGCTCTTCACTCGCAAGCTGAGCAAAGCGGTCAAGGTTCGCATCACCGAGGGGTAAGGGACGGGTCCGGAAGGCGGGCGACTACCGCTCGCTGGCCACCCGGGGTGAAAACCCCGGGTTCGGGGGCAATCGCCTTCTCCGCAATGGTTTGCGTTCGATCTCGTCGGCGGTCAAGGTTCGCGTCGTCGAGGGGTAAGGGACGGGTCCGGAAGGCGGGCGACTACTGTAACGCCCGCCTTCCCCGCTCGGCAGCCAATCGTCACCGCAGGGTCGCTTTCGGGCGACCCGCTCGTATATCACCTGCATCACAAGCCTCCACTCGATTCCCAGGGGTTCTCTCAAGTGAAAATGATTGTTGCGATCATCCGCCCGGATAAACTGGAGGATGTCCAGAAGGCCCTCAACGAGCGCGATATCTATCTGATGACCGTCAGCGATGTCCGCGGCTGCGGGATGCAGCGCGGCTATACCGAAGTGTACCGAGGGACGGAAATCAACATCCGCCTGCTGCCGAAGATCAAAGTCGAGATCGCGGTCAACGACATCTTCGTCGAAGCCGCGATCGAGGCGATCGTCCACGCCGCCCGCGTCGGCGAGACCGGTACCATCGGCGACGGCAAGATCTTCGTCCTGCCGATCGAGGATGCCGTACGCATCCGCACCGGCGAACGCGGCGGACCGGCGATCGGGCCGTAACGATTTCCATCGGGCGAGTGCGAGTCGGTCCCGCGAGAGTGGGGCGACGCGCACTCGCTTTTTCGCTTCGATTCGCGCGACAGTCGGACGATTCCGACCGGCGGCGCAATTGGACTGGCCGAGACCAGACACCAGACGTAATTCAAGTTCAAAGCATTCTGCATCCACTTTTTCAAAGGCTCCGCGACTCATGACAAGACCGACCGGGCGATCGAGTATCATCCAGAACATCGCCACCAACAAGCCGACCGTGCAGCAGGTCGATTTCATGGATGTCAAGCTGAACGAGGTGTTCGGCTGCAACGTGTTCAACGAGAGTGCCCAGCGAGCGACACTGGATAAGCCGGTATTCAAGGCCCTCCAGAAGACGATCAAGCACGGCGCGCCGCTCGATGCGACCATCGCCGACGCGGTCGCCTCCGGGATGAAAACCTGGGCGCTGCGCAAGGGCGCGACCCACTTCACCCACCTGTTCCAGCCGATGACCGGCATAACGGCAGAAAAGCACGACAGCTTCCTCAACCCGAACAGCGACGGCACCGCGATCGTCGAGTTCAGCGGTAAGGAACTGATCCAGGGCGAACCCGACGCTTCCTCGTTCCCCTCGGGCGGTCTGCGTGCGACCTTCGAGGCCCGCGGCTATACCGCGTGGGATCCGACCTCCCCGGCATTCATCTTCGAGAACCCCAACGGTTCGACGCTCGTCATCCCGACCGCGTTCGTTTCGTGGACCGGCGAAGCCCTCGACAAGAAGACCCCGCTGTTGCGTTCGATCGACGCGCTGTCGAAGCAGGCGTGCCGAATCCTCAAGCTGTTCGGCAAGCCGGTGAACCGGGTTTCGACGACGGTCGGGCCGGAACAGGAATACTTCCTGATCGACAGCCAGTTCTTCTACGCCCGGCCCGACCTGCTCAACGCGGGGCGCACCCTCTTCGGGGCGATGCCGCCGAAGGGCCAGGAGATGGAAGACCAGTACTTCGGCTCGATCCCCGAGCGCGTGATCGCGTGCATGGCCGATGCCGAAAACCAGCTCTTCAAGCTGGGCGTGCCGGTCAAGACCCGGCACAACGAAGTCGCCCCGAGCCAGTACGAGATCGCGCCGATCTTCGAGGACTCCAACCTGGCGACCGACCACCAGATGCTGGTGATGGAGATCCTGCGCCGCACCGCGACGAAGTACGGCATGGCGTGCCTGATGCACGAAAAGCCGTTCGCCGGGATCAACGGTTCGGGCAAGCACAACAACTGGTCGATGTCCACCGACAGCGAAAACCTGCTCAATCCGGGCAACACCCCGCACGACAACACCCAGTTCCTGGTGTTTTGCGTCGGGGTCATCCGGGCGGTGGCGATGTACCCCGAACTGCTGCGGGTTTCGGTGGCGAGTGCGGCGAACGACCACCGTCTGGGTGCGAACGAAGCCCCGCCGGCGATCATCTCGATCTTCCTGGGCGATCAGCTCCAGGACATCATGAACCAGCTCGAAAAGGGCCGTCCGACCTCGACGAAACCGGGGAGTTACATGGAAGTCGGCGTTTCGACGCTGCCGAAATTCGCCAGAGACCCGGGGGACCGCAACCGCACGAGCCCGTTCGCCTTTACCGGCAACAAGTTCGAGTTCCGCGCGGTCGGCGGTTCGCAGTCGATCGCCGGTCCGAACACCGTACTCAACACGATCGTCGCCGAGTCGCTCGATTTTATCGCCACGCAGCTCGAAAAGGCCATCTCGGGCGGGAAAGACCTGCACACTGCGGTTCAGGATCTGCTTCCGGGTATCCTGCACGAAACCAAGAAGGTGCTGTTCAACGGCAACGGCTACTCGAAGGAATGGCACGCGGAAGCCGCCGTTCGCGGCTTGCCGAACCTCGCCAATACCGTCGATGCGCTCCCGAGCGTGATCGACCCCAAGGCGATCGCTCTGTTCGGCAAGTACGGGGTATACACCGAAGCGGAACTCAAAAGCCGCTTCAACATCCTGTGCGAAGCGTACGTCAAGACGATCAACGTCGAAGGCCGCCTGACGAGCTTTATGTCGAACACGATGATCGTCCCGGCTTGCATCCGCTACCTGAGCGAAGTCGCGGGCGCGGTCGCCAACCTGAAGGCGGCGGGTGTCGAAGCCGGCCCGCAGGCCGAGTTGCTCAAAGACTTGTCGGTGAAGGTGTCGGAGTTGCAGAAAGCGACGCAAACGCTCGACCGCGAACTCGCGCACGAAGCCCACGGCGACGATTTGCTGGTCCACGCCAAACACTTCCGCGACTCGGTCATCCCGAAGATGAACGACGTGCGCAAAGCCGCCGACGACCTGGAACTGATCGTCGCCGACGACCTGTGGCCGATCCCGACGTACCGCGAAATGCTCTTTATCAAGTGATCGAGAACTGACGACGCGCACTCTTCGAGCCACCGGGCGACCCCCGGTGGCTCGTTTTCGTTTGCGGTATCGCACCGGGTTTCTCGGCCCGGAATCGCGCGGTTCGGCTATACTACCGGGGTCCGTCCGCGTCCCTCCGGAAACTTCCGCCATGCCTTCGACCGATTCGCCATCCGACAAGTCCGCTACCGTCGACCTGCCGCCCGAAGTCCCAGCCGTCTCCGAAGAATACCAGAGTGCGGTCGCCCAAACCCCCGAACAGATCGCGCGGATCAAGCGCGGCGCGGGGTCGCACCGATACCCCGAGATCCCCGGTTACGAGATCATCGACCGCCTCGGTCGCGGGGGGATGGGGGTAGTCTGGCTCGCTAACGATCTCGCCGCCCAGCGGTTGGTCGCCATCAAGCAGATCACTTCGGACGCGGCTTCGGGAACCGAACGGGCGCGGTTC
>Ga0105047_10011075_pt1 | contig 14671 bp, 11 predicted proteins | sample MAT04_FD_78384 | JGI IMG/M metagenome (GOLD analysis project Ga0105047, IMG submission 78384) | Freshwater microbial communities from Lake Fryxell liftoff mats and glacier meltwater in Antarctica - MAT-04 (megahit assembly) | ecosystem: Environmental > Aquatic > Freshwater > Ice > Liftoff... | reverse complement strand
TTGATCGCGGTAGCTTGGATCCTTACCAAACCGAGCCTGCTCGATGAGTTGATCAGCCTTTGCATTCTTGTAGGCCGAGAGGTTTAGTCCGGGGTCAGCCACCTGACTGGAATGCCAGAAGCTATAGACATCACTATCCGGACCGAGATCTTGTCCGTAGAGCAGGATATCGTATTGGCGCGGACGAATATAGTTCTGCTGGAGAGAAAAGGCGTCAAGCTCGATAACGTCAACTGGCACGCCAGCCTCACGCCACTGTTGACTCAGCCGGCGGGCAATTTCTGGGTATTGCCCCGTGTTTGCTGTCACCAACTTGAGCCGTTGAGTGAATACATTTTGGAGCTTCGCTTTGGCAGCCGCGGGGTTGTAGCCGACGCGGAGGGCTTGGGCATTGTACCCTGGATAGCCAGCTGGCAACGGATAGTGGACTACATTCCCCTGATCATCCAACGCTTCGCGGACTAGCGCAGATCTATCGATAGCCGCGCCAAGCGCTTGACGGACGGCCGGATCTATCAGGCCGGGTCGGCTGTTGTTATAAAAAGCCCCGACGTAGACTGGTAATCGAAAAGTCTGGACCGTTAACCCGCTAAACTTGGCGACTGTTGCGCGCTGTCCGGCTGCAACACTACTGAGGCCATCGACCCGCTGCTTGGCGTAGGCATCGAGGGCACTGGCTTCATCATCAAATTGGATGAGCTCGATGCTATCAAGCAATGGTCGCCCGCCGAAATATTCGGGATTTCGCCGTAGGGTGATAACTTCTGAATTTGCATCTAATCTCTCTAAACGAAATGGGCCGGTGCCATTTGGCTGACGATTGAAATCATCCAGTCGGAGCTGGGCTGGCCGAATACTACTCAAGCTATGCTCCGGCAAGATACCGACTTGTCCCAGGGCACTCAAGAACCCGCTGTAGCTGGCTGGCAAGACAAACTGAACCGTCTGGTCATCCACCGCGTTGACGACAACTTTATCCCAGCTGGCGGCCAAATTCGATCGAGCATCTGGTGACTGAATGGTGCGGAACGTAAACGCCACATCCTTAGAGTTAAAAACAGTGCCGTCATGCCACTTCACCCCGTTTCTCAATCGAAAGGTATAGGTGCGTTTATCGGCAGATATTGTCCAAGATTCGGCCAAGTCGGCTTCCGGCAGGCCGTTGGTATCTCCAGCGGGCATCCGGATAAGTTTCGAGAATACTAATTCTGCAACATCAGCTGTCGCTGTGTTATCGATGTAGAGAGGGTTTACCTGGCGGGCGCGGCCAATGATAGCCTCGCGGTAAATACCACCGGCTTGTGGTACCTCATGCAGCCAGAATTTATCGAGTTGACGCAAATTGATAGCGATACCAATAGCACTAACGCTGGCAATAAGTATCCAAGCTGCAAACTGCCAACGCATCAGCCCGAGCTTCTGCCAGGCACCATAGACATGTCGTTGGATATAATTGTGCAACCACAAACGGATGTTGTGAATGCGCGCGCTGAAGTGGCGTTTGAGTTTGTGCCAACGAAATGAGAAGTAGGATGGTTTCATGCAATAAAAATCTGGCGAGCAAATTCGCTCTAGGCCAGAACAAGACGGGCAATCAGACTGCCCACAAACACAACTCCTAAGATTATTGTCACCACAAACAGGCTGCGCTCAACACCACGCTTACTGCGGTACGAATTGCCACCACCACCATAAGCTTCTCCAAGTCCACTGCCTTGATTCTGTAGCAAAACTACAATGATCAGACTGGCTGCGCTAAGCGTAATTAAGACATCGATGAATGACTTCATGCGAATTCCTTATCGCGCTGGAAAAGCGTCGTAAAAAGATAGTTTACCAGCCAAATGATAATCACGGCTCCAATCGCGCTGGAGAGCTTGTTGACCTGGAAGCGTGGGTAGAAGAAGCTGGTCACGTAGAGCATGGCAGCATTCACAAACAACATAAATATACCGAGTGTCAAAACGATAGCTGGAAGGCTCAATAGTACAGCCAGCGGCCTGATGAGGGCATTGACTACACCGAAGACTAACGCGCTGATTATGAGCACGCCAATTCTATCGCCGTAGGCTATCCCCGAGAAAAGTTGGGCCGCCAGCCAGAGGCCGACAAAGTTCACAATCCAAGCTGACAAAATTCGTTTTAACATATCGAGGGTTATTATACTGGTTATTTAGCTTTTTTTGAAGCCCTGGTGGTCGATTGACTCGAAGTTCCACCTACTAGTCGAGCTAAATTAAAGACACTTTTGCCACTGACCCGCATGCGCTTTTGGGCATCGCGCTTACGATCACGGGCCGCCGCTTTGATTACTTGTTGTTGAAAGAATGATTTTTTACGAGCCATGCCTAGCTAGACTCCTATAAATGTTGCCGGATTATCGTCGCCTTGGCAGCACCAACCACTGCTACCAGCTCACTCTGGGACGCTAACGCCACCCCCTGGACACTCCCGAAAGCTCGAATCAGCTGCTTCCGTGTGACCGGACCAATACCCGGAATAGTGTCGAGCTTACTGGTCTTCGTCCGCTTGTCACGAACCGACGTGTGGTAGCTAACAGCAAATCTATGGGCTTCGTCGCGAATTCGTTGTAGCAGCTGTAGTGACTTACTGGTGTGCGGCAAGCTGATTATTCTAAATTCACCATCTGTTTTTTCATGACCTATATCACGCATAGGCGCCTTCGGCTCGCCTCTCGATTGACCGAGCCCAGGAGAATCGATCAAGCGCTGGACGATCTCTTCATGGCGCTTGGCTAAACCAACCGTCGGTATACGTACGCCAAGCTCATCCAGCACTTCGGTCGCGGCGGCTAATTGTCCCTTGCCTCCATCGATAATTATCAGATCTGGCAAAGCCCAATCGGTGTGCCGGCCGGAGAAGCGGCGACGCATCGTCTCGGCCATCATAGCAAAATCATTCGGCCCTTTGATCTGCATTTTAAACTTTCGATACTCACTGAGATGAGGTGTCCCATTAGTGAAGACAACCATGCTTGAGACCGCATCACCACCCTGAAAGTTTGAGATGTCATAACACTCCATGCGCTTAGGCAGAGTCTTGAGACCAATCCTGTCAGCGAGTCCAGTCAGCGCCTGATCCATCGTCATATCAAGACTTTCCTGAGCCCCAAAGATCATCTTCTTGGAGAGGGCTTTGAGCGCCAGGTACTGGTCACGCAATTGGGCAGCCTCCTCGTAGCGCTTCGCCTTGGCCGCCACGTCCATCGCCTTCTCCAGCTCATCGACTAGCTTGGTACTCTTGCCCTCAAGTACCAGCAGCAGGCGGCGGATATTGACCCGATAAGCCTGGCGACTGATCTGCGGGTGCGGTGCAACACCGATCTGATATTCGAGAGCTGACTGGGCGACCAAACGCGAATTCGAGAAATAAGGAAAAATCCGTCGCAAATAGCGCAAGGCTTCACGCACCATGCTGGTCGATATGAATGGGCCAAAGTAGCGCGCCTTATCGTCGGCTGGGCGCCGAACCACAGACACTTTCGGGAAATCATCAGTTACGGTGATCTTCACATAACTAAAATTCTTATCGTCTTTGTCACGAATATTGTAGATTGGCTTATAGCGCTTGATGAGTTCGGCTTCGAGGAAAAGAGCTTCGACCTCACTGCCGGTTATCAGCCAGTCGATCGATGCGATGTTACTGACAAGGATTGGGGTCTTGATATCATCATGCTTCTTCGTGAAATACGAACGGACTCGCCGCTTCAGGACTGAAGCCTTCCCTACATAAATGATTTGACTGTCAGAATCCTTGTACAGATAAACCCCCGGATCATCGGGCAATTCGGCGAGGCGAGCTTTGAGATGAATTGGCGCAGGCATACAGCTATTATACGTGATTTTTCATTGCTTTTTGGATTCCTTTGTTGTATCATGCGCGCATCGTACCTTATCCCCTGGTACCCGATCCCTTCGAAAGGAGGTACCCTATATGGAAGCACAAGTTATCGCAGACTTCGTGCGCAGGTTGCGCAAGAAAAATGCAGCTGACTTCAAGCGTTATGTGCAAGCCGCCATCAAGGCGGAAAGTGTCGTATCGTTCTCACGCGAAGCCGACGACGTGTATCGAACGCTGCGTGAAGCGGCTGTTGCTTTGCACGAAGCCTTAGCCGACTGTGATGCCGATGTACTCAACTACATCTATGACAACGCTAAGAGATACAACCGCGTGTATCAAAATTCATCCGCAGGCCAATCAGTCTTAGCCGTCCATCACACAAGCACGGAGGCTGCGTGATCACCCATCCTTCCCCACCCCGCCCCCAGATCTGAAATTAATATTTTCAGATCTGGGGGTCCACTTATTTTACAGAGCTTGTCCAACACCAGAGAAGTACACACTGGGCGCGCGTTTTGACAGCCGCTGGTGTACTCAGACTACCGTCGGTTTGCTGAGGTACGACAGACAGCCAATATGTTTGGTCATGCCAAATGGCCGGTAAAGCGAGGCTATTGAAGCCTCCGAAGTTGACTTTGCGTACTAACCCATCTGTGGTGGCTAGCTTTTTTTCCTTGGTTTGTTTCGCATTGTCTCTGCCATAGACGATAAATTGCTTGGCACCCCCCGGTGCCTGCCATCTGAGTTGGATCAACCAACCACCTTTGAGAAGATCAAATTGTGTCTGGGCAGTTAGATTTGCGACTGTACCCGCAACTGCACCAGGTGTAGCAGCATTCGATTGGCTAGCCACAAATCCCTCCTGCGTAAAGACATTGTCGCTGCATAGTCCGGCGCGATTGGCTTGTTGATATTTCAAAATCTGCGGACGCACAATAGCTGGGTCATAGCCGAAGGCTTGGATCTGCGCATCGCTGACTTGAGTAAAATCGATATCAGCCAGCTTTTTGCCTAAGCGCTGCTCAAGAGCCTGCAACTCGGCCGACCCACCACAACTTGGGCTAGCCACAGCCTGAAGACTGGTCTGCAGTTTTAGTTGTGCCGCATACCTGCGCACGGCTGCCGGGTCATATCCAAAAGCCCGTATCTGATCATCGCTGATTTGGCTAAAATCTATCTGGCTGAGCGGACGGCCAAGCAGTCGCTCTATCTCATCAATTGGGACAGGCGCCTGATCCAACGATCCAGTGTTAGGACCGACTCCACCACCACTAGTCCCACCAGTCACCGGCACTTCAGTCGGCGCTTGGGCTGGCAGTGAGATTGTTTCGACCTCCCAGCGAGAGGCTGGAATAGCGGTGCGAGCGGCTTCGGGGATGGCATTCTTCATATCGAGTGAGAAGACATAGCGCTGGCCAACACCGTTTGCTCCCACTACGACGCCATCAAAAAGTAATTTTGAACCATCACCACTAAAGCGGACTTGGCTAGGTGAAGTTTGGAGAGGGAAATAGCTATTACCGAAGGCAGATTGGAATTGTTTCGTCACGGTATTGAAGCCATACAACCTATTTGGGTTTGCCGGGCAAGCTGTTGTAGCGGGACAGCCAGTGGCTACAAAGATCAACTCACCAGTCGGGGCTGGCGCCAAGCTAACCGGCTGCGCGCCCAAGTCGTATTGCTGAGCTGTACCTGAAGATAACAGCTCGACCAGCTTCCAACCACTCCCGGACTGGCCTAAGGTGTAGCCTGAGCCGCTGGCGGCGACTATCGCGGTACTATCAGGGGCTTGCGGCTGACGTGGGAAAGTCACGCCACTAAGCTGTAAGACATCCGATTTCTGTGCACTATCCAATGGTAATCGCATAACTTTTCCAGCTTCACTAATTGCCACAAGTTCATCCGATGGGCCTATTCCCCAACGCGTGATAGCTTCGTTGGCGGTCAGCTGGACACGCGCCACAGTCCTTCCGCTAGAGGCCTCTAGTGTCCAGATCCTAGTGCCATCTGACGAGATTGCCAGAACACGATTTCGGGCTGTCAGACTGACTAAATGAGAGGCGGGTCCAGGACCAGGCAATCTCCCTGCAAACCTGCCGGATGCCGCGTCAAACCAAACTAAAGAATCATTGTCGGCGAGATTACCACCCGGGCAGGTTCGTAAAGACGCATACACCTTGCTCTGTGCTTTGAGCACAGCGAGATCATCAAGGTAAGCTTTGGGCTGGGCCAGGCTACAACCAGTGGCGGCTGGCAGATCGGCTGCGAGGCTCCCAACAATTTTTCCGTTACTGGGGTCAATCACCACCAGGCCATTCAAAAATCCGCCATCTACATCACTGGCGACTAAGATGGCGTCGGTTATGACACCGGCCCTAGAAGACAGCACGCCAATGGTGCCGAGTAGCACGAGTAAGCCGATAAGCATGAAGAGCCAACGGCGGCGGAAACCGAATACTGACGTGAGCTTAGGCGGGTGCAACGAAGCTTTTTTCATTCCCCTTATGATACCGCAAAGTGAGACCGCGACGAAGAAAAAATGTTCGGTTAGGGCAGCAAACGCTTGAGATAGTGGCCAGTGTGACTGCCGCGAATCTTCGCAATTGCTTCTGGTGTGCCCTCGCCGAGGATCATTCCGCCTCCAGAACCACCCTCTGGACCGAGGTCAATCACCCAGTCAGCTGACTTTATGACATCAAGATTATGCTCGATTATCAGAACTGAGTTGCCCATATCAACCAGCTGCTGCAAGACTTGGAGTAGTCGATTGACATCTTCGAAGTGCAGACCCGTGGTCGGCTCGTCGAGAATGTACATAGTCCGTCCCGTGGCTCGCCGCGCCAGCTCAGCCGCCAGCTTGATTCGCTGAGCCTCCCCGCCCGACAAGGTCGTCGCCGGTTGACCAAGCCGAATGTAACCCAGCCCAACATCGACCAGAGTACCGAGCTTCTTGGCGACAGTCGGAATATTGCCAAAGAATTCATGCGCATCTTCGACAGTCATAGCCAGAACGTCGGCAATTGTCTTGTCCTTGTAGGTAATCTCCAAAGCCTCCCTGTTGTAGCGCTTCCCTCCACAGGTCTCGCAGGTCACATAGACGTCTGGCAAGAAATGCATCTCGATCTTGATAATACCATCACCCCTACAGGTCTCACAGCGACCACCTTTGACATTGAAGCTAAATCGACCAGCCGAGTAGCCTCTGATCTTGGCTTCAGGAGTTTGCGCGAATAGATCCCTCATGTCGGTGAAAGCACCGGTGTAGGTGGCGGGGTTAGAGCGCGGCGTGCGCCCAATCGGACTCTGGTCAATATCGATGACCTTATCGAGATTCTCAACTCCATCAATCCTTTCATGCTTACCGGCTGGCTGTTGCGAGCGGTGATATTCTTGGCTTAGTTTGCGCGCCAAAATGTCATTAATCAGCGAGCTCTTGCCCGATCCTGACACGCCTGTTACTACCGTCATATTGCCGAGTGGAATAGCAACGGTGACGTTCTGCAGATTATGCTCAGTCGCACCGACGATTGTCAGTGACTTACCGTTGCCTTTGCGGCGCTTGGTCGGCACTGCGATTGATTTGGTTTTTGAGAGATATTGTCCCGTGATCGAAGCTGGATTCTTCGCAACTTCGGCTGGTGTGCCGACAGCCACTACTTCCCCGCCGTGTTCGCCGGCAGCGGGCCCGATGTCAATCACGTAGTCAGAAGCCATAATTGTATCCTCATCGTGCTCGACCACAATTACCGTGTTCCCCAGATCGCGCAGGCGCTTCAAGGTCACGATCAGGCGATCATTATCGCGCTGATGCAAGCCAATTGATGGCTCATCGAGAATGTAGAGCACACCCATCAGCGAGCTGCCGATCTGGGTTGCGAGCCGAATTCGCTGGGCTTCCCCGCCGGCCAGAGTGTTAGCCGCCCGATCAAGCGTCAGGTAGCTTAGGCCGACATCATTCAGAAAAGTTAATCTTTCACAAACTTCTTTGAAGATCTGGTCGGCGATCTGCATCTCCTGGTCGCTGAGCTTGAGTGACTTGAAATAAGCCAAAGCCGTGTCAACACTCATCTCGGTGACATCTGCAATTGAAATATTGTTGATAGTAATTGCCAACACTTCCGGCTTGAGGCGTTTGCCAGCGCAAACCGGACACAGCATGTTGTTCATGTATCGTTCGATCTCACCTTTGACGAAGTCGCTGTCACTCTCGCGGTAGCGTCTTTCAAGGTTTGGAATCACCCCTTCAAAGGTCGTATTGTAGGATCGTCCACCAGGTCCTGGTACCTGAATAACCTCGTCGCCAGTACCGCGGAAGAGAAGCTTGAGCTGGGCTTCTGTCAGCTGCTCGACTGGCACATCGAGTGAGAACTTGTGTGCCGCAGCCACCGACTGCAGAAGCTTACCGTACCAGGTCATGCGGCTCGTTGTGCGACTCCAGGGCCGAATCGCGCCTTCGTTGACGCTGAGGCGACGATTTGGGATCACCAGATCGGGGTCGACCACGAGCAAGACTCCGAGGCCGGTGCAGTTCGGGCAAGCTCCGTGAGGTGAGTTGAATGAGAAAAGCCTTGGCTCAATTGAGCTAAGTGAGAAGCCTGACTTCGTGGTTGTGTAATGCTCCGAATAGGTTTGTTCTTTTTTCGTCCCGAAGTCCTGAACGATTATTAACCCTTCACCCAGTTTTAAGGCCTGCTCGACAGCTTCAGCGAGGCGCTGGTGTTCCTCGACTTCAACCGCTAGTCGATCGATGACGACCTCGATCGTGTGCTTCTTTTGCTTCTCCAGCTCACCTACTTCATCGAGGTCGATGTCAGCTCCATCAATCCGAGCTTTCATATAGCCAGCCTTGATCAGCTCTTCGATGACATGACGATGCTCGCCTTTTTTGTCGGTCACCACGGGAGCGTAAATCACAATTCTCGTACCGCCGGGGTAGCTCTCGATCGTTTCGATGATCTGGGCCGAGGTTTGTTTCGTCAAAACTTCACCCGTCTCTGGGTCGTGCGGGATGCCAATGCGAGCAAATAGCAAGCGCAAGTAATCATAAATCTCAGTTACCGTCGCGACCGTCGAGCGCGGGTTGCGGCTGGTTGATTTCTGATCGATCGAGATGGCTGGTGAGAGTCCATCGATCTGGTCGACGTCAGGCTTCTCCATCAAGCCGAGGAATTGGCGAGCGTAGGCCGAGAGACTCTCGACATAACGCCGCTGACCTTCGGCGTAAATTGTATCAAAAGCGAGGCTTGATTTCCCCGATCCGGATAGTCCGGTAATAACCACCAGCTTATCACGTGGGATTTCGAGGTTAATATTCTTGAGATTGTGCTCGCGAGCGCCGCGGATAATGAGTTTGTCGTGCATGCTAAAAAAGAAACCCTCCTTATGATCAATCCAAAAATACGCGTAATGCATCTTGCAAACTAGCATCGAATTATACGCCGATTTCGGCTCTTGTTCAAGTCTGCTTATAGCGGACGCAAAGACTACTCGCTGCATTTGATTTCGGGCTCAGTCTGGTTATAATGAATATAACCATAAACGGAATACACAAAACGTCATGCCACCAACACAACCAGTTATGCAGACCAGCGAACCAGCTCCTCCATCACACACCCCCGGAGCACTTGCGGCCGCCATGCAAGCCGCTCCGCCAAAACCTAGCAATGCCCCAACTGGAGCTGAACTTTTGGCTCAACTCAATACAACTGAAACTGAAGCTCATACCGGCACCGGCTTTAACTTAGGCAAAGGAGACCCCAGTATTGTCTTGCCAACAAACGCTAATACCGAGGAATTCCCAGATCGCACGGCTGAGATCAACGGTGAAACCCTACCAATTGGCACAACTGCTGCCGAGCCTACAGTTCCAACCCCAGTCGAGACGCCCATCCTGAACACCCCAGACATGCCCGCACCGACTGGGGCAGCCCCGAACGTAGTTGAGGTGCCTTTCGCAGCTAACCCAGACATGCCCGCACCGACTGGGGCAGCCCCAACTATGCCTCCTTTTTCCCCAACCGCACAGGTAGTTGGTCCTGCTCCCGAAGCTCGCACAGACGGGCTCAGAAACGTGCTTGGGCCTGATCAGAAAATAATTGTGGCTTCGGGTGGGCCCGATCTACTTCCAGTTACTGAAGAGGGTGCTGTCAGATCTGAGCACATGACAATCGCCGAACTTCGCGTTAATGCCGCTACCGAAGCAACAAGACTGCTTGCAAAGCCTTTCGGAGAACTTACGCCTAACGAAAAAGCAGATCTCAACACCTGGCTGGCTGTAGTCAAAATGCAACTCGACGCTGCTTAGACCCAATATACACAGCTAGGCTCTAGAGTCATACTAAATAACTCCACTTCCCTGCAAATGGGGTTATTGTTATGACTAGATTTTTTTTAAAAAAACTATGACTTAAGAGCTTTGAGCTCAGCGCGCACTTTCTTGAGACCACCGTCCAAGTCATCTATGTGTTGTTCGAGTCGAGCCACTGCGGCCAAGACTTCCGGTGGCGTGGAGACTTCTTCGGCTTCATTGCTATCACGTGACTCATCCTTCTCGGATGGAACTACGGCAGAAACCTGAGGCGTGTCTTCAAACGACTCTTCGGCGATAGGGGCACTCACGGCCATGATGACCGGCTTATCGGCGGCTATTTCAATGGTGTCGCTTGATGGAATTGGTTTATGTTCAGTATGGTCTGTCGTGTAATCCTCACGAGTCGCAAGAATGCTGTTGACGTCTTTCTGAGCATCAGCTAAAGCAGCTTGACCAGTTTCATCGTCGGTTGCTACTGCTACACCAGACTCGCCTTCGACGGCAATAGTAGGGTCATCAACTGGCGCGCTAACAGACTGTTCGGCTGACCAAGCTAAGCCTTCTTCGACTGGTGGAGCTGGTGGCTCGGTGTCAGATGAAGCAGGCATTGCTAGCTCAACGACCGGATCTGGCTCGTGAATGCTTGGTAGTGGTGTCTCTGGTGTCTCTGGTGTCTCTGGTGTCTCGCTAATTATAGCTTCTGGTGTGTCCTCAGCAGCGTGGTGGGAGTGTGATTGAGCCGCCCGCAGCTCTGCCATATCATCATCGGTGTTAGTTTCGGACGAAGCTTCGGGTGACGTTGGTACTTCAGTTTCACCTAATAATTCAATAGGCTCTGGGACATCAACTGACTCGGCAGTCTCGATAGGAGCAGCCGGCTCAGTGTTTGGGGTCGTAATCGCATGACTGGACAGATCAAGTGGCTCATGGTCGTCCTTTGGCACAGCGTGTACGTCGGCTAGCATGGCTTTCATAGCGTCAGGGCTAATCGAGGAGTCAAGCGCTTCAGTCGATAGACCGGACGAGGCACTGACTTCGGGCATTTCAAGAGTATCACTCGAGGAAGCTTCATGTGTCGGTGAACTGCCTAAAGTATCAGATGTTTTAGTAATGACGTCAGAAGCTGGCTGAACGGGTGTCTCCATACCGATTGCGGCGGCGTCACCTGGCTGAATCACATTTGCGCTATCACTTGGGGCTGTGGCAGGGTCTTCGTGTTGACCGAATATCTTGGCAAAAAACCCGCCTTTCTTGTGAGTATCTTCCGCATGCATAGCTTTTTGATCAAACCTCCACATTAGACTTATGCTTTGATACTCAGTATAGCAAACATAAGCTTGATTATTCTAGGCTATTTGGGAGGAATAATGTTGAGTTAGGTGGTCTGGTTAATTGTCGAGGCATTTTCTGCTTGTGCTGCAGCAGGCTGACCAGTAGCGTTGGCGATGCAGCGCTCGATTGCTTGTAGAATCTCCCCATTCTGGATGGCAGAAAGCTGCGGTAGTTCAGCCTTCAAGCGATCTTGCAGTCGCGCTAACTTTTCGGGTGCTTTTAGATCACCATCAGTCTGCCCATACGGATCAATATCACGAATGCGAGCTTCGAAGGTACCAGCTTGCACGCCCTGCGACTGTTCTCTTGTCTCAGGCAAGTGCACAACTTCAACTTTTAGTAAGTGCCCTTCCTCTGGAAACGTCATATGCCACAGCTGACTACCTTCCGCTGCCGACTGCTCGGTCAGCTCGGCTGGCTGCAGGTGCATTTCGCGTGGCTTGACGACGAGCTCTGCAACGGGCAGTCCAGCTTCGGTAGCAAGTCGACGCAATTCAGTATTCTGAGCATTATCACCGAGTTCTGTACCATCCGGCTGCACTCTTATGAATACCCCTACAGCCCGACCAGCAGCAATATTAATCTGGTTATATCCAGTCTGACTAGTTGCCTCCAGAAGCTCATTGGCGGACGGCACTTTTGGTTCGGCCTGCCAATCATTGACCGCGGCGTCAGTCGGATAGGCACCAATAATATCTTCACTGTCCTCTGGTGGTTCAATCAAAAAACCAGATAATCCCTCGAATGTCCAGCTATGGTCTGCATCAATTATTGAAGTATTGAGTGGCCGCTGCTTCGGATCATGTTTGTCTCGTCGAAATCCATCAGTGTCAGCAGCCAGCTGTAAGAATCTATGCGATGCACCTTGCTGCCCATTAAGAGCGGTGTGGACTAAAAATCGATAATTCTCGGTAGGCTCATACCGTCTTGATTCTGGCCTACTAACACCTTCAAAAACCTTTGTTCGGTCTTCTTCCTCAACTTGCTGTTGATCACCAGTTGAATGCGCTATCAACAGGAGCTCCTCTCGTAATTCTTGCTTATGGGTGTCTGAGGCTTGCGTATCAGCTTCGATATCAACATCATTGCTTGCCTCACGATCCTCAGAACTATTCACCGCTTCCTACCGATCTTCTGACCAGCTTGGAAATCCTTGATCTCGGCTAGCTGATCGCGCAGGCTGGCAGCTTTCTCGAACTGCAGATTAGCCGCCGCCAGATCCATTTGTTCATTGAGTTGTTTGATGAGGTATTTGAGCTCATCCTTGGGTATTTTCTCTAGATCAAGCAACTCAACATCGACTAGCTCAGCCTCTTTCTCCTGACTCATGCGATCAGCGATAGCTTTCTGAATCCCTTCAGGTGTAATCCCGTGCTCGTCATTGTAGGCTTGCTGCTTGATCCGCCGGCGATCGGTCTCATCCATAGCGGCCTTCATCGACTTGGTGATCTTATCGGCATACATTATGACACGCCCTTCGACATGTCGTGCTGCTCGTCCGATCGTCTGCACCAGAGCTGATTCACTGCGCAAGAAGCCTTCCTTGTCAGCGTCAATGATAGCCACTAATGAGACTTCAGGGAGATCGAGGCCCTCACGTAGCAAGTTAATCCCGATCAAGACGTCGTAGACACCCAGCCGCAGATCGCGCAGGATGTCGACTCGCTCCATGGTGTTTACGTCACTGTGCAAATACTGCACCTTGATACCGATGTCAGCCAGATACTCTGAGAGATCCTCAGCCATACGCTTCGTCAGTGTCGTTACAAGCGTACGTTGACCCTTCCCGACCCGAATCCGAATCTCGGCAATTAGATCATCGACCTGGTGCTCGACAGGACGGATCTCAATAACTGGATCGAGTAGCCAAGTTGGTCGGATGACCTGCTCGGCGATATGCCCGACAGATTTGGAGAGCTCATATTCGGCTGGTGTAGCCGAGACATAGACGACTTGATTGATGTGCCGATCAAATTCTTCAAACCGCAACGGTCGATTGTCGAGTGCTGAAGGCAATCTGAAGCCGTATTGAACGAGGACTTCCTTGCGCGCCTTATCGCCATTAAACATCCCCCGGACTTGCGGGACAGAGATGTGGCTCTCGTCGATAAGCATTAGGAAGTCATCCGGGAAGTAATCCATCAAGGTAGCCGGCTGCTGTCCGGGCTCTCGATTTGTCAGGTAGCGTGAGTAGTTTTCGATGCCTTTTGTGAAACCGGTTTGTTCGAGGATTTCACAGTCAAATTTGATTCGCTGCTCGAGGCGCTGAGCTTCTAAATACATTTCTTGGGACTTAAACCAAGCTATTCGCTCAGTTGCTTCTTCTTGAATCTGGACAATCGCGCGAGCTAACTGTTCCTTGGGTGCCACGTGGTGCTTGGCCGGGAAGATTGTCACACTCTCAGGGCGACCGAGGATTTCACCAGTCAGCGGTGCGAGCTTGGCAATTGACTCGACCTCATCACCGAAGAATTGGATTCGATAGGCTTCCTCGCCATCGGCTGGGATGACGTCGATATTCTCACCACGCACACGGAACGTCCCGCGCTGGAAGTTTTGATCATTGCGTGAATACTGAATGTCTGTCAGTAGCCGTAAGAATTTATCGCGCTTCTTGATCTCGCCTTTTTTGACGTTGATCGACATGTTCTTGAAATCTTCGACTGAGCCAATGCCATAGATACAGCTGACTGAGGCAATGATTATGACGTCACGACGGGTCAGCAGAGAGCTGGTGGCGGCTAGTCTGAGTCTATCAATTTCTTCGTTGATCGCCGAGTCTTTCTCGATGTAGGTGTCGGAGCGTGGGATGTAGGCCTCTGGCTGATAATAGTCGAAGTAGCTGACGAAGTAGTGGACGGCATTGTCGGGGAAGAATTCCTTAAACTCACCATAGAGCTGAGCGGCGAGGGTTTTGTTGTGGCTAAGGATAAGCGTTGGCTTGTTTTGGGTAGCGATGAGATTCGCCATTGTGAAGGTTTTCCCTGATCCAGTGGCTCCCAACAGCGTCTGCTCGCGCACACCAGCATTCAGGCCATCATTGAGCTGCTTGATGGCTGTCGGTTGGTCACCCGAGGGTTGGTATTTGGAACGAAGGTTGAATGCCATAGAGCCTTATTATAGCTTGAAAGTGGATATACGAAAACCACCCGAATGAGGGGTGGTTTT
>Ga0105047_10011074_pt1 | contig 14672 bp, 14 predicted proteins | sample MAT04_FD_78384 | JGI IMG/M metagenome (GOLD analysis project Ga0105047, IMG submission 78384) | Freshwater microbial communities from Lake Fryxell liftoff mats and glacier meltwater in Antarctica - MAT-04 (megahit assembly) | ecosystem: Environmental > Aquatic > Freshwater > Ice > Liftoff... | reverse complement strand
GAGGGTTTATCTGTTTTAAAAAATATTTTAATAGTTGCTTCATAATATATTGCAGCATTTATGGGGCTTTCATCTACAGGTATTACAAAAATATTTTTCTTAGGAACAGGTACTTTATCAAGCAGAATATTTTTTGCATTAAAGCTGTTGTTGTCTTTATCGTTTAGAGGTACGCAGCGTTCATCTCCCCAAAAAAAATAGCAATTTTTCCAGTTAATTTGTTTGCTGTAAAAATCAGTTGCAAGTAGTTGGTACATAGCTGCGGGTGTAGTGCCGCCAGATAATGCTACAGTAAATTTTCCTTTTAATTGTATGGCTTCCGCAGAAAGTTGAACAAAAAATTCTGCCGCTGCTGTTGCCAGTAAATCTGCATTATCAAAATGGGTAATCTTATTCATCTTTCTTTTTTTCAAATGGAAGTATAATCCAGTTATTGCCATCTTTTGCTATTAAAGCTTCAGCAGTTTCTGGTCCGTTTGTGCCCGCATTATAATTAGGGAAATTTACCGATGGGTTATTACGCCACATTTCCAATATAGGCGTTATTACTTCCCATGCTGCTTCTACCTGGTCTGCACGCATAAACAAAGTGGCATCGCCTTCTATCACATCCAGCAACAATGTTTCATAACCTTCGGGTATGCCGCTGCTGTAGGTATCGTTGTAATTAAAAGTCATATCTACCGGGTTCAACTGCATTTTTAATCCAGGCTTTTTTGCCTGAAAACGTATACGAATGCCCATATCTGGCTGTATGTTTATAATCATTCTGTTGGGTTGCCAATTTTCAATTGCTTCATCGGGAAATGACTGGTGCGGCACGGGTTTAAACTGCACAGTTATTACAGAAATGGTTTGTTGCATCCGTTTACCACTGCGTACATAAAACGGTACATTGCTCCAGCGCCAGTTATCTACAAAAAATTTGATGGCTGCAAATGTTTCAGTGCTCGATTCTTTGGGCACATCTTTTTCTTCTCTGTAGCCTTTTACTTTTTCGCCTTCCTGCCAACCACCGGCGTATTGCCCACGGCTTGCAAACTCATGTACATCTTCTCTTTTTATTTCTCTGATGGCATGCAATACATCGGCTTTTTTATTTCTTATTTCATTGGCATCAAATGACACTGGCGGCTCCATGGCTATCAAACAAAGCAATTGCATTACATGGTTTTGCACCATATCTCTCAATGCGCCACTGTGATCATAATAACCGCCCCGATCTTCCACGCCTATTTTTTCGCTAACCGTTATTTGCACATTGTCAATATAATTTCTGTTCCACAATGGTTCAAACAATGCATTGGCAAAACGAAATGCCAGTAAATTTTGTACGGTTTCTTTACCCAAATAATGATCTATTCTAAACAACTGGCTCTCTTGAAAAATAGACAGTAATTTTTCATTTAAAGCTTTCGCTGTTTTTAAATCTGTACCAAAAGGTTTTTCTATCACAAGTCTTGCATGGTCGCAATCGTCGTTTAGGCCTGCATCTCTTAACCCATCTGCAATACCTTCAAAAAACTGCGGATTCACCGCCAGGTAATAAATTTTATTTACCGTTTCGGCAGCCTCTTTTTCAAAAGCGTTCACATCTTTTTTTATGTTGGCAAAAGTGCCTTTGTTGTTAAAGTCACCGGTTTTGTAAACAATGTATTTGGAAAATTTATCCCATTTTTCTGTAACCGATTTACCACTGCGTGAAAACTTATCTACTCCCTCCTGCAGTTTTTTTACAAACTCGCCGTCTTTCATTTCTGTACGACCCATACAAACAATGCTAAACTTTTCATTTAGCCATCCATCTAAATATAGATTGTATAAAGCAGGTATTAATTTGCGCCATGTAAGATCGCCCGATCCACCAAAAATGGTGATGATGGTGGGTCTTTTTTTTGTTACATTTTCCATTATCAGTTTTACCGCAACGGCGCAAATGGGCCAAGGGTGTATGTTTTGTGTGATTAAATTCGTTTTTATATTTTTTTCGCAAAGAAGTAAAGGCGCTAAGTGTTGATGTTTTTTGTTTATTTTTTATTACGAACAGCCTATTATTTTATTGTATTAATTTTTATAAATGCAACCATTTTTTTTCGTCTTAGCGCCTTTGCGGTTACCTCTATCGAATTACTGCATTCCATTCAGTATGAAAAATTCCTTCCTTATCTGTACGCTCGTAAGTATGTGCGCCAAAAAAATCTCTTTGTGCTTGTGTAAGGTTTGCGGGTAACCATTCACTTCTATACGAATCAAAATAATGCAAACAGGCACTTAAGCATGGTAGCGGTATGGCTTGCTGCGCACCAATTTGCACAATGTTTCTTAACGAACGTTGAGAAGTATTAATTATTTCGCTAAATTTTTTTCCATTCAATATATTTTTAATGCCCGGCTCTGTTTTATAGGTTTCCATAATATCTTCCAGCATTGCTGCACGAATAATACAACCACCACGCCAGATGGATGCAACAGTTGTAAGGTCTGTTCCGTATTTATAAAAGTCAGATGATGATTGCAACATAGCTAGTCCTTGTGCGTAGGTTATTATAAAAGCAGTGTATAAAGCAGCTTCTAATTCGTTAACAAAAGCAAGTTTATCGCCAGTAAAAGAATTTTCATTTTTTAAAGGAAAAATATCAGACGCCGTTTTTCTTTCTCCTCTCATAGAGGATAATATTCTTGCAGAAACTGCCGCATCTATTGCGGGTATGGGAGAGCCAGTTGCCATCGCATCCTGGCTCATCCATGCACCCGTGCCTTTTTGTTTTGCAGTATCTTTTATTTTATCTATTAACCTGTTTTCGCTAGCATCATCTTTCTGTAAAAAAATGGCTGCGGTTATTTCTAATAAAAAAGATTGAAGTCTGCCTTTGTTCCAATCTGTATATACATAATGAAGCTCATCGTTGTTTAAGCCTGCATATTGTTTAAGCAAATGATACGTTTCGGCAAGCATTTGCATAACAGCATATTCAATGCCGTTGTGTACCATTTTTACATAATGGCCAGCAGCGCCTGCGCCCATATAAGCAGTGCATGGTTGCCCGTTTATTTTTGCCGCAATTGTCTCTAGCATGGGCGATATTTTTTTGTTGGCTTCCATATTACCACCCGGCATTATACTTGGGCCAAACCTGGCTCCCGTTTCTCCACCAGATACGCCTAGCCCTACAAAATGAATATGCTCTTTAGCCAAAGTATCTATTCTTGTTTGCGTATCTGCAAAATGAGAATTACCACAATCAATAATAATATCTTCAGCAGTTATATGTGGTTTTAGTTCATTCACTACTGCATCTACAATTGGACCGGCTGGTACCAATAACATAATGACTCTTGGTATTGTCAATGCTGCTGCAAATGCTCCAATCTCATTAAATGCTTTCACTTTTTTGCCTGCTGCTTGCGTATGTAAGTTTTCAGTTTGTTTTATATTTTTATCATAACCTGCCACACTAAAACCGTGGTCGCTCATATTTAAAACAAGGTTGCATCCCATAGTACCAAGCCCTATCATTCCGTAATTGTATTTTTGTATGTCCATTAATTTTTTATTAAAATGATTTCGTTTTTTATAAATTGTTTGATATAATTTTTTTTAAAACTAACGTTGATTTAGCTAGCCTCCATTTACTCAATTTTAAACGAAAAACATTTCAATATTCGAGAAAACTTTTGCAATAAAATGTTATCAGATGTCTCAAAAAATAAAATTTAGTCAAAATGTTTATATATTAAAGCTAACAAAAAAACCTCCGCAAATGCAGAGGTTTTTTTAATAACTTATTATGACCTTAAGAAGCTACAGTAGCAGCTTTAACTGGTTTTACTTTTTTAGATTTTTTTGTAGATGGAGCATTTACCTTTAATGGTGCTGGTACATTTGTTTTTGCTGCTACGCTTGTTGAAGGTACTTTTTCTCCTTTTAATTTTGCATAGTCTTCAGTCGTTAATACTTCTCCCTTAAAACCAATGCTTTTTGTATCGTCTGCACCAGCAAATTTTACGTTCATGTGTTTATCAATTGGTCCAACAGCTGCTGCATTAAAAGTTGCGGTAATAGTTCCTGTTTGCCCAGGCTTTATAGGAGATTTTGTATAATCACCCACTGTACACCCACATGTCGGATTAGCACTTTCAATAATTAAGTCTGTTTTACCAATATTTGTAACAATAAAAGTAGAAACAGCCGGAATACCTTGAGGGATTTTTCCTAAATCAATTGTTTCCATCTTAATTTTTGCAATATCGTCTGCTTTTGCTTGTGCAAATATCCCTGTAGATAATACCATTGCTGTAAATGCGAATAATAATTTTTTCATTTTTGTTTTTTTAAATTAAATTTTTGTTTTAGTTTTTTAAATCGTTAATACCTGCATTTGCCGGAGCACTTGCAGCAGGTGTTTTCCATACTTCGCCTTTTATGGTAATTACTTTTGTTTGAGTACCATTGTAGGTTATAGTAACAGGTTTTGTAAAAGGTCCTTCAGCCGCAGCATTGTAACCTACTGTGATGGAAGATGTAGTGCCTGCTTCAATAACCTTTTCTTTATCCCATTGTGGAGTTGTACAACCACAACTTGCCGTTACATTATCCAATTTATATGCTGTGTTACCAATGTTTGTCACTTCAAAATTATGTGTTACCGGTTTACCTTGAGGTATTTTACCAAAATCAAAAGTCTCGGCAACCTTCAACATGTCTACTTGCGGAATAGCAACATTATTTGCAACGGGTTGATTAGCGGCAACAGCATTTTTCGTTTCTGTACCATGGTTATGCCCCTCATGCGGGTCAACAGCTGCTACCTGGGCATTAATAGCTAATGAACCTACACACAGTGAAGCAATTAAAAATAACTTTTTCATTTAATTACGTTTTTATTTTTTAGAGTTCAAATATACAAAAAGGTTTGCTTTTTAAATAATTTACCAATCTAATGATGGTTTTTTAACAAAGCACTTTAAAAGTCAATATTTTTGCAGCAACTTATATAACTATGGATACTATTAATATTATAGATGCTGCTCATGAGGAGAAATTAAGTTTCGATACTTTTCGCCATGAAGTATTAAACGATTACCGATATGCATGTATTAGCAGAGAAGCAAGTTTACTTGGGCGCAAAGAGGTGCTAACTGGCAAGGCTAAATTTGGCATTTTTGGCGATGGTGCAGAAGTTCCGCAAATAGCCATGGCGAAGTTTTTTAAACCCGGCGATTTTAGGTCAGGTTATTACCGTGACCAGACTTTTGCCTTTGCAAGCGGCTTGGCTACTGTACAGCAATTTTTTGCACAATTGTATGCCGATGCTGATGTAACACATGATCCTTTTAGTGCTGGGCGGCAAATGAATGCACATTTTGCAACACCAATGGTGACCAAATCCGGAGATTGGCTTCCTCTGGCAACTTCCAAAAATATTTCCAGCGACATAGCACCCACCGGCGCTCAAATGCCAAGGGCTTTGGGACTTGCATTTGCAAGTAAATTTTTTAGAAATGTAAAGGAATTGAAAAATGAAACACATTTAAGTAATAATGGAAATGAAATATGTTTTTGCACAATAGGCGATGCGTCTACCAGTGAAGGGCATTTTTGGGAAACCATTAATGCTGCCGGAGTATTACAAGTGCCATTAGCCGTGTTTGTGTGGGATAATGGGTATGGCATTTCTGTGCCAAAAGAATACCAAACTACCAAAGGTTCAATATCAGATGCGCTTGCAGGTTTTCAAAAAGAAGATGGCACCAATGGTTTTGATATTTATAAATTGAAAGGATGGGATTATGCAGGTATGTGTGAAGTGCTTGAACCTGCAATTGATAAAATCAGAGACACGCATACACCTGCTATTTTTCATATTGAAGAAATTACCCAGCCACAAGGGCATTCCACTTCAGGCAGCCACGAGCGTTATAAAAAAGCTGATCGCCTTGCTTGGGAAAAAGAATGGGATTGTATTAAACAGATGCGCAGTTGGATTATTGAGAATGCTTTAGCAGATGAAAACGAAATAAAGGAAATTGAAGATGAAGCCCTCGCAAATGTAAAACAAGCCAAACAGGCCGCATGGGAAAATTATCTAGGGCCTATAAAAGAAACGGTAGCTGCTACATTAAAATTGCTTGAAAACACAAATGACGAATCCGCAAAAAAATATGCAACAGATTTGCAGAGTTTACGAGAGCCATATAAAAGAGATATTTTGAAAACTTTGGCATCTGTACTGTATAATTTACCTGAAGAAAAAGCAACAGAAGTAAAAGCTTTTTATGAAGCGTTATTACAAAAAGGTTTAAAAGAGTATGACTCATTTTTATACAATGAAGGCCCAAAATCAGCTTTAAATGTTCCTGTGATAGCTGCACAATTTCACTTAGATGCACCTGCGATAAATGGCTTTGAAATTCTAAATAAATATTTTGATCAGTTATTTGCCAACAATAATAAAGTTGCTGCCTTTGGGGAAGATCTTGGGTTTATTGGCGATGTAAACCAGGGCTTTGGTGGTTTGCAGGAGAAGTATGGTAGCGATCGTATTTTTGATACAGGTATAAGAGAACTTACCATTATGGGGCAGGGCATAGGCATGGCATTAAGAGGTTTGCGTCCCATAGCAGAAATACAATATTTGGATTATTTATTGTACGGTTTGCAACCATTAAGTGATGATGTGGCCACTACACATTTTCGCACAGCAGGGCAGCAAAGTGTTCCGCTGATTGTGCGTACACGTGGCCATAGGCTCGAAGGAATCTGGCACAGCGGTTCTCCCTTGGGCATGATCATAAACGCACTCCGCGGTATGTATGTTTGCGTTCCCAGAAATATGACACAGGCAGCAGGCATGTATAATACTTTACTGCAAGGCAACGATCCGGGCTTAGTAATAGAATGCTTAAACGGCTATCGTTTAAAAGAAAAACTGCCTACCAATCTTGCCGAGTTTACAGTGCCATTGGGAGTTTGCGATGTGCTAAGAGAAGGAGATGATATTACGATTGTGAGTTACGGCTCTACTTTACGTATAGTGCAGGAAGCAGCAGAGGTTTTAGGTAAAATGAGTATTAGTTGTGAAGTGATAGATGTGCAAACTTTATTGCCTTTCGATATAAACCATAGCATTGTATCCTCTCTTAAAAAAACAAGCCGCATTATTTTTATAGATGAGGATGTACCTGGCGGCGCAGCTGCCTACATGTTTAATAAAGTGATGGAAGAACAAAAAGGCTATAAACATCTAGATGTATCTCCACGCACACTTACAGGTAAGGCCCACCGCCCCGGCTATGGCAGCGATGGAGACTATTTCGCAAAGCCTAATGTGGAAAATGTGGTTGCTGAAGTGAGAAGTATGATGGAGGAATAGTTAGTAAAATCTTTTTTAAAAGCAGCATAATTGTTTTAGTATGCGGCCTTTTGTTGAAAACTTAAGGTATGGTTTATGTATGATCCTTTCGAGTTCATAAATCTTTTTTTCAACTGATGAAACCAAAAACGCTCAAAAACATTTTTTCTGTAATTAAGAAAACCTTTGCAGATTTCGGAGAATATAAAATAATGAAGCTAAGCGCTTCGCTTGCTTATACTACCATTTTTTCGATGGCGCCACTTATAGTTATGATTCTTTTTCTGTGCGCTATATTTTTTCAAAAAGAAGCTATCGAAGGCACATTATACGCACAGATAAAAGATTTTGTAGGGGCCGAAGGTGCCGCACAGATTCAATCTATGATAAAAAATTCCAGCAAAACCACCTCAAGCATTTTTGCAAGAATTGCAAGCGTTGTTGCGCTGCTCATTGCCGCTACATCCTTGTTTGCAGATATTCAAGATTCGTTAAATACCATTTGGGGGGTAAGACCAAAGCAGGGGTCAGGTATAAAAAACTTTATAAAAAGTAGGATTTTGTCTTTCGGTATTATTGGCGGGTTGGGGTTTTTATTACTCGTTACCTTAGGTATTTCTTCTGTAATGGATGGAATAAGCGATCGGCTTATTGCGCATTTTTCCAATATAGCTGTTGTAGTAATCTATATTGTAAATGCGCTGTTTACTTTGATAGTCGTTTCTACACTATTCGCTGTTATATTTAAAGTGTTGCCAGATGCAGAAATAAGATGGCGACAGATAAGTACTTCGGCTATTGTAACGGCAATTCTTTTTATTATTGGCAAGTTTTTAATTTCTTTGTACATATCTAAAACTAATGTAGGCAGCACATTTGGGGCAGCAGGTTCGTTAGTGGTATTACTTGTGTGGGTGTATTATTCTTCTCTTATTTTATATTTAGGAGCAGCATTTGCAAAGCAGTGGGCACTGGCTTTTGGTACGCCTATACTACCTTCAAAACATGCGGAAACTATTCAAAGAGTTGAAGTTGCAGCCAAAGGTAATTCATTACAGCAGGCAGAAACACAAAAGGAAAAGGTATTGGACGCCAAAACATTAGCAGGCGAAGTGGTAGCAAATGCGAATGTTGAAAAGGAAAAAATTATAAACAATGCGAGTGATAAATCAATTAAATAATAATCATCAATATATTTTTTTCATATTAAATTTTATAATTATGGCAGTAGTAAAAGTTATTGAAGTAATTGCAACGTCAAATGTAAGTTTTGAAGACGCAGTGAAAGAAGCAGTAAAAGAAGTTTCCAAAACCATCAGAAACATAGATTCTGTATGGATTAAAGATCAAAAAGTTCATGTAAGTAATGGTGAAATTTCCTCTTGGGGAGTAGTGTGCAAAGTAAGTTTTAGAATAGAAGCGGATTAAATTATGGCGGTATTCGCAAAAAGGCGAATACCGCTTTTATACCTGCTTGTGCCCATCGCTCATAAAGTATGTTGGGGCTTTAATTAAAACTCAATTTAAATAAGCCTATTATCTATAATATTACTACAAATGTTTTCATCTAAAAATTTGTAGTAAAATGTTATTCATGATAACACAGAATCAATTACCAGTTAAGTTATTCATCCTGTTTACGTATTTTCCGATCATATCAAATTCAATATTCACAAAATTATTTATATCTAATGTATGCATATTTGTATGCTCGTATGTGTAAGGTATAATGGCCACGGTAAAACTGTTTTCAGTTACATTAAAAATAGTGAGGCTGATACCATTTAAACATATAGAACCTTTTTCAATGATAAGCGAAGCAAACTTTTTATCAAATTCTATCAAATATTCCCAACTCCCTTGCTTTTCAATAACTTCCGTGCAAATGCCCACTGTATCTACATGTCCTTGTACTATGTGTCCATCAAGTCTACCATCAAAACGGAGACATCTCTCTAGGTTTACTACCACGCCTTTTTTCCAATAGCCAAGACTGGTTTTTTTTATTGTTTCGTCTATTGCAGTTACGGTGTAAGTATTTTCAGCTATACTTTCTACGGTAAGGCAAATTCCATTGTGACTTACACTTTGGTCAATTCTAAGCTCAGAAGTTAAAGCAGCGTTTATCGTTAATGTAATATTGCTGTCGTTTTTTTCAACCCTTGCTATAGTGCCGAGTTGCTCTATTATTCCTGTAAACATTATGTAAATTTCGGAAATTGTTTATTATATTTCTTTTTTTAAATTTTTCTTTTATCTTTGCAATCCTAAATCATCAAAAGGGGGTATAACACAATGCTAATAATAGATTCTAAAGATTGCGAAAACATAGACAAAGCACTTAAAAAGTATAAGAAGAAATTCGAAAAAAGTCGTACCCTTCTTCAGTTAAGAGAAAGACAGGCTTTTATAAAGCCATCTATACGTCGTCGTATGGAAGTTTTGAAAGCAGTTTACAAGCAGCAGCTTTCTGAAGGTAAATTCGATTAATACTGCGAAATATTTATAGTAAAAACTGATAGTAGGTTATCACTAACTTTGACTATCAGTTTTTTTATGTCTATACCATTTCAAATTTATACTCAAAGTTTTTTGGAACATCTCCAGTTTCTAAAAAAGTACAGCGGTCATACTATCATTTCTTACGACACAGATTTAACTGCTTTTGCCATTTTTATGGAGATAGAATTTCCCGATACGGAAATTGATGATATTAAAACCACCTATATACGAACCTGGCTTGCTTCATTAAAAGACCAAGGCATGGGGTCCCGTTCCATAAACAGAAAAATATCTACGCTTCGTTCTTTTTTTAAATATTTATTGAAGAAAGAAAAAGTAAAAGTAAATCCCGTAATAGCGGTTATCTCGCCAAAGATGCCTAAAAGGCTTCCTCAATTTGTGTCAGAAAAAGATACCACTACGTTATTTACTACAACACAATTTTCAGAAGGTTTCAAAGGGTTTACAGAAAGACTTATTATAGAAGTATTGTATGCTACAGGAATGAGAAAGGCAGAATTGTTGGGGCTTAAAGAGTATAGTATTGACAGGATGAATGCAAGTATAAAAGTGCTAGGCAAAGGAAACAAAGAAAGGATTATTCCTATAAATACAACTTTAATAAATAATATAAAATCCTACAGCGAAGAAAAGAAAAGGTTATTTGCATACAATGAAAATATGATTTTATTCGTTAATGAAAAAGGGGGAGAGTTAGATCCAAAAACAGTTTACAACATCGTAAAAAAATATTTATCAAAGGTTACTACTATCGAAAAGAAAAGTCCGCATATACTAAGGCACAGCTTTGCAACCCATTTAATGAACAACGGTGCAGATCTAAATGCAGTAAAGGAGCTGCTTGGTCATAGTAGCCTCGCCGCTACGCAGGTTTACACACATAATACCATCGAAAAATTAAAAGACGTATATAAAAAAGCGCATCCAAAAGGATAAAAATTAACAGCTTTTAATTTGATTTTAGATACTTTATTTACTAACTTGTATAAACAAAAAGACTGTGTTTTAAATATAACTTTTTTAGGCCTATGTAATAATTTTTACCTGATTAATTTTTATCTTTCACTTAATAAAAAAAGGCTATGAACGTAAACATTCAAACAGTGCACTTCGATGCAGATTCAAAATTAGTAGATCATATTGAAAGCAAGTGTGATAAAATCACACAGTTTCACGATAGAGTAACAAAAGTAGATGTGTATTTAAAACTTGACAATATCGTACACAATATAAAAGATAAAATAGCAGAGATAAAAGTTCTTATTCCAGGTCATGAATTTTTTGTAAAACATTCTTCTAAATCATTTGAAGAAAGTTTTGATGGGGCTCTAGATGCTGTTATTAACCAGATAAAACGTAAAAAAGAAAAGTTAGCAGCATAAAATTTAGTGATAATTATTTTCTTTAAAAGTCTGTATAAAAACGATACAGGCTTTTTTATTTACCATTTATTTAAAAAAGATTTAAAAAAAGTTTTACAAAATTTTTTGGTTAATAAAATTCTCTTACATTTGCACTCCATTAAAAAATATATACAACAATTTTGTGCATAATTTAATGGAAAGTTCTTTTAAAAATAAGCCGAAATAGCTCAGTTGGTAGAGCAACTGATTTGTAATCAGTAGGTCGCTGGTTCGACTCCAGTTTTCGGCTCAGTAAAGTTTGTTTGATTAATAAACTTTTTGGGAAAGTAAATAGTCTTGATATCAACATTTCATTACTTGATACGAAACCGGGCAGATGGCCGAGTGGTTAAAGGCGACAGACTGTAAATCTGTTCTCTCACGAGTACGTAGGTTCGAAACCTACTCTGCCCACAGAAATTAATTAGAAAATTGCTCAATTAGTAAATTTGAAGATTAAAAAATGTAGTTCTTAAAAGAAAACGATCTTGTTAGCAATTTTCGAATTGTTTCATTTTCAAATTTTCAAATTACCAGCGGAAGTAGCTCATTTGGTAGAGCGGTAGCCTTCCAAGCTTCAGGTGGCCGGTTCGAGCCCGGTCTTCCGCTCTTTATGCAGTTGGCAATTTGCAGCGTGCAATTGCTAACTGCAAATTGCTTTCTGCCAACTGACTAGCCGTCGTAGCTCAGGGGTAGAGCACTTCCTTGGTAGGGAAGGGGTCATGAGTTCGATTCTCATTGATGGCTCAAAAGAAATAAAAATCTGAAAAGATTTAAAATACAGTCGATGATTTATCAGACTTAAAATGAAAATCTAATTTTCAAAACAAATATTAAAATTTAAAAAATGGCAAAAGAATCATTCAAGAGGGATAAACCCCATCTTAACGTTGGTACTATCGGTCACGTGGATCATGGTAAAACAACACTAACAGCCGCTATAACCGATGTTTTGTCAAAAAGAGGTTTAGCGGAGAAAAAAAATTACGATGATATTGATGGTGCTCCTGAAGAAAAAGAAAGGGGTATTACAATTAATACAGCTCACGTAGAGTATGCAACAGACACCCGTCACTATGCACACGTAGATTGTCCAGGCCACGCCGATTATGTAAAGAACATGATTACGGGTGCTGCGCAAATGGATGGTGCTATATTAGTAGTAGCTGCAACTGATGGGCCAATGCCACAAACAAAAGAGCATATCTTACTTGCTCGTCAGGTAGGTGTTCCTCAACTTGTGGTATTTATGAACAAAGTTGATTTGGTAGATGATCCGGAATTACTTGAATTAGTAGAAATGGAAGTACGTGAATTGCTTTCTTCTTATGGTTTTGATGGTGATAATACACCAATCATACAGGGTTCTGCAACAGGTGCATTAGCAGGAGAGCAAAAGTGGATAGATAAAATCACAGAATTGATGGATGCTGTAGATAGTTATATCCCAGTTCCTCCACGTTTAGTTGACTTACCTTTCTTGATGAGTGTTGAGGACGTATTCTCTATCACCGGTCGTGGTACTGTTGCTACAGGCCGTATAGAAAGAGGTCGTATTAAAGTTGGTGAGGCTGTCGAAATCGTTGGATTGATGGAAAAACCATTAGCGTCTACTTGTACAGGTGTAGAAATGTTTAAGAAATTGCTTGACGAAGGTGAAGCTGGAGATAACGCAGGTCTTTTATTGCGTGGTATTGAGAAAACTCAAATCCGCCGTGGTATGGTACTTTGCAAGCCAGGGTCTATTACTCCGCATACTGAATTTAAAGGTGAAGTTTACGTTCTTTCTAAAGAAGAAGGTGGACGTCATACTCCATTCTTTAACAAATACCGTCCTCAGTTCTATTTCCGTACTACGGATGTAACTGGAGAAGTTACTTTGAACGAAGGAACTGAAATGATTATGCCTGGTGATAACACTAACTTTACTGTAAAACTTATCCAACCTATCGCAATGGAGAAAGGTCTTAAATTTGCAATACGTGAAGGTGGGCGTACCGTAGGTGCTGGTCAGGTTACTGATATCATTAAATAAGAGTAGATTTATTCTTTGAAAAAAGAATTTTAAACAAATAAACACAACAAAGTACCTTTGGTCATTACCCTTGGTACTTTGTTGTTTAAAATAAACGTGAAAAAAATTGATTTTTTACGTTCTAAAGATTTCTAAAATCAGTCTTATTAAAGTTTTTTTAGGAAAGCTTACATAAGCAAAACACGGGAATGGTGCAACGGTAGCATACGGGTCTCCAAAACCTTTGATCTTGGTTCGAATCCTAGTTCCCGTGCCAATAGTTTTGATTTTGCATAAATTGCATATTCAAATTGGTATTCTTTTTTTTCATTAGCATATTAGCTCATTAGCTAATTAGCAAATTTTGTTTTATGAACAAATTCACAGATTTTGTAAAGGAATCATACGTTGAAATGACTGAGAAAGTTAGTTGGCCTAAATGGGAGCAATTAACTCAATCAACAATGATTGTATTGGGAGCTACCATTTTTATCACTTTTATTGTAGGAGTGATGGATTTTGTAGCAAATAATTCAATGAAATTTATTTACTCTTTATTTAAGTAGTCATGGAAGATATTATAACAGATGATGCGCCGATTGCTTCTACACCTACCACTGAAAAGCCTGCGAAAGACAATAAGTGGTATGTATTAAGAGTGGTGAGTGGAAAAGAAAGGAAAATTAAGGAATATCTTGATAAGGATATCATTAGGAATGGTTGGGATAAAATTATTTCTCAGATTTTTTTACCGGTAGAAAAGGTTTATAAGGTAGCTAACGGAAAGAAAGTAATGCGGGAGCGTAACTTTTACCCTGGGTATATTATGATGGAAGTTGCAGATGGTAAACTAACAGATGATATTATTCAGCATGTAAGTGGAATTAGCAACGTCATGCATTTTCTTACTGATGGTAAGGGTTCTAAAGGAAATATTATTTCTTTAAGAAAAGCGGAAGTTAATAAAATGCTTGGCCGTGTAGACGAAATGACTGACCAAGGTGGTGTTACCATGAGTGAACCATTTATTATTGGCGAAACTATCAAAATTATTGATGGACCATTTAACGACTTTAATGGTGTTATTGAAGAAGTGAATGATGAAAAGAAGAAATTAAAAGTTCAGGTGAAAATATTTGGCCGTGCAACTCCTGTTGAGTTAAGTTACATGCAGGTTGAAAAGTTAGCTTAATTACAAATAGATTTATAGAATTAAAAAACCCACTTTATTTGAGTGGGTTTTTTAGTGATCTTACATTATTCTTTTATTCTTCCTTTGTATTTCGATTTAAATAGTTCAAACCTTGGTAAAGAAACATTTTGTACATAACCGTCGTTTGGATTATTTATGATGTAATGCTGGTGATACTCTTCCGCTCT
>Ga0105047_10011073_pt1 | contig 14674 bp, 18 predicted proteins | sample MAT04_FD_78384 | JGI IMG/M metagenome (GOLD analysis project Ga0105047, IMG submission 78384) | Freshwater microbial communities from Lake Fryxell liftoff mats and glacier meltwater in Antarctica - MAT-04 (megahit assembly) | ecosystem: Environmental > Aquatic > Freshwater > Ice > Liftoff... | reverse complement strand
TGGCCCTGACACGATGCTGCAACCCGAGTCCGTGGCGCTCTTCGTGAGCGCCATCGAAGCGGCGGCCGTCGGGTGTGCTGCGCTGCTGCGCCTCGCGACCGCTCTATAGCAAGCCAACTGAAGAGGAAGTCATCTTCGCGCTTCAACTGCTTCGGTTCACGTGCACCTCGCCGCCCTATGGCACAGCAGCCTGGGCGAGCAGTTCAAGCTCTTCGATCACTTCAACCACCAGGCGGCGCCCTGTGGCCGATATTTCCGGGGTGCCCAAGTCCATCGAAGCAAGCAAGCCTAGGTTCGCGATGACGACCGCCTGCTCTAGATCAGCCCGGCTGTCCATCAACGCTCGGATTCCGTTGCCGGCGCGCAAAGCGAGGGTTCTCGCGTCGGCGCCGAACTTCTCCTGCAACGCTTTCCACATGCGACCTGCCCATTCGCCGAGTTCATCGGTCTCCGCGCGCCTGTCCCGCTCGATCGTGAGATGGGCCAGTGCCAGCACGCGGCCGAGGTCCTTGTTCGAGCGCTTCCAGATCGTCCCCTCGATTCGGGTTTCCGACAGCGAAGGATGATGGAGCATGTTCGCAAGCGCCATCATCTCCGGCCGCGCGAGCCGCACGCCGAACGTCGTCATCAGTGGCCCCCATTCGGCCAGTGCAAGGAAATCGAAGCTGCACAGGACAAACGTCCCGTGAGCCGTATCGATCGGCCGATGCTTCTTGCCCTCGCTTCCGGAAACGTATGGCGGCGGCGCGCCCATGAGTTCCAGGAACCACTCGCTGCCTTCAGGCGGATGCAGCCTGACCATTGGCAGCCCATCGATCGGATCTCCTGGCTTGCCTGGGCCGGGGAACCTCGAATCCTGCCGCGGCTTCCAGTCGGCCTCGAGCAGTTGGTTGGTGATTTCGATGGCCGCCGCCACGGCCGTGGCATGTGGGCTGCACAGGCCGTCAATGTCCTTCGTGCGTATCGCTCGCGAGCCATCGCCAGCAAAGAACCAGTAAGCAGCGGCCAGCGAGCCGCACACGATCAGGTTGTCGCGCACGTCGACGGGCAACGCCTTGGCGACCTGTTCCAAGACTTCGCTGGGGGAAAGCAAGTCGAGCTCGTTCATCGCAGCGCGCCGCCCGGAGCGACCGATCGGTTCAGGTGATGAGCGAAATCCTGTGCCTCGGCCGTCAGGCCCAGGTCCAGCAGGTCGGCCATGCACTCCAAGGGTGAGGCTTCGTCCAGGTCTGCTGAGTCAAACCTCGATGGAGGCCGGAGCCGGCGTCCAAGATGCAGCACCAGCGGCGCATGTGCTTTCAGGTTCTTCATCTCCAGCAGGCCGGCGTCAAGTTGGCGAACAAAGTTGATGTCTCCGTTGTAGACACTCAGGTCCAAGCGCGGCGGCGCGGTGATGTTCAACTCCTCGTAGAAGTGGTAGGCCGCCATGACGCCACTGACAGCCACATCAAGTTTCTTGCGGCCCTTGATCTTCACGAGTCGCTTCAGGAGTTCCGCAGGGGACCGCGCCAGCCCACTTGGATCGGCAAAGTGAATGGGTTTGCGTTCCGACCTGAGGTCCATCGCCATGCTTTCCCACGCCTCCCAGCTTGGCGGGCGGATGGAAAAGTCCCCACCGTCTCCGAAGATCACATCGAGTCGCATCAACTGCTCAAGCGCAGCCAGGACCGTGGGCTTGCTGGCCCCACTTTCTGCCTTCACCTCCAGGGATGACGTCATGGCCCGGCCCTGAAGCCATCGATCAATCACCAACGACTGCACAAACACGCGGCTGACGCGCCCGCCCTGAGTGCTCGCGTCATGCCGTACCAGGTCATGGATGAACAGCGCCAGGTCCTCGTTGATGTCGGGAATCAAGCCCGTCATCCGCAGGTTGCCCTCATCGAAAGCGACCAGGTGAATCTTGTTTCCAACCTCGTCCTTCACGATGCTCCGGAACTGGTCGAGTTCCCCTGCCAACCGACCGGCGCTCAGTTTGGAGTCGGCGAGCACAAGCAATCCCTTGGTGGTCGGCACTTCCTTCCGCAGCGCGAACGCCAGTGCTAGGAGGGCGCCGCGCAAGTCACGTGCGTTGTTGGTACGTGTGACCTCGACGAGGATGTCACCCCCCGGTCCTGCCCAGCGCCCGTCGTATTCCTTGTTCGGTTCTGCGATGTAGCTTTGCCTCATAAGGTTGCTACTTTACGCCAGGTTGCAACCTTCCGCCAAGTTGCTACCTATCACGAGGTTGCAACCTTGCGACATGTGGCTACCTTCCGTGCTGGGTCTCGGAATTCGCTCCGCCGCCACACTTGCACTCCACCATCGGAGCAGGCGCTGGCGGACGAAGAAGCCTAGACCGGCGGACCAAGTCGGAAGCCCATCAACCTCTGTCGACCCGGTTGTCGTTGCTACGTCAAGCGACTGCCTTCAGGCAGCACGATCGGCGATGGGAGTGACGGAAGCAGACTGATCGGAGACGTTCGCGATCGACGCCCGAAGGGCGGCGTTCACTCAAACCGGTAGTTGGACGCCCGTGCCATGGCGCGCCGCCTCCACCGTCAATACCGATCGCTCGCCAAGGCGTGACCTGAACGGCCGACTCCTAGTCGGCGACTGTGCAAGAAGTCGACCCTGAGCGGGCATGATGCAGGCGCTGCTGACAGGCCGGATTGGGCTAGTGTGACCACATCTCGCCGCCGCGGCCTCAAGCCTCCCGATGGCTCAGGTTGGCGAAGTTCCACTGGTCGGTGACCTGGGCCGCTTGCCAGCGGAACTCGCCGCCTGAGATGACCTGACTGAGGTCCTGGTCGACCTCGATGCCCTCGCACGCTGCCAGCTCGCCGACGAAGCGGCCGAATGCTGCATAGATGGCAGCGCGCCCATCGGGGTCGGTGTTCCAGGTCGTCTCGTCGACCACGAAGTAGACGGCGACGCGGTAAGACCGGTCGGGTTCCAGTTCGGCGTCCCTTTCGGCAATGGCCACGCGAACCTCCGCGACCTCGTCGACGAGCGGCTCCAACGCGTTTTCGAGGGCGTCCTTGGCGCCGCTGATGCGGTCGACGAAGGCATTCGGCCACGACGGGCGCGCCGCCCGCAGCGCGTACCAGGCGAGCACGCGGTGCGAGGCGACATCGCTCAGGCGCCGCGAGGGGTCGGGGTCATGCGCCGCCAACATCTCGCGCGGGATGATGTATCGGTCGGCGATGGCGTGGGCACCGAGAACCAGCTCGGCATGCGTTTCGCGGTTGGGCCGGAAGTCGAGATAGCGGGTCGATTGCAGATCGCGCCGCCCCTTGCGCGGCTTGCCCGCAACCGGCTTGCAGTGGAGCACTTCCACGTACGGCTCGGCGTCCAGGCGGGTGGCGAGGATGTCGCAGGTTTGCGAGATGACAACCAGCCAGTCATCGGCACCGACCGGCATTGGGGCCTGTCCGGGCCTAGTCAGGTGCGGCGCAAGCTGCGGCAGCAAGTCAGCCGGCAGCACGGAGCCCGTCTGCCAAGTACGCTGCGCCACGTCGTCGCCAAACGCCACGGCTTTGCCCCCCTATTCATCGCTGGGCAGCGAGCGGATGGAGGGCCTGCGCTTGAAGCCGGCATCGGCCAGACGCTGGCTCAGGGTCTTGGGCTGGGCGTGGAGCTTGGCTGTCAATTCATCGTAGGCGGTGCGCAGCACGACCTCGTCGATCGCATCGGATGACAGCAGGGCGAACAGCGTGCTGCCGTTGGCCAGCGGCTCGTGCGCGACAGAGCGCAACGGTGCTGGCGACCGGTCTTGCCAGGCCTTGGCCACACGCTCAACCGCAGCAAGGCGCTGGCGCTTGGCTTCCTGCATGCGCACGTCGTCCGTGGCATCGAGCCAGCGGTAAAGCTGCGGCCGGGACAGGCCGAGCACGGCGGCCAGATCCTGCGTCGTGAAGCCGAGTGCAGCCTGGATCGCGGCCAGGCGCTCCACGCGCAGGCGCGCGGCGGCCGTCGTGGTGCGGCGTTGCTGGGTGGCAGCGTGCTCGAAGGCCTCGCGCGCCTGCTCGGCACACTGTTCCCAAAACACGCTGCGCGCATCGGCTCGTGCGGACTCAATGACGGCCGTGGCCGTCGTGGGCCAACTCTTGTCGCGCAACGCGTAGGGGGTGGCCGCCGTAAGGCAGTGCTTCACGAACACCACCGAGCCGCTCGCCTTGATGAGCAAGGGCGTCGATGGTTCGAGCAACAGATGGGCGGAGGGGTAGGCATGCGCCTCGGTCTCCTCGGCCGCTTCAATGATCGCCGCCGGGCGTTGCTGGTAGATCGTGGCGTCGCGAGGCGTGTAGGTCCGGGGGCGGATGAACGCGCTCACATCCACTCCTCGCGTGCGGTGGCCGACAGCGCCGACTTGAAGGTCTTCGAGGTGAGCTTCTGCATGGCTGTGTAGTGGTCCAGCAGTTCGTTGGCTTCGAACACGCGGCCGATTTCCCTGAGGCAATCAGTATCCACGAAGCCGATCGGCTGGCTGGCCTTGAGGCGCGCTTCGGCGTCCAGCATCGCCGCGGGCTTTGCCAGCGGCAACGCGTTGAAGTCCGGTGGCAACAGCATGCCCTGCGGAGAGGGTGCGCCGGCACGCAGGTTGACGATGCTGCCGTCGAACTGGAAGGCGGCGGCCCACATGGAACCCGTGCACTGCGCCCCATCGGGGACGATGCCCTTCAGGCTGTCGACCAGGTAGTCCCCCGGAGCCTTGCCCGCGCTCGGCACGATGAGGTCGACGTAGCGCAGCCCAGCGCGTTCGACGAATGCGCCCAGGTCGACCTGCTGGATGGCGTCGAGCACTTCGGCCCAGCGGCTTAGGAAATCGCTCGACTGCAGATAGCTGGTGGCGTGCAGCGAGATGGCCCGCGTGCCGAGCTGAACGCCCAGCCGCTGGTCGGCTGACATCAACTGCCACAACGGCTGGGCGCTGGGCTTGGCACCATCAACAACCAGTTCCTTGGCCTCCAGCGTGCGCGGGAAGCTGCTGCGCAGCCGGTCTTGCAGGCCGGGCACCTTGCCGGCCAGCGAGTAGTAGGGCGAGATCACCAGTTCCGCGACGACGTAGACGAGCGGTGGCTGGCGCCACGTGCCGAGCGCGGTGGTGGTCATGGTGGCTCCTGGGGCGGGTGGCAACCTATCTCTCCGGAAAGGCTGAAAGTAGTTTACAGATAAGTTGACACTCAAAACGTCGGGTTTGTTCCGTCTCCCGTGATCGAGTGGCTGATGCACGAGATCTTCCGGCTCACCCCGGGGTATCCGTACTTTGGTGTGGGGCTACCAGGCCCGGAACCACGGGGCAGCCTCGCCTATCGGAGCTGACGTGATCCGCGAAATGAGCGAGCTCGTATCGCAGCGCCTGGACTAGAACTTCTTCCGCGTGGGCTTCGGCAGGATGACGCCGCGGGAGAAGAGTTACCTGCGCGCGATGGCCGAACTGGGCGAAGGACCCTAGCCGCGCGCCACATTGCGCGAGCCGCGTTGGGTCAGGAGTGGTCCGAGCTCAGTTGGTCTGGCCGGGCGTAGCACCTGAAGGCGCTACCGACCTGGCAGCGGCTGCCGCCAAGCCAGCGACCAGATCGGTGTTTTGCTGGTTCTGGCGCGCCAATTCGGCGCTGAGATCGTTGGCGCGCTTCTCGATTTCATTGACGCGGGCCTCGCTCGTGGCTGCGCGCAACTTCTCGTCGGCCAAAGCTTCGCGCCAGGCGTCGCACTCACGGCGCGCGGCCTGCTCAGCCGAGGTCGCTGCCGAAAGCGCCGCCTTGGCGACCTCGAGATCGGCGGCGAGCTGATCGGCGAGTTCAGCCGCTTCGAGCTTATCGGCTTCAAGTTGCAAGCGCGCCGCCTCCAAGGCTTCGCGTTCAGTGGCCAAGCGTCCATTGGCCAGTTCCAGGGCAGAACTCCAGATCTCGGCGCCGAGTTCGGCCAGGCGATCAGCCACTGCCGCCGGTGCTGGCTCGCGCAGCGGTGATTCCCTCGCGACCCTGCGCGCCCTCCACTCGGTCATGCCGTCGGAGATCGTTGTAAAGCTTCCGCTGCCCAAGGCTTTGCGCACGGCAGCCAGCGTCGCGTTCTGACCGGCCGCGTCAATCTCGTCTGCGACTGCGAAGATCTGATCTTTGGTGATGGCCATTGTAGGAGCTCAGCGTTTACGTTGTATGTTGTATGTTGTATCGTACTACATACAATCTGTGTTGTGCAACTTCTTCGGTTCCGATGTGTCTGGAACGGGGGTGCGACGTGCATCGCGAGAGCGCAACCTGTTCAAGGCTCAGCTCCCAACTGGGTTCACCGATGCACGGTGTTGTCGCTGTTGACCTATGTCCGGACCGCACGCTGATTCGCTCGTGCTCGCGACCATGGCGACGCCTGGGAATGCGTTGCAAAAGAGCCCGGCAGATCCGGCCAGCAAGAGTGCTGGGCGCTGCCGAACTGCAGTCAGACGCAGACCGGCTGAATCACCGCACCTTCATGCGTTCCGACTAAGCCAGCGGCTTCAGCTTGTCGTCGGCGGGGCCGTTTCGGCGATGCACTCGACCAGGTTCAGCGCCGCCAGCATCAGCATCTTCTCCGCTTCGGTCTTGATACCCAAGAGGCGGTTGCCTTTGAACGTGCCGAAGACATAAGCCAGCAAATGCGGCTCGGGGTGGGTGCCGACGGCGTCCAACGTGGCCTGTGTTTGCTGTTCCCGGCTCAGTCCCTCGGTGAAGCGCACACGTCCGGAGACCCGGGCCAGGCAACGTCCCTGCACCTCTTCGGAGATGAGCGGCCAGTGCTTGCCGCTGGCCTTCATCGCCTCGCAGAACACGAGCAACACGTTCAGCACCACGTCCAGTTGCTCGAGGGTGGCCCCGTACCGCTGAAGAACAAGCACGGAGAAGAACAGGTTGGGCTGATGGGCGTGGACTTCTTCGCCCAGTCGCGCGCGCTGCTCGAGCGTCATCTTCTCGACGCGCGCCACAGCGTCGACGAGGTTGTCCTTGGAGATCGATGCCATCGGTTAATTTTCTCAAGCCCGGTGCAGGCGACTTGGCCGGCACTGCAGAACCCCAGGAACCCGCATCGATGTCAGCCCGCAGTCGCTGCTCAACGACTGACCGTCAGGCCGCTGCCTTCAATGCCAGCGTCACGCCGGCCTCGAGTTCTGCCGGGTAGCGCGCTGTGTACCCGTACCGCGCCTGCAGCGGCGCCGCGCCCCAGCGCCTGTTGCGCGCGTTGCCGTGGTTGAACCACAGCGTCTGGCCACTGCCCCCGTGCAGGATGGTCCTGGCGATGGCCGTGTCGTCCGGGTGCCCGAAGATGGCGCCATTGGTGCTCACGACATGGTGCCTGGCCCGCACACACGCGAAGAGCTCGGAGGTGATGTTCCCCTGACTGCCGTGGTGGCTGAGCTTGAACGCATCCACCTGCAACGGCAGGCTCGCGCCTCTGTGCAGCGCCATCGACTTCAGCGCTGTTGCCAACACTGGCGCAAACGCATCCGCGGCCAGCAGCACCGACGCCCCCCGGTGTTCCAGCAGCAAGGCGATGGACGAACCGTTGGCCACTGCACCGTCCTTGGCCGTCGCCTTGCCGGCCAGGGCCACCAGATCTGGGTCGAACACGGCCCGGGTCAAGGGTTTGGCCACCTTGGGTTCATGACTCTCGGCAAGTTTGGCCAGTTCGCGCTCCCAGACCTTGAACAGCCGAGTCAGCCGTTCGGACGTCGGCGACAGCAAGGTCAAACGCGGCAACCCTCTGCCGGTGGCCACTTCGAGAAACCGTTCAGCGGGCGTGACAGCGTGTCTGCCGCCGAAGGCACGGTTCCAGGGCAGCGCGATTCCGGGCGCGCCCAGCAGTTCGGCAAGCGCCTGCCCCTCCTTGACCCCGCGGACCCGCCGTTGCTCGGGTGCGTTGAATCATACGTCGCCGAAGTCAAGCTTGAGCAACCGGTCTGCCAGCAGGCGGCCGGCACCACCGATGTGGTCGTGATCGATGTGAGTGACCACGAAGAGGTCGATGTAACGCCGGCCCGCGCCGTTCGGCGTGATCGCCGCCAGGCGGGACCGGAGCACCGGGTAAGTGTCGTCGGGCCCGGTGTCCACCAGCATGCGCCAGGTGCCCCTGCCCACGGGGCACTCGATGAGCATGCAGTCGCCATACGCCGCTGGCAGGACTTCGAGACGGATGGCGGTCCGGGGCATCCCGTGACGCTACTGCAGAGTCGTCCTGGCGGGCAACCAGCTTTCCTGGATGGGCGCCGGAGGTGCTGAGTGCGCCCAAGATCCTCGCCTTTCGTCGGTGGCTCCTCCAGGCTTTATCCTGAATTATCCGGGGGACGGATAATTATCCTGGGCCAGTTGCATCGCCGCAGGGGACTGAGTCCAAAGCCGCCGGCGGGACGGGTCCAGACGCTCGAACCGCCGCATGCGACGCCCGGAGTTCACGTGACTTCTCACGGGTCGAGGCCGTGCGGTCACGGGGTCCCTCAACCTGGTAGTGAACCGAAGCAAGTGCCTCTCAAGCTTGCCGGAATGTTCACCGTTGCGGGCCTGATGCACCGCACTGACCACCGCGACCGCGCCGCACCCGAAGCGTCGATCGAGAACCTCGACGGCACCAGACGGACGCGCCGGAGGTCTCATCACCCACGCCGAACAGGGCCCCTGCTGTTGCCCCAGCGGCCGCAGGTCCACCAGCATGAGTTGGGCCTTGGCGCAGTTGAAGATGGGCAGAAGCTTCTTATGCAGCCCTTTCACCGAAGCGCCGCTGAAAGCACTCGCAGGATGGACCTCGCGCAGGACATTCGAGCGACGGCAGCCATGCGAGTCCCACCCCCGCCCTGTCAGTCGTCTCCTGGATAAACACGTGCTCGGAGTTCGAAGCAAACGACACAGTCGCTACCAGCGAAGCGGACGAAGCGAAAACGGCAAATGAGAGGGCCCCAAACGGGCCGTGCAACGGCGCAACCCGATTTCAATGCCGACAATCTTGCTATTCCTGGACGACAACGAGTCGCAGGGACTGCAGCCCAGCGTCATCAACGCAACTGCTTCGACAGTGCGAATCAAATGGCCCTCGGTGGACTTTGCTTCGGACATGAATGCCAACCTGACCATTGAAGGATTTCCGCCATGAGCCCCAATCGCGAGCGTTTGCTTCGGATCCGCGAAGTGCTGCAGCGCCTCCCCATCTCCCGCACTTCGCTGTATGACGGCATCAAGGTCGGCCTGTACCCTGCGCCGGTGCGCATTGGGAAGCGCACCGTGGCGTGGCGGGAGTCCGAGATCGATCGGTTGATCAAGGGCTTCGGTGACGATCTGTCCTAACCGGTACCGATCATGTCGGCAGGCAAGGGCGTCTTGCGCGCCTTGTTGGGAAGCCGCCAAGGGTTCGCTGCGATTGGATGCCGAAGCTTCGATGCATTGCGGTAGCCAAAGCGTGCGCCGTTCCGAAACGGCATGAACCGAGTGAATTCTTTCGCTCCGTCACCCCGCCTTCGTCCTCCTTGAAAAAGGGTTTCCCGATCGAGGCGTTTACCGCGCTTCATCCTGGAGGTTCGGAGACCTCACAGGCATGCTGCACTGGACCTTCTGCTCGGCGGCTGAGGTCAGCTCGGCCCGGGCGAGGACGATGGCGTCGGCCTTGGCTTGCCGGGCCCACTCGACGTCGATGCGGGACTTCTAACCCGACGCCGCGGTGGCCGTGGTGCCAGCTGCACCAGCCCCGCAACTGCGCCGCACAGAGACCGCTGCCAGAGCCGCCCCTTGTCGCGCTGTGTCGTCTCGCACCCGCCCTTGCGCCTGGTGCGTTGCAAGTCGCAGGCGCACATGGCGGATGCGATGACGCTGTTGTTTGCCTTGGTCCTCTGGCCTGGAAGTTCGGCTTGGCACTGCGGAATCCCACAGGGGGAACGCTGGTGACATGCTGGCCGTTGCGCCAGGCTTCGACGCAGAACGCACCCTGTTCACCTCACCGGAACATGCCTCAGATGAACCATCGCATTCTGGGTTGCCCGCTTGCGCCGGACTGATGCTTCACGACGCCTTCTTGGGCGACGTGCGGCCACCCGAAGCCGACGTGCCGCCTGCCCGGGGTGCGATGGTCGCCATGTTGAACGGTTGCAGGGCCCGCACGGGAACCGCAGTCCGCACGCTGCCGCGAACGATGGTCACGGGACGTACACCGCCCCGGCCTTGGCCTTGGCGACGCTTGCGGCCGTAGGCCGCCGACGTCTCGCTCACTCGGTGACCCAGCACGGCGCCGATTTCTTCGGCTGTCCATCCTGCCTCCCGCAAGTCTTCCGCGAGAGCATGTCTAAAGTGGTAAGGGCACAGGCTGGGGCCCTTTGGCCAGAGTGCCCTGCCCAACTTGCTAACCGCGCTTCGCAGTCCTGCCGTTGACCCGATACGCACCCACACCTCTGCGTTGCGTTGCGCTGCGTCCAGCAGCGATGGCGCCAAGGCCCTGTAGTCAACCTTGATTTCTCGCCATGGCTGACCGGCCACATCCGTCCCTTTCGCACCGAGGATTCTCATCACCGCGTGAGGGTAATCGAGAGACACGCAAACGCCCCATTCCAGTTCCAAGGGACGACAGCCAGTCAATGCCAGCACCGTCAGTGCATCACGGTACATGTCGGACGACTGTGCGCGATCGACCACTTGTTGACGCCAATCGTCGGGCAGGAGCTTCAGCGTGTGGCGCTTGGACGTGACTCCCTGGCTCGACAAGCCCGAGAGATCGAGCAACTCCTGTCGCTCCACCTCTGCAATGATTTTCAGCCTTTGGAGCGCTCGTTCGGTCTCTTCCACTTCAGCGAGCCACTGACGCGACATGCCATGGACCCGCTGTGTCGCGCATTGTTGAGCCAGCCGCTCACGGAGAATCTGCTGGGCCCGGTAGCACGCCGCAGCCCGCATCGCGTAGAAAGAATTGGACTTCGGTGCGTAGGGGGTCAGGACGTCCATCCACGCCGTGACCTCATCGTGGACGCTGCACGAAACGTCGTAAAACATTCGGTTGGCCTTCTGCATGTAGTTTGCCTGCGTCGTGTTCGACCGCTCTTTCACCCCTTTGAGAGCGTTCCGGGCGGCCACGATGGTGGCCAGGCAACGACGGCGAAGGGCAACAGCTTCTTCGTAATCGAGGGCTGCGGCAGTGGTGGTGCGTGCTGCTGGAGCGTCATCGGTTTCGGAGTCATTTCGTGAACGAATTTCATCGGCATCGGACTGGCTGCGATCACGATTGGCTTCGGTGAACGGCTGCGCGTGCTGTGCACGCTGCGTGTCGATGGCGCTTGCACCCGTCGCGCCAACGGGGTCTGGACGCTGCGCATCCGACCCCCTTGTCACGCCGTCTGCCGCGCTCATCGCCTGCCCCCTTTGCTACGCAAACCCAACACTGGCGTATTGGGTTCGGGGGACATTACCAAACCACTCGGTAATGTTTTTCCATGGGCTGCGGCCTCGGGTTTCGGTAATGTCAAAAGCCTTCTCATGATCGATGGCTGTCGATGCCGGGATGTTTTCGATGACGACTTCACCGATGCTTTCAGCGAACCCTCGCTGCGATTCATGATTCACGCCCCAAGCGGCGCTGATGCCTGCTGTTCGAAAGGTCTGAGATGTGCATGCCATAAAACTCCTGAACCTCTCGCCCGAGCCTCTCGCCAAGTGCCGCACTAAAGTGATCCAGTATCTTGATCGTGACGTGACCGCCCGCGCCGATCTCGAGATCGCCAAAGGTTGTCCCTTGCCAGACGAGCGGGATGGCAGGCGCAGAATTGGACGGTCCAATCGCGTTCGTGGCCTCGCGTGTCAACCGTGACAGGACCTTGCCAGGCGGCTTGGGGCCGCTCTCTCCTGAGAGCTCTTGCGCGGCAGCCAAGACCGTGCTCGGATCGCGGGCGAAGGCATCGCGCAGGGGCTTGGCATGGCGGTACTGCAGGTCGCTGGGGCAATCGAACGCGGCGATGACTGCGGGAGGCAAGTTGGCCAGAGCGATGGCCTTGCTGATGTCACCCGTGTCTCTGCCCAGCGCCGTTGCCAACTGTCTTTGGGTTGCGAACAACCCGGCTTCAAGCGCGTGCACGCAGATCCGGCCGAGTTCCAGTGCAGTGAAGTCCTGACGCCCGGTGTTCTCTGCCACGCGCTCCAGCAATGCGGCGCGGTCATCCATTTCGTTCTCGATCACCGCCAACACTTGCAGTCCCAGTTCTTGGCATGCCCGGAGACGACGGTGACCGTAGACGACTTCGTACAAGACATGTGCAAGACCGCGACTACGAACCCGCTTGACGCGCCGCACCTTGATGGCGGAAATGTTCTTGCCCGCTTTTTGGATGTTGGTCTTGAGCTGCTCGAAGGCGGCGTCGGCATACGCCGACGGATCTCTATTGGGCGCAGCTGATTCCCGAATCGTCGAGGGATCGAGGAATACCTCCGTTCCCGCAGGCAATTCAGTGGGCGCCGAGTGAGGTTCTGCCACAGTGGCGACACTTTCGCTTGCGGTTAAATCGAGGTCCAGCGTGATGCAGTCGGGAGCTCCGGTTTCAGGAGCGACGTCGAGGAGTTTGATTTCGGGAGGGTTTGAGGATGTCATGGTCGGTGCGCAAGGTGTGGCTCATAAACGCACCGGCCCGCAAACGTCCGCCTGTTGGTACTCAAGGGGTCACCCGGCGACCAAGCCCCAAGCCACCACCTGCGCGAAACGCCAGAGTAACCAATGCACAAGCCTCCCCCAGAGGGGTGAGGTCACGTGCGGTACCCCGATGCCGCGCAGGTTCGACGGGGGTCGTCCCGCGAGCGGGACTGCACTGTGCGGCATCCAAGACATGGAGGCCACTTAATGGGGGGTGTCGATCCAGAGAAACAGTCTACGGCGATAAATGAGGCTGGACAGGTGACGGGGGTCAGTTCTGGGCACTTCATTCAGCCGTTTCGGCCCGGACGACCTTGTTCACTGTGTAATGCGCGGGACTGCACGGCACGCCGTGCCGGCGCGACCGGCCACGACGGGGCCGAACGGAAGCCCATGCGCGACATGCTGGCTCGGTTTGTGAACACCGCAGCGCTTTGCTCAGCAGAATCATTCTCCGCCTGCGAAATCTCGAAAAAACCTACGGAGTGCGATCAGCTTTGTTGCCTGAACTAATCAAAATCTGGCTTGGGCAGTTCCAGCAGATCCTCAAACTCGTCCAGGCCTGAGGAGAAGTCAACGAATTGCTCCCTTTTATAAGGCACTGTCTCTGTCTGACCTGAACTTGGAAAAAGCAGATGCGTCACTCCGTCCGGTGCAGCGAACTTGCGTCGCATGATGCTGAGAATCCGCTCGCACTCCAGTTCTCCAGTGTCGTGCAGGGGCACCGGCAGCAAATAGAGCCGACGCAACTCAGTGTCATCGTCCAGTTTCAGATCTAGTACGTCTTGCAGCGTGCCCACAGCAAGGATCTGACTCGGGCACTTTGGGTTGTCGCGCCGGCCCACGCAAGCAAGGAAGAAGTACCCGCGGCCAGCCGCCTCTACCGTGCGAAGAACCGGACGTGCATGCAGTTTGCGGCCCTTGGATGTGGGAAGTGCATCGTTGAAGAGCACCATGGTCGAGACGGGCGCCATCAGAACGTAGTGCGTGGTGGAAACTGAAGGCATCGTGCGCCATCCCATCTAAAGCTGAAAACGTGACGCGAGAAGGCTGACCAGCGTCTACGCGGTCGGCCGCGGCTTGCGCGAAAGTGCGGCGCTGTTCAGTCCCATCGCATCAAGCGCTTGATCGCGCATGGTTTCGTAGACCTCCTTAGAGATGGGCCGAATCCCCTGGCGGGAGGGGTCCAACCCACCCGGAATGCCCAGGATGGTTCGTCCCATGGACCGCTCGACATTGACGAGCCGGGCGCGCTTGCCATCTGGCGACAAGGCGTAGCCCGCGGGGATTCCAAGTGCCGACATCAGTTCGGCGTAGCACTTCGACATGGCTTGGGCCCCAGCCAAAAAGGAAGGTGATGCACCTCCGTCGGCGAAGGCGTCTTGCGCGATCTGCCTCAACGACACGAATTTCATCGCGAGTTCGGCGAGATCGTCCGACTCGATGACGAAGCGGCTTGCGAGCGGGGAGGCATTGATGGGATTCATAGGAGGCTGCATGACGAGGGGGCGGACGGTTGCACAAGTGGCGTGAATTCAGCAAGTCCCAAGCGAAGGCACCACAGGGACCGCCTAGATGTCGGCGGCGGAGAGATCTGGCTCGGAGGTGAGCCTGCTTCGCCTGATGCTTTGCGTCGGCGGCGGCAAATCACCTGTCCACATGGCTTGGACGGCCAGGGCGGTGGCCGACTTCGAAGTGCGTTTCAGCCCACGTCAGGAACCGCCGGCGGGCGGCAACACGGCACAAGTCCACGCGCGCGTCGGCCAGGATCCAATCGTCGCTGGCGGTCAGGACAGCGAGCGAGGTTTCGACGCCGCGGTCGGGCGAAATCACCCAGTCGACCGCCTTTACCTCCTGCACGCGACCTGCAACGACGACCGTCGAGCCGCCTTGGACGTGGTCGATGCCCAGGATCTCGCAGCCCAGGTCCAGAAGGTCAACGACTGCGGCGGGGGTGGCGGCACAAATGCAAGTCTCCGTGTCGTCGCATCCATCACGCCGCACGCGCACCAGCAGCGTACCTCCCCGTGACGGCAGGAACGCGTGGGACCAGGCGAGGGCCAGACTCGAC
>Ga0105047_10011071_pt1 | contig 14677 bp, 10 predicted proteins | sample MAT04_FD_78384 | JGI IMG/M metagenome (GOLD analysis project Ga0105047, IMG submission 78384) | Freshwater microbial communities from Lake Fryxell liftoff mats and glacier meltwater in Antarctica - MAT-04 (megahit assembly) | ecosystem: Environmental > Aquatic > Freshwater > Ice > Liftoff... | reverse complement strand
AATAAAATGTTGTTTTAAATTTACCATCTAAGTATGGTTGGGCCTCATAAAAAATTGTAAAATGATGATTGAAAAAATTAAATATTAGTAGTAAACAATTCGTGATTATCCAAAATGCCCACCTACATAATTTTTGGTCAACTCTTTTTGTGGATGACGAAAAATATTATCGCAGGCATCAAACTCAATTAATTCTCCGAGATACATAAACGCCACTTTATCAGAAATGCGCTGCGCCTGCTGCATATTGTGAGTTACAATAACAATGGTATAATCTTTTTTTAATTTGATGATAAGTTCCTCAATTTTACTTGTACTGATAGGATCAAGTGCGGAGCAAGGTTCATCCATTAAAATAACTTCAGGCCTTAGTACAACAGTTCGGGCAATGCATAATCGCTGTTGTTGCCCGCCAGATAATTTTACTGCTGGTTTTTTTAATTCATCTTTTACCTCATCCCACAAAAAACTTTCTTTTAATGAATTCTCAATCAGTTGTGGAATATCCTTTTTAGGAAAATTGTGAATGTTAAGTGCATAAGCAAGATTATCATAAATACTTTTAGGCAAAGGATTTGGCTTTTGAAATACCATGCCTATTCTTCTTCTTATATCGGTAACAGAATTTTTTTTCTCACTGATATCTAAGTCATCCAGTTTTAATTGCCCTTCCAATTTTGCATCGGCAGATAAATCGTGCATTCGGTTAAATGACCGCAACAAAGTAGATTTTCCACAACCCGAGGGGCCTATTAAAGCCGTAACTTGGTTCTTTGGAAAATCAATATTTATATTCTTGAGCACATGCTTTTTTCCGAAGTGCAAGTCTAAATTGTGTGCAGAAAGTTTTATATTTTCCATGATTAATCTTGAGTTCGGTATTTATAACGAATAATAAAGGCTACGATATTGAGTATAAAAACAAGTAGAATTAATACCACTGCTGTAGCGTAAGCCAACGGTCGCACTGCTTCTATAGCACTGTGCTGTGTAGAAAGCATGTACAAATGATAAGGCAAAGCCATAAATTCCTGATTTACGGAAGTGGTAACCCCGTTAATGTAAAACGCCACGCCTGTAAATAAAATGGGGGCAGTTTCTCCTGCGGCTCTGGATAAAGTTAGAATTACGCCTGTTAATATTCCGGGCAATGCTTTTGGTAATACAACGTCTTTTATTGTTTCAAACTGTGTGGCACCCAATGCCAGTGTAGCTTCTCTCATGCTATTAGGTATTCTTTTAAGCGCTTCTTCTGTAGTAGTTATAATGTATGGCAGCGAAAGCAAACCCAGTGTTAACCCTGCAGATAAAACAGACGTACCAAAATGAAAAGTCTGCACAAATAAAGCCAAACCAAACAAGCCATAAATAATAGATGGAATACCCGCTAAATTTCTAATAGATGCACGGATAATATTAGTGAGCAGTGAGGGTTTTGCATATTCATTAAGATACACAGCACAAGCCACACCAAAAGGTACAGCAAATAATGTGGTAATAAAAGTTAAGAGAATGGTTCCAACAATGGCTGGCAATATTCCACCCTTCGTCATGCCTTCGGTCGGGTAGCGGTGAATAAAATTCCACGACAAAGCCGGCAATCCTTTTGAAAAAATATCCCACAAGATGACTCCTAAAAAAGTGCACACCATCAATGTACTCCCAAGCAGAATAATCCAGTTGAATGTATGTAATAATTTCTTCTTCATTGATGAAATTTTCTTAAGCGGTTGGCAAAATATTCTCCCAATAAATTAATAACAAGTGTAATAATAAACAAGATGGCCGCAATGGCAAATAAGGCAAAATAATGGGTGGTTTGATAAGGCACCTCCCCCATTTCAATGGCAATTGTTGCGGTGATGGTTCGAACAGAATCGAGAAAGTTTTTTGGAATGGCAGATGCATTTCCAGTGGCCATTAGCACCGTCATTGTTTCTCCCAAAGCCCTGCCGAGCCCCAGCATTACGGCCGCTATTAATCCCGGCAGGGCAGCGGGTATGGTTACTTTAAAAAGTGTTTCCCATTTATTGGCACCAAGTGCAAGTGATGCCTCCCTATGGCTTTTGGGCACTGCATTAATAGCATCTTCACTAATAGTAATTATGGTGGGCAAAGCCATGATGGAAAGCAGGATGGAGCCGTTTAAAGCATTCAATCCATTTTGAATACCAAACAATTTTGAAATGCCAGGCCCCAACAAAACAATACCCAAAAAACCAATGGCTACAGATGGTATAGCGGCAAGCATTTCAATGACTGGTTTTAAAATTACCTGTACCTTTTTGGGTGCCATTTCAGAAATATAGGCAGCGGTTAATATACCCAATGGCACTGCAATAATCATAGAGCCAATAGCAACAAATGCTGTACTTACAATTAAAGGGAATATGCTGTAATTGTTTTCGGGATCCCACTGTGAACCTGTAAAAAAATCTAGCGGGCTCACCTTTGCAAAAAAAGAAAAACTGTTATATAACAGCATTAAAAAAATACCACCCAGCAATGCGATGGTAATGAGTCCTGCTGCTTTAAAAGCTTGTTTAAAAATCCAGTCTGTAATCTCACGCTTATTTACATTCATATTTATTTTTTTACAGGAAAATATCCTGATTTATGAATGATACCAAGACCGGTACTTGTTTTTTCAAAGTCTAAAAACGGTTTTACTTTTTCATAATCCTTTGCCTTGTAATATTGAAATAAAGGCCGCTGAAAAAAGTACTCACCCGAAGCTATTTTCTCTTCGTTTAATGGCGAAACACCTATGCTTGTATCAGTAAATATTTTTAAGACTTTAATACCGGAGGTACTCCCTTCCATAACATAGCCTGCACCTACATAGCCTATACCCGAGTTATCAGCTTTAATAGCTTCTAAAATTTGTGCATTGCCATTCATTTGTTTTGCGTGGGGTGAAAAATCTATCTTTAAGATTTTTTTTACAAATTCGTGTGTACCTGAATTACTTTGCCTGCCATAAATATTTACAGCAAGATCTTTTTTAATTACATGCGACCAATTAATGTAATCGCCTTTTAATATTTTCGCAAGTTCCTCTGTATTTATAGAATCTAAAGGAAGTTTATCAGACACTATAAAAGCTATGGCATCCTGCGCAAAGATGAAGGAACTCAACTCTATAGATTTTTTTTTAAACAACGCAAGTTCATCATCATTAATGCTTCTGGAAGAATTGGCAATATCTGCGGTACCGTTGAGTAAGGAAGCAATGCCAAGGCCTGAGCCACCACCGGAAACCGAAATTAATAAGCTGTCATTTTTATCATGAAATCTTTCTGCCAATAATACCGCAAGATTAACTTCCGTATCAGAGCCTTTCACTTTAACGATCCCCTTATCGCCACTACATGAATAAAAAATCAATAACCAACAAAATGGGAAATACCTCATTCTTAAAGGTCAAAAAAAAAACTATTATTAAGTTCTTTTGTATGTTAACTTATTATTAAGCACTGTTCATTAAAATATCCTGTATCACTTCAAACGCCACACAGGATTTTTTACGGTTAGGTAAATGCAACAGAATAATACTATTCCCGGCCATAAATGTAAAATTATGCTACTGAGCAAACGTCTTCTAAATAGGGAATAAAAAATATTCTTAAAAAAGCGGTTCAGGAATATTAATTGTAATGAAGGTGATCTTAAATTTCAGTGAGCCTACCTAAGAATCAGCACATCTACCTTTTACTGCCAGCTAAAAAAATCCGAATTTTTTAGGATTAAAAGTTAGATCTTAAAATTACTTTATCAAAAAGTGAATAAGGATAAGGAATGAAACGCCACCCTTAATTGAAACCGACGTTATCAATGGAAATAAATGGCTTCTACTTTCAGATATCATTGAAAAAAGCAATTTTTTACCACATAGTCTGTAAAGAAGTGGCTTTACGCATAATGATAATTATTGAAATGTAAGTGTGAATGTTCCTCCACCACTTGTAGCTGTACCACTGCCATAGGTGCCCGTTAATGTTTGAAAATTGGCATCAACCGCCGAATTTGTTGAAAATGTTCCGGTTAATGGTCCGGAGATGTAGGTGTAACTATTAGTTATTATTGTGCCACTAACACTGTATGTGCCCTCAGCTTTAGATCCACCGGTAGTATCAGCTGCCTGTGAGTATACTCGTATTGTGCCATTACTCCTAAATAACCACGAATAATTTTGTGTTTGTGGATTAGTACCGGTGCCGTACAAGCCTTTCCAATAACCTATTGGCGATGTTCGTTTTGGAGGAGCCTCCTCCTTGTCTTTCTTACAAGAGTAAATACCTAAAACTGAAACTAGCAGAATAATTTTAATTGATTTCATCGTTTTTTTTGTAAATCTAAAATTTTAATGCTGCTATCAAATAATCCTTTTGGATAATAAGAATCACCGTATTTTCTATTAAATGTATATAATTACAAAAAATTACATCTGAAGAACGAAGTTTATAGTTGGGAGATACTAAGATTCTTGTTACTCAAACTACTTTAATACTATAATGTGGTGCGTGCATTTAGAGCATTACTAGATATTGTTTTGGTTTATCACAAAAATAATTTTTGTTATAGCAGTTTTTCAAAGAATTATAGCGGTTTTGTTGATCTAATTATAATACAACCATTAATGAAAACTGAAAGTTGGTAAACGTATTAATAAATTACCAATTTAGATTGTAAGTGTGAAAGATTAAAATCAACAATTTTATTGGTTAAATAGTAACGGGCAATATGCCTCTTAAAAATTTATATTATGACTTGTGCTAGGCATACATAAGTATTGTAAACTAGGTGCCTGGCGACCGACATTTACAAAATAGACTGCAACAATAAATTAATATTTTACTTTTAAAATAAAAATGAAAAAAAGAGAAAAATTAGCACAACGGGAATTTTACAAAGAGAAAACAATTTTAATATTATGAAATTTTACTGATTATAAAAATGCCTAATTCGTGGTATATACATTTAATTCGTTCGTTGTACTTTTATTTATAGAAATATAACGATATGAAAAAGGTATTATTTTTAGCCGCATTATTTGCCAGTGACTCATTATTTGCCCAAAATGTAGGTATTGGAACCCCTACTCCCACCGAAAAACTACAGGTGGCCGGCAATATTAAACTAGACACCATAAAACCCAATGCTATAAAATTACCACCTGGCGCAGGCGACGGCAAAATTTTAACCAGCGATGCTGCTGGCAATGCAAGTTGGCAGGCTGATAGGGCAAGCACTAGTGTGGGCTTTGGCTCTTGGGGCGATTGTAGTACTAATAATATAAGCGAATATAATCCGGTGGCAGACCCTACGGGAGCAGGTTTTGATAATTTTGGTGTATCAGTTTCAGTTTCGGGCAACTATGCAATTGTGGGTGCTTATGCAGATGATGTAGGTTTAAATTCTAACCAAGGTTCTGCAAGCATTTTCCAATACAATGGCAGTAATTGGGTTTTTATGCAAAAAATTGTAGACCCTAGTGGTCAAGCCAATGACTTCTTTGGCGGCAGTGTATCCCTCTCAGGCAACTATGCTATTGTTGGATCTGTCTCAGATGATGTTAATACAAGTATCGATCAGGGTTCGGCAAGCATTTACATATTTAACGGTACGGGTTGGATTTTTTTACAGAAAATTACTGACGCATTAGGTGCTGCTGGTGATCAATTTGGTATTAGTGTTTCCATATCAGGCAGCTATGCAGTTGTGGGAGCTAAAAATGATGATGTAAATTCAAATTTTGATCAAGGTTCAGCTTGCATTTACAAGCTTAGCGGCAGCAATTGGGCACAAATGCAAAAAATAACCGATGCTACAGGTGCTACTAATTATAGATTTGGCAATAGTGTTTCTGTTTCGGGAAACTTCGTTATAATTGGAGCAGAAGGAGATGATGGAATAAGCTCTGATCAAGGATCTGCAAGCATTTACGTATTTAATGGCGGCACTTGGGTATTAATGACCAAAGTTTTAGATAGCAGCGGCGCTACAGGTGACAGATTTGGTAGTAGCGTGTCTATTTTTGGTAATTATGCAATAATTGGCGCAGATGGGGATGATGTAGGAACAAATATAAATCAGGGATCTGCAAGCATATACCAATACAATGGCAGCAGTTGGGTTCGTATGCAAAAGATTACAGATGCAAATGGTGCTGGTGATGATCAATTTGGTATGAGCGTGTCCATTTCAGGAAATTATGCTATTGTGGGAGCGACGTTAGATGAAGTAGGAGCAAATATAGATCAAGGTTCTGCAAGCATTTATTTACGAATTGGACAAGGCTGGCAAAAGGTTCAATACATTGCAGACCCAGGTGGCAACGCTGGAGACTTGTTTGGTATTGTTGTAGCAATTGATGGTGCAACTAAACGGTTTTTGATCGGTGCATATTATTTTGGAAACGAAAGTGGCAAAGCAGTATTTGGTAAAATTAACTAGCGAAAGTAAAAGTTGCTAAGGTTTTAAAGGCAAGTATTTTGGTACAATTAATTATTAAACAACAATGTTTTTAAATACATCGGTATTGCAAATTCCAATTTTCACTGCAAGAGGCAAAAATTACATTTTGGCAGAAAATATTATTCGGTGCAAGGCTATGAGCAACTACACCTGTTTTTACACCAAAGAAAAAAAATGGGTAGTACCAAAATGCCTTAATGTTTTTGAAGAACAACTTTCTGCTGTTGGTTTTGTACGCCCTAACCGCAGTGAGTTGCTTAATGTGAGGTTTATAAAAAGTATTCAATGCAACAGTATAATACAATTACTGGATGGCAGCAGTTTAACAATAAGCCGGAGAAGAAGAAAAGAGTTTATGGTTTTATACAAGCTAGGATAATTTGGTTTGCATATTTCTGCCTTGCAAATCTTTATATAATTTATACAGCATTGCCTAGTGTATTTTTTTGGACGTTTTAAAATCCCGAAATTTTGTTGCAGACACCACCTCACAGCCATGTTTTGCCTTTACAGGACATAGCGTTAATTTCATTTTAAATTTTTGTTTTACATTATTAGCCGCACATAATACGAAGTAGCGTCGATCTGTTGTAAGTAGTCAGGCCGCTTTTTTATGCTTTATATCAATACTTGCATTAGCTATTTTTGGTACTCTCTTCAATCTTATACAGGGTATTTGAGGCAGCTTTACATTTATTGTTAGTGCGGAAGGATACTTATTTTAGCTACGTAACAATAACTGCTCTTACTTACGTAAATATAATAGCAAATAATTGTGGAAGCCCTACAATTATTTCGGGTACGCCAAACTAGTTACCATTCTGCACACCAACACCTGCCTGAAAATTTGAATAATTACATGTCGTATAATAGCTACCCCTATTAGCCAAATAGCTCAAATGAAACTATGTTATCACTACATCCTGCTATCGTTAATAAGATAGTTTTGCATCTAATTATCTCCATAAAAAAACCATCCAATGCAAATCCTAAAAACTGCACTCACTCTGTGTTGTGCCACTGTCTTGTTTTCATTTTCACTTTTTTTAACGCCTACCAACGCAAATGCGCAGTGTTTTACAAACATACTTGCTAATCCAAGTTTTGAATCTCCGGTGGTGGGTACCACCAACGGTAATAACCTTGTGGGAAGCTCTTGGGGCGGATGGACAACACAAGGTGGTGCGGGTTTAAATATCATTAGGGTTAATGGTAGCAACTATTTATCCGGTGCTGACAATGCCGCTCAGGGTACGCAATATGTTGATATTGCAGGTGCCAGCGATTATCCAATTCAAACATTCACCATTTCTGTACCAAGCATTTGTTATTTTACAGGCAAATTTTCTAACAGAGAGACCAACCCCGGTTTTGCAGATTGGAATGCAAGGGTGGATATCTTAAATAACTCCAACGCTATTGTAGCTTCCTCAAACTCAAAACTGATGACCATATCTGTGAACATGGAAATTTGGTATATGATGGCTGGCGAATCTGGCATATTGGCGCCGGGCACTTATAAATACAGGGCTTTTGTAGGCGATTTTGGGCATTTTGATGATGCTTCTCTTTGCTTACAGGCGGCCTCAGCAGTATGTACCAACAGAATTTCGGAAGCAGGTTTTGAAGGTGCCGTACAACCCACCAATAATACCGCTACTTCCGTTGGTAATTCGTACAATGGCTTATATACTCAAAATGGCAGCAACATACTTCTTACAAAAGTTAATGGTGCAGGCTATACTTTAGGGCCTGATGTAGCCATTAAAGGTGACCAGTATGCAAGTATAAGTAATACAAGCGATTATCTTGTAAGAAATTTTAGTATCACTTGCCCTACTACCGTTACCTTTTCAGGCTATTTTGCTAACAGACCTAATGCCTCGTATGTAAACTGGACCGGCGCCATTGAAATTCTAAATTCATCCAACGCAGTTGTAGCAAGTTCTACCACAAAGGCTTTTACCGCCAGCACTCCTAAGGACATTTGGTATCAGGTATCCGGCAGTTCTGCCTCGCTTGCTATTGGTAATTATAAATACAGGGTTTCACTTGGCAGAGAAGGTAATTTTGATGATGGGTTTTTGTGTGTAACGTCTTCTTCGTGTGCGGTGCTTCCTGTAAGTTTAAAAACATTTACAGTATCAAAGGGTATAGCGGGCGCAGTTATTACATGGACAACTGCGCAGGAGCAAAACAGTTTAAATTATATTATCCAACACAGTGCAGATGGCATACATTGGGAGAATGTGGGAACTGTAAATGGCGCAGGAAACAGCAATGTAGAAAACAACTATAATTTTATACATAAAAATGTTCTTAATGGGGCCAATTATTATCGTCTGCAGCAAAACGATATTGACGGGGCCAAAAGTTATACCGATGTAAAATTATTAAAATACAGTACAAGCCAATCTGCATTTTCTATGCAGCAACCTGCAATGGGCAGCAGGCGCTTAGAAATTAACCTTGCCAACAACCAAAGCATTACAATTTATTCTGGCGATGGTAAACTTATGCACCAAAAAAATTACCAGCCGGGTACGCATAGTCTTTACCTTGAAAATTATAGTAAAGGTGTTTACTTGCTAAGTAACGGGCAGCAAACAGAGAAATTTATTCTTCAATAAAATAACCCAATATCCGATAAGAGCTTTTACTACCGTAGCTTTGCCTGTTTTAGAAACAGCGCATGGTTACGGTTTTTTTGCGAGAAGCGATAGCCTGAAAGTTATTTTTGATGCTTTGGCAGATGTTATCAATCATATATTAAAAAGTGCATTTCCTCTACTCCTAAGGCTTGGTTAGTGGCACACAAAACAACGAAGTAAAAATATTTTTAAAGGATACTAACATTACACAAATCATTGCATAGCAAAAAAAGAGACTTATTAAGATATGTAGTGTGCCACTAACCAAGGCTGATGTGCACGTCTTTCCCCTTACCTTAGCTTACGTTATTTGGCCGGATTGTTTTATTGGTTTGTAGCCTCTGCTCTTAGCTTTACTGATTTATAATCTATTAGATTTTTAAAATGTTCAACAACTGTATAAAAGTCAAAATAATAAACTATCATAATTTTCTACTTCACTAAAACAACTAAATTTGGAGAGCTACTACAACCGGGTATTCAAATTAATTGTTGCTTTGGGGTATGTAAATAATCAAAACATTCTAAGGTTATGAAATTCTTTATCACTGGTTTAACCTTTCTGTTCGCTTCCATCATCACGCAAGCCCAATACGTAAGCGCTACTGATGGCAGTACCTGGCTACATGGGCAAGAACAATATTGGTCTCATCATATTATGCGCAAGGATACATCAAGGGAAGCCTATAACCATCCGGGTAGGCCTATGGAAAAACTATGGGAAAGGAGGTTTTCGCCCAGCCTTCTGTACCATATGTATGAAACAGAGCAAAAGACATTTGATAAGAAGAAAAAGAAGTATATCTCCGAAAATGTAACCTATTTAGTTCAACAAGTACCCTATTCTATGATCGGGCTTGATGCAGACTATAGAGGAATAGCCGTATTAGATGACGGCCGCATACTTGCCTCAGCTATTAAGCCGGATAATACCCAATCGTCACTTCAAAATCTTTACCTCTACGATATCAAAACCAGTAAGTCTACCATTCTCTACAATGGCCTGATTTTGCAAAGCCAAATGCCCTCTCCACACAACCCCCGCGTGGCGGTAAGTGCAGATAATAAACTGATTGCCGTTTTTGCAGCATCAGGCATTATATTGGCAGATGTGCAGCAATCATCCACAAAAATGCTGCACTTTCCAGATATAGAAGCAGGCTGGAAAATTGAAGAAACGAATCAGGTATTTTTTGCTGAAAATTCTTCGCTTCTTTGCCTGGCGGGCGCAGTTACACAAGGCGAAGGCGCTTTACTGGTAAGAAAGCGATTTCTTACTTCAGTTAATGTAAGTACTGACACAAAGATAGCTACCCTATTAAATCCTTTTATAAGTGGTGCCTTTAGTGCCTTTGATTACAGAACTTTTAAAGATAAAGTTTATAAGTTGGATGCCAAACGGGCTGAGCTAATCAGAATTGCATTTACCCCCGGCAAAATTGCTACGGCCGAAATTATCAAATGGGATACAACACTCATTCCGCAAAGTATGCGGAACACCTATTATCCACACCTGATGCAGATGGGTGATACAATTACATTGGCGCTAATACCTGCAATTATATACAGGGCGCAAGATGCTTCAGTCTTTATGCTAAACCCAGGCAATGGAAAGCTGTACAAAAAATTGCCGTATTATATGGACCAGACAGCAAAATATGCGAAAGCACTAGCGGCTTCAGCGAAGAAAGATGCCTTCGATGCTGCCAACGTTCAATATGAAAAGAAGCAATGTGCCGATGGTGAGGAACTGGCCAGGCAATACGAAGGCTTGTCATACAATGGGAAAAATGGTCGCACGTATATTTTAGATTACGATTGTAAGGCGAAACAATTTATAGTTGGCTATTTTAAGTTTTCGCTGGTATATGGTCCTTCAGGCCTGGCGAGAAGCATGCCGCACCATTATATAAATATTGATTTAGGAGGTGCACCTCGTAGTGAGCTCTCAGACGATGGTAAGCGGGTATGTACCGCATGCAACGGAACACCTGCTAATTCAAAAATATCCAGTTCTATTGGGTGGACAAAACGCTATGTGCTAGGCGCCGTGTACTATATACAGGACGATGTAGTTATTAAGAACACTGAATATACCATGTGTAAGGTATGCAAGGGTGCAGGTACGGTGCGTAAGTAGATATTACGTTGCAGCAACGTTCTCTGCCCTTGCTTACCATTGCGTGAATTAGTCGGAATATTCTTATTAATTAAAGCGCAACGTTTTCTACAGAATATTTTGCTAAGTGGAAATAACCACCCCGCCCTGCGGGCACCCCTCCATAGGAAGGGAATTAACTTCGCCCATTTCGCAGCAACTTTTCAGTTCAATGCCACTCTATGAGTAGCAACTGCATCTCCCAAACAAACAACGCCCCATGTCCAAAGCATTTCTTTGTTGCCACCTGTTTTCCCCTCAATTCATTTCTCTACAAACCAAATAGCACTGCCCCTACCTTACTGTTTTGTTCCATATATTTTTAAAGACGTCAAAGGAATTTATCCCCCTTTTGGGGTATTTTTTTAAATAACCGGTTATGCTAATTTTACGCTTCCCCACCGATTAACGACGCCCTTTTTTCCGTTTTGATAATAATAAGAATGCCTTATTTGAATCAGGAAAATGCTGAACATCCTATTTTAAAATAGTAAGCACCCGTATGCCGAAAAGGGTACATAGAGTAGGCCACAAATTTAATTATTATGCCAAACACTGTTTTATCAGAAAAAGAACTGCTGCAACACGTAGACCACAGAACCAACGTCTTCAAACTACTTGCGGTAAATCAAAACTTTTTTGGAACCAATCCACAACTAAAACTACCCATTGTATTTCCACTGAAATACGATTCAAATTTTGAAGAATTAGGGTGTGTTGGTTACCATCCTGTACTATCAGAACTTGCCGCCACCATTAAAATAAAACGGTCTTCGGGTTATAGTGGTGGGCTCTGCAGCAGAGGCTCTGTTGAGTATGTGCGCTTTTTTTTAGATTATGGATCTGGCTGGCAGGATATGGGTGTAAGCAGTGTAAATGTACACGACCTTCCAGACAGCAAAGATTGCTCCGGCGCCATAGAAAAACCGATCTCTTACACCGTACGTTTAAGAATTGATCCTAAACATTTAAGTTGTAAAACACCTAATTTACCCAAAGTAAAAGCAATCTTATCATGGAACAGTGCACCACCTGCAGGCAACCCAAATCCCCATATTATTTGGGGCGACAGCAAAGAAGCAAACATTCAAATAAGTGCACTTAGTATTTTATTTCCTTCTTTTCAGTTAGAGAAATTTGGTTCGCTTATAAACAAAGTAATATTAAACCCGCAAGCAAGCATTGAAGGCATTGCTTCTACTTTACCCGGAGGAGCAGCTCAGTTAAAAGAATTACAAAAAACAATGGTTGCACCAAGGGTAGAAATAGGAGATTTGGTAAAACTGTATGCATCGCAAAAAATAGTGGTGGAGCCTGAACGTATTGGTGCTAAGATATTGGCTGAAGCCTTGGTTACCAAAAACCCCAGCATAGTAGTTGCAAACAAAGCGTTATTTAGTGCAGTAGCATTGGATTGGGATAAGAGTATTGTAAAGTTTCAGTCGCTTAAAGGCAATACCTCCTTTGAAGAATTATTTTGTGTGGGTGCAGACTACAAGCAACAGGCTTTGGTGGCTACATTAAAAGTAAAAAAATCATCGGGTTACAGCGGCGATTTATGCAGCAAAGGCAGCAAAGAATATGTAGGTTTTTGGATACAATCTGAGCCTAATTGCAAGTGGGAATATGTAGGCACATCTTATGTAAATGCTTACGATGTAACCATGGCAGCAGATGGTCTTTCTTATTCGGTGGTTTTGCCCGTTGATCTTTCTAAATACCGGCGCAATTGCGAAACTCCGGTTATTTTAAAAGTGCGAGGCGTTTTATCCTGGAATATTGCACCATCTACCAGTAACCCAGCTACAGTGCCTTATTGGGGCAATGTGGTAGATTCATACATACAGGTAGCGCCGGGTGCAGTTATTGACACCAGCAAACCGGTAATGATAACGTTAGGTGGTGTATCTATTGACAACATAATAGATGCTACCGGGCTTACAAAACCAGGTGCATTTATCGAAATAAACCATACACCTACATTTAGCGGAAGTCCTTTTGGCGGCATAATAGTAATGCAGGGGCTTACAGAACCATATAAAGGAATGAAGTATCGTGTAAAAGTGACAAACCTTAACGATGGTACATCGTATTATTTAAACAACAGGTTGTATTTACTTGGGTATGATATTGCCACAAATACCATTACCCATCCGCATTTAGATCCCGATGCTGCTAACTATTATACTTACCAAAGTATTTATGGCAATCTGAATATGATACTGGCCAATTTTACACCCGGAACCAACGATAAATTGCAGATAACATTGGAACTGTTTGGTGGCGGCAGCGTAACTAAAACCATACAAATGGATACTACCGGCGTACAAACAACACTTGTTGTAGAGAAGGCTGCATGTGGTGGCTATGCAAAAGGCGATCAAATTAAAGGTACATTCTCTGTTGTAGAACCTTGGCTGGTAAATTATATTCTGTCCAGTGACTTTGCACCAAACACTTATTCCGGCACTACAAGTGTGGGTGTTACGCCATTTGTTTTTGATACGAGTGCAACCTTAACGCCATGCGGTGGTATTTCACTTAACGGCACTGTAAAAACTATTATAAACAGTGTAACGCCAGGTTATCCATTTTATAATTCAGTAACTGTTTGTTTAAAAAATTAATAGGTTCAACTAATTTAAAAAAACCTGTTCGTTATTAGTATATGCAAAAGCTCTCTCACATTACGGGAGGGCTTTTGTTTTATTCAATAACGGCGAAATGATGTAATTGTAAAAGGCGTAAAGGGCCACAAAGGGCTGGTATTTGAATATGCCATTTGCAGGTGCAGACAACTCATTAGCTGCAAACACTAATTGGATAAGCCGCCCTTGCAACACACCCAATGTACATTAGTAAACATGCCCGTGGGGTAACGTGTACACATACGCATTGGAATAGCCGGCTCCCACAGGCAACTGGTTTACACCACACCGCTTTTAAACTTGTAGCATAATATCTATCTGTTTTGCCCATACTACAACCTTCAATTTTTTTTGAAAGCTTTTTTATGTGGAGTTATGGTAAGGGAATATTATCTTATCATACACCCCTCAGTGGTAGGGGAATTAACTTCGCCCTTCGTGGCAAAACAACAAATTAAGATTATTAAAAAAAAGTAAACATTAAATAAAGCACAACGAAAATATAAAAAGGAGAAGTTTAAAAATGTGTGCCACGAACAAGGCAGAAGGAATCGCTGAACTTCAGTTCTTATTATTTAACTTTATCAAAAGCCAAGCAGCGGTTCCGGGTGTGCAGGAATTCAAATGCCACACCTGCTAAAAGCCCTTTCCTTTTGCCTCAGCTCAAAAATAAAAAAAATCAAACTAAATAAAACTTGCAATGACAAATACAAAAGAAAAAGTTGTTTGGGTTACAGGTGCTT
>Ga0105047_10011069_pt1 | contig 14677 bp, 10 predicted proteins | sample MAT04_FD_78384 | JGI IMG/M metagenome (GOLD analysis project Ga0105047, IMG submission 78384) | Freshwater microbial communities from Lake Fryxell liftoff mats and glacier meltwater in Antarctica - MAT-04 (megahit assembly) | ecosystem: Environmental > Aquatic > Freshwater > Ice > Liftoff... | reverse complement strand
GCCTTTGTCGGCCGCGACGTGCCCATCGCGTTCCAGAACGATGGCAGCGGCGTGGCCGAGCAACGGTTTCTCGACTTCGTCTATCAACCCGTCGTCGGTTTGGACGGTCAGGTCAGCGGCATCTTCGTCGATGGCCATGACGTCACCGAGCATCGGCGCGACCAGGCGGCATTGCAGGAACGGCTGAACGAGATCGAGGCTTTGTATGCGAACACGCCCGTCGGATTGGCGCTGTTCGACCGCGACCTCCAGTTTGTCAGAGTGAACAAGGCGCTAGCCGAGATCAACGGCATTCCGCAGTCCGATCACATTGGCCGCTCCATCTGGGACATCCTTCCGACATTGCGGGATGCGCTGGAACCCCGTCTGCTCGAAGTCCTGCAAACCGGTGAAGTCACCGAGTTTGAGGTCAGCGGTGAAATCCCGGGCAAGCCCGGAGTCATCAAGGCCTGGAGTGCAAAATATTATCCCTTGACGCAACCCAATGGGGTGATCGTCGGGTTAGGTTCAATAGTCGACGACATCACCGAGAGAAGGCGGGCGGAGGTCGCAATGCGCGCCAGCGAAGCGCGATTCCGTGGCACCTTCGAGAATGCTGCCGTCGGAGTCGCGCACGTGGCGCTCGACGGCGGCTGGCTTAGCGTCAACGAAAAGCTGTGCAGCATCGTCGGATACTCGCGAGAGGAACTTCTGACTATGACATTTCAGGACGTCACCCACCCCGACGACCTGGATGCCGATCTGGCCCAGCAAAGCCAGGTCCTGAGCGGTGAAGTCAGCACCTATGCCATGGATAAGCGCTATATTCGCAAGGATGGCTCTGAAATCTGGATCGCTCTGACAGTTTCCCTACAGCGGCTCGAAACCGGCGAACCGGACCACTTCATTTCTGTGATTGTGGATATCAGCGCGCAAAAAGACGCGGAAACACATCGGGAATTTTTGATGCACGAACTGGCGCATCGCGCGAAGAACCAGCTTGCCGTCGTTCAGGGAGTCGCCAGTCAGACCGCGCGAAGCGCTGGATCGCTGGATGAATTCCGCGAGCTTTTCAGCCATCGCCTTCAAGGCATGGCCATCTCGGCGGATTTGCTTGTTGCTCAACAATGGGACGGCACACCGCTTGAGGATTTGGTTCGCCGCCAACTTGAGCCGTTCGGCACAGCAGGGGGCCGGCTTGTATGCCAAGGCCCAAGCGTATTCCTTGGTTCAAACGCGACCGAATCAATAGGCTTGGCGGTCCACGAACTCGCCACCAATTGCGTCAAGTACGGTGCCTGGTCGGTTCCGACCGGTGTTGTGCGGGTCAGTTGGACTTTGGACAGCGATGGCGCCCAACCGCCTCGGTTGCAGGTCGACTGGACTGAACGTGGCGGCCCCGCCGTCACGCCGCCGACCCGCGAAGGTTTTGGACGTCGGGTCATCGAACGGATGGTGGCCCAGAAGCTTGGGGGCACGGTTAACTCGGTGTTTGATGTCGAGGGACTAAGCTGGACCCTGACGGTGCCAGCCACTCAACTCACGGCGTTGCCTCGGGGGGGGGGCAGTCAGCCATTTTGGCCGTCTGAACTGATTGCCCGCCACTGACTCGAAATAGGGCGTCCCCGATGCGTTACCGAAAATCATCCGCCATCCCAGCCGGACCGTCTCTTTGAATCTGCAACCTCATCGCATTCTGATCGTCGAAGATGAAGTCTTCATCGCCGCTGAGCTCGAGGACATCGTTCGCGACGCCGGCGCGGAGGTGGTCGGCCTGGCCATGTCAGCGCCAGAAGCCTTGCGCTTAATTGAAAACCACGAAATCACCGTAGCGATTCTTGACGTGCGGTTGGGCGATCACGACTCGTTACCCGTCGCCCTGCGCCTGGCCACTGCCGGAATACCGTTCGTCTTCCACACGGGAAACGGTGACAGCGAAGCTTTGTCAAACGACTGGCCGCAGGCTGTTATCGTGAGGAAGCCGTCCACGCCTGAAGGGCTCTTAGCGGCGCTTGCTGCGGTAACCAAGAAATAGACTCAATCTGGCGGGCCGGCTTTCAGCCGCCGCGCAAAGCGCACAATCGCCCCCGACCCGCCAAGGGTCCGCCCAGGGGTCGATTTGCGACCTTGGCATCCTGCCCCGAACCAGACATTGGCGTGGTCGCCCGAAAGCAAACCCGCTGGAAAGCGGCCAGGGGTGGTGAGCGGACCAGAGGTCAGTCGAGCAATCCCACGGCAAGTGCCGCGCCAATCGCCAGCATCAGAGCGGCAACGCCATGGCGCACCGCTCCAATGGTGAGTTTTTCGAGATGACGCGACGCGATATAGGCCCCGAGGAAAGCAGACAGCGTGCCGACCAACACCATCAGTCCTTCTCGCCCGGCCAGATTCAACCCCATCGTCGAGAACGAAGCCGCGTAGGTCGTGAGCCGCGCCAAATCCACCAGCACGGCAATCATCACGCCTGTGGCGATCAAACGCTCCGGGGGCAGACCAGACCGCAGCAGGAAGATAGTGCGGAAGGCTCCCTGCTGGCCGGTGAGCCCGCCGAAAAAGCCGGTGACCAGCCCGCCGACCGGCATGAACCTGGCGGGCGCCTTGAGCGCCTGAAACCACCGCTGGAGCTCAAGGGTAGCGAAGAGCATCATCAGCAGCCCGATGGCCAGACCCGCGCCCGTAGGGCCGAAGCGTCGGTCGAAGGCGCTCCATTCAAACAGGCGCGGCGTATCTCCGAGAAGCGCGAGGAGCCACGCTCCCGCGACGGCTGCGGGAACGGCGGGGATGCCGAACTTCAACACAGTCTTCCAGTCTGCCCGGTTCCACAGCAGGCCGCTTTTGAAGAGATTATTCAGCAGATGAACAATGCCGGTGGCGACCACGGCAATCGGCGCGGGAAGGAACAGCGCGAAGGCCGGCAGGAGCAATGTGCCCAGCCCGAACCCGGAATAGAGGGTGAGCGCCGAGGCCAGCGCCGCCACGACCGCGATGAGAACGATGTCCATCCGCGATGTTCTAGTCGATCACGTCATCTATGTCCGCGCAGGATCGAGCCCGGCGATTGGCCCGGTTCCCCATAGCCGACTGCAGACGGCCTGCGGCCCCACGGGGGCACCGGCCTCAACGCCGGGAACAGCGGCGCAGGCGCGGGCTGCGGATTCTCCGGCGTTCCCCACCCGGGCTCGGCTGCGCCTCGCCGTCCCTCCCCACTTCGGGGGAGGGAGAAGATTGGCGCATCTCAACCCGCCCTTAACCGCGATGATTCACCACTCGGTCTTCTAGCTGAGCGGGGCCGCGTTTCCATGTCCGATCTTAAGACCGACGTCGTCATGAGGGGCGACTGTATCGCGGTGTTGCGGTCGCTGCCCGACGCCTGCGTCGACATGGTCTTTGCGGACCCCCCCTATAACCTCCAGCTGGGCGGTGACCTGCTGAGGCCGGACAACAGTCTGGTCGATGCGGTCGATGACGACTGGGACAAGTTCGACAGTTTCGCCACCTACGACGCCTTCACCCGCGAATGGCTGGCGGAATGCCGTCGGGTGCTGAAACCCGAGGGGTCGATCTGGGTGATCGGCAGCTATCACAACGTCTTCCGTCTGGGCACGGCGATCCAGGACCTGGGCTTCTGGGTGCTGAACGACATCATCTGGCGCAAGACCAATCCGATGCCGAACTTCAAGGGCACGCGCTTCACCAATGCCCACGAGACCCTGATCTGGGCCGCGCGGTCGCGTGACCAGAAGCGCTACACCTTCAACTACGACGCCCTGAAGGCCTTCAACGAGGACGTCCAGATGCGGTCCGACTGGACCCTGGCGTTGTGCACCGGTGAGGAGCGGATCAAGGACGCCGACGGCAAGAAGGCGCATCCGACGCAAAAGCCCGAAGGCCTGCTGCACCGGGTGCTGCTGGCGGCGACGCGGCCCGGAGACGTGGTGCTGGACCCCTTCTTCGGCACCGGCACCACCGGGGCGGCGGCCAGGCGCCTGGGGCGTCATTTCATCGGCATCGAACGCGACGAGACCTATGCCAGGGTGGCCGAGAAGCGGATCAAGGCGGTGATCCCGGCCTCGCCCGAGGACCTGATGGTCATGGGCTCCAAGCGGGCCGAGGTGAAGGTGCCGTTCGGGGCGCTGGTCGAAGCCGGCCTGCTGGCACCGGGCGACACGCTGTATTGCCCCAAGGGCGATCGCGAGGCGCGGGTCCGGGCCGACGGCTCGCTGGTGGCGGGCGAGCTCAGCGGGTCGATCCACAAGATGGGGGCCCTGTTCGAGAACGCGCCCGCCTGTAACGGCTGGACCTACTGGCGATTCAAGACGGATCAGGGACTTAGGTCGATCGATACCCTGAGGGCCGAAGTCCGCGCCGGGATGCAATGACCGGCAGCTGACACTGAAAAGCGTGTAAGCCGCCGGTTTCGCACAGGAAAAATCGGCGTTCGAGGAACTTCGCATTTGCGAGATGGTTGAACATCCGCAGCCCGCGTGAGGGGCGGCGGGAGCATGCGCCATGAAGATCGCCCAGGTCACGCCGCTGTACGAAGCCGTGCCGCCGAAGCTGTATGGCGGGACCGAGCGCGTGGTCGCCCATCTGACCGACGCCCTGGTCGATCTGGGCCATGACGTGACCCTGTTCGCCTCGGCCGATGCCGAGACGCGGGCGCGCGTGATCCCCGTGCGCGATCAGGCCATCCGGCTGGACCCGGCCCCGCTGAAGTCCGATCTGGCCGCACACATGGTCATGCTGGCGGAAGTGCTGGACCGCGCCGACGACTTCGACGTGATCCATTTCCACACCGACATGATCCACTTCCCGTTCTTCTCGCGCTGCGCCGACAAGACTTTGACGACGCTCCACGGACGGCTGGACATGAAGGATATCGGCGGCGTCTATCAACGCTGGCCCGGGTTCGGCCTGATCTCGATCTCGGATGATCAACGCCGGCCGCTGCCGCTGGTCAACTGGAAGGCCACCGTGCACCACGGCATGCCGGGCGAGAGCTATCGCTTCTCGCCGAAGTCCGGCGGCTATCTGGCGTTCCTGGGGCGTATCTCACCCGAGAAACGTCCGGACCGGGCCATCCAGATCGCCACGGCGCTGAACAAGCCGCTGAAGATGGCGGCCAAGGTCGACCCGGCCGACAAGGTCTATTGGGAGACGGTCATCAAGCCGATGGTTGACGCCAATCCACTGATCGAATTCATCGGCGAGATCGGCGACCATCAGAAGTCCGCCTTCCTGGGCGGGGCCGAGGCGCTGTTGTTCCCGATCGACTGGCCCGAACCCTTCGGCCTGGTGATGATCGAGGCCATGGCCTGCGGTACGCCGGTGGTGGCCTTCCGCTGTGGCTCGACCCCCGAGGTCATCGAGGACGGCGAGACCGGCTTTCTGGTCGACACGCTGGAACAGGCCATCGCGGCCGCGGGCCGGGCGCATCTGCTGGACCGCGAGGCGATCCGGGCACGGTTCGACCTGCGGTTCTCGGCCACGGCCATGGCCCGGCGGTATCTGGACGTCTACGGCGACCTGCTGGCCAAACGGCCCTTCGCGGAAGCACGCCTGGCTGACCTGGTAACGCCGTTGCGGGCGTATGAGGGCCGGAGCTTCTTCTCCGCATAGGGTCTCCGCTCATCCTCGGAAAAGCCTGGATGAGAGGACGAGTGAACGGGCGCTGCCATCAAGCGTTCGCATTTGCGAGCCAGCCTGTTCGCCTCGACCACCGCCCCGGGAGTCCCGATGGACGACGCCTATTCCGTTCAAACCACCGCCGCCGAAACCTCGCAAGCCGACGGGCTGGAACGACTGATGGCGCTGAAGGACGCCGACACCTTCGCGGTCGCTGACGGATGGGGCGACATGAAAGGCGGGGCTGACGGCCTGTTCGACCACGACACCCGCATCCTGTCCCGGCTGGTCATGGCCGCCGGACTTGCGCGACCCTCGCGGCTGAGCTCGGGCGTCAGTCAGGACAACGTCTATTTCACCTGCCATTCGACCAACCGGCCGCTGCCGCCGATGGGGGGGCGCTCGGCACCGGCGGGCGTGCTGCACATCGAACGGCGGCGCTTCGTCCGGGACCGGCGGATGTTCGAGCGGGTGCGAATGGTCAACCACGGAATCGAGGACGTGCTGTTGCCGCTGGCGTTCGATTTCGCGGCAGACTTCGCCGACATCTTCGAGGTCAGAGGGACGCTGCGCGAGAAACGTGGGGTGACCGAAATGCCGACACATGACGGGCGGCGGGTGACCTTCGCCTATGTCGGGCTGGACGATGTGCGTCGCACGAGTTGCCTCTCCTTCTCGGAACCGCCCGCCCGGCTGAACGGCTCGCGCGCCGAGTTCATGTTCAGCCTGCCCAGGGGAAAACGCAGCGATCTGTACATCGAATGTGGCCCCGACCGCTGCGATCAGCCAGACGAGCGGCGCTTCCGCCTGAACGCCCTGCAGGCCCGGGTAGCGATGCGGACCCGGCGGCGGCGCGGGGCCTCGCTGCGGGGGCCACGCAGTCCGCGCTTCAACGACTGGCTCGACCAGAGCCGCGCCGACGTGGCCCTGCTGACCACCGACCTGCCGACCGGCCCCTATCCCTATGCGGGCGTGCCATGGTTCTCGACACCCTTCGGGCGGGACGGGATCATCACCGCCTGGCAGATGCTGTGGCTCGATCCGTCGCTGGCCAAGGGGGTGTTGACCTATCTGGCCATGCGGCAAGCGACGGAGGTTTCGGCCTTCCAGGACTCGGCACCGGGCAAGATCATGCATGAGACGCGCGGTGGCGAGATGGCGGCGCTCGGAGAGGTGCCGTTCGGCCTCTACTACGGCGGGGTCGACACCACCTGTCTGTTCGTGGCGCTGGCCGGAGCCTATGCCCGGCGGACTGGCGATTTCGCGCTGATCCGGACCCTGTGGCCCAATCTGATCGCCGCCGTGGGCTGGATGAAGGGCGATGGCGACATCCAGGGCGACGGCCTGATCAGTTATCAGCGCGGGGCCGAAACGGGCCTGTCGAACCAGGGCTGGAAGGACAGCGAGGATTCGATCTTCCACACCGACGGCCGCTTCCCCAAGGGCCCGGTCGCGCTGCTGGAGGTGCAGGGCTATGCCTATGCCGCCTGGCAGGCGATGTCTGATCTGGCGGCGATGCTGGGCGACGAGCGGCAGGCGGAATGGGCGAACCAGGCCGCGAGGGTGCGGGCCCTGGTCGAGGACCGGTTCTGGATGGAGGACGAGGGTTTCTACGCGATCGCCCTGGACGGCGACGGCGAGCAATGCCGCTCGATCGGGTCCAACGCCGGCCATCTGTTGTTCACCGGCCTGCCCTCTGCAGAGCGGGCGAAGCGGGTGACGAAGCGGCTGCTGGGTGCCGAGTTCCGTTCGGGCTGGGGCTTGCGGACGCTGGCGACGGGTCAGGCGCGGTTCAATCCGATGAGCTATCACAACGGCTCGGTCTGGCCGCACGACACGGCCATGGCGGCCGCAGGAATGGCCCGATACGGCGAACGGCGGGCGGTAGCGCTGCTGCTGGGCGAGATCTATGCCTCGGCGACCCATTTCCACCTGCGCCTGCCCGAGCTGTTCTGCGGTTTCGAGCGCGCGCCGGGAGAGCCGCCGATCGCCTATCCGGTCGCCTGCCTGCCGCAGGCCTGGGCGGCGGGGTCGGTGTTCCTGATGCTGCAATCGGCGCTGGGGATCAGCATCGACGCCGTGAGCGGCGTGGTCGAGGTCGACGATCCGGTGCTGCCGACCGGGATCGACCGGTTGAATGTGACCAATCTACGGGTGGGGGACGGGGTCTTAGACCTGTCGTTCCAGCAACTGGGCAAACACACGGTGGTCATTCCGAAGCGCCGCGAGGGACCGGTCTCGGTGCGGACGGTCAGCTAGGCCAGCCCGCGCTCCAGCGCCTTGCGGAAGACCGTGGGCAGGGAGCGCATCGCCTCGTCCGGGTCGGTCCAGAGGAAGTCGCCTGTTCCCGTCGCGGTCCGCACGGACAGCGTCAGCGAGAAATGGGTGAAGACATGCTCGACCGAGCCCGCGTCGCACCAGTCGGCGACGACCGGCGGCGTGGCGGCGGGCGCGTCCACGGCCCAGTCGGATGTCGGCAGGCCCGTCATTCCGCCCAGCAGGCCCTTGTCGGCGCGGCGCACGAGAGCGACCCGGCCGGTTGCGTCGCGCAGGACCCAGGTGGTTCCGCTGCGGTTTGGGCGTCCGGCCTTTTTCGTCTTCAGCGGATAGCGTTCGGGCGCGCCGGACCGGTATCCCGCGCACCATCGGCTCAGCGGGCAGCGCTCGCACAGCGGCCTGCCCGGGCGGCAGACCGTGGCACCGAGGTCCATCAGGGCCTGGGCCCAGTCTCCGGGTCGGTCGTCGGCGATCAATGAGCCTGCGAGCCTGCGAAGTTCGGGCTTTGCGGCGGGGAGCGAGGTTCCAACGGCGAACAGCCGCGCCATGACCCGCTCGACATTGCCGTCGACAACATTGGCAGCACGGCCGAAGGCGATCGCGGCGACGGCGGCGGCGGTATAGGCACCCACCCCCGGCAGGGCCAGCAGGCCGGCCTCGGTATCCGGAAACACACCGCCATGGTCGTTGGCCACGGCTCGAGCGCAGGCCAGCAGGTTTCTGGCACGGGCGTAGTAGCCGAGGCCGGCCCAGGCGGCCATCACGTCGCTGTCCTCGGCCGCAGCCAGATCGCCCAGTGTCGGCCACAGGGCGGTGAAGCTCTGGAAATAGGGCGTAGCGTGGGGGGTGGTGGTCTGTTGCAGCATGACCTCGGACAGCCAGACCCTGTAGGGATCAGGTGCTGCCGCACCGGGCGAAGCGCGCCAGGCCAGGGTGCGGCCGTGGGCGTCGTACCAGTCCAGCAGGGCCGCGCGGAAGGCGGGCAGGTCGACAGGCGGCTGAATCGGGACGGGAGGCATCGTCCGCGCTATAACCCGGAAATGCCCCGCACGCTGCCCACTGACGCCGAGGCCCGCGAAATCCTGTCGCGCAAGCGCACGCGTCCGGTGCCCCGCTCCGCGCCCAAGGCGGGTCGGGCTCTTCAAGGGCTAATCAAGGACCTGGATGCGAAGTTCGGGCGCGGTGCCCGGGCGCTGGAGCCGCGCTGGCGCGAGATCGTCGGTGACCGGCTGGCGCGGGTCACCCGACCGCAGAAGCTGACCAAGGGGCGCGGCGGAGCGGGCGGGACGCTGGAACTGCGTGTGGCGGGTCCCGCCGCCCTGCTGGTCCAGCACCAGGCGGAAGACATCCTGGCACGGGTCAACCTGTTCCTCGGTGCCGGCAGCGTCGACAAGCTGCGCATCGCCCAGGGGCCGGTCAAACAACCGTCCGACATCGCGGCCGTGCCGAAGCGGCGGCCTGCGGCCCAGCCGCTGGCCGCCCAGGATGAGGCGGCGCTGAAAGCCGCCCTCGCGGACGCGCCCGACTTTCTGAAAGGGCCACTCGAACGGCTGGGGCGCGCCGTTCTCGGAGACCCGACCAAAGGCCGCGACCGCGCGGGGCGTTGACAAAACTTTGCCGTTTCTGTTCTCGACAGTGTCAAGACGCGCGCGATCGCGGGGAATCGCGCGATGCTTCCAAAATTCCCGCCGCCAGTTGAGGATGACGCCATGAGCGCCCAGACCAAATACGCCGCCATGAGCCGCCGCGCGGCGATGACCGCCGCCGCCATGGCCGCAATGGCCACCCTGGCCGGCTGCGGCGGGGCTGGAACCAGCGGGACGGCCGAGGGAGACATGGCCCTGGGGGCCGCCGAGGGGGCCAAGGTCACCGTGGTGGAATACGCCTCGGTCACCTGCCCGCACTGCGCCGCCTGGCAGGAAACGACATGGCCGGCGTTCAAGGCCGCCTATGTCGACACCAACAAGGTGCGCTACGTCTTCCGTGAGCTGCCGACCCCGCCTGCGAACGTCGCGGTGGCCGGCTTCATGATCGCCCGCTGCGCCGGTGAGGACAAATATTTCGACGTGGTCCACGGAATCATGGCCAGCCAGAACGAATGGCGCGCGGGCGTGAATCCGCGCGACACCCTGTTCCGCGTCGGCAACGGTGCCGGCCTGAACAACCAGCAGATCGAGGCCTGCATCAAGGACCCGGAGAACCTGAAGGCGTCCGAAGCGCGTTCAAACGCAGCGGTCAAGGCCGGCGTCAGCGGCACGCCCGCCTTCTTCGTCAACGGCGTTCAGGTCATCTCTCCCGGCGCAGAGGGAACGACCATGGCCGATCTGTCCAAGGCCATCGACGCCGAGCTGGCGAAGGGCTGATCGCGCCGGTGCGCCCGTCGCGTCTCCTGCTGATTCTGGCGCTGGCGACCGCGGCTCCTCTGGCCACGGCGTCGGCACCGGCGATAGCGACCGAACAGGTCGCGCCCGTGACGGCTGCGGACCGCAGCATCGGCCGGGCGGACGCGCCGGTGACAGTGATCGAATACGCGTCGTTCGCCTGCCACGTCTGCGCCGACTGGCATCAGTTGGTCTATCCGACGTTCAAGGCGCGCTTCATCGACACCGGCCAGGTCCGGTTCGTGTTCCGCAACCTGCCGACGCCGCCGGAAGACATGTCGCTGCCGGCCCATGCTCTGGCGCGCTGCGCAGCTCCCAGCCGCTTCTTCGATGTGGCGGCCAGCCTGATGCACGGCCAAGCGGCGGTGCTGCGCGGCGGCACGCTGGACGCGTGGTATGCCCCGGCGATCGCCGTGAGCGGCCGGACCCGGGCCCAGATCGACGCCTGCGCAGCGACACCGGCAACCCGGGCGGCGATCAACCGCGACATCGACAGCGCCGTCGCCGCCGACGCCACCACGACCCCGTCCTTCTTCGTCAACGGACGCCGGGTGAGCGACCGCTCGCTGGGTGGGCTGGAGGTCGCGATTTGGGCGGCCGCGACCGACCGTTGATCGCGTAGGAACCGATGCAGTTCCAGCGCCTCCGGCTTGTGGGCTTCAAGTCCTTCGTCGATCCAGCCGACGTGCATATCGAACCCGGCCTGACCGGTGTCGTCGGGCCCAACGGCTGCGGCAAGTCCAATGTGCTGGAAGGCCTGCGCTGGGTGATGGGGGCCAATTCAGCCAAGGCCATGCGCGGTCAGGGCATGGACGACGTCATCTTCTCCGGGGCCGCCGACCGACCGCCGCGCAACCACGCCGAAGTCCGGCTGACCATCGACAATGCCCAGCGCAAGGCACCCCAACCCTTCACCGACAGCCCGATGCTGGAGGTGTCGCGCCGCATCGACCGGGGTCAGGGCTCGACCTATCGCATCAACGGCAAGGAGGTGCGGGCGCGGGACGTCCAGCTTCTGTTCGCCGACGCCTCGACCGGGGCCAACAGTCCGGCCTTGGTGCGTCAGGGCCAGATCAGCGAACTGATCGCCGCCAAGCCGCAGAACCGCCGCCGTATCCTCGAGGAGGCGGGCGGGGTGGCCGGCCTGCACACGCGGCGGCATGAGGCCGAGCTGCGGCTCAAGGCGGCGGAAGCCAATCTGGAGCGGCTGGACGACATCGGTCGTGAACTTGAGACGGCGCTGTCGCGGCTGAAGCGCGAGGCGCGACAGGCCGAACGGTACAAGAAGATTTCCGCCGAGATCCGGGCCTTGCAGGCCGCCCTGCTGTTCGTGCGCTGGAACGACGCGCGCGTGGCGGCGGAGGGCGCGGCCGAGGACATGGCCGAGGCCGAGCGGGCGGTGGGCGAGGCCACGACGGCCTCGAGCCGGGCCCGGACGGCGGCGCTGACGGCGCAGGAGGCGCTGAAGCCGGCGCGCGAAGAGGACGCCGTGGCCGGGGCCCTGCTTCACCGCGCCAGTCTGGAGCGCGACCGGCTCGACATGGCCGAACAGGCGGCGCGGGCCGAGGTCGAGCGGCTGACGGCCGAAACCACGCGCATCGCCGCCGACATTGAACGCGAAACCGGCATGGCCAGCGACGCCGAAAGCGAACTGGCCCGGCTGGGCGCGACGCTGGAGACCCTGACGCTCGAAATCGCCGCCGCCCCGGCGCGCGGACCGGCGCTGGACGCCGCTCTGAGCGCCGCCGAGGCCGCGCGCAAGGCGACCGACGCCGAAGTCGAGCGGGTCGCGGGCGCGCTCGCCTCTATCGAGGCGCGGGTCAACGCCGAGAGCGCCAGGAAGCGCGACGCCGAGGCGCGGGTCGCGCGGGCGGAGGCCCAGCTGTCTTCAACGCAGGCCGAACGCGCGGACCTGGGGCCGCTGGTCACTCCCGAAATCGAGGCTGCGACGGCCGCCTTGGCAACGGCGCAGGCCGAGCTGGCGGCGGCCCGGGCGACGATCGAGGCGGCGGAGACCGAACGTGGCGACCGGGCGCGGGCCGAGGCCGAGGCGCGCACGGCGGCGCGGGCGGCCGAAGACCGGCTGGGTCGGCTGCAGACCGAGGCACGCGGACTGGCGCAACTGCTGGTGCAGGGCAAGCGGGAGTATCCGCCGGCGCTGGACCGTGTGCGGGCTGACAAGGGTTATGAGGCGGCGCTGGCGGCCGCGCTGGGCGACGATCTGGACGCAGCCCTGGACGCGCGGGCGGCGGCCTGGTGGGCGGGGGCGGAGGTCCCCTCCCCGGTCTGGCCGCCTGGAGTCGAGCCGCTGGCGAACACTGTCTCGGCACCGGAGCAGCTGGCGGCGCGTCTCGCCCTGTGTGGCGTGGCCGCAGCGGGCGAGATCGAGCGGCTCGCCAAGGCTCTGCCCGTCGGGGCGCGGCTGGTGACGCGCGAGGGCGACCTGTGGCGCTGGGACGGGTTCGTGCAGCGCGCCGAGGCCCCGCGCCCGGCGGCTGTTCGGCTGGCCCAGCGGACCCGGCTTTCGGAACTGGAAGCCGAGATCGATGCGGGCAAGCCGGCGCTGGAGGCCGCGCAGGGACTGCAGAAGGCCGCGACCGACGCTTTCCGGGCGTCTGAGGAGACGGTGAAGATCGCGCGCGCGGCACCCGTCCCGCTGGACAAGGCCGTCACGGCGGCCCGCGACCGGGTCGAGGCGCTGGGCCGCGAACAGGCCCGCAAGGAGGCGCGGGCGCTGGCGCTGGACGAGACCCTGACCCGGCTGACCACCGAGGTCGAGGCGGCGAAGACGGCGCTGGCGGAGGCGCAAGGTTCCGACGCCCCTTCGGAAACGCTGGACGGCCTGCGCGCCGAGTTGAAAGCGGCTCGGACGGCGGCTGACGCGGCTCGCGGCGCCGCGGCGACGGCGCAGGTCGAACGCGATGCCGAGTCGCGCGACGTCGCCGGGCGTCAGGCGCGGCGGGACGGATTGACCCGCGAGCGCGATGGCTGGACGGCCCGGGCCAAGGATTCCACGGCCCGGATCGGCACATTGGAGAAGGATGCGGCAAAGGCGGCCACGCGATTGCAGGCGGCGGGCGACGCGCCAGCCCGGCTGGCGGCGCAGCGGTCGTCGCTGCTGGACGCCCTGACGGTCGCCGAGACGCGTCGCAAGGCAGCGGGCGACGCCCTGGCTATGGCCGAGAGCGAGGCCGGAGAGGCCGACCGGGCCGCGCGCGCGACCGAGACGGCAGCCTCGACGGCGCGCGAGGCCCGGGCGGGGCTGGCGGCGCGGGCGGAAGCGGCGGCGGAGCGGCTGGCCGAGACCGAGGCCAACCTGCGCGAAACCGCGCAGATGTCGCCCGAGGCGCTGGGCCAGAAACTGACCGACGACGCTATCGCTCGCCCGCCGGACGCCGCCGGGGCCGAAAGCCTGCTGTTCGGGCTGGAGCGCGAGCGCGAGGCGCTGGGGGCGGTCAATCTGCGGGCCGAGGACGAGGCGACGGAATACGGCGACCGGCTGCAGACCATGAAGGCCGAGCGGTCGGATTTGACCTCGGCCATCGCCAAACTGCGTGACGGCATCGACGAGCTTAACGCCGAGGGTCGCGAACGGCTGGTGGCGGCGTTCGACGTCATCAACGACAATTTCAAAAGCTTGTTCGAGGCCCTGTTCGGCGGCGGCCAGGCCGAGCTGAAACTGGTCGAGTCGGACGATCCGCTGGAAGCCGGGCTGGAAATCTACGCCTGCCCGCCCGGCAAACGGCTGTCGGTGATGAGCCTGATGTCGGGCGGCGAACAGGCCCTGACGGCGGCGGCGCTGATCTTCGCTGTCTTCCTCGCCAATCCGGCCCCGGTCTGCGTGCTGGACGAAGTCGACGCCCCGCTGGACGACGCCAACGTCGACCGTTTCTGCCGCATGCTGGACGAGATGCGCAAACGCACCGACACCCGCTTCATCGTCATCACCCACAACCCCGTGACCATGAGCCGGATGGACCGGCTGTTTGGCGTGACGATGCCGGAGCGGGGGGTGTCGCAGCTTGTCAGTGTGGACCTGACGCAGGCGGAGACGCTGGTGGCTTAGTCGCTTTGGCGGGGGTGAAGAGTGCCCCCTACCTGAGCAGTTCCGTCCGCACGAACCAGCCTAAGATCGCCGGGCCCTCGATGACATAGCGGCGGAACATCCGGCGGGGCTGGCTCAGCAGCCGGTGCAGCCATTCCAGCGACAGCCGCTGGAAGATGCGGGGCGCGCGTTGCTGACGGCCGGTCAGGAAATCGACCGAGGCGCCGATGCACAGGGTGACGCCGGTCTGGCGGCCCGCCGCACGCAGGGCGTGGGCGAACAGCTCCTGTTTGGGGAAGGAGACGCAGGCCAGCAGCACGTCCCAATCCGCATGGGCGGTATGGGCGACCGCGGCGCGCCAGGCGAGGGT
>Ga0105047_10011067_pt1 | contig 14679 bp, 10 predicted proteins | sample MAT04_FD_78384 | JGI IMG/M metagenome (GOLD analysis project Ga0105047, IMG submission 78384) | Freshwater microbial communities from Lake Fryxell liftoff mats and glacier meltwater in Antarctica - MAT-04 (megahit assembly) | ecosystem: Environmental > Aquatic > Freshwater > Ice > Liftoff... | reverse complement strand
TCACGAAGATCAGCCAGACGTGGTTCGCCTCCCACACGGGGCCCATGGCGTGGGCGATGGCTTCGCGCTGCTGGCGCTTTCGCGGGCCCGATGCCAGCAGATCCCATACCCCACCGCCAAAATCCGCGCCGCCCAGCACGCAGTACGCCATCAGTCCTACGAGCGTGAGGAGGGCAGCGAGATATATGGTTGTTTCTGGGGACATTGTGTGTGTGATCATCAACCTTATCCCGACTTCGTCCGCGATTCGCCGAAGACGCAAGCAAATGCCTGACCCAATGGTCTACGGTTCGTCTTCATGGCGTCAACGTTGAATCTGGCGACTCGTCTTTTCCAAGATATCGCAGCAGCAACACTGTTGTAACGCCCAACAGCAAATACAACGCAATAAATCCCGTAAAAACCGGAACGATACTCGGCGATGGCGTGACAGTGTCCTTGGTTTTCAGAATCCCCTGGATGACCCACGGCTGACGTCCTGCTTCGGTGACGACCCAGCCGGCTTCCAACGCAATAAATCCAAGCGATCCGCAGAAGACGATTGCGCGAAGCAGCCAGCGCGAGGCGAACTGTTCGACACCTTGTCGCCACCACGTCCACGCGAACCAGATTCCCAGCAGCATCATCGCCACGCCGCAACCGACCATCAGGTCGAAAGAAAGGTGCGTCAGCGGCACGTTCGGCCAGTTCTCGCGGGGGATGGAATCGAGCCCTTTTACCACAGTGTTGAAGTCATATGCAGCAAGAAAGCTCAGCATGCCGGGGATATTGATGGCAAATTTTGTCTCCCGCGATGTCTCATCGGCCCAGCCGCCAATGTGCATGGGTGCGTGGGATGAGGTGACAAAGTGTCCTTCCATCGCCGCGAACTTCGCCGGCTGGGTGCGATAGACGAACTTGGCGATCAGATCGCCACTGATGGGTTGCAGGATCGCAAAGATCGCGCCGACGGAAAGGGCAATCCGCATCGCCGAGCGGTGATAGTCATCCCGCTTCCCGCGCAAATATCCCGCCGCATAAACCGCGCCCACTGCGAACGCGACGGAGACATAGCAGGCGATGGTTGAGTGCAGCGCCATGGTAAACCATGCGTAGGTTTTGAAGATGGCAAGTGGATCGACATTGGTCACGTGGCCGGCAGCATCCATCGCAAAGCCCACCGGCAACTGCATCCAGGCGTTGACGCCAAGCACCAGGACGCCCGAGAGCGCGCCGCTGACAGCAACCACCACGCCGCACCACCAATGCGCCGTGGGCGAAAGCTTGTCCCAGCCATAGAGATAAAGTCCTATAAAGATCGCCTCGATGAAGAAAGCAAATCCTTCCAACGCAAAGAGATGCCCAACTGCGGCCCCCATGATCTCCATGTATCTCGGCCAGAGCAGACCAAGCTCGAACGACAGCGCCGTGCCCGACACCGCGCCCACGGCAAACAACAGCCCGGTTGCCTTCGCCCATTTCTTCGTCAACGCGAGATAGTGCGGCTGCCGAGTCCGCAGATGCAGGCGCTCGGCGATGACCATCAGCAATGGCAGTCCGATGCCGATTGCGGCAAACACCATGTGAAACGCCAGAGACAATGTCATCTGCAAACGGGCAGCGGTAAGAGAGGTCATTTACCCGTAGTTTATGCAGTTGTGGTCCAGGATTCCCATGGTGCGACAATATGTGCCCGCCGCGTGGATTTCGAACATGTCGCCAGAACTGTGTCGATCCTGAAAAAATTTAGTTGTTTTCACTCTGGATCTGCTCCGCACCTCGGCAGGCGCGCTATTTTCAGCTTTTGGCAATCTCTGCCGTCTTGACACTCCAATCCTCACCAATAGCATCGGTTTGTCCGATTTATTCAGGAGATTCAAATGGCTTCGAAGACTGTGGCGGATGTGGATGTAAAAGGCAAACGCGTGCTGATGCGGGTCGACTTCAATGTGCCCGTGGATGGGGGAAAGATTACCGATGATCGTCGTATCACCCAGGCGCTTCCGACGATCAAAAGTGTGATCGATCGTGGCGGGAAGTTGATCCTCATGAGCCACCTGGGGCGCCCCAAGGGTGGGCCAGAGGCGAAGTTCTCGCTCAAGCCGACAGTCGATCGTCTCTCAGAATTGCTGGGCAAGCCGGTTGCCTTCACCAGCGACTGCATTGGTCCTGAAGTGGATACGGCTGTCGGTAATTTGAAGGACGGCGATGTGCTGATTCTGGAAAACCTCCGTTTCCATAAGGAGGAAGAGAAGAACGACCCCAATTTTGCCCGCCAGTTGGCGAAGCTGGGCGATGTGTATGTGAATGACGCCTTCGGCACGGCGCACCGCGAGCATGCATCCACCTTCGGTGCGGCCCAGGCGATGCAGGGCAAGCCGCGGGTCATCGGATTTCTTATTCAGAAGGAACTGAAATTCCTCGGAGACGCCGTCACCACGCCGCAGCACCCGTTCGTTGCGATCCTTGGCGGCGCAAAGGTGTCAGACAAGATTCAGGTGATCGAGAACCTCCTCGGGAAAGCCGACACACTGCTGATTGGAGGGGCGATGGCGTACACCTTCTTCCTGGCGCAGGGGAAGACGGTGGGCAAGAGCCTTGTGGAACCCGATCAGGTTGAACTTGCCAAGTCATTGATCGCCAAAGCCGGTGCTAAACTGAAACTGCCGGTGGATACGGTGATCGCGGATTCAATTGACTCCGATGACAGCGATGTTGTCGAGGGCGGGAATATTCCGGACGACAAGAGCGGCTTCGACATCGGCCCGGCGACCTGCAAGATCTATCGTGACATTATCCTTGCCGCAAAGACAATCGTGTGGAACGGCCCGATGGGCGTGTTCGAAAAGGAACCCTTCGAAGACGGCACGCAAGCGGTGGCGGAATCGGTCGCGGAAGCAACCGCGAAAGGCGCCATCACCATCATCGGCGGCGGTGACAGCGCTGCCGCAGTCGAGAAGCTTGGCTTAAGTTCCAGCGTCTCCCACGTCTCCACCGGCGGCGGGGCATCGCTGGAGTTCCTGGAGAACGGTCACTTCTCGACGTTAGACATTCTGGATTGACAAACACGATACGGTGATCGCAAAGAACGCACCAACTGAGTTGTCTTGCGTTCTTTGCGGGTAAGGGCTGTTCCCACGATGACGACGAACCCATTCACTTCAACCGAACCTCGCATCCTTCCCAGCATCCTCGCCGCTGACTTTGCGCACTTGCTGGACGATATGAATCTTGCCCTGAAAGCCGGCGGGAGTTTTCCGCACATCGACGTGATGGACGGCCATCTGGTGCCGAACCTGTCGATTGGGGTGCCGATTGTCCAGAAGTTGCGGCGTGCCACGGATGCGTATTTCGATGTTCATTTGATGATCGATGAACCCGTGCGATATGCACCGGCGTTCTGCAAAGCGGGTGCCAATCTCATCACGTTTCATGTCGAAGCACCCGAGGTGAAGGACGATGTCGTAAAGGCCGCAAAGGACATCCGCAAACTTGGCTGCCACGTTGGCATCACGCTCAAACCGGGTACGCCTATTGAAGCGGTGTTTCCCGCACTCGATCTCGTTGACCTCGTCCTCATCATGTCCGTCGAACCAGGTTTCGGCGGGCAGAAGTTCATGCCGCAGATGCTGGAGAAGGCCCGCATCATCAAGCCGATGCTCAAGCCCAACCAACGCCTCGAAATCGACGGTGGAATTGACGCATCCACCATCGGCGAGGCAAGAAAAGCTGGAATTGACTGGTTTGTAGTCGGCAGTGCGATTTTTGACCATCCGCCGTATGACAGGACGATCGGGGAAATCAAGAAGCAATTGTGAGTGCCTGCCCGCTCTTGTCTACCTCTAGTTCAACCATGCACCTCGAGACTTCCGCGCCTCGGACATTTTGTTACAATGTTCTGTCGGTGCAGCTGTAGCTCAGTTGGATAGAGCATCGGATTTCTAATCCGACGGTCGCAGGTTCGAATCCTGCCAGCTGCGTTTTGCCTCTTGCCCCTCGAGCCTTGCCGCATTCTACTATTCTCATGCGAATTCAATTCTGCGGAGCCGATCGTACCGTCACCGGGTCCTGCCACCTGATTGAAGCCGGAGGTGTGCGGGTGCTGCTGGATTGCGGGATGTATCAGGGCCCGCGACAGCTTGCACGCGAATTGAATACCCGGCTGCCACAGAACCCCGGGAAGATCGATGCGATCATCCTGTCTCACGGCCATCTCGATCATTGCGGTAAGCTGCCGGTGATGGTCAAGAGCAGTTACCGCGGGCCGATTTATGCGACGCCGGCAACGATCGATGTCGCCCGTATTGTTCTCGAAGATTCAGCCGAGATTCAGGAAGAAAACGCGGCATATCTGAATCAACGCTCGCGCGCTCCGAGTGAGCCCAGGATCGCGCCGCTGTATGTGCGTGCGGACGCTCATGAGGTCTATCGCCTTTTCAAGCGGGTGAATTATCACCAGAAGACGCACATCGGTTCGCCCAATGGCGAAAGCGGGATCGACTTCACGTTCTATGATGCCGGACATATTCTCGGCTCTGCATACGTTGTCATCGAATACGAGGATGAAGGGGGGAAGCGATCCCTGCTCTTCACCGCTGACATCGGCAGATATAACACGCCAATCATTCGCGATCCCGAATCGATTCCTTTTGCGGTGGATGATGTCATCACCGAAAGCACCTACGGTGACCGCCCGCACGCACCGATGAGTGAGATCGAACCGCAGTTCCTCGATGCCGTGAAAGCCGTCATCGCCCGGCGAGGGCGGTTGATCGTGCCATCATTCGCCGTGGGGCGCACGCAGACCGTGCTGTGGTACCTCAACAAGTTCATTAAGGAGAAGTTGATTCCGCGCATCCCGATCTTTGTCGATTCCCCCATGGGCGTTGAGGTCACCCGCGTGACGCTTGAGCATCGTGAGAACTACGACGAAGAGACCCTTGCGATGATCGGCAACGCCGATTTGTCGAGTGTCAACGTCGCGAAGTTCGCCAGTTCCTCGCAGGAAAGCAGGCAGATTAACGCCGTGCCCGGACCTTGCGTGATTGTCGCATCCAGCCCTACCTGCGAGTTCGGCCGCGTGCTGCACCATCTGAAGAAGAGCGTTGAGAATGAGAACGACATGGTTGTATTCGTCGGCTGGATACCGCCGCAGACACTGGGTCGGCGGATACAGGATCGTGAGGCCCGCATCCGCATCCTTGACCGCTGGTACGACCTTCGATGCGAAGTCCGCAGCATACACGGTTTAAGCGCCCACGCCGATGGCGAGGAACTTCTGCGTTTCCTCAAACCCACCATCCGCAAGGAAACCACCGCCTATGTCGTCCATGGTGAAGTCAGCGCCGCGGAAACCTTCGCGATGAAACTGCGTCACGCGGGAATGGGCCATGTGGTGATTCCGGCGATGGAGACAAGCGTATTGACTGTTGGATAGCTGCCGGCGTACTGACTTCACTCGGCATGTTGAAGCTGACCATGCGAACTTGAGTCCTCACGCTGAGAAGGAGCAATTCACTTTGCGGGCAAGGGTTGCCCTTTAAACGGGCACGTGCTGCACAGTTTCGGTTCACCCGTTACGTGTGATGACGCTTCCTCCTGCGGAATCATGATATTCGCTTCGCCCGATCGCAGGGTTCCCAAGCACACCTCGCAACGAAACCCATGTTGCTCGCAGTTGCCGATGCGCTTCGCCAGCAGGTCCAGAATCAGGTCGTCGATGCCGAGCGTCTGCGTAACGTGATAGCGGGTCTGTGGGAACTGCTGGGCTGCCTCTGCGGTCAGGCGGGGGATGTCTTGGGTCCAGTGTTTGCCGGGGCCAAGGAAGTAAGGGGCAACCACCACGCGGGTTGCGCCACGATGGGCGCAGCGGGCGTACGCCGTTGCGATCGTTGGCTCGGCGAGTTCCATGTGCGCCGGCTCGACGATGGGGTATCGCTCGGCGAACCGCCTGCCGAAAAGCTCGGCAAGGTTTTCCAGCATCTGGTTGCTCTGCGTCCGTCGCGAGCCATGATCGACGATGATGATTCCGATGGTCATTTGTTTGTAACCGCAGATGCGGTGATTTGTTTTGCAACCCCACGCGAGTCTCCCCGGAACGCCGCATGCCAATGCGGGCCTGATGCGAACGCGGCAGAACCCGAGTTGGCATGCGTGGCTCCGGGATGACAACGAAGCCACTGGCGTCAATCAACGCGTACCATTCTATTACTTCCTCTCCGCGAGAGTCACGTCGACTTCCTTTGTTTCACCATTTCTGATGAAGATGACTTTCACTGTGTCGCCAGGTTTATGTTTGGCAAGGACATCCGAGAGATCCGATACGCTGGCAAGCTTGTCCTGACCTAACTGCACCAGCAGATCACCTTGCTGCAGTCCAGCCTTGGCGGCGGGGGTGTCAGGCATCGTGCCGTCGATCGTCACGCCGGCCGTCTCGGTTTCCGCATACGAGGGCATCACGCCCAACTGCACGCGCGACCTTCCGCCGCCGCTCATGCTGCGATCGAATTTGTCAACGTATGGTTGTCGCGGAAGCTTGTCGAGTTGCCGAATCACATCGATCGTCACATCCACCGATTCTGCCATGCCCTCATAGTTGATCTTATCCGCATCGTCGGTGGGGCGGTGATAATCTTTATGCGTTCCCGAAAAAAAGAAGATCACGGGGATTTTCATCTTCGCGAACGATGCATGATCAGAAGGGCCGATGCCCCCCTTCGCACCGACATCGCCACCTGCGGTTTTCAGCTTGAGAGGCGAACGCGCATCCGCTTTCTGGACGATCTTCTCGAACCCTTCCGCCGTTCCGCTTCCACCCACCAGCAGTGTATCCTTTTGAACTCGGCCGACCATGTCCAGGTTGATCATGAAGACGATCTTCTCAATCGGTACTGGCGGATTCTTCACAAACTGGTCGCTGCCCAGCAATCCCTGTTCTTCACCCGTGAAGGCAACGAAGAGGATCGACCGGTCACGATGCTTTTCCTGTACCAATCTGGACGCAGCCTCCAGCATCGCCACGGTGCCCGATGCGTTGTCGTCGGCGCCGTTATGAATTTCCTTACGATTCGGCGCGAGTGATCCCGGCTCGCCCTTTCCCAGGTGGTCATAGTGAGCGCCCACGACGATATACTCATCCTTGTGCGGACCGTTTCCTGGCAGCATTGCCACGACGTTCTTCACTTCCTTTCGTGTGCGCTCAATCTGAACGTTGCCCGATATGGTGACTCCTCCAAGATCCTGCGACGCCGGCACGCCTGACGCATCAATCTTCTCCTGCAGGCTCTTCAGATCGCCCGCAGCGGACTTTGCAAGCAATTCATTCGCGACATTGCGCGAGATCATCAGTACGGGAATTGGGCATTTCTCGCCGCCACGTCGAGTCATTGAGGTCAGACGCTCGTCATGGAAGTTCGGGGGGTTGACGATCAGCAGCGCTCTGGCTCCATGGTCGGCGGCGGCGTTGGTCTTTTCGGTCAAGGCTGCAAAAGGCGATGAGCCGTGTGATGAGAATCGTGACTGACCCTTCTCATCGTGCGGCTCGTATCGAAGGGCAAGCGCCACCTTTGCATTCAAGTCAACGCCCGCAAAGTCGTCGTACTTTGCTTCGGGGTTGGCAATCGAATATCCCACAAACGCCACCGGGCCATCGAATTTCGCCTCGTCCGAAAAAGCCAGCGGCACGAAATCTTCATCCAGCTTGTAGGATCTGCCATCGAACCGGAGGTTCGTGGCAGCGCTCGTCCGGGTGTCGACGGTAAGTTGAAATTCCTGGAAATAATCGTCCAGAGAAGGCGCCTTCTGCAAAGTCATTCGCTTGAAATGGTGGGCGATGAAGTCAGCGGCTTTATTGATGCCGTTTGTCCGCAAGCCTCGACCCTCAAGTTCATCCGACGCGAGGTAATACAGCCACGGTTTCATCTCGGCAGCGTTCGCGCGGGGCGCAGAGGATGATTGACATCCAGTCGCCGCAATGATCGCGGCGAGAAGGCAAAGAATCTTCATCATGGGTCGCGGGATTGTACGCAGGTTGGCGGATTGCGACAAATGGGCCACTCGGAGAAACATCCGGCGGGTGTGACGCTCATTTGTGGCGAACGTGGGCTATGGTGAAACATGAAAACATGAAGAAATCGCCCTCGTCTTCTTCATGTTTCATGTCGTCACGTTTCACAGAATGTAGAGTCGCCACAAATAGGCGATACACCCCGTCTGACTTTGACGCTTGTGCAACGATTTCGCGATTGTCTCCGCGGGTTGCCAAAATCCGCAATCCCAACTGACAAACCACTTGGCAAACGCCTGCCTACAATTGACAATATCCAAGCAAGCATGTCATACGGAGATGGCGAAATTCCATGGGCCTTGCTCCGTCGGATTGTCCACGGTTGGGCGGGCAATTCGGCGGAACTGGTCGAGGTCACACCGCTCACCGGCGGGTCGATTAACACGACCCTGCTTCTGACTCTGAAGGATGGCACGAAAGCTGTCATCAAAGTCTCAGTCCATCGTGTGAACCGGGAGTATGAGCGTGAAGCGCATCAACTGAATGTGCTGCGCGACCTGGGTCTGCCAACGCCGAAAGTCATTGACGCGCACACGGGTTCGCTTGACGATCCCAACAGCTATCTGCTGCTGGAATACATCGAAGGCGTTAACCTGAATCATGCAAAGCAGCAATGCTCGCCCGACCAGGCGGATGTACTGCAGCAGACACTAGCGGACCTGGTGGTGAAACTTCACGTCAACAGGGGCGAGCAATACGGCCGCGTCACGCCAATTGCATCTCCTCAGTTTGACACCTGGGCGCAGTTCTACAGTCACATTTACGACCCGGTGGTGAAGGAAGTTGAGAACGATCCGCATCTCAACACCCGGCAGCAGAAGTTGATTCACAGGATTCACGAGAGGCTTGACTGTCTGCTTGCCCATGATGACTGCCCGCGATTGGTGCATTGGGATATCTGGTCGGCGAACCTCCTGATGAAGCAGGACGGGCACGGTGACTGGCGACTTGCGGCACTGCTTGATCCGCAATGCAAGTACGCCCACGCGGAAGCCGAAATCGCTTATCTTGATCTCTTCCACACCAGCGCGCCAGCGTTCAGTAAAGCCTATCAGCAGACGTTCAAGCTGGATGAGGGATATCACCGCATGCGAAAGCTGATCTACCAGCTTTATCCGCTTTTGAATCATGTTCAGCTCTTCGGCGCCGAGTATGTGAAGCCTCTTAGTGCCGCGCTGGATCGGGCCGCAGTGTTGGTGTGATGCTCGCGGCACAGCGGACTTTACCCCGCAAACTTGCATCGGCACTTCCTTTCCATACAAAACACTGATGATCTCCCTCGGCTGGTCCGTCCCATTTGCATTGTTGCTGGCCTGCACGGCGCTGCTTCCCCTGCTGGCAAAGCACTTCTGGGAGAAATTCTACTGGGCCGTCGCGCTTGGTTTGGGGCTCATCCCGCTGGTCTACTATCTCATCATCGCGCGAAACCTGCACCCCTGGCTGGACGAGATGCAGGAATACGTCAGCTTCATTGCGCTGCTGGGTTCGCTCTACATCGTGAGCGGCGGAATTTACCTTGGCATCAAGGCGCGGGGCACGCCGCTCGCCAATGCAACGCTGCTGATTATCGGTGCGATCATCGCAAACATCTTTGGAACCACCGGTGCGTCAATGCTGCTGATCCGTCCCTACCTGCGAATGAACGCCGGACGGATTCGCCCTCACCAGATCGTCTTTTTCATCTTCATCGTCGCAAACGTCGGCGGGGCGCTGACGCCCATTGGCGATCCACCTTTGTTCCTCGGGTATCTGCAAGGCGTCCCCTTCTGGTGGGTGCTTGAGCATTGTCAGCCGATGTGGTGGGTGACAGTGTGCGTGCTGGTTTCGGTGTTCCTGGTTTTTGAGATGATCGACACGAAGAAGCGCCCAAGGCTGGACACCATCGGCGAGCAGGACGGCACCACCCGCGTTATCGGCGGGCATAACTTCATCTTCATCGCCGCCATCCTCTACGCTGTGTTTCAGAACGGCTTGTTTGAGGTGATTGAGGAGACTCATCAGCATGGTTTCCATGCCATGACAGTTCTTCACCTCCTGCACAGCCGCGAAGTGTTGATGATTGCGACTGCGGTTTTTTCCAAGGTGATTACGCACGATGAGCCCTATCACCGCAACGAGTTTTCCTACGGCGCAATCAAGGAAGTGGCGATTCTGTTCATCGGTATCTTCTCAACCATGACGCCCGCACTGCAGTATCTGAAGGACAACTCGAAGACCAATCCATTGATGCAGGCGCTGCACACGCCCGGGCAGTTTTACTATGCTACCGGGGGCCTCTCCGCCGTTTTGGACAACGCCCCGACCTACCTGACTTTTCTGAACATGGAGCTGGCGAAGATTGAGAAAGAGGACATTCGTCTTGCCCGCGAGACGGTGGATCAAATGGGCGCGCGGAATTCGCTAAGCGTGCCGGACAATCTGCCGCCAGTTGTGCGCGAGGCTCTTACTGCGATGGTGGCATATCATCCGAACGACATTCTGAATCGAAGAGTAGCCGACAATGAGCTTCGGGTCGCATTCCTGGTCGGCAACGCCGGGAAGAGCCTGCTGCTGGTCGCGGTTTCGCTGGGAGCGGTCTTTTTCGGGGCATGCACCTATATCGGCAACGGACCCAACTTCATGGTGAAGAACATCGCCGACGCCCACGGCGCTGAGTCGCCGTCGTTCATTGCGTTTATTGTGAAGTATTCGCTCCCCATCCTCGTGCCAACATTTACGCTGGTGTGGTGGCTGTTCCTGCGATAGTGAGGATGACATCGCGGAGAGCACGCAGCAGAAAGTTGGCTCGATAGACCTGCTCCATCTTACGAATTGCTCTCTGTGTGCGTTATGATTCTGTGGCGAAAGCTCATCTCTCCGCCACCTGGATGGTTTGCTTTGCGCGCACTTCCTTGATCTCTTTCTCACAACCAGCCGCGAGGAGCACGAGTCCGAGGATAAGCAGATAACGCATGAACACTCCTTTGTATGATGACGGCAATCTATTGCGTATGCTTGAACGCCAATTCCACGCCGTCGCAGAACCGTCCGCAGAGGATATCCTGCGACAAGGTGCTTTGCAGCACGTGCTGCGCGGTTCGTCCAAGTTTCTCCATGTGTTCGGCGGGCATTTTCCGCAGTGTCTGGATCGCGCTCAGGGCGCCTTCAAGGTCGCCGTGCGACGCATGCAAGCCGAAATTGTGATTGTCCAGAAGATCTGACACATGAGATGGCCTGGGTCCGAAAAAGAGCACCGGCCGCGCCACCGCCATGGCGCCGTAGACTTTGCAGGGGTGAATGATTCCCACCATGTCTTCCCCAAGCGAAACCACATGCACATCCGCCGCCGAGAGGGAATAGCGCAGATCGGACAGCGGCTGATACGGCAGCGAGATCACATTCCGCAGATTGTGCTGAACGATATACGCTTGCACTTCCTTCTTCCCGATCCCACCGCCGATGAACAGGAATCGCAGGTTGTCGTCGTCCTTCAGTCGGACGGCCGCGTCCAGCAAAGTCTTGAGAGGATTGCTCGGGCTGTGATTCCCGGAATACATGATCACAAACTTGCCATCCAGACCATGCTTTATGCGGAAGGGGTTTTCTTCGTGATTCAACGGCTCTATCACATCCTCATGCGGCCACGGCGGAATCACCACCAGCTTATGCGACAATCGTCCACGGGGATAAAGCCTGGCGGCCATAAAACGATCGAGCGCCACAATCAATGTCGAGTTCGACAGCAGCATGCGGTTGCCGGATTCCAGCGTCCGCTCGAGGGCATCGCCCTTGCGGATTTTTCCCAGCGCCAGCAATTGATCAGGATTCAGGTCCATCGCCCAGTACACCAGCGGCACGCCACGGAACATCCGGACAATCGATGATATGATCCCCACCAACGGGGGAGAGGTGCTGAACACAATTCCGGCGAGATTCTGCATAAGCAGCGCCCGCAAGAACACCTGGATCATGAAAGACGCAGTTCCGCCCACGCGGGTGAGAATGCTCTTTTTCCCGAACGATGAGTGTGGGATTCGCCGGATGTCCACACCGTGGAGGAATTCATGTCGCGGATACTTCCGCGTGGGGTCGTCGTAACCGGAATCGGAACAGTAAACCCGCACCTTGTATCCCCGCCGCGCCAGTTCAAATGCGACATCCGCCATATGCTGTCCCACGGAAGCGGGGTCAGGGACGAAGACCTGAGAAATAATCAGGATGGTGTTGCGGGTGGTAGGCATTCAAAGGTGTCGGCGAACTATCATCGGTGCCAGTCTCCAAAGTATACCTGCTGATTGCACAGTCCGCACGCGGGGGAGGGAAGGACCGATAATGCTGCGACTGCCTTCTGGGGTTACGCCGCAACTCGTATTACCAGCGGTTCGATCGACTGCGTTTCCGCATCAAACGAGGTTTCGTCGGGTGTGCTTCAGCACAACCGACGAAATTAAATTTTCCAGTTGCCGGTCCCTCCAATCGCCCTAGCTGCACCCCATCGAATTCCCGCAATTCAGACACTTATAGCACGTCCCCGATCGCACTGTGATCGACCCGCAGACATCGCATGCTGGAGCGTCGGCTTGCATTTCGGTGCTTTGCTGGCTGAGCGGGTCGGCGACCAGCGTCAGTCGCAGTGACTCTGGCTTCTGGCTTCTGGCTTCTGGCTTCTGGGCTTCGTGCTTTGCATCCCCATAATCGAACGGCAGGGCGTCGGGGGGGAGACGCTTGCCGTGGCCGTTGCCTTCCTTCTCGGGTGAACTCTTCCCCTCACCCCGGCCCTCTCCCGCAAGAGGAGAGGGAGATGACGACTCGCGCTTGGGGGCATTCGCGGCGCGATACCCGGGGACGAACTCCATTGCCAGCCAGCGGAATATGTAGTCGACCAGGCTCTTGGCGAACGGAATCTCCGCGTTGCGGGTCATACCGCTGGGCTCGAAGCGAACATGCTCGAACTTGCGGACGAGCGATTCCACCGGCACGCCATATTGCAGGGAGACAGACACCATGGTGGCGATGGCGTCCATCAATCCGCCGATGGTTGAACCTTCCTTCGCCATGGTGATGAACACCTCGCCCGGCTGACCGTCTTCATACAGCCCGGCGGTGAGGTATCCCTCATGGCCGGCGATATCAAACTTGTGCGTAATCGCATGCCGCGTATCCGGCAGCCGGCGACGCAGCGGGCGTTCGACGATCCGCTCGATGATCTTTTCGACAATGTGAGTGTGGACGGGTTCGATATTGGAGTCGATGGTTGATTGTTGATTGTTGATTGTCGTGGCTGCGCCCTTCGCGACAGTCGACAATCCACGGTCGACACTCGCGGCAAGCGCACTGGTGACTTCGTTGGCAATCTCTTCGCGAGCCGCCTCCACATTCTCCTCCGACTCCTCGTCGTCAATCTGCTCGTCGCTCTTGGCGTTGAGAGGCTGGGACAACTTCGATCCATCGCGATAGAGGGCATTGGCTTTCAGGCCAAGTTCCCACGACAGTTCATAGCTGTTCTTGATGTCGATGACGGTGGCTTCGTTGGGCAGGTTGATCGTCTTCGAGATCGCGCCCGAGATAAACGGCTGGGCTGCGGCCATCATGCGGATGTGACCTTCAACGGCGATGAACCGCCTGCCGGTCTTGCCGCACTTATTGGCGCAATCGAAGACAGCCAGGTGTTCGGGCTTGAGATGGGGCGCGCCTTCCACCGTTCCGCGACCACAGATGACATCGGAGGCTTCGTCGATCTGTTTCTTCGTGAAGCCCAGCCTGCGCAGGAGATTGAACTTCGGGTTCTGCCATTCCGACTCGGAGATGCCCATGCGGTTGAAGAACTCGCCGCCAAGCGTCCACGGGCTGAACGCGAAGGAAAGTTCGAACATCGCGGGAAGCGTCTGCTCGATCTTCTCAAGCTCCTGCGGCGTGAAACCTCTGATCACGAGTGCATCGTAATTGATGTGCGGCGAACCGGTGAGCGACAGCGTGCCCATGACAAACGCGAGGATTTCGGTGATCTGCTCGGGCGAATACCCCAGGTGCTGCAGCGCCGGTGTGAGCGATTGATTGGCAATTTTGAAGTACCCGCCGCCCGAGAGTTTCTTGAACTTGACGAGGGCGAAGTCGGGCTCGACGCCGGTGGTGTCGCAATCCATCAGCAGTCCGATCGTGCCGGTGGGCGCGATGACGGTGGTTTGGGCATTGCGGTAGCCGTAACGTTCGCCGAGATAAAACGCGCGGTCCCAGCATTCGGTGGCGGCTGCAAGCAGAGGCTTGTTGGCAAGGGTCTCGCTGTCGGTGAACTGCGCATGATCGATGCCCACGGGCACGATATCGAGCGATTCATAATCGCCCAGCGTCTTGAGCGCATTGGAATTGTGACGAACGTTGTAAGCGGCGCGGCGGTGATTGCGCATCACGCGCAGCATGTCTGCTTTGTTCTCAAAATACCCCGGGAACGGGCCAATCTGCCTGGCCATTTCAGCACTGGTGGCATAGCTCTCGCCAGTCAGAATCGCACTGACGGCGGCGCAAATGGCGCGGCCCTTCTCGCTGTTGTAGGGAATGCCGGCCTGCATGAGCATCGCGCCCAGGTTGGCATACCCCAGCCCCAGCGTGCGGAACTTAAAGCTGAGGCGGGCGATCGACTCCGATGGGAAGCTTGCCAT
>Ga0105047_10011063_pt1 | contig 14680 bp, 15 predicted proteins | sample MAT04_FD_78384 | JGI IMG/M metagenome (GOLD analysis project Ga0105047, IMG submission 78384) | Freshwater microbial communities from Lake Fryxell liftoff mats and glacier meltwater in Antarctica - MAT-04 (megahit assembly) | ecosystem: Environmental > Aquatic > Freshwater > Ice > Liftoff... | reverse complement strand
CTGAGGTCGTCGACCTCGAGGTTCGCCCGGTCGAGGCAATCGAGCGCGGTGCGCAACGCGCCGACACCTTCGTCGCTCGAAACGGTGAGCGGGAGAGCGTCGTCGTCGCGACCGGACCCGTCGAGCAGGCGGGGGGGCGGCGTCGAGCGTGGGGGCATCCGCGAACCGGAGCCGGATGTGCCCGCCGGGCACGAGTCGCTTGGCTGTAGGATTTCTCACGACGAGCGGAATATTCGCGTCCGACCGATTCGCGGGAGACAACCGATGCGCCAGACCCTGATCGGCCAGAGCATTCTGGCTCTCATCGGAATCGCGTTCGTGATCGTGGGATTGGCCGACCTGCAGGCGAGGGGGCCGCTCGGATGGCTCGGCATCGCGGGGGGCCTGCTCATCATCGCGGGAGCCATTCTCGTGGTGCTACGCAAGCAGAAATCCTTGGCGGCTGACCACTCCTAGGCCGCTGCACCCTTCACCCGACCCACTCTGCAGCCTGCGCCGCTGCCAGCACCACGGTTGTGACGGTTGGGAGCTCGGCGCTATTCGGCGGGCGGCCGCTGCCGGTTCCGTTTCGTTGCCGACCGCTGGCCTTTGGCGGCGAGCCGCCGGCGGTTCGACCCCCTCGTGGGCCTGGTCGGCCGGCGCACCGGAGCGTCGGGAGCGAGTGCCGCACCGACACGATCGGCGAGCTTGACCAGGGCGATCTCGCGATTGCGCAGCTGTGAGCGCTGCTCAGAGGCGGTCACGGTGATGACCCCGTCGACAAGCCGCGGCGCGAGACGCTCGAGGAGCAGCAGTCGCTGACTGTCCGAGAGCACCGCCGAGTCCGCGACACTCCAGAGGAGCTCGACGCGACTATCGGAGGTGTTCACGTGCTGGCCACCCGGCCCGGACGACCGTGAGAACCGCCAGCGCAGCTCCGACGCGGGAACTGTGAGCGCCGGCGACACCTCGAGATCCATGAGTGACGCTCCCTCGGCAGTGCGATTGAATCACGGCCCCGACAGCGGGCCCGCCCGAACCAGGTGGCCGGGTGACTACCATTGTCGCGCTGCCAACGCTGTCGACGTGCCTGCACCCATCCAGAGCATCACGGGCTGCACCGCCACTCGCGCGATGTCACCGCCAAGCGGGGCCGAACGGCTCCAGCACACCGCATCCCGACCATTCCGAACTAGGGTCGAGACATGACTGACTTCCCCCAGGATCACGCGCGCAGGACCGACACTGGCACGGCAATCGAGCACCACCGGGTGGTGATCATCGGTGGGGGCAACGCCGGACTCTCCGTCGCCGGGCGCCTTCGCCGCTCCGGGGTAGACGACATCGTGGTAATCGAGCCGCGTGACCATCACCTCTACCAGCCGATGTTCTCGCACATTGCCGGCGGAACCGCACCAGCGTCGATGGCCGTTCGGCCCCAGGCGTCGGTGATGCCGAGGGGCGTGCGATTGATCCAGGACCGCGCCGTCGACGTCGCGCCGGAGGCCAGCACTGTGACTCTCGCGTCGGGCCGCCGGATCACCTTCGACCAGGTGGTGGTCTGTGCGGGCATCCAGAAGGACTGGGACCGCGTGCCCGGCCTCGCTGCGGCCATGGCCTCACCCTTCGGCGCTTCCAACTACGAGTTCGACCTGGCGAGGAAGGCCTCGAGGCTGTTGCGGGGGGTGCGGCAGGGCACGGTGGTATTCACCCAGCCGGCCGGACCCGCGACCTGCGCGGGCGCCGCGCAGAAGCCGATGTATCTGGCGTGCGACTACTGGCGAGCTACCGGAGTCCTGAAGGACATTCGGGTGGTGATGCTCGTGCCCGACAAGACCGTCTTCGGCATCCCCTCAATCGACCGCGAGCTCGAGAGGAAGATCGCGGAGTACGGGATCGAGCTGAGGTGCGAGACCGAACTGCTCGGGGTGGATGCCGAGAATCGCACCGTCACCATCGGCACGGCGGCCGGTGGCGGCGGCGGAATCGAGAGCCTGCAGTACGACGTTCTGCACGCGGTGCCGCCACAGTCGGCCCCCGACTGGCTGAAGGCCACCAGCCTGTCGGCACCGGGCACTCCCGGGGGCTTCGTCGACGTCGATCCGGAGACCCTGCGCCACCTCAGGTACCCGAACGTCTGGGCCCTCGGTGATTCCGCGGCGACCACGAACTCCAAGTCAGGCGGCTCCCTGCGCGAACAAAGCCTGGTACTCGCGAAGAACCTGGCGGCGGCGATAATTGGCGATGCGCCGGCGGAGAAGTACAGCGGCTACTCCGTGTGCCCGTTCACCGTCTCGCGGTCGACCGTCGTCTTCGCCGAGTTCGACGACGAGTACCGCCAGAAGCCCACGATTCCGTTCTGGAAGGGTCTCGCGCGGGAGCGGCGGCTCACCTGGGTGTTTGACCGCCACATTCTGCCCAGGGTGTACTGGCACCTGATCCTCAAGGGCCTCGCCTGATCGAAAGGGCCTCGCCTGATCCTCAAGGGCCTCGCCTGATCGAACGGGCAACGTCGCTCGTCCTCTGGACACCCGCGGATGTCGGCGGTACCTTTTCCGCACTGAGGTGACACCAGCACTGCGCGGAGGCGGATCCTATGTCGCGAGAGAGCGCTCGGGCTCCATGGCTGCCGCCGCGGTGGTTCATCCGTATCGCGTGGAGGGTGCACCGGTCCATCTTCCGAGTCACCGGGGGACGCCGCGGCCTCTGGCCGCCAAGGCCGAAGCGCTGGGGCGCACTGCGATTGACCACCACCGGGCGCCGCAGTGGCCAGGAGAGGTCGGTGATCGTCGGCTACTTCGAGGACGGCCCGAACCTGGTGACACTGGCCATGAATGGGTGGGGCGAGGGAGAGCCCGCCTGGTGGCTGAACCTCCAGGCGCACCCGGAGGCGACGGTGCAACGCACCAAGGGCACCCGCCGGGTCGTCGCCCATGCCGCGACCGGCCCGGAGCGGGACCGGCTCTGGGACCGCTGGCGCACTTTCGACGACGATCTCGACGGCTACGCCCGACTCCGGTCGACACCGACCGCTGTCGTAGTGCTCGCGCCGCTCACCGACGCGTCGGGATGACCGGCCCGAGGCACGCGCGCACTGGACGTGGGTGGCCGTCAGAACAACGGCCAGGGCACTGCCGACCTACTGCCACCCGGGCCGGGGAACCGGCCCTCGGCGAGCAACCGCTCGCAGCGTGCGGCGAGTTCCTCTACCTCGCGGCCGGTGAGCAGATCGGCGAGGGAATCGCCGAGCTCGCCGCCGACGTGCGAGCGCACCCGTTCGATCCCGTCACGCTCGTCGGCGGTGAGCGGCTCCCCCAGCCATCCCCAGAGCACGGTGCGCAGTTTGTCGTCGACGTGGAACGTGAGCCCGTGGTCGACCCCGTGGCGGTGCCCGTCGGCCATCGCAAGAATGTGGCCCCCCTTGCGGTCGGCGTTGTTCACGACGACGTCGAACACGGCCATCCGCCGCAGCGCCACGGAATCCTCGTGGATGAGCGTCACCGCGCGATCGTCGCCGTCGGTGCCGTCGAAGACGGGGCGCCATCCCGCGCCGGGCACGACGTCGCTCGCAACCAGGTCGACCGCATCCTGGTCTGGGTCCGCCTCCTGCCACAACTGAACCATTCCCCTGCCCAGCGGACCGTCGCGCAGCCAGGTGAGCGGCACCACGTTCCAGCCCAGGGACTCCGAAACCAGGTACGCCGCGGCTTCGCGACTGGCGAGATCGCCGTCAGGGAAGTCCCACAGCGGACGCTCGCCAGCGACCGGTTTGTAGACGACCAGAGTGCTGCCGAGCTTGGCCAGGAAGGTCGCGTTCGACGCCGACACGATCCGATCCGTGAGTTCGAGCTCACCGTCGAGGTCGGTGCCCGACTGCGGGTCCGGCATCACCAGCGGCTGTCGGGCAGGACGCAGGTGTGTCCGTCCGCGTCGACAGGGGTGCCGCAGAGCGGGCAGAGGGGCCGGCCGGCGCCTACGATCTCGAGCGTGCGTGTGGCGAACGCCTGGGCGGTCCCGACGGGGATCCGCACCAGCAGCATCTCCGCAGGCTCGAGACCGACCTCATCGATCTCGTCGACCTCCGCCTCCACGAGCGGGTACGCCTCGATCACGACCTGCGCCGTCGAGGGGTCCCAGCCCAGGCTCATGGTTCCGGCCCGGAACTGCTCCTCGACCGGCTGCTCCAACGGATCGTTGTCGACGAGCTCGATGGGGGTCGTCGCGGGAACGCTGAACGGGTTGCCCTCCCCCGCCATCAGCTGGCCGAGGATCTCGCCGATCTTCTCGGCGAGCAGAGCCGATTGCTGCTTTTCGAGGGACACGCTGACGATCCGGGTTCCGCTGCGCACCTGCAGGTAGAACGTGCGTGCCCCGGGCCCGCCGATGGTGCCGACGACCACCCGATCGGGCCAGGCGAACTCATGGATGAATGTGGGCATGGGGACATTTTAGGAGCGCAGTGGCTGCGGCACCTGAGGACCAGCCCCGCCCCCGACCGGCGCGTCGCCCGTCGGGTCGCTGTGGCGGAGCCAGGAGAGGTCGCCCGAGTCGGTGTTGGTGGCGTGGACGCTCGGACGACTGGCTCCGTACCGTACGATCGAGACCGACGCGGGACCGACGTTGATGCGCTGGAACAGGTCGAGGTGCATGCCGAGCGCGTCGGCCAGAACCGACTTGATGATGTCGCCGTGGCTCACCGCCACCCACACGGCGCCGGGGCCGTGCTCCGACTCGAACGCCGCATCGTGGCGCCGGATCGCGGCGACCGACCTCGCCTGCATCGCTGCCATCGACTCGCCGCCGGGGAAGACCACGGCCGACGGTTGCGATTGCACGAGGGGCCACAGCTCCTCCTTGGCGAGATCGCCGAGGGACCGCCCCTGCCACTGCCCGTAGTCGCACTCGGTGATGTCCTCCTCCACCGGCGCGACGAGCGATCCGGAACGCCCGTCGAGGCTCTGCCGGTCGAGGATGTACCGCGACGTTTGCCGACAGCGCTCCAGAGGGCTCGAGACCACGCCGACCAACGGAACTGCCGCCAAGCGCTCACCAGTGCGGGCCGCCTGGTCGTGCCCGAGCGCGTCAAGCATCACCCCGGCGGTTCGTCCGGCCAGCACGCCTTCGGCGTTCGCGGTGGTGCGGCCGTGCCGCACGAGGATGACTGTGGCCATGGGAAAGAGCCTATCCATGCGACAGGGGGCCGCCCGACCGGGAGGTCGGCGCCCCGCGAATGCCAGTCGCGTGCTCATCGATCCCCCGGCAGCGGCGGTCGAAGCTCCAGCTCGAAGCGGGTCAGCGTCGGCACGCTCCTGAGGGTCGGTACCGGGAGCGCGGCGCCGTGCGCGTCGGTCGCCGCACCGAAGCGCTCGCACCTCTCGAAGCTCGGCGTGTCCATGAGGATCGTCTGCACGGCCAGCCCTCTCGAGCGAAACTGGTGCACGATCTCGAGGCCGGCGGCATCCATGTCACCCCAGTACACGAGGTGCCTGGCGCCACGGATCCAGTCGAAGGAGGCGGCGGCCTGTGCGCCGCCCCAGCCCGCTCCCTCGAGCGAGATCGCACCTGGCAAGTCAGGGAAATGCATCGCGGAATCCTTGTTCTCCGAGATGAGCACCACGCCGGGCAGGTATTCCGGCGCCATCGTGTCGCCCACCGTCGCGGAGTCGTGGCGGCGCCCGCCGGCGGCGAGGTGGTCGGGGTCGAGATAGCTGAAGTGGATCCTCTGCGGATGCGCACCGAGCAGCGCGAGCGAGTCGAGCCCGGCGAGCTGCTGTACGAGCGCCCGGTGGGTCTTCAGCCACTTGGCGTGCAGCCCCTCGATCGGCACCTGCCTCGGCGTGAGCCCCTCGGCGGAATTGCGAGAGAACCACTGGGCGCTCGCGCACAGCAACACGAAGTCGGTGTCGCTGTAGCAGTCGGCTGCGCGCACGGCTCCCGCCACGTGAGGGCCTGCCGCTTTTAGCCGGCGAAGTCGGCCTCGAGCTGCGACTGGGTGACGCCCCCGATCACGAAGTCGTGCGGCCAGGTCGCGGTGTCGCCGTCGAGGTCGAGATGCCAGCCGTCCGCGACCCTCCTGGCCACGGCGTCGACGACCTGCTGCGGCTCCCTCACGCGGCGGCCGCCGGGAACGTCGGTGCGGGCGGCGTCGACAGCGGCGTCACGTAGGAGAAGCCAGTCGCGGTGTTCTTGGTGATCGACAGCACCAGCTCCATGTGCGGCTCGAGGGCGGTGACCTTGTCGAGCGGCGAACCGACGATCAATTGGAAGCCGAGCCCCTTCCACGCCGCGACCGAGCGCCCGGCGAACTCCGAGTCGGCCTTCACGAACCCCTCGTCGAGGAAGACTGGCGCGAATCGCGGACGGGTGCGACTTTCGTCGCCGAGCTGGAAGCGCAGGGCTGCTCCGACGACGAACGCCACGAGCTCCTGCGACTCGCCGCCGCTCTTGCCTCCGAGGGAGGAATACGTGCTCACCTCGGCCCCCTCCTGCGTCACCCGCACGGCGGTGATCTCCACGTGCTTGCGCACGTCGAGCAGCATTTCCCGCTCCGAGTCGTTCCGGGAGGCGGCCTCGGGCCGCCGGATCCGGCCCATGAACGCCTGGAGGCGCGCGAAGCGGCTCTCGGTCTGGTCGTCGGTGAGTTGCTCGGTGGCGCCGGAGGACAGCAGTTTCAGCTCTTTGCGGAACGCGGTCGCGTCGTCGCGGTGCAGGCGTCGGAGCGCGATCTTCAGGCGGTCGCGACCGGCCCCGAACGGCAGCGTCGTCAGGATCTCGTTGATCGGGCGCAGGCGGTCCTCGATCTCGTCGATAGCGGAGGTGAAGGCGCCGGCGAGCGGCACGAGATCCTGCCCGCTCCAGAGCGCCAATCGGCGCTTCCACTCCTGCCGGCGCTCGTGCAGGCCGAGCGTGTGGACGGCGTCGAGGATGTCGCGGTAGCTGGTGTACGAGACGATCGAGACGCCGATGTTCGGGTCGGGCCAGCGGCCCTGGAACGTCTCGAAGAGCCCGACCATGGAACTCTGGGCGCTCGCGGCCGTGGCACGGTCCTGCGCCGACTGCTCGGTGAGCCGATCGCGCAGCCGGCCGACCCCGCCCGCGAAAGCGGCCAGGTCCCCCTCGTCGCCGACCGCCGCGAACTGGCCGTCGAGGTGCGCGCAATGCTCCTCCGACAGCGTCACGGCCTGTTCCCGTGTGATGCGATCGAGAATGCCGCTGGCCGCATCCTGCCGGTCGACGATGCGCTCCTGCTCGGCGAGGAGGCCCTGCGCCGCGGAGTCGGCCACGTGCTTGCGCGTTCGGGCCCGATCGAGGTCGGCCAACAGCCGCTCCTCCTCGCCCCGCAGCGCGCGCAGGATGTCGCTGCCCGCCAGCACACGTTCCCGCTCGGCCTCCTTGGCCGCCAGCGCGGCCACCGCACCGTCCACGTCGATCGACGGCCACTCCGCGTCGATGAGGAACTGGTGGGCGTCGCGGCGCGCCCTCAACACGGTGATGAGGTTTTCGATCGCGGACGCCTCGCCAGCGAGGCCGTCGGCGATGGATCTCAGCCGGGTGAGCTCGGCCGAGATCTCGTCGAGGCGGGATCGGCTCGAGAACCCGATGATCGCCTTCTGGTCGCTGTTGCGGCCGTGGGCCCCCCGGTTGCCGTTGCGGGTCTGCCCGGTCGGGGTGACGCGGGGCCCGTCGCCGGCGAGGTCAGCGGCGTTGGCGACACAGCGCGCGTCGACGCTCGGGACACCGAGTCGGTCCCGCACCCAGCCGCTGAAGGGCGAGTCCTTGTACACGAGCTTTCCCGACACGAAGCGGGCGTCGCCCGGGATATCGCGATGCTCCCGCAGGGCGACGCCCTCGAAGTGGATGCGCACCGGGATGCGCAGCGGATCGATCGCGTGGCTCAGCCCCCTGAGGACCCTCTCGTCGACGAGCATGACGCGCACGATTGAGGCGAGGGTGACCTCGGCCGCCAGTCTCCACTGCTCCTCTCCTGGGGCGAGGTCGATGAGCTCGGCCACGAAGGGCAGGTCCTCTGGGGCGATGCCGGCCGCCTCAGCGATCGCCACGCGGGCCCGGTGGAGGTGCTCGGGCACGAGGCTTGACCGGCCGGTCAGGAACTTCTCCTCCGCCGCCAGGGCGCGGATGCCCTCCTCGACCGGGTAGGCGCTGCGCTGGAGTTCGGCACGCTGCTCCTCCAGCCCCCGCTGCGCTTCGGCGAACCCGGCGAGGAATTCCTCGGCAGCGGACTGAGCCTCGGCGAACTGCTCGGGGGTGTGGATCGGCCCATCGACCGCCCGGATGCGATCGTCGAATTTCTCACGCTCGCGTTCCACGTCGTGGCGGCGGTCGGTCAGCCGGCCGAGCTCGTTCTGCAGCCTTACCAGGACGTCGCCGCCGTTGTCACGCTGCTGGTGCTGCAGCTCGGCGACCCGGCCCGTCAGCTCGGTCTCCGCGTCCCTCGCGGCGGTCGCCTCCGACTGGTTGGTGCGACGGGCGCCCCGGTTGGCGTCGGCTGCCCCCTCGAGCAGGCGCCGCTCGGTCTCGAGCTGCCAGAGCGCGAACGGGGTGTCGCCTGGCCTATTCACCCCGAACGTGTCGACGAGGTCGGCCGCGGCGGTGGCGGCCTCGAAGGCGGTGTGCAGCTCGGGAAGCCGCTCGAGCACCCTGGCCTTCTGCGCCTCGGTGACCATAGCGCCGTACGAGCGCTCGAGGTCTTCGAAGTGATCGACCGCCTTGTCTGCGGCCGCGAACGTCGCCGGCTCCTCCAGCACCATCGACTTGTACAGTCCGTCGACGGTCTTCACCTGCTGCCCGGCCTGAATGCGGGCGAGCAGGCGCAGTGCCTTGCCGCCCTCACCGTTCGCCCCGATGCCCAGTCGGGTGTAGAGCGTCTGGGCGAATCCCGCGTACGTGTCGTGCACCTCGAGGTCGGGGAACCGGGATTTCAGCGCTCGCCTGTCGAAGCGGGAGTCGGTGGTCTCCGCCAGGTCGCGTAGGTCGAGGTAGCCGTCCTTCGCCGCCATCTTCATCGTGACGTCGGCGAAACGGCTCGCGCCGCGCGGCACGAAGTAGGCCCGCAGCACCGTGAACTGCCGCCGGTTGTCGTCGATGAACGTCATCGCCACGGCGCCCCAGGTCGACTCCTTCGCCCCCCGCAGCACCTGGTCCTGCATCTCCCCCGTTCCGGCCTCCCTGTTCGAGTCCGTCTTGCCCCGCAGGTAGGTCATCAGGTTGCGCTGGTCGACACTGCGCGCGCGACCGGAGCCGGCGTCGTTGGAGGCGCCGTTGAATGGGGTGTCGGACGGCATCATGAGCGCAAGGTACCCGTCGAGCAGGCTGCTCTTTCCGGTACCGGAGGCGCCGGAGACGAGGGTGGCCGACGGGGCGAACGTGACCTCGTGGTGGCCCTGGAAGCCGCCCCAGTTGACCATCTGGAACGACTCGGCGCGCCACTGGGTGGTGCCCTCCGTGGCTCCGTCGATATAGAACAGCGGGGAGTCGCTCATGTGATCGCCTCCAGTCGGGGCTCGGTGGCAGCGGCGGGCGCGTCATCGAACGCGTCGTCGGGCGCGCCATCAATCGCGCCCTCGTGCTCGCCCTCCGTGCCGTCCCGATTCTTTTCGGCGAGCCACTCCAGCAGCTCGCCCAGACGCTCGACCGGCAGCAGCACCTCGATCACAGCCGAGACCCGGAACCGGTCGGGGTCACTCGTCCTCAGCAGCACCCGCGCCTTCGCCAGGCTGTCGACCGCGGCCGCGGCCCTGCGAGCGTCGCCCCACCGGTCCGTGGCGTGCTGCGGCCGAAAGTGGGCGACGTTGTCGAGCAGGTTCTCGCGGTCGACGATGACGAGATCCTGGCCGTTCGCCCGCTCACTGCGGAACCGCTGACGCAACAGCACGAGCAGGATCGTCTCCTCCCGCGTATACGAGACGTCGTGCAGCAGGGTGGGAAATCGGTCGCCTCCCTCGGCGAGCGCCTGGCGCTTGAACGCCACCTCGTAGTGGAGGTCGACGTGCAGGTCGAGGAACATGTCATTGAGCCGCGACTTCAGCAGGGTCTGGGAGTCGAGCAGGGTGCGCCATTCCGCCGGCTGCAGCGCAGCGGAGATGTACCGGTGCTTCAGCAGGAGCACGAGGGTGCGACGCTGATGAATGGTGAGGCCGCCCTCGTCTCCCTCGAACAGGGAGAAACTCGGTGACGCGCCCTCCTCCTGGCCATTGTCGGGACCACCGTCGCCGGGATGCTCGTCGATGCGATCGTCGGTCCACGCGTCAGTCATGATCTGGTCCATAGTTCAGGGCGTGCAGTGCCGCCATGTCGTCTTCGGTCAGTGAAATGCGGGGCACCGCGAAGCTGCGGCGCGTGCCGTCGGGTCGCACGGTGTCGAATCGCTCGAGGGTCTCCGCGCGGGTCACCGCGTCGATCTGGGTGGCGAGCTGCAGCATCCCGAGGATCTCCACGGGGCGGCGCAGGTCGTCGTCGAGGTCGTTGAAAGCCACCCCGACGGATGCCGCGTCGCCCCGGGAGAAGGCCCCGACGATCGCGTCGCGCAGCTCGCCGAGCAGCGGGCCGCCCTGCTTGCGCATGTCGTCGAGGCTTGGCGGCGGCGGGGCGTCGGCCGAAACGTCGGCGAGCGCGGGCGGTGGGAGGTGTGCGGCTGGGTCGTAGAACCTCTCCCGCAGGTGCTCGAGGCCGAGTGCCCCCGGCATGAGCTCGGCGGTGACGGTCGACCGGGGGCCGGCTGACCGCATCCACGTCGCCAGTTCCCGGTTGATCTCCCGCAGGAGGCGCTCGAGTTCGCGGTCCTTGACGACGTCGTGGTTGACGATGTGCTCACGCAGGGTCGTGGTCAGCCCGTTGCGCTGGGTCAGCACGTCGTCGATGCCCTTCCGGATCAGCTGAACGGTGCCCATGAAGCCACGCCGGTCGGCGGCGCTGAGTTCGAGCGCGAAGGGGTGCAGCATGATCGTCTCGAGGTCACTCTTCAGATCGGAGTGGAGGGCATCGTCCCGCAGCAGCGTGAATGCGCCCTCGAAGGCGCGCCCCTCGGCGGTCGACGACATCAGCGCGTCCGTCTTCTCGAGGTACTCGTCGAGCACCTCGCTGATGGGTCGTTCCTCGCCGCGGAAGTCGTTCACGATCTGCCGGTGCATGGTCGCCACCGATTCCTCCACGCGCTTGAAGTCGCTGGGCAGCTGGGCAATCAGGTCGACGAGGTTGGCGTAGCCCTCGTGCATCTGCTCGTTCGACGCGTCGACGACCTCTCCGCCGTCGGCGAGGCGGGACCGCTCGCTCGCCTTCTCGGCGATCTCGAGGTCGAGGCGGCGGATGCGCGCGTCCCTGTCGGGGTTGGCCTGAGTGGCGCGCTGGCGCACGGTGTCGACGATCGTGGTGAGACGGGATTCACTAATGAGCGCCCGGTCGCGGGAAAGGTTCTCGACGAGCAACAGAGCCTCGAGCGCGTGCGAGGTGAGGGAGTAGTGCTCCTCGTCGCCCTCTCCCGTCTCGCGGTACAGCCACTGGTCGTTCATCCACTGCACGCAGAGCGCCCGGCCGGTGCCCCTCGGCACCTCGCTGCCGACCGATCGCAGGTCGGCGAGGTACGCGTCGACCTGGGCATGCAGGCGCTCGGCCTGCACGCTCCGCCGGTCGCGGCTGAAGGAGGCCTTGAACACGGCCAGCACGAACGGCGCCCACTTGCGGTCGAGGAGGCGCAGGGTGGGCTTGTCGAATGCTTCGCGCACGCGCGCCAGTTCGCCCGCAATCTCACTCATGGTGAACGTTCCTTTCTCGGGCCTCCTCAACCGTAGTGCTCGCGCGGCGGGAAGCCGATTTGGCGCGGATCCCGCGGGGGTCCGGCGGCCCTATCCCGCGACGGTCGGGCAACCTATGCTGGGCATCCGTTTGCACCAGAGACCCGGTGGGAGTCCGAGAAATGACCGATCGTCGACCCGCCGTGGTGGCCCTGCTGGTCGCGTCGCTCGCGCTTGCCGGATGCGCGGAGCTGTTCGACTTTCCCGCCCCGTCACCGGCGGTCTCAGGCGGCCCATCGGCCTCCCCGTCCTCCGAGCCGACGCTCCCACCGGCCCGCGCTCCCATTCCCGGGTCGACCTCGGGGGCCGTGATCCCGACGGATTGCCGGGCACTCGTGAGCCAGGAGGTCTACGAGGCGACCTTCGGCGAAGTTCCCCTCAACGACCCCGACGCCATCGCCACAGGGGAGGTGGGCGTGCAACAGCCGACCGAGCCGCCCGAGGGCGCGGACGTGCAGGAGACCATCGAGAGCCAAACGCAGCTGGCGTGCCTCTGGCGACAGCCAGAGGCCGACATCACCTACCTGTGGGCGAGCGTCGCGATCGTCGACCCGCTCCTCGGCGGGCAGTTCATGCGGGAGCGGGAGGCGGAGGGCTTCACGTGCGTGCAGGTGCACGGTGGGGAGCGCTGCCAGTTGATCCGGCCCAACGAGATGTACCCGGTCGATGAGGGCTTCACGCACTTCCTGCGCGACGACGTCTACGTCTATGTGGGCCAGGCGAACCTTGTCACTGACGACCTGCTGGGCGACATCGTCGCGCAGGTGTGGGGCGACGCCGCCGGATGAGATGACGTCGCGGCGGCGAGGCTCGTGCGCCACACTGGGAGTACCGACCGGAGGGGCACCACGAGATGATGGATTCACCAGACGCACCCATTGAAGAGCTCGACGCCGACGCCTGCTGGGAGCTTCTGGCCGCGTCCGACTTCGGCCGGCTCGCCGTAGCCACCGAGCGCGGCGTCGACATCTTCCCCATGAACTACCTCGTCCGCGACCGGACGCTCTACCTGAGAAGCGCCCCCGGTTCGAAGCTCGCCGAGATGATGCAGCGCCCCACCGTCGCGTTCGAGGCCGACGGGATCCTCCGGCGCGACCGGTGGAGCGTCGTCGTCAAGGGTGACGCCGAGCGGCTCGGATTCGATGCCGAAATCACCGAGTCCGGCGTGCTGGGGCTCCACTCGCAGAATCCGAGCGATAAGTGGAACTATGTGAGGATCACGCCGGAGGCAATCTCCGGACGCCGGTTCACAAGCGCGCGCCGCCCCAGCTGACGACGCCGCTGCCCCCGCCGGAGTGAGCGAACGAGCTGGCACGATCGCCTAAGATTTTTTGGTGCCCTCCGTGCCTGTGTCCCTCCGAATAGCACTCGTTTGCCTGCACACCTCCCCGGGCTCCGAGCCGGGCTGCGGCGACGCCGGGGGCATGAACGTCGTCGTGCGCCACCAGGCCGAGGCCATGGCCGCGCTCGGGCATCGCGTCGAGATCCTCACCCGGCGGTACGCGCCCGACCTGCCCGACTCCCTCACGCTGTCGCCCGGCGTGACCCTCCGGCACCTCGAGGCCGGACCGGCGGCGCCTATCGCCAAGGGAGAGCACGAGGCCCACATCGGGGAGTTCGCACGGCGCCTGGAGTCGCTCGCCCCCTACGACCTTTTCCATTCGCACCACTGGTTTTCGGGCATCGCCGCGCTGCCGGTCGCCAGACGGCGCGGAATTCCGCACGTGCAGAGCTCCCACAGCATCGCCGCGGAGGATCGGGCCCCTCTCTCCTCCGGCGAGCGGGCGGAGTCGGCGGGACGGATGGCCGGCGAGGCGTGGCTCGCCCGCGAGTCCGACGCCATCGTCGCGATCAGCGAGGCCGAGGCCGACACGGTGCTCGCGCGCCTCGGCGGATCGGCCGACCGGGTGTCGATCGTGCCTCCAGGGGTCGACAGCGTGCTCTTCAGGCCAGGACCCAATGGCGCGTACCCGACCGCGGGCGCGCGCGGGTACGCGGTGGTCGCGGCCCGCCTCCAGCCGTTGAAGGGCCTCGACCTCGCGGTCGAGGCCATCGCCGCCGTGCCGGAGGCGTGCAGGCCCGAGCTCGTCGTCGCGGGCGACGCCTCGGCCGACTTCAGCGGCTACCGCGATGGCCTGACGGCACTGGCCGCCCGCCTCGGGATCGAGGGCGGCGTGCGCTTCGTCGGTCCGCGGTCACGCGCGCAGCTCGCCGCGCTGATGCGCGACGCGCGCGTGATCCTCGTGCCTTCCCACTCGGAGACGTATGGTCTTGTGGCGCTCGAGGGCGCCGCGAGTGGCGTGCCCGTAATCGCCGCCGCGTCCGGGGGCCTGCGCGAGGCGGTCATTCACGGCGCGACGGGCCTCGTCCTCGATTCGCGCGACCCTCTCGTGTGGGCGGAGGGCATGGGCGCGGTGCTGTCGGATCCCGGATTCGCCCGCCGACTCTCCGTCGCGGCGCGAGAACGGGCGGAGCAGCTGGGCTGGCCCCGTTCCGCGGAGGCGCTTCTGGCCGTGTACCGCGACCTGCTGCGGCCCGACGCCGCCCGGCGGCGCGACCTCGCCGTCGCGTAGTGCAGACAAGGATTGCGGGATTTGCGGGACTTTCCCCGCACCGCATGCATCCAATCGCGCCCCGGGGGCGGAACTACTCCCTAGAGGCGTCCGAGCGCCCGCACGCGGGCACAACACAAGGGGTACGCCGTGAAGAAATGCTCATCATCACCACCCTTGCCGTGGAGGCCCTGCTCGTAGGCAGCGCCGCGCAGGCGGAGCGACCGGCTCAAGGACGAGAACGCCGCTTTCCGCGACCCGCACCTGGTGCACGGGGCGCTCGACATCAAGGCCAGCAACGGAATCATCCACACGATCAACCGGGTGCTGCTGCCCGCGGTG
>Ga0105047_10011061_pt1 | contig 14681 bp, 8 predicted proteins | sample MAT04_FD_78384 | JGI IMG/M metagenome (GOLD analysis project Ga0105047, IMG submission 78384) | Freshwater microbial communities from Lake Fryxell liftoff mats and glacier meltwater in Antarctica - MAT-04 (megahit assembly) | ecosystem: Environmental > Aquatic > Freshwater > Ice > Liftoff... | reverse complement strand
CAGAAGAAGGTGCAGGAGTCGAGCGGGGTCCATCTCGAACGCGAACTATCCGTGTGGTGATGAAATCGATCACGCGCATCGTGCTGACGATCGCGCTGGCCGCCGGCGTGATCGCCGGCCTGATCGGCCTGGGAGCATGGCTGCGGGATGGCCTGCGCGACCGGCACGCGCTGACCGTCTCGCAGATCGAGTGCGAGCCGCCGCCGGGCATGGCGCGCGACGTGTTCCTGCAGGAAGTGCATTACTACGGCCGACTGCCGGAAACCCTCAACGCCCTGGATGCCGATCTGCCCGCGCGGTTGACGGAAGCGTTCGGCAAGCATCCGCGCGTGGTGAACGTGCGCGGTGTGGTTGTCGAAGCGCCAAATCGTGTTCGTGTCGAGTGTGAATATCGATAGCGCCCGTTTTGCGGTCGAGCCAACGGCTCGACCGTGGGCGAGGCGGTGACGTGCATCCCGTTGGGATGCACGCTAAACGTTGAAATCCCACCCGATCAGCTCATTTTTCCCGGTCGTGCGTGTTGCCGGCGCTTGACCCGCGTACGAACGCATCTACACTCTCATCATTGTCTGAACTCTCCACTCTCTCCTGGTTTTCTGAAAGGTGACGGTCATGGCCACGCGTGCCAGGTTCGATGTCGACTTTATCGAGGAATTGAAGCTGCGCCGCTGGGCGCGCGAGAACTATGTCCCCACGGATGGCCGTCGGCGTGACTGGCATCCGATCATCCTGGAAGAGATGGACCGCCGCGACGACGAGTTCCAGACCGGCGACGTCTCCCCGAGCGACGCTGCCGTTGCCTGAGCCGATGGTCGAAGTTGAATCCCGAAGCGGGCGGTCGCTACGACCGCCCGCTTTCGTTTCCCGTAGAATGCCGATCCGGAATGGCCAATGGGAAGACAGGAAGAAGCCGGCCACGGATGGCACGGATGAACACGGATAAGAAGCAGAAGCTTGACGCACGTGGGCGGGAACTGGATCACTCCGCATCGGCGTCATCCGTGAAATCCGTGGTTGCCTTCTTGTTGACGCCGATCAGCAGCGACATCAGACATAGCGGGAACAGAGGGGTCGATGGGCTTTTTCAACGGTCGGGTGACGTTCACGCGCTATCAGTGTTCAGGCAGCCCGCCGGCGTTGTTCGGGCCGGAGCATATCGGCCGGCTGGTCGAGAACGCGGCCGGGCGGCAGCGCCTTGCCAGCGCCGACGGCATCGAAGTCGGCTGGTCGGCCGGCGACCATATCCTGGACACGCGGTTTGACCTCGCCAAGAACATCATCAACGAGCAACTGTTCTTCGCCCTGCGCATCGACACGCAGAAGCTGCCAAGCGACCTGCTGAAGGCCTACTACCAGGTCGATCTCGAGGCGCTCATTGCCAACAACCCGAGCGGCAGGCCCAGCCTGCGGCAGAAGCGCGAGGCCAAGGAGTCGGCCCGCGACCGGCTGGAACACGAAGCGAAGGACGGCCGCTTCCTGAAGCGCAAGGCGATCGAAGTCATCTGGGACCGGCTGACGAATGAAGTCTACTTCGGCACGACATCGGTCACGAATATCGACCGGCTGGTGACGCTGTTCAAGAACACATTCGATGTGTCGTTCGAAGCGGTCACGTCCGGCCGACGGGCGTTCCAACTGGCGGAACTGCATCAGCATTCGCGCAACGTCGACGACGCCGCTCCCGCGGTGTTCGTCCCCGGGCTGTCGGCCACGGATGTTGCCTGGGTACTCGATGAGGGAAGCCGGGATTTCGTGGGCAACGAGTTCGTGCTGTGGCTGTGGTTCTACACCGAAACACAGAGCGACACCATCAAGCTGAATGATGAATCCGAAGTGACGATCATGCTCGCGCGAACGCTGACGCTGGAATGCCCGCGCGGACAGACCGGCCACGAAACGATCACCCACGAAGGGCCGACCCGCCTGCCCGAAGCACGGCGGGCAATCCAGTCGGGCAAGATGCCGCGCAAGGTCGGCATGACGCTGGTCCGCCACGGTGCGCAGTACGAGTTCACGCTGCATGCGGAGACACTGGGCATCGGCAGCGCCCGCATGCCGGCATCCGAAGAGGAAGAAGACCGCGCACGACTCGACGACCGCGCGACAAAGCTGCGCGATCTGATCGAAACGCTGGACCTGCTCTACGATGCCTTCGGCCAGGTACGCTTCGGCCCCGAGTGGTCGAAAGAACTGGCGAAGATGCAGAAGTGGCTGCGCCGCGAGGAGAAGACGCAGGCGAGCGGCGCGGCGTGATGGGGCAGTGCGTCGGGACAGGGCTTCCAACGTGAATCGGCGACGCGTAACTCGCCACTGCTCACGGCGTAGACTCAACCCCGGGTGCGCCGAAGCGGCGACGCGAAGCTAATGGCTGTGACCCCTACCGGGGTCATAAACCGGGGCCTCGCTCGTCTTTTAAGCCCTTCCGTTCAGGGTCGAACTCCAAGACGTGCAGATCGACCAGTTCGGCAACTTGCCTTGGCGAAATTCTTTACTTCGGCTTCTTCGCCTTCTTCATGTTGAACGTCTTGAACTCATCAATCGTCAGCGATCCGTCCTTGTTGCCGTCCAGATCGCTGAACATGCTTTCGGTCTTCTGCTTGATCCTGTCGGCCTTGTCCGGGTTGGCGGCGATGATTTCATCCAGCGCTTTCTGAAACTCGTCCTTCGACAGCTTCTTGTCGTTGTCCTTGTCCAACTTGGCGAACTCGGCTTCGGGGTCCTTCGAGACGGCCTTGTTGCCGCCGACCAGCGCCGCTAAGTCGAACTTCTTCGCTTCTTCCATCGACAGGTCGCCGGACTTGTCGGCATCGAGTTTCGTGAACAGTTCATCGCTCTTCTTCGTGATCATCTGGGCGATCCGTTCGCCCTTTTCGCCTTTGGCCTTGATCTCGTCGGGCAGCTTGGCGAACTCTTCCTTCGTGATCTTGCCATCGTTGTTCGCGTCGATCTTCTTGAACATCGCTTCAAAGTCGGCGCCCGGTTTAGTTGCCTTCTTGTCCGCGTCGGCGGCTTGCGTGGCGGCGAAGGCGAAGGCGGTCAACGCCAGTGTCAGCATCCATCGTGCCATTATTTGTTCTCCTGAGTTAAGTTGGTTGATGCGGCCAGTAGTCATTGAACACCCGGACCATCGGCAGGTAGCGTCCGCCAATCGACCTTGACCCCTTGCTCCGAATCAGGCTAACATCCCCCATCTAATTTTCCGAGGGGAACATGGAAGTTTCCGCTCCCGTGGGGTTTCGCCAGCAACCTGGCTACTTCGTCGTCGTCGCGCTGCTGCTCATCGGGCAGGGATGGCTGACGGTACGCCTGTTCACGCCGGATGACACCCTGGCTTCCCTCGTTGATGATCGTCCGCTGCTGTCGGGCCGGCATGCCCTGCATCTGTACCACGGCATGCTCGGCGTGAAGACCTGGCGCGAGCGTGGCACGAGTTGCTGCTTCGATCCCGGCTATCAGGCCGGGTACCCCAAGACCCCCATCTTCGACGGCGGTAGCCGACCCGCGGAATTCTTCCAACTCGTTGGTGGTCAACGGCCCGCGGCCTACAAGCTGGGGCTGGCGATCGCCTGCCTGCTGGTGCCGCTGGCGTTTGTCGGCATGGCTCGCGGTGTCAGCATGTCGCCCGCGGCATCGTGCACCAGCGGATTGCTCGGCACCATGCTCTGGTGGTCCGACCCCGCGCAGGCGCTCTTGCGCGAGGGGGACGTTGATCTGCTGCTGGGCGGCCTGTGCGTACTGCTGCATGTCACCTGGTACATCCGTTTCGAACGTCTGCCGAGCCTGAGCAGTTGGAGCGTGATGACGGTCTTTGCCGCGCTGGCGTGGTACACCCAGCCGCTGCTGGTCGTCGGCTTTCTGCCGTTCCTGATCCTCTACTACCTTTGGGTCGCGACCCGGCAGGGGCTGATCTGGCATCTGGCCATCATCGCGGCCGCACTCGTCGCGTTCGGCGTGAACGCCAATTGGCTTGTCGACTGGTCGCGCTACCTGTGGCTGTACCTGCCGTTCGGCGGGCAATTGCCGCCGGCACAGCCATTCTGGGTGGCCGTCAGCCAGCAATGGACCCTGCTGATTCCCCAGGACCCGATGCACCTGGCCGTGGCCGGGGTCGGACTGGCGGGTCTGCTGATGATGCTCAAATCGAACCGCTCGGCCGCGTGGCTGTTGGGCTTGGGCACGGTCGTGTCGATGCTGACCGTCAGTGCCGGGATGTTCTGGCCGGTGTTGACCGATTTCGGCACCGACCGCTTTCTGCTGATCGCGTCCTGGTGCCTGGTGCTGCCGGCGGCCCATCTATTGTCGAGCGTTGCGGAGTATCTGAGCGAATCGTCGATCTGGAGGCCGTTGGGTCCGCTGGGGCTACTGACGGCACTGGTGTCAATTGCATGGTCGGCAGACTTGCCCCGGCATTGGCTGCAACAGCCGCGCATGGTGATCGGCCTGAGTGACGAACGGGCCGAGATTATTCGGACGCTGACGGACAAAACGACGCCCGATGCCCGCATCCTGTGGGAGGATCGCACGGGCAACAACTGGCCGGCGCTGCTGTCGTGGCAGACGGAGCGTGCGTATCTCGGCGGCCTTGATGCTGACGGGCGAATGGAACATATGCACGCCCGCTTATGCGATGGCAAGCTGGCCGGGACACCGGTGGGGCTGTGGAGCGACGGCAAACTGCAGGCGTTCCTCGACAGGTACAACGTCGGCTGGGTGGTCTGCTGGAATGCGGACAGCATCCGACGGTTCCGGGCCTATTCCGGAGCGCGGGCAGTTTCCGAGTTCAACGATGGCGGTCAGGGCGTGCTGTTCAAGCTGGAACGCCGGCCGAACTGGTTCCTGAAGGGGTCGGGCCAGGTGGCGCAGGCCGATTCGCAACGGATCGCCCTCGCGGACATCATGCCCGAAGACGGCGAGATCATCCTGAGCATGCACCACCAGTCACGCATGCGCGTCTCCCCGGGGTATGTGCAGATCGAGCGCGACCTGAATCTGGAAGACCCGATCCCGTTCATCCGCCTGCGCGTCCCCGGCCCGGTAGCGCGGGTTTCGATCGTGTGGGACAATCCGTAGCGACGGACGTTGACCAACGCAGCGTTGATCCCGATGCGATTCACGGAACTGACTTCTTACCCCCTCTCCCCCGGCTTTGCGGGGGAGAGGGGACAAGAGCGCCGTTAACGTCTGCAGCAATGCTGGCGCTAACCCGAATCGTTGCATTCGCCTCCATCTCGCGATACACTTCTGACTTCGTCCGCGAAATCATCCTGTGAACTTCTCCCGGAGTATCGAACGTGGTGCGTCCTCTCTGTTTCGTGATTGCCGCGGCGGTTGCGGTGATCGGGTTTCATGCTTCGATGGAAGCGTTCCAATCGAAGGAATACAAGAGCGGCATCGTCTTTCCCGAACCGGTCGTCGTCACGCCGGGCGCGAATGGCGGGCCGCCCGGCGATGCGATCATCCTGTTCGACGGTAAGGACCTGTCGAAGTGGAAGGGCGGCGATGCGTGGGAAATCAAGGATGGCGCGGCGACCGCGAAGAAGGGCGGCCTCACGTCGCTCGATCCGTACGGCGACTGCCAGTTCCACATCGAATTCGCCACGCCGGAGAAGGTCGAAGGCTCGGGGCAGGGGCGCGGCAACAGCGGTGTCTACCTGATGGGCAAGTACGAGATTCAGATCCTCGATTCGTACCAGAACCCCACCTACTTCGATGGCCAGGCCGGCAGCGTCTACAAGCAGCAGCCGCCGATGGTCAACGTCTCGCGCAAGCCGGGCGAATGGCAGGCGTACGACATCATCTTCGAAGCACCGCGCTTCGCCGAGGACGGGGCTGTCCTCAAGCCGGCCATCGTCACGGTGCTGCACAACGGCGTGGTGGTGCAGAACCATTTCGAGTTGAAGGGCGGCACCTACTTTGACAAGCCGGCCGCGTACACCAAGCATGCGGAAAAGCTGCCGCTCAACATCCAGTACCACGGCAACCCGATGCGTTTCCGCAACATGTGGATTCGCGAGATCAAGCCGATTGTCGGCACGCCGCCGGCCCCGAAGTCGTGACGGAGCGACCGGACATGCAATACCGTACGCTGGGGCGAACAGGGCTGAGGGTATCGATCCTCAGCCAGGGCGGGGCCGCGCTCGGGCAGCAGTACGGCAGTGTGTCGCAGGCTCAGGCCGAGGAGTGCGTTCGTCTGGCTGTCGATGCCGGCGTGAACCTGATCGACACCAGCGCGTACTACGGCAAAGGCCTGGCCGAGACGATGCTCGGGCGGATGCTGCCGGCAATCGGCCGCGACCGCGTCTACCTGTGTACCAAGGCCGGGCGCTTCGATACGCATCAATTTGATTTCACCCCGGCCGCGATCGAGCGTTCACTGGATGAATCGCTTGATCGCCTGGGGACCGATCACGTCGACATTCTGCTGGCGCACGACATCGAGTTCGCGGACGACATCGAAGCGGTATTCGAGGAAACCGCTGCATGCCTGCATCGGCTCAAGCGCCACGGCAAGTGCCGGTTCATCGGCATGTCGGCGTACCCGCCGCGGTTGCTGGTGCGTGCGATCGAACGCTGTGAGCTTGATGTGGTGATCAGCTACGGGCACTACACGCTGCAAAGCCAGCGGCTGCTCGACGAACTGCTTCCCGTGGCGGAACGTCACGGCGTCGGGATTCTCAACGGCAGCCCCTTGTGTTTGGGGGCCTTGAGTGACCACGGCCCGCCGGCTTGGCATCCGGCCGATGCGGAGTTCAAGGCGGTGTGCGCCCGCGCGGTCGCTTACTGCCGGGCGAAGGGTGCCGACCCGAACCTGCTGGGAATACATTTCGCGTTGGCGGAAGAACGTATTGCCAGCACCATCACGGGCACTGCCAGAGCGAGCGAGTTGGCGGTGAATCTGCTGGCCCTGTCGACATCACCCGATCAGGCACTGCTTCAGGAAGTTCGCGACATCCTGGCCCCGATCCGCAACCGCGACTGGCCCAGCGGGAAGCATCATCAGTAAGTTAAAGAAGAACAGGGGACTGACATCCCCCGCTCATCGTAGGGAGCTTCATGCGTCGATCGCTAGTATTACTCATTGCCCGCCGGGAATTGCGCGACCTCACGCGCGACCGGCGGACGCTGTTCATCATCCTTGTACTGCCGGCCCTCTTGTATCCGGTGTTCGGGCTGGTCGGGTTTCTGTTCGCGCTCGCATCGATGGAACAGAAGGTCATCGTCGGCGTGGCGGGGATCGACAATCTGCCGCGGTACGTGCAGCATCCGGAGTCGGCGGCGTACGGCGCGGCCGGCGCGTGGGTGCAGGGCCGCATCGATCCACCGCCGCTGATCGTCAACGACCGTTTCGTGCCGATGTTCGCTCAGACCGAATACGATCTGACCGGGATTGTCGTCGTGCCGCTGGAAAGCGACAGCCGCGGCCCGCTCGATTCACGGCAAGTGGATGCGATGCTCGTCATCCCGCCCGACTTCATGGACAAGTACGTGCGCGGAGAGCGCCCGCAATTGCAGATCCTCGGCCGGGAGGGGGATGAAACGTCGAAAATGGCCGTCCGCCGGGTCGGCGGCATCATCGGCCGGTGGAAACAGGCGCTGAAAGAGACGCGGTTCCTGCGCGCGGCACTACCGCCGTCCTTCGACGACCCGATCGACGTTGTCGATCAGCAGGAAGGCAAACCGATCAAGGACAAAACGGCCGACGAACTGCGCGACATGCTGGTGAAGTTCTTCCCGTTCCTGCTGGTCATGTGGACCATGGCAGGGGCCCTGCACCCGGCCATCGACCTGACGGCCGGCGAGAAGGAACGCGGCACCATGGAGACGCTGTTGATCAGCCCGGCCGAGCGGCGCGAGATCGTGGGCGGCAAGTTCCTCGCGGTCTGGCTGTTCAGCTTCATCTCGGCACTCTGCAATCTGTTCTGGATGGCAGGGGCTGCCTACGTGCTGAGCGGACTGCTCGAAAGGCCGATCGTGTCGCTGAACGGGTTGTTCTGGGCCACGCTGTTCGCGATTCCGCTGGCGGCACTGTTCAGCGCGCTGGCGATCGGCCTGGGTGTCTTCGCCCGCAGCAGCAAGGAAGGGCAGTACTACCTGATGCCGATGTTCCTGATCGTGATGCCGCTGTGCCTGTGGGCGATGCAGCCGGGATTGAAAATGACGCTGCCGGTCAGCCTGGTGCCGATCACGGGGTTGACACTGCTGCTGCAGCGGTTGATGTCGGTCGCCAGTGAACCTGTGTCCGTGATCGCGATCCTGGGCGTGACATTCTCGCTGGTGGCCAGCATGTTCCTGAGCCTGTGGTGGGCGTCATGGCAGTTCCGCCGCGAAAGCGTGCTGTTCCGCGAAGCGGAACGGCTGAGCTTCAAGGGCTGGCTGCGTTCGCTGGTGCGACGCCGGTAGCGGAGCCTTCGGGTAGCGGCTACCCCCCCACCCGCTTGACCTTGTAGCCCAGCTTTTCGAGTTCGGCGACAATCCGTTCGCGCTGGTCGCCCTGGATCTCGATCTTGCCGTCCTTGCAGGTGCCGCCGGTACCGCACTTGGCCTTCAGGATGCCGGCCAATTCGAGCAATGCCTTCTCGCCCAGCGGCGTGTCGAAGATGGTCGTCACCCCTTTGCCGCGCCGCCCGGCCACTTCGCGGCCCACCTTCAGCGTGATCGCTTTCTTCACCCGGACCGGCTCGGGCAACAGCAACGGCTGAGGTTCGGGTCGGGTGCCGCCCCCCAGCAGCCGGGCGATGAGGCGCTGCACTTCCTGTTCGACTTGAGGCAGCGCGTTCAGATCGTCATCGACGGCCCAGTACTCGACCTTCTCCATGAAGGCGGGCCAGCGTTCGCGCATCAGCGGTTCGTGTTCAAGTTCCTTCAGCGCGACGACGCGTTCCGCGGCGGTGAAGTCCGCCTCGGTCGCGGCGGCCGGCATGCGCGCGACAGCGGCGGCATCGGTGACGCCCAGTGTCTTCAATGTCGTCAGTGTCAATTTGGCGATCGGGCCGATGTTGCTGGTGCCCAGTTCGACGGCCAGCCCCTTTGACGTCGCGCGCCAGGGCAGGCCCATCCTGCCGGCAATCGAGTTGAACAACACCTCGGCAAAGCGGCTGCGGTAGTAGTTGCCGGTGCAAAGGAACAGAATGTTCCGCGAAACTGACTTGGCCATGGGACCCCTCACGCCGGCGCTTCAGCAAGTGCTGAAAGCCCGCTTCCTGCGATGGCGGATGAAGCAGACGCACCCGAGGGCCAAGAACGAAATCAGGAGAGCGGCCGGGGGCTCGGGGGTCGCGACATTAAGGTACACATTCCCGCCGACATTCTGCAACAGGAAGCTGAAGCCGCCGCCATAGCCCGTGAACTGTGTGGTATCGAACTGACCCGGTGACGAAATACTCAGCGGATTCACCGTTGTCGCGGTGCCGATACGGAAGCTGTAGTTGTCCCCCGTGAAGTCGGCCGCGTTGCCGACGATCACGATGGTCGCTCCGCTGTCGATGTTCAATGCCCCGTTGACAAGCAGCAGCGGATTGCCGACGCCCGCAGTCAGGCTGGTGCCGGAGTTGAACAACGCAGTCGACGGTGTGCCTGTGTAGGTGAACAGGTACCGGCTGCCGGCGAGCATTTCGACTGTCGCCAACGTCGTGGCCGAGCCGACCGTGAGTGCCCCGGGTGAACCATTGCCGGGGGCCAGCGTACCGCCCGCGTTGATAGTCACAGTGTTGCGGCTCTGCAGCGACTGGCTCGGGATGATCGTCCCCATGCCGGACAGCGTGCCGCCGGAATTGACGACGACGATGCTGCCGCCGGTTCCAGAACCCGAAGTGTTGTTCACGCGCAGGTTGCCTGCGTTCACGGTCGTTGTCGAGAGATAGTACTGCCCGTTCAAATTCGGTCCGTAAGTGTTGGCGTTTGTCAGTACCAGCAGGCCCGGGCCTTCCTTGACGAGGCCCATGCCGGGCATCGCGCTGCCGGTGATGACACCGGCGATGGTGCTGGTCGCCGTGTTGGTGACGGTGATCGTGCGTGCGGCGTTCGGGAGTACAAAGAAGCTGCTGGGACTGCCGAAGGTGATGTCGGACGACCCGCCGACGGTCATACGGCCCGACACAGTGACGCTGTTCGTGATCGTGATCGGTGTACCGTTGCCGGCGATGGTCCCTTCCAGGACGGTCAGCGTCGCGGTCATGCCGGTGCCGAGTGCTGAGTTGTCGCCGAGGATGAGCGTTCCGCCGTTCAGAATCGTGCCGCCGGTATGCGAGTTGAACATAGCGAGCGTCAGCGTGCCGGCCCCGGTCTTCACCAGGCCGCCGGTCTGCGTGACCGGGATAGTGGTGCTGATCGTCAGGTCGCCCGGCCCGCCGATCGCCAGTGCGGCGGCTCCCACGCTGACGGTCGTGTTCAACACATTGCCCGTACCACTGACGAGGATCGTCCCGGCCGAGATGGTCAGCGTACCACCGCCGCTGATGCTGCCGCCGGAGAGCCACAGGGCATTGATCGTCGTCGGATCGGTGATCGACGCCGCGGATGAAACGCGGATGTTGTCGGCCATTACCGTCCCATTAACGAGCGTTGATGCGTACTCGGCCGCGGTCAGCAGGCGAACGCCGTTGGCGCTGTCGTAGGTGACCAGTTGGATACCCGATCCGGCAGGCGAGTTGTCGCCGAAGCTGCCGCGGATGGTGCTGACCGTTGACGTTCCGGCCGGTCCGCCGCCACCGCTGAGGATGGCTGCGGAGTTGAGCGGATCGAAGAGCAGCAGGTTGGCACTGTTCGCCGAGCCCGGTGCATTGATGCCCAGATTGTTGCCGCGGAACAGCGTTACCGCGGTCGCGGATTGCGTTAATGTGCCGGTCAGTTGAAGGATGGCAGCCTGACCGGCCCCGGATTCGACGGTGATGGTCGACGCTCCTGCCAGGGAGATGCTGTTGATCAGTTCCTCGGTCAGGTTGGTTGAGCTGCCCTTGAGTTGCAAATGCGCGGAGGTCAGCGTCAGGGTCGCGCTGAAGTCGGGCAGGCGATCGCTTTGGTGGATTCCGGAATCGTCGAGTACCAGGCTGGCCCCGGCGAAGATGTTCTGCGTGCCCGCGATGGCCAGCGAGCCGCGGTCCTTCAGAATGAAGCTGCCCGCGGTGATCGAGAGGATGCCGCTGAACGGATTGGCAGCCGTCAGCGTCAACGATCCCTGACCCGACTTCGTCAGGGTCGAGGAACCAATCAGTTGGCCGTTCCACACCGCGTCGTGGCCGTTGGTCTGAATGCCGCCGGCCGCGATGGAATGGATCAGCCGGTCAGTGGTCCAGTTATTGCGAAGGATCAGTACCTGGGTGGAAGCCGCGTCGAGGCGCAGTTCGCCGCCGATGCCCAGCGATGCATCACTGCTGATCGACAGGTGTCCGTTGTCCCAGTCGGTGGCACCGGTGTACGATTTGCTGCCGACCAGTTCAAAGATCGAATTGGCGATTGTGTAAGCAATGGCCCCGGCCCCGCTGATGTCGCCATTGAGCTGCCAGATATTGTTGGCCGAGCCGCTGAGCGTGCCGATGGAACCGATCATGATCGGCCGGGTGAAGTTCAGGAATGCAGTACCGGTGGCGTTATAGGTAAGCCCGTTCACTGTGCCGCCACCCGGGGCAGCGATACGGATCGCGCCGCCGGCGGCACCGAGCCGGGCATCGCTGTTGAAAGCGACAATTCCCTGATTGATCGTCAACCCGCCGGTGAAGGTATTGTTGCCGCCGAGCGTCAGGGTGTCGACTCCGTATTTGGTCAGCCCGCCGGTGGTACTGATGGTTGCGTTGATCGTGACCGGACTTGAATTGAAGATGACCCCTTCACGGGTATTGGAAGTGCCGAAGTTCAGATTGAGTGCGGCACTCGTGCCGGGCGACATTGTCGTTTTGCCGGTGAATGACAACGCTCCGCTTCGCAACGTGACTGTCGATGTCACGGAAGCCATGGTCGAAATGCTGCCGGTTCCGGACTTCAGCAGCGAATTGACTTCGTAGTTGCCTACGTTGAGCGTGACCGCGGCGCTCAGAAATACATTGTTATTCGTCTGACCGATTGGCAGGGTGATGGCATATTCGAGCGTGCTCAGCGGGCGAAGCCCATCGGGGCCGATCGTCATGAAGCTGGCGGCCGAAGTCGCGAACGCCCATGGCAGAATGCTGATGGTGGGGCTGTTGACCGCCCCGCCGCCGCCGACGAGCGCTGCCGAGGGGGCAGCCCCATCAATGGCAGTTACCTGAACGCGGGAGTTGCCGGCCGAACTGGGCGTCAGCCCGAAGTTCGCGTTGTTGCCCGCCAGCGACAATGTTCCTCGTGAGGCGGCGCGGGTCAGGTCCGCGATGGTGACTGTCGTCGGCGCGGAGGTTGAGGGCGTGGCCGTGATGGTCGCCCCGCCGATCAGGTTCACGGCACCGAAAGCGATGTTCTGCACGGCGTTCGCATTGGCCGTGATCGTCAGACCGCCCGCCAGATTGATGGGAGTCGAAGAACTGACGCGTTGCGCGATGTAACCGCCGGGTACGACTGCATCATCGCTGTTTTCAAGAACCAGTGTACCGCCCGGAACATCGATGCGACTGGTATTCAGAAGTGTGCCTGCCGAGGCCAGTTGCAGCGTGCCGTTGCGGATGGTGGTCACGCCGGTGTAGTTCGAGGCCTGTGTCAGCGTCTGTATCTGTGCGACGTGCCTGTTGCTGTACGACAGATTCAGTCCGCCAGTGCCGGTGATGCTGCCGGTGAACATCGTCGTGGTGGTGTCGTAGAGCGTCAACGTGCCTGAGCCGAGATTGATTGTCCCATCCTGTGCGATGCCCGACTGGAAGCTGCCGATGTTCGATGTGGTGCCCAATCGGGAAATCGTGCGGTCGGCACTGCCGAGTTCCAGCGTTGCTCCCGTCGCGACGATCACAGTACCGCCCAACGGGTTGAGCGCTGCATTCGCGCCGACAAGTCGCAACGTTCCCTGCCCGATGTAGACCTGACCGGAGCCGGTATGTGCGTTCGACAGTTCCAGCGTTCCGTCACCATATTTTGACAGTGCATCCCCGCCGAGTCGACTGTTGACCGTCAGCGTCGTACCGCTGCCGGGAGTCAGGAAGCCGTAGCCGACGCTGCTGCTCGACAGTCCCAGTGAGGGCAGCGAAATGCTGGAATTGCCGGTCGCCAGCACAGTACCGTTCACAAGCGTCATGGTGGCAGTACCGCCGAGCGAGGCTCCGGCTGACAGTTTGATCGCGCTGGTCCAGGACGTAGTTGAAGGGGCGGTCGTCGCGGAAGCAAGGCCGAGGTTCGGGGCACGCGAGCTGGCGAAGTTCGCGGTCGGGATCGCCGTCGTGTACTCGCTGGCGGTCAGCAGGCGAAAGCCGACGGCCGGGTCGTAGGTGATCAGTTCGCTGCCGATGCCGGTGCTGTTTGTCGAGCCCATGAAGCCGGGCAGCGTATTGACGAAAGGTGTGGCGATGGCTCCGCCTGCGCCGCCGAGTTGGACGGCGCCGCCGCCCATGTCGATCGCGAACCAGTTGGTGCTGTCAAGCGACACGGGCGAGCCGAGATTGTCGCCGCGGATCAAACCGACCGAACCGGTACTGTTGGCCTGCACCAGACCGGTCGTCAAGGTGACATTCCGGCCGTTGTTCTGCAACGTGACAGTACCCGCGGTGATCATCATGGTGCCGGTGACTTCGCCACTTGAAGTGGAAGCGTTGCCGCGCAGCAACAGTTCGCCGCCGGAAAGCAGGATGCCGCCGGCGGTCAGACTGTTGCCATTGATGGGCATGGAGAACGGATCGGGCAGGCGGTTGCTGTTGTTGGCCGTGGTGTTGTCGAGCGTCAGTCGGCCGCCGGCGTTGATGACAATCGTCGCGGTGGAGACAAGGCCGCCCGCGCCGGTTGTGGCCAGGATCGAGCCTTCGGTTCCCGCGAGAGCAAGCGTGCCGCCGAACACCTGGGTCGCGCCGCTGTAGCTGTTCTCCGCTGTCAGCGTCAGCGTGCCGGCCCCGACCTTGATCATGCCGCGAGAAGAAACTTTGCTGGCGATCAGCCCGGCGAGCGTGACGTTGTTGCCGTTCGTGCCGAAGCGGAAACCGACCGTGGCACTGGAGGTATTGGTAATGAACTCCTGGTTGAGCGTCATCGGTGCATCGAAACGCAGCGTGGCGCCGCTGGCACTGCTGAGCGACGACTCGAGAAACACAACACGTGAATTTGTTCCCAGTGATGCGGTGCCGTCGATGGCCAGCGTGCCGGCCTGAAGTAGCGTTGCGCCGCTATAGCTTTGCGCACCGCTGATGACCAACGTGCCGGTGCCTTCCTTCATCAACCCGCCGAAGCCGGTGAGTTGGCCGGCGCCGATCGAAAGTGACGAACCGGAGGGGACATGGATACCGCCCGTCGACCCAGCCGTCGTACTTGAACCGCCGGCCAGCAGGACCGTACTCGTGATCGATGTATTCTGGCCACGGTACTTCAGGTAGCCGCCGGCGAGCGTCAAACCACCGGCGAAATTATTGACTGCCCCGAGTGAATCGATCACCAGATTGCCGCCGTTGATCGTGGTGCCGCCCGAGTAGCTGTTGGCGTTGTTCGTGAGGAACAGATCGCTCAGCCCGGATTTTGTCAGGCCGCCGGTCGTCGAGATGGCCGCGCCGATGGCGAGATTGCCTGTACCAGCGATGCCAGTCGTG
>Ga0105047_10011060_pt1 | contig 14682 bp, 15 predicted proteins | sample MAT04_FD_78384 | JGI IMG/M metagenome (GOLD analysis project Ga0105047, IMG submission 78384) | Freshwater microbial communities from Lake Fryxell liftoff mats and glacier meltwater in Antarctica - MAT-04 (megahit assembly) | ecosystem: Environmental > Aquatic > Freshwater > Ice > Liftoff... | reverse complement strand
GGAGGCCCAGAAGCTGCGCCAGCGGGTGGCCGACGAACTGAAGACCACCTTCGCCAGCCACTACACCGCGGAGATCTCGCTGCAGGACGTGCTAAAGCCTGAAGTGATGGCGGCCTATAATCGCAAGACCACCGGCGAGAAGTACCTGATCAATCCCAACAAGGCCTGACAGCTTTCAGAGAGATCGGGGTCGGGCGGGACTGGAGAGACCGCCCGACCCCGCGTACTGTACGCGGGAGCCACGTCCCGCAATGGGGTTCCGCTAGGCTTCCGGGTCGGGCGCTTCACGGTTCGTGCCAGCGCCTAGGCTGCCTGATCGGCCTGTTCATTTTCGCTGTCGAAAATCAGACCGTCTTCAAAATCCAGGAAGATATCCATGAGTTCCTCGGGGCTGATCGGCGCACGGCGACCTGGCGGGAAACGATACCGCCAGAAGCTGACTATGTGTTGCACGGCTCCGGACTGCTCGCCCAAAGACATGAACATGGCCGGCGCGGCCAGCAGAAAATCCCGGAATGCCGTCGGCTGACCATCCAGCGTCAGCGACATATAGGCCTTGTCATAAACCGCGAGCATGCGGTTCACGCCGTCGACCGCCTGGTTGATCGCGATCCCGAGCCGCTTGCGAGCAGCGGGCAGATAGTTGGTTGATTCCTGGGTTCTTGGTCCGCGCGCCTGCACCGACAGCACGTCAGCGAGCACATCGGTCAACTTTGGTGTCAACTCCGCCAGCACCCACTTGTAATAGAGAAACCCCCGCCATCCGAAGACGCCGTCGGCATAGTCCTTATCACTAAGACGCAAGACTTCCTTCAACGGCTCAAATCCGGCATCAGGGGAATTGGACAGCAGCTTTTCTACCAATCGCGAAGCGGCCTGCGCAGCATCGCCCGACTGAGCAGACGACAAGCTGACCAGCGCCGTCACCTCGGCCCGGGCAAACGTGTGCATTCGCTCGACGTCAGCGTCCGATATAGCGAAGTAGCCGCGGGCGGGCTCGATGCCGTTTCGTTTGAGGTGCTCGCGCACGAGAAATGGATCAAGGGAGGGCAGATCGTCGATCAATTCCAGGACCTGCCGGTCGCGACCGCCCTGCTTGACCCCCTCCCCGAACATCTCGTCAGCGGATTGATCGAAGTCCTTCTGGCCTACCATCAGAAAGCGCGCACCCAACTTCAGGTCCTTGCCGTCCATCGGTGCCATGATCTTTGTGGCTGTTGCCCGAGGCTTGGAAAACAGTTCGGCCTCATGAGGCCTGACACGATGTTTGACGACAATGCTCGCGTTCAAAATCCGGTTCTGGAAGAACGGCCTTTCCGCAAGCGACGGATCATCGGCCAGATTTCGCATGGTCGAAACAAGGTTCAAAACCCGAGCCGTTGACGCGGATTCCGACAAGGCCACCAGGCTGCGTATTGTGCGGTCCTTCATAGGCGGTAACTCGGGGTTTTGGTTTTACCCGGGATTTTCCGGGGCGATCTCGGTGAGGACACTATTCTGCCCTGCCAATCGCAAACATCCTCCTAAGCATTGCCGTGATCTCCAAACTTGCATGACCCTGCGCAACCTCGTCCAATTTCCGAAATAGAACCGGGGGATATTGCCTATGAAGATCGACTTGCTATCCCCGGCCAGCTTCGCTGGCGGTCAGCCGCACGCGCAGTTCGACTGGCTGCGGGCCAATGCCCCGGCGCGCTGGCACGATGAGCCGGACGGCAAGGGCTTCTGGGCGGTCACTCGACATGCCGATGTCTGGGCGGTGGATCGCGACTTCTCGACCTATTCGTCAGAGCCCACCATCATGATCGCAGACCCGCTGGCCGAGTTCGCGCTGGGCGGGCACAAGATGATGCTGATGATGGACCCGCCGGAGCACACGTCGTTCCGCAAGCTTATCCGTTCGGAGTTCACCGAACCGGCTGCCCGCCTGCGGGAACAGCGCATCCGGCAACTGGCCACGCAGATCGTCGATGCTGTGATCAAAAAGGACGAATGCGATTTCGTCAACGACATCGCCGGCGAGATGCCGTCGTTCGTGATCGCCGAACTGATGGGCCTGCCACTGGAAGACGGCCGCGAACTCTACAAACTCACTGAAACCATCCACACCGCGCCCGAGACGCTGCCGCCCGGTGCGGGGGGCCAGGCGGTGATGAAGATGTTCGAGTACGGTTCCAGGGTGATTGCCGAAAAGCGGGCACGGCCGAACGACGATCTGGCCTCCAGGCTGCTGGCCTGTGAGGTGGACGGGCAAAAACTGGACGACGCCGAGTTCCTGTTGTTCTTCCTGCTGCTGGTGGATGCGGGCGGCGACACGACGCGCAACCTGCTATCCGGCGGTCTGCTTGCGCTGATGGAAAACCCGGACCAGTACGCCTGGCTGATGGCCGATCTGGACGCCCGCCTGCCCAGTGCACGTGAAGAACTGCTCCGCTGGACCAGCCCGGTGATCTACATGCGCCGCACGGCCACGCGGGATGCAGACCTTGCCGGTCAGGCGATCAAGGCCGGCGACAAGGTTGTGATGTATTTCGGCGCCGCCAACCGCGACCCGGCAGTATTCGACCATCCCCACCGGCTTGATCTGTCACGGCCCGAAAACCTCCAGATCGCCTTCGGCACAGGCCCCCACGGTTGCCTCGGCCAACATATTGCCCGCATCGAGATCGACGCCATGTTGCGTGAAGTGCTGACGCGCATGGCAAATTTCAGATTGGCTGCGCCCGTGGAATGGCTCGCCTCCAATTTCATCTGCGGTCCGAAGGCGATGCCAATCGGCTTCTCCGCCTCCCCTGCCTCGACCAAACTTTAACCCCGATAGAACTCGCCCGGCCAACGGCGGTGGACCCAGAACCACTCCGCCGGTCGCGCCCGCACCCGCGCCTCTATGAAAGCATTGATCTGCCGCACGCCGGTCTCGATGTCAGCGGTTCTGTCACCGGTGTCGACCAGATGAATTGGCTCGTGCACGACAACCTTGAACCGCGCGTTGTTACCTATGCGCTGCACACTCATCGGCTGGATCGGGATGCCAAACCGCAGCGCAAAGGCGGCCGGGCCCGGTGCCGTGTGCGCGGTCAGACCGAATAGAGGGGCGGCAACCCCGCCATTGAACTTCTGATCGTTCATGAGTGCGACCGACTCGCCTCGCCCAAGTCCGCGCATCAGTTCCCGTGCGCCCTCCAGCCCCTTCGGCGCAAAAAGGCGCACGCCGTACCGGAATCGGTTCTCGCGAACCATCCGGTCGACGTGCGGGTTGTTCATGGCCCGGTAGGTGATCTGGCAATCGACGCCGGCTTTGATGATCGCCGCTGGCATGAGCTCGAAGTTCGAGAAGTGGCCGGAAATGAACACCACCGGCCCGCCCCCCGCGGCGATCTCGGCAAGTCGCTCAGCACCTTCGACTTTCACCCGGTCAGGATCGGCGACAATGCGATCCAGCACGGTGTACTCGGCCGCCGTCCGGCCAAGTTCTGCCCATTGCGCCCGCAGAAGCTGGTTAATTTCGGCATCCGGGGCTTGCGGAAAGACGAGGCGCAGATTCCGTTCGGCGACCCGGTGGGCTGGCGTCAGCGGGCCCAGGCGCTGAAACAGCCAAGCGCCGAAATTTGAAGCGGAATCTACCGGGACGCGCTTCGCTGCAGCAGAAACAGCGCCAAACAGCGCTGCCTCAAGCATCCAAACTAATTCTGACACGTATGAATGGTTAAGCGTCGCCATCCTGCCTTCTTTGGCGCGGCAATGCAGTTTCGGCAATGGAGGCCCTGGCGTGGGAATTGCGATGTCTGATCCACGGAGTCCCGTCGCGGGACGCTTGGACTTGATGGCCGGGGAATCCATGGACGAGATCGACATCCATCTTGGTCGGCGCCTTCGGCGCAGGCGCCGCCTTTTGGGACTGACCCAGCAAGAGTTGGCGGAAACCTGTGGCGTCCGTTTTCAGCAGATCCAGAAGTATGAGTGTGCCTCGAACCGCATGTCTGCTGCTCGCCTTTGGCAACTGTCAGACATTCTTGAGGTCCCGATCAGCTATTTCTACGAGGGCCTTACCCGCGATCAACGCGAACATCTGGACCTTGAGGGCGATCCTTCTTCTGGCGACAACATGGTCAGCAAGGAAACTCAGGACTTGATCCACGCCTATTACCAGCTCGCCGAACGCCCGCGTCGGCGCTTGCTCGATCTGGCCAAAGCCATGAACGGCGAACTGGAAGTCTGAGTGATTCCTACCGATTGATGGGGGAATTCGCTTCCACCTCAACGCGCTCGGCGGGATAGAAGGGGGCCATGACCCTAGAAATCGCTCGTCTTGAAACGCTCGAAAAGTTCCTGATTGAGCTCAATCATGCCGCCGCCAACGTCATTCTTCCCCTGTTTCGCGGCGATCACGGTCTGACCAACAAACTTGACGGCGGCTTCGACCCTGTGACCGAAGCCGACGAGGGTGCAGAGCGCGCAATTCGCGCGCTGATCACCCGGCACTACCCCAACCATGGCGTGATCGGCGAGGAGTATGGCGAGGATCGACCCGACGCGGAGTTCGTCTGGGTGCTGGATCCCGTCGACGGCACCCGGGCCTTCATTGCCGGTCTGCCGCTCTGGTGCACGTTGATCGGGCTGCGGCACCAAGGCGTTCCCATCCTGGGATCGATCGGCCAGAGCTATCTCGACGAACTCTACATCGGCCATGCTGGTGGTTCGCGGCTGATGAGCCGGGGCGGAGTTAGACCTTTGAGGGTCCGCGCGTGCGCCACGTTGGCCCACGCAGTCATCGCCACCACCGATCCCGACGCTTGCTTCACCGACCCAGAGCGCGAGGCCTGGCGTAACGTCCGGGCCGCATCACGCCTCGCGCGATTGGGATGCGACGCCTATGCCTACGCCATGGTCGCGGCCGGCACGCTGGACCTCGTGGTCGAGGCCGGTCTGCAGAGCTGGGACATCGAGGCTGCGATCCCGGTGATTGCCGGAGCTGGCGGGATCACCACAGACTGGCGCGGCAATCCTGTCGGCCAGGTGGGTGGCCAGATCGCCATGGCGGGCGACCGTGCGTGCCTGGACGCAGCGCTGGTCGCCCTTCGGCCCTCGGCGACCTGATCAGGACTTGGCCGGAGCGTTTTTGGCGGGTGCCTTTTTAGCCGGTGTCCTTTTGGACGGGGCTTTCTTCGGTGCAGACCCGGCGACGGCGGGCTTTGCGACCTTGGCCACCGGCACCTTGACGGCCTTCGGCGTACCGACCTCGGTCACAGGTTTAGCGCCGGGCTTGGCCGGGACTTTTTTCGCAACCGCCTTGGCCGCAGGTTTTGCTGTCGCCTGGGGTGCGGGCTTCGGCGACGGAGCTGACTTCGCCCTCACGGCAGGCTTTGCCGGCGCTTTGGGTGGCGGCTTGGGAGCCTGGACGGCCTTCGCCGCAGCGGCAGGCTTTGCTGCAGCCTTGAGCACGGGCTTGGGGGCGGGGACGGCCTTCGCCTTGACGGCAGGCTTCGTCGCAGCCTCGGCAGCAGGTTTGGGAACGGGCTTCGCCGCGACGGTCGGTTTGACAACTGCGGGTGCCGGCGCTGGAATAGGTGATGCTGCAGTTGCCGCAACAGGTACTGCCGGCGGGGTCTGGGTCGGAGCCTCGGCAGGCTTCGGTGCGGACTTGCCTGTCAGTGCATCGAACACTCGCAAGAAGATGTTACGCATGTCGTCCGTCTCCATGAGGATCTCGTGATAGGCGCCCGGGACAGTGATCAGCCGCCCCTGGGGAAGATTGCGCGCCGCAGCGGCCTGGGCTGAATTGTCGACCAGCCTGTCTTCGGCAGCAGAAACAATTTCTACGGGAATGGTAACGCTTCGCAGCCGCTCCGGGTTCGCAAGCAGGGCTGTGGCGCGGAAAGCGAACTCCAGCCAACTCCATGTCGGCCCGCCAAGGGCCAGATCAGGATGGGCGCGGATCTGTGCCCGGTAGCGCGCAAAGCGGTGCGGGTCATGAGTCAACACATTGTCGTCGAAGGTTTCATCGAACGGGTTGCCGGTCTGGCCCATAACGTAGCGGTTCGCGCGGCCGAGCATCAGATTGAATCGCATGAGGCCCGAGGCGCTGAGAGTTGAGAACTTTCCGAACTGGAGGCCCAGCATTGGTGCCGAGAGCACCGCGCTCGAAAAGCGCCGCTCGCCACTGGCCAGCGCCAGCAAGGTGAGGCATCCGCCCATCGAATGACCCACAGCCACCCAGGGTCTGGGCAGGCGGTCTTCGTAGGCATTGAGCAGCCGGCGGTAGTCTTCCAGGAAAGGCTTGAAGCCTTTGGCGTGGCCTTTCAGGCGATCCGGCAGTTCGCGCGCAGAGAGGCCCTGCCCCCGCCAGTCGTGCGCCAGAACGACGAAGCCGCGATCCATGAAATCGCGGATGGTCTCAAAGTATTTCTCAATCGGCTCAGTGCGTCCGCCTGACAGCACGACACTGCCGCGCGCCCGGCCTGGCGGCGTGAACAGCGCGGCCCGCAGTTTGGCCCCGCCTGCACCGACGAACCAGTCAGGCTCGGCGCCGATAGGTATCGGGTCATCGGGCGTATCAACCAGAGGAGCAGGCTCGAGCATGACGGAACCTAAATGGCGCTCTCAAACAGAGCCTGGATGCGCGGCTGAAGACTGAATGCCAGTCCCATGTCCGACAGCTTCAACCGACCGGTCATCAAGGCGCGGGTCGGGTCCAACTCGCCTTTGCCAAGGCGCTCGAGATCGATACGGCTGACCGACACCGTGAGGTCAGCAGCCAGATCGTCATTGGTGACTTTTGCACCATCAAGATGAATAATGCCCTCGCCCTTGAGGTCGAGCTTCACCGTCCGGCCAAGCCCCTCACCCGAGGCCGCAGCCTGCCGTATTCGTTCAGTCAGTTCCGCCAACGTGGCCATTCCGCTGAACCCTCAGTCTGAAGTCCGTGCGAGCTTCGCCTCCGGCACCTGCCGCTTAGACCACTCATGACAGTCCTATGTCACGATTGGTGCCGGGGCGTCGCCCATGATCAGCGTGGTTTTACAAACCGCAGGGTCATCCGGTCGCTTTCACCAATCGCATCGTACTTCGCGCGGTCAAACGCCGGATCGGCAGGTTGGCCGGCTGACGCGTTGCGCCTGACCGGCGGCAGCGTCCAGACGCCGAATGGGTGATCCTTGGTGTCCTTCGGGTTGGCGTTGACCTCGGAACTGGCGGCCAGCTTGAACCCGGCCTTCTCGGCAGCCTTAACAACCGTCGCGACAGACACATAGCCGTCCGTGATTCTCGTGACTTCCGGTCTGGGATCAGCGCGATGCTCTTCCACGCCCAGAACGCCACCCGGCTTCAGCACCGCAAAGAAGTCGCTCATAGCCTTATCGAGAAAGCCCGGCGTGTAGGTGAAATTGTGGATGTTGCGTGAGGTGAAGACCAGGTCCACAGAGTTTGGGGCTCCCAGCGGTTTGGAGGCGGCACCAAAACCGGTGTACTTTACAACTCCGTACTTCGCTGGATTGGCATACTTGGCCTTGAACGTGTCGAGAGATTTCTTGGCCGCTTCAGACGTGCTCGGATTGGCCACGTCAGTAACGCCAGCGACATAAGTTCCGCCGGTCGCCTTGGCATAGGGAGCCAGGATCTCGGTCCAGTAACCGCCGCCCGGCGAGATCTCGATGACGGTCTGTTTGGCTTTCAAACCCCAGAAAGTCAACGTGGCCTCCGGGTTTCTGGCACTATCGCGCGCCTTATTCTCGGGGCTGCGATCAGCCGAGGCCACAGCGGATTTCAGCTTGGAGTCGGCTGCAGCTGACGGGGTGGAAGTGAGTGCGAAAAGGGCGACAGAAGCCGCAAGTGCGATACGGAGCATGGGGGGATGATCTCCTAGGTTGGGAGCGCGAACGTAAGCTGTCCAAAACGATGTGCAACCCCCACTTGAACAAGCAGACGGGTTCCCCATTTCAGTTCTTGGAGACGCTGGATGTCCGGGTCTCCTGGACCGAGGACGACGCCGCTATCGGGTCGCCCGAATAGTCCAGACGCAACAGCAACCTTGCTTTGAAAGAGGGATGTTACACTATGAGAACGATTGACCTTTCCCCCCTATATCGCTCTGTCGTGGGTTTTGACCGTATGGCGGCCTTGCTTGAGACAGCAGCCACTTCGGAAGCACCTGGCTATCCGCCCTATAATATCGCCCGCACCGACGAAAACGCCTACCGCATCGAGCTTGCGGTCGCAGGATTCCGGCCCGAGGAACTGAGCATCGAGGTCAAGGAAAACCGCCTCGCGATTTCCGGTCGCAAGGCTGCCAATGACGAGGTCAAAACCTACCTCCATCGTGGTCTTGCCGAGCGCAACTTTGAGCGCCGGTTCCAGTTGGCTGACTATGTTGTCGTGACCGATGCGGACCTTGCCGACGGTTTGCTGACGGTCTCTCTGAAGCGTGAACTGCCTGAGGCGCTGAAGCCGCGTCGTGTACAAATCAACACGGCGATCCAGCCCAGCCTGATCCCGGCGGAACAGGCTGCCTGAGCCGTACAACTCCTGACTTAAAAGGCGGCGCGCTTTGCGGAGTGCGCCGCCAACCTGTCTGATCGCTCTCAGCTAGATGATGTCGTCGAGTCCCAGCGTTCCCTGCCGGATGATGCCGGAGAAACTGGCCTGCTTCAGCTGGGAGCCGGTGAAGTTCGCCCGGCTGAGATCAGCCTGATCGAAAATGGCATGCCGGACGTCGGCGTTTGTAAGATCGGCGGCCTTCAATTGAGCGCCCGTCAGGTTGCACGGCAGCACCCGGTCCGCCCCCAGCAACAACGGTCCCATCTGGGCTTCCCGCAGATCGGCACCGGAGAGTTTGGCTCCGACCAGTCGTGCGCCCCGCAAATCGGCGCGCCGGAGGCTACAGTTGCGCAGATCCGCGCCTTCGAGATGGGCCCCCTGCAACTGCACTCCCTCCATCGTGATGCCGTAGAAGACCGCGCCCTTGGCCGAGAGCGCAGTCAGATTGTATCCCGCGATGCTGGACAAGGCCCTCAGATCAGCCCCGTCGAAGGATGACGGCTTGCCTTCCCCGCCTCCGGTCTCGCACCATCGGGCATGGTCCTTGATCATCTGGTCGTAGGGCAATTCGCTGAGCGCGCGACCGGCGGGTTCGTCGGTTAGAGCGCCGGTCATGTCGGCACCACTCACGTTCCAGGATGACATAGTCGCGCCCACCAGGATCGCATCGCGAAGGTCAGCGCCGGCGAGGTCTGCGCCCGACAGATCGGCGCCCGAGAGGTTCACGCCCTTCAGCGTCGCCTGCTTCAGGTTGGCACGGGTCAGGTTGGCGCCCTTCATGATGGCGTCCGTGAAATCAGCGCGCATGGCCATGGCACCCGAGAGCTTGGAACGCTCCAGGTTGGCCCCGACCAGGATCGCGCCGCGCATTTCGCCGTGCGCTGGCTGGCCGGTTTCGACGCGCGTGTAGCCCAGTTCGCGGCTGGCAGCGGCCAGAGTACCTTCGCGCAGGTCAGCCTCAAACAGATCCGAGCCGGTCAGATCGACGTTGCGCATGCAAGACCCGCGCAGGTCGGCACGGCGCAAGGAAGCGTCTCGGACGTCGGAGTTGGTAAGGTCCGCGCAGAACAGGATGGCGTTGTCCAGCCGAATGCCCTTGAGGTTGCACCCGATCATCACCGCACCGGTGAAGTCGGCGTCGCACATGTTTCGGCCGCTCAGGTCAATGCCGCTCAGGTCCTTGAAAGCCAGAACCGCCCGCGCGCCGCCGGGTTTTGAGCTCCACAGGCGGTCGTGCTTGACGCAGATCGCATCGATCTCGGCCTGCGACAGCCGCGCCTTGATCAGCGATTTGGTATCAGGGGATGACATGTCGCCGGATGGTTGGAGCAGGACTGCGTGAACCACGATACCAGCGTCGGATTAACGGCGACTTTCCAGAGGTTTTGCAGGCACATAGGCCGCGTAGAGTTGGCTAGCCACATCAACCATTAACCCTTGATGAATGTCGATACCCGCGCTCCTCAACTTTCGGGACCCCTCGCCGTCAGCAAATACCGAGCGATCGGCGCACGCGAACACAACCCGAGTGACACCTGCGGCGATCAGCCTGTCACTGCATGAAACGCCTCCGCCAGATCTTTTGGCGCAGGGCTCCAGGGTCACGTAGACCGTGGCACCTCGCGCGTGCTTACCAGCGACCGCCAGGGCCACTTCCTCGCCGTGTGGAGTGCCGCCAGGGCCGGTGACCCCCTCCCCGACAATCTGGCCATGTCGTACGATCAAGCAGCCGACCGAGGGGTTTGTCGCAGTCAGCCCGACGCGGGTTTCGGCCAGAGCGATGGCACGGCGCATGTAGTCTTCGTCGATCATGTCCGCAGCATCTGCCTTTCAGCTATCCCTGAGAAGTCCCCTGGATCGTTGGCACTGCGGACGCTCGCGCTGCGTCCAGATATCGCGCTGCGGTTGGCTTGAGATTGGCATCGAGCTGGATCACCAGCGGGTTGCCGGTCGGGATCTCAACGCCGACGATGGCCTCGGCCGAGAGGTCGAACAGCACCTTGACGATCGCCCGCAGCGAGTTTCCGTGTGCCGCCACCAGCAACGTCTCGCCGCGCTGGAGACAGGGCGCGATCTCAGCGTTCCAGTAGGGTTGGACCCGATCCAAGGTGATCTTCAGGCTCTCGGTGTTCGGCAAAACCGCGCCTACGTAGCGGCGGTCATGAGAGAAGTCATAGGGACTGTCCGCGGCAAGTTCCGGCGGCAGCACGTCGTAGGAGCGGCGCCAGACCGTGACCTGAGCCTCGCCATGCTTGGCGACCGTCTCTGTCTTGTTGAGGCCCGTCAGGCCACCATAGTGCCGCTCATTGAGCCGCCAGTCCTTGGTCTCCGGCACAAACACCTGCCCGGCGGTTTGCAGGGCCAACCAGGACGTCCGGATGGCGCGCGTCAGCACCGAGGTGAAGACCCGGTCGATCGCGATGTCAGCGGCCTTGATCAGTTCGCCACCCTTGCGCGCTTCGGCCTCGCCCTGTGGGGTCAGGTCAACGTCTACCCAGCCGGTGAAGCGGTCTTCCAGATTCCATTGGCTCTGGCCATGGCGCAGCAGGATCAGGGTCGGCATGGGCGGCTCCTTGGTAGGCGGAGGCATCGGCTAGGGCACCCGCCCCTACCCCGTCAAGGCGGAGCGGGGTATAGCGGCAAGATGTTGGATCGATTTTACCTCCTGCTCCTGGGCTTGGGCGCAGTGACGGCCGTGGGATTGTCACTGGTCTGGCCGCAGGGTTTGGGCGACCAATCCCCTCCGCCGTTCGGCCACCCTCCCGTCCAGCGCAGTCCGGAAATGCAGGCAGCCATGCGCCGCGAGACGGAAGCCGCCCAGCGTCGGGTCGAGCAGGCGAGGCAAGCCGTCCGCAATATCCAGAACCAGACGATTGCCCCCGCACAATGATCAAGCAGGACACCATCGCCGTTGGGCGTCGCGTGCTGGAGACCGAAGCCGAGGCCATCAGTCAGATGGCGGTTACGCTGGACGACGTCTTTGCCGACGCCGTTGAGATGCTGTTCGCGGCCAAGGGGCGGATCGTCTGCACCGGGATCGGCAAGTCGGGTCATGTCGCGCGCAAGATCGCGGCGACCCTGGCCTCGACCGGTTCGGCGGCGATGTTCGTGCACCCCAGCGAAGCCAGCCACGGCGATCTTGGCATGATCGGCACCGGGGATGTGATCCTGGCGCTGTCGAAGACTGGCGAGACCCGGGAACTGGCCGACATCATTGCCTATGCGGCGCGCTTCGACATCCCACTGATCGGCATGACAACGGCAATGACCAGCGCCCTCGGGCTGGCGTGTGACCTGGTGCTGGCGTTGCCGGATGCGGCTGAGGCGACGGACGCCGTGAATGCGCCGACCACGTCGACAACCCTGCAGATCGCGCTGGGCGACGCGCTGGCGGTGGCGCTTCTGGAACGGCGTGGGTTCAAGCCGCAGGACTTCAAGGTTTTGCACCCAGGCGGCAAGCTGGGCGCGATGCTCATGACCGCCGCAGACTTGATGCACGGCCGCGAGGAACTGCCGCTGGTGGCCCCCGAGACGCCGATGCGCCAGGCCCTGCTGGTCATGACCCGGATGCGATGGGGCATTGTGGGGGTCGTGGACCCGTCAGGTCGCCTGCTGGGTGCCATTACAGACGGGGACCTGCGCCGCCATATCGACGGCCTGCTGGACCGCACCGCGGGAGAGGTCATGACGCCCGGTCCGAAGAAGACCGCTCCGCCTCATATGCTGGCCGGCGAGGCGCTGGCACTGATGAGCGATCCGCTACCGTCGGTGACCGTGCTGTTCGTCGTGGAGGATAGCCGTCCGCTGGGCATCCTCCACGTTCACGATCTGCTGCGCGCCGGGGTGATGTAGCCTTAGCTAAGGATCGACACGCGCCTCGGCGTAGCCACTCAGCACCTCGACCCCGTTCTGATTGGTGGTGGCGACGTCGAGTGAGACAAACACCTTGCCGTCGCGCTCTGTTACCGCCGTTACGGTCGCCTTGGAGTCCAGAGCATCGCCCGGCCAGACCTGGCTGGTGAAGCGGACGCCGTACTTGGTCAGGCGGGTGTCGCCGACATAGTCGGTGAGCATCTTGCCGGTCATCCCCATGGTCAGCATGCCGTGGGCGAAGACGCTGGGGTAGCCGGCCACCTGGGTGGTGAAGACCTCGTCAGTGTGCAAGGGGTTGTAGTCGCCGGACGCGCCTGCGTACTGGACGATCTGCGTGCGGCTGAGGTCGTCGACCAGCCGGGCGGTGTGGACATCGCCCACGGTGAGCTTGCTTGCTTTCAGCGCCATGACGCGTGCTCCTATTTCTGCTCGACAGGGCGTTCGGTGCGGACACCGACGCCGCGTGCGGTGACGACCAGCTCACCCTTTTCATCGCGGTACTCGGTGACGGATTCCGAGAACACCAGCTTGCCGGACCGGCGGCCCTCCTTTTCCCAGGTCTTGCCGGGCAGGGTCGTAGCGGTCAGGACGTCGCCGGCCCGCAAGGGGCGATGGTACTCATAGTGCTGTTCCGCGTGGAGACCACCGCCCCCGCCCCCGCCGCCGCCGCCTGTGCGGACAACGCCCGTCGGGTTCTTGCCGGACCCGAACCACGGCTGGCCGACCTTGGGGCGCAAAAAGTAGTCAGGGTCGAACTGGGCGCTGGACTGGACGAAGGTGGGCGGGGCGATGATACCGCCAGCCTCGGTCTTCTTCGCGCCGTCCTCGTCAGTGTAGGCCGGATTTTCATCGCCGATGGAACGGGCGAACAACAGGATGTGTCCGGCTTCAACCGGGAATTTCTTGGCGGCCATAGCGCTCCCTCTTTCTTGGCGGCGTTTTCTGGACGCCTGTTCCCGCCAATGAACGGGTCCGGGGTGCTGCGGTCAACCGGGTTTGTCACAAAGGGGCCAATACAATCTGTATAACTGGGTGCGTCTCGAGCGACGTTAAGCCTTCAGTGGGGTCCAGGCGTTATGGCATGGATCAACATACTTCGGAGTTTCTGATGCTGTCCGCCCCTCGCGCCGACCTTGTTCCTAACACATTGAATTACGAGAACTTTCCCCTAGTGAAAGCGACAGGCTTTCGCGAGTATGACGCGCGCTGGGTGTTCGGACCCGACATCAACCTGCTGGGGATCGAGGCGCTGGGACTGGGGCTTGGCAGTTTGATACATGAGATGGGTCAGAGGCGGATTGTGGTCGGCCATGACTATCGATCCTATTCACTGTCTATCAAACAGGCCCTGACACTGGGCCTCGTGGCGGCGGGCTGCGAAGTGCTGGATATCGGCCTGGCGGTGTCGCCGATGGCCTATTTCGCCCAGTTCGACCTCGACGCACCCTGCGTGGCGATGGTCACCGCCAGCCACAATGAAAACGGCTGGACCGGCGTGAAGATGGGCGCGCAACGTCCTCTGACGTTTGGTCCGGACGAGATGGGGCGGCTGAAGGATATCGTACTTGAAGCTCGCTGGGAGCCGCGGACAGGTGGATCGCTCACCCACGTCGCCGGCGTTGCCGAACGCTACATCACCGACGCGGCAAGTCGGCTCAGTCTGAAGCGCCCTCTGACCGTGGTAGCCGCCTGCGGCAACGGTACAGCTGGTGCGTTTGCCCCCCGCGCCCTGCGCGACATGGGCGTGGCTAACCTGATCGAGATGGATTGCGAGCTGGACTACACCTTCCCGAAGTACAATCCGAACCCGGAAGACAGCATCATGCTGCACGCCATGGCCAAGACGGTACGCGAGCACGGCGCGGACCTGGCGCTGGGTTTTGACGGCGACGGTGATCGTTGCGGTGTGGTGGACGATGAGGGCGAGGAGATCTTTGCTGACAAGATCGGGCTGATGCTGGCCCGGGACCTGTCCTACCTGCACGCCAATGCCACCTTCGTTGTGGACGTGAAGTCGACCGGCCTGTTCGTCACGGACCCGGTGCTGAAAGCCAATGGTGCCACCACCGTGTACTGGAAGACCGGTCACAGCTACATCAAGCGCAAAACCGCCGAGCTGGGTGCGCTGGCCGGTTTCGAGAAGAGCGGTCACTTCTTCATGAACCCGCCGATCGGGCGTGGATATGACGACGGACTGGTCGCCGCAGCCGCGATCCTGGCGATGCTGGACCGCAACCCCGACAAGAAGCTGTCGGACCTCAGGAAGGCTCTGCCCGT
>Ga0105047_10011058_pt1 | contig 14685 bp, 13 predicted proteins | sample MAT04_FD_78384 | JGI IMG/M metagenome (GOLD analysis project Ga0105047, IMG submission 78384) | Freshwater microbial communities from Lake Fryxell liftoff mats and glacier meltwater in Antarctica - MAT-04 (megahit assembly) | ecosystem: Environmental > Aquatic > Freshwater > Ice > Liftoff... | reverse complement strand
GGGCGTTGAGGTTCATGGCCACGAGCTGCGTGAACTGGCCCAGGAAGAGGAAGCTGAAGAACGACAGCACGGGGCCCGAGGGCATGCGGAAGAGCACGCCGAACCACACGGCCATCAGGACCAGTGGCCCCGTGAGATAGAGCAGCCGGTAGAGCACCAGTTGCCGGCGCGAAAACGGCCCGGGCAGCACGAAGTCGACCTCGGCCGGGGTGAACGCGATGGGCGATTGCCGCGATTGGAACAAGATGGGCAGCAGCGTCATGCCCGCGAGGATCAGCGGGCCCCACAGCAGGACCGACTCGGGATCGGTCATCGGGCCGCGTCGGGACGAGGCCATCACCGGCACGAGCCAGAGCACGATCAGCAAGCCGCCCAGCGCTGTGAATGTGCGTCGCTTGGGCCCGCCCGTGACCAGCCGGCGGAGGACGCCCCGGTAGCGTTGGCCGACGAGCTTCACCAGCGACGCGGGCAGGAGCGAGCGATCGGGATTGGCGGCCGGGGGGGCGTTCATGATCCGTTGACGGGCGTGCTGTTGTCGGTTGGGCGGTCGGCGGTGGCGCTGAAGAAGACCTCTTCGAGGGCCGCTCCTTCGCGCGTGGCGAAGGCGGTTCGGGCCTCGGCTGTGGTGCCGACGAAGCGCTGCTCGCCTTTGACAACGATCAGCACGTGCGTGACCAGGTCTTCGACCAGGGCCAGCAGGTGGCTGGAGACCAGGAGGGCCGCGCCGGCGGCGGCGCGCTCGCGCATCGATTCCTTCATGACGCGGATGCCCATCGGGTCGAGCCCGGTGAGCGGCTCGTCGAGCAGGATCAAGGCGGGGTCGTGCAGGTAGCCGCAGGCGATGGCGAGCTTCTGGCGCATGCCGCGCGAGAGCTCCATGGTGAGGGCCTTGCGTTTTTCGGCCAGTTCAAAGCGATCCAGGAGCGCCTCGGCCTTGGGCTTCCAGCCCGCGACGCGGTACGCCGCGGCGGCAAACTCCAGGTGCTCCCACACCGTCAGGGCGTCGAAGAGCTTGGGATCATCGGGGATGTATGCGAGCGAGGCCTTGGCACCGATCGGATCGTCGCCCAGGTCGTGCCCCGCGATGCGTACGCGCCCGCTGGTGGGTGAGAGGATGCCGCAGACGCAGCGCATGGTGGTGGTTTTGCCGGCCCCGTTGGGCCCGACAAAGCCCATGATCTGTCCGGGCCAGAGGTCGAGGGTGCAGCTGCGGACAGCCAAGACCGATTCGTAGCTCTTGGTGAGCCCGCGAAGCGAGAGGGCCGGCATCGGTTGGGCGGAGTTCTCCAAGGCCAGAGTCTAGTGTCCAGGCGCGGGCTTGGTGGCAAGAGCGGGCGAGCCCCCGCGGGCTCAGTCCTTGTAATAGTCGAGGTTTATCTGCACGTAGTTGTTCCAGTCCTTGGGCAGGTCTTCCTGCGGGAAGATGGCCTTCACCGGGCACTCGTCGACGCAGAGGCCGCAATCGATGCAGGTATTGGGGTCGATGTAGAGCTGGTTGGACTTGCCGAAGTCGGGCTCGTTCTTGGTGGGGTGGATGCAGTCGACCGGGCAGACCTCCACGCAGGAAGTGTCCTTGGTCCCGACACACGGCTCGGCGATCACATGGGGCATGGCCGAGGATAGGGGCCGCCAGTCCGCGTCGGCAAGCGGCGTGCCGCTCGGCTTGGTCCCGGGTGAAAGCCCTTATGCGTACTGGTACACGATCGGCGCTTCGACCTCGGGGTGCAGCGTGGCGTGGACGGGGCAGGTGTGGCCCACGCGCTCGAGCCGCTCGCGCCACTCGGCGGGAACCGCGGCGGGGAGCAGGACCGTCACCGGCAGCCGGGCGATGCGGCGCTGCGCGGGCGGGACGCTCATGTGCTTCTCGACGGTGGCGCTCGCGCCGGACACCGACAGCCCGTTGCGCTCGGCGAACATGGCGATCGTCGTGAGGATGCACGAGGCCAGCCCCGCCGCGATCAGGTCGGTCGGCGAGAAGGCGCTGGCGTCGCCGCCGATGTCCTTGGGCGCGTCGGTGCGGAGTGTCGCCCCTTCCGGGTGTACCAGGTCGCACTTCTTGTTCCCTGAATAACGCACGGCGATGTTGACCATGCCCGTCCCTTTCCTTCGCGATACCGCGTGTTGGGGCGACTCCGCCCGTTTCGATGTTCAGCTCTTCATGTTCACGAACTGCAGCGGCAGTCCGAAGCCCTGGGCCGTCACGGAGTGGATGACCGACTGGAGGTCATCGATCTTCTTGCCGTTCACGCGGAGTTCGTCGCCTTGGATGCTGGCCTGCACCTTGAGCTTGCTCTCCTTGATGAACTTGACTATTTCTTTGGCCTTATCCTGCTCGATGCCGTCGGTGATCTTGACGGCGCACTTGAGCTTTCCGCCAGCGGTAGGGAGTTCTTCGCCCCACTTGAAGGCCTTGAGATCGAGCCCGCGGCGGTGGGCGGCGGACTCGAACATCTCGCGCACGCCGCGCATCTTGGTGCCGTCCTCGGCCACCGCGCTGAGCGTCTTCTCCTTCTTGTCAACCGTCAGCTCCACGGGCGAGCCGCGGAAGTCGAAGCGCTGTGCGATCGCCTTCTGCGCGTTGTTGATGGCGTTGTCCAGCTCAGCGAAATCAAACCGCGAAACAATGTCGAAGGATGGCATAGGAGGGAACCGTATTCAGGCGGATGGACACGCGGGGCAGGGGCAGGGGGCAAAAGGCGAGGGGCAGGGGGCAGGGGGCAGGGGGCTAGAGGTAACAAGGTTGGGACACGGATTCGGCGTCTATCGCCTTTTGCCCCTTGCCTCTAACCTCTTGCCTTCTTCTCACCATTCCGCGAGCAGGTCGGCCAGGATCCGCACTCCCCAGCCGGTCGGGCCTTTGACGAACGGGCCGCTGTCGCTCTCGGTGGCGTGGACGCCGGCGATGTCGAGGTGGCACCAGGGGACGCCGTCCTTGACGAAGTACGACAGGAACGCGGCGCCTTGGATCGGGTGCGCTTTACGGTTGGCGTTGGAGTTGAGGATGTCGGCGACGGGCGACTTCATGATGTCGCGGTACTCGGTGTGCATCGGCAAGCGCCAGACGCGCTCGCCGCTGGTGGCCGCCGCGGCTTCGACCTTGGCCCGCAGCTTGTCGTCCTCGCAGAACAGGCCGCAGTACGTGCTGCCCAGCGCCACGACGACGCCACCAGTGAGCGTGGCCAGGTCGATGATGGCGGCCGGGTCTTCCTTCTCGCAGGCCCAGCAGAGCCCGTCGGCCAGCACCAGCCGCCCCTCGGCGTCGGTGTTGGTGATCTCGACCGTCACGCCGTTGCGATAGGTGAGGATGTCGTCGGGGCGATAGGCCTCGTCGCTGATGGAGTTCTCCGCCGCGCACAGGATGGCCACCACCGGGACATCGGGCTTGATGATCGAGGCGATGGCGTGCATCGCGCCCAGCACGGCGCAACCGCCGTCCTTGTCGCGCTTCATGCCCACCATGCCGTTGTTGATCTTCAGTGACAGGCCGCCGGTGTCATAGGTCACCGTCTTGCCGATCAGCACCACTGGCTTGGCCTTCTTCTTGGCCTTGGCCGGCGTATACGCCAGGCGGATGACGCACGGCTTGTTCTCGCTGGCCTTGCCGACGTTGACGTGTCCGACCATCTTCTCGCGATCGAGGTCCTTGCCCTCGATCACCGAGAACTCAAGCCCGAAGTCCTTGGCGAGCTGCTTGGCCTGATCGCGCATGTACGCGGGCGTCGCGATGTTGGGCGGGGTCTCGCTGAGCGTCCGGCACAGGTTGGTGCTCTCCGCCAGCGCCAGCCCATACTCCAGCCCGCGGGCGAACGCCTTGCCCTTAGCCTCGACCACCAGCGGCTTGCGCTTCTTCTCTTCGGTGCCTTTGCCCTTGAAGATCGTGTTGTTCCAGCCCAGCAGGCCCAGCCCCTCGCCGAAGGCCCGGCCCGCCGCCCGCCCGTCGTGGCCGCCCTCTTCGATGACGGCCGAGACGTGGACGCTGACCCGCTCGTCCTTGGTCACGACCAGCCGCCGCCCGATGGCCGCCGACGCTTGACGCAGGTCGCCGGTCTTGAAGGAACCCTGCTTGCCCAGCCCGACAAGCATCACGCGCACGGTTGAAGCTGTGGAGGCCTCGGCCTCTTCACCCTTCCGCTTCTTCTTCTCGCTCGGCTCCCCGCTGACAGTGACGAACGCCTCGACGATGTTGCCCAGGGCTCCCGTGAACTCGGGCCGACCCGCCGCGGTGGCGATCGCGCCGCCCACGTCGTGCTTGCTCACGCTCGCGTGCAAAGGCCCATCCTGAAACTTCGCAAACACCCAAACCTGCGGCTGCGCAACGTCTTCAACGCGGATCGATTCGAACATGGCGATCTCCAATGAGTGACAGGCCCCGACTTTAGGCCCGCCGCCTCAGATTCCCCCGTTAACGCCGGCCCTGAACAGCCGCGGGTGGCGGGGAGCGCGGGGGCGCTGGGGAAGGGGGCGCGGGGAGCAGCTACAGATGGGCACAGGTGGACACAGATCGAAAAGGCGGCGGATTTGGACACGGATGAACACGGATCGGCACGGATTCGAATCGGGGAAGTTGGCCACATCGGGACACAGCTTGGCTCAGATGAAACTCCCAAGATCGACCGGTTCTGATCCGTGCCGATCCGTGTCCACCCCGTCTATCCGTGTCCCTTCGCGGCCTTCGCCGTCTACCCGCTGTGCCATCTGTGGCCAATCCCCCCGTCTTGAATCCGTGCCAATCCGTGGCAATCGCTGTCCCATCGGCCATTCCCCTCCGCGTTGCTTGCATCTCGGCACCCCTACGCTCTCTTATGTCCTCCCGCTACATAGTTCGCTTGGTCGCCCACATCCGCCACGACGAGTACGCCCCCGCGTCGATAGAGACGCTGCGTGACGACCTGGGCGTCCCGCCGGCCGAGGCAGACGACTTCGCCGCCGCCGTCCACCAGCTCCGCGACTCCAAGCGGCTCACCATCGACGAGCACGGCCTCGTCAAGCTTCCCACCATGGGCGCGACCCTCGTGGGTTCGTTCCGCAAAAACGCCAAGGGATTCGGCTTCGTCGTCCCGGAAACGCCCTTCCGCGAGGGCGACCTATTCATCCCGCCAGAGGCCACCGGCGACGCCCTCACAGGCGACACCGTCGAGTGCGCCGTCTCGCGCGGGCAGCGTCGCGGCAAGGACGACGTCACCGGCCGCGTCATCAAGGTCGTCAAACGCAAACGCAAGGTCTTCACCGGCGAGCTCTCGCAGCGCGGCTCGCAGTGGCTTGTCTATCCCGATGGCCGCGAGCTGACCGACCCGGTCGTCATCCGCGACCCGCACGCCAAGAACGCCAAGCCGGGCGACAAGGTCGTCATCGAGATCACGCACTATCCGCAGGGCGGGGGGCCGATGGGCTCGATCCTCGCCGAGGGCGTGATCGTGGACGTGCTGGGTGCGGCGGGGGTCCCGAGCGTCGAGACGCAGGCGACCATCGCCGCGTACAACCTGCCCGGCGAGTTCGACGAGCGCGTGGTGGCGCAGGCGCGTCGCTGCACCGAGCAGTTTGATCGCGAGGTCGAGCGCTTCGAGTACGACCACGAGAACGCCATCAAGGACCGCGACGACCTGCGCGCGCAGTTCATCATCACGATCGACCCGCCCGACGCCAAGGACTACGACGACGCCATCCAGCTCCGCCGAACCAAGGACGGCTGGGCCCTGGGCGTCCACATCGCCGACGTCGCGCACTTCATCCCGCCCGGCACGCCGCTGGACGAGGAAGCCAAGGTGCGCGGGAACTCCTGCTATCTCCCGCGTCTGGTGATCCCCATGTTGCCCGAGGTGCTCTCCAACGGCATCTGCTCGCTGCAAGAGGCCGTGCCGCGGTTCTGCAAGAGCGCGTTCATGGAGTACGACCGCCAGGGGGAAATCCTCAAGTCCGGCGTCGCCAGCACGCTCATCAAGTCGGCCAAGCGCTTGACGTATCTCGAAGCCCAGGCCCTGATCGACGGCGACGAGACCGAGGCCAAGAAGCACGCCAAGACCGAGCCCAACTACACCGAGGAGCTCTACTCGACGCTCCGCGAGATGGACGCCTGCGCCCGCGCGATCCGCATCCGCCGCCGCGCCGCCGGCATGATCCACCTTGATCTGCCGCAGGTCGAGCTCATCTACGACGACAAAGGCCGCGTCGTCGACGCGCAGCGGGAAGACGACGCCTTCACGCACACGCTGATCGAGATGTTCATGGTCGAGGCCAACGAGGTGCTCGCCCGCGTCTTCGAGCGCGTCAAGGTGCCGCTGCTGCGTCGCATCCACCCCGAGCCCACGCCCGGCAACGTGGGCGACCTGCGCGACGTCGTCCGCGTCGCCGGCTTCACGATCCCCAAAAAGCCCACGCGGCAAGAGCTCCAGAAGATCCTCGACGCCACCAAGGGCTCGCCCGCCGCTCCGGCCGTTCACTTCGCCGTGCTGCGTTCGTTGACCAAGGCCGAGTATTCACCCGCGCTGGTGGGCCACTACGCCCTCGCCTCCGAGGCCTATGCCCACTTCACCTCGCCCATCCGCCGCTATCCGGATCTGACCGTGCACCGTGCGCTGTCTGAGTACCTCCGCCTCACCGGCAACGGCAAGCGCCCGCCGACCAGCGACGAGGCCTGCGCCAAGCTCGGCGAGAAGCTCAGCGAGAGCCGCATGTGCCCCGATGAGGAGGCTCTGACCGCGATCGGCCGCCAGTGTTCGCGCACCGAGGAGAACGCCGCCGCCGCCGAGGGGAACCTCCGCTCGTTCCTGGTGCTGCAGCTCCTCTCCGAGCACGTCGGCGAGTCGTTCAAGGGCATGGTCACCAACTGCTCCAACGCCGGCATCTTTATTCAGATCGAAAAGTATCTCGCCGACGGCCTCATCAAGAAGGAAGACCTCCCCTCCGGCCAAGGCGCATGGATCTACGACGCCAAGTCGTCGCGCTTCCACGCCCCGCAGACGGGCCGATCGTTCGCCATCGGCGACCAGCTCACCGTCACCATCGCCAACGTCGATCTGGCCCTGCGCCGCATGGACCTGGTCGTGACCGACCCCAACAGCCGCGACAAGGCCAAGCCCAGCAAGGGCTACCCCAAGCGTGGCTTCAACGGGCTCGCCACCCCCACCGGCCCCATCACGCTCGGGCAAGGCGTCGGCGGCCTCGGCCCCGTCGGCCCACGCACGCAGGAAGACTGGGACCGCATCAAGTTTGGCCAGGGCGGGGCCTCGCGCCGCAGCCAGAAGAGCAAAGGCCGCGACAAGGGCAAGAACCCGCGGCGCGACAAGTAGCGTTCCGCTTCTCGTCACCGCCCGAACAGATCGAACTTGTGCAGCCGCCGCAGGTGTTCAAGGTAGAGCAGTGGCTGCCGCAAGGTCAGCTTGCTCATCCCGGCCACGCGGTTGGCAAAGTGGATCGGAACTTCCGCCAACTTGCTGGCCCGCGACTTGACGACCAGTGCCATGCCGATCTTGTACCCGACGGGGTCGAGCGTCGCGGCGTTGTGCAGCCGGGCCCGATCCAACGCGAAGAAGCCCGACATCGGATCGCGGATGCTTGTCGACGGGCGCGCGAGCAGCGTGACGACCTTGGAGTTGAGCCAGCGCAGCGCGCCCCATCCGGCCTCGGTGTCCCCGCCGTGAACATAGCGCGAGCCGAAGGCAGACTTGGCCCCGCGGTCGAGTCCCTCCAGCATCGCCGGGATGGCCGCCGCCGGGTGCGAGAGCTCCGCGTCCATGACAACTAAGCGCCGCCCGCGGGGCGTGCGCAGGCCCTCGATCACGGCCTCGCTCAGCCCGCGCGGCCCGCGGCGTTCCATCAGGTAGACCCAGGGCAGCCCGATGACATCAACCACGCCGCGCGTCCCGTCGCCCGATGGGTCGTCCATCAGCCACAGATCGAGATCGATCGCGTGCGACTCGCGCACGGCCGATCACGCGGACACCTCCCGCGACACCGCGACAGCACCAGCGACGGGCCCCGCGAATGGTGCAAGGTCTCCAAGCTGTTCCGCTTGGACCTGCCTGTGGGCGATCTCGCGTTTCAAGGCGTGCATGGACCACAGCAGCATCAAGACCACGATCAGCCCGCCCCAGAACGTCACGCCGATCGCCTGCGGCTCAATGACGTCACAGGCCTGTAAAAGGGCCGACGCAATGAGCGCGACCGCCAGGACAAGTCCTGCCGTCAGCACTCGACGACGCGTCGACCCGCGCGGCGCCCGGAGCACTTCGCCCATGACCATCGTCAGCCCGGGCAGCAGCCAGCAGTAGTACTACGTGCCCGCCATGGGAGAGAAGATGGTGATGCACATCAGCAGCACGGCGTACTCGAGCCCGCGCGAGCGGCGTGTCTGTTCCGAGCGTACGGGCATGCCCGTCACGAACGCCAGGCAGAGCGCCCCGGCCAGCACCACAAACACTGCGAACGCTGCCGTGGGAGTCGTTGAGACCACATTGACCCGCACACTCGGCTCATGCCCGCCCCCCGCTGCCTAGACATCCCGCATCAGCCGGTACGTCACCGACATCATGGATTGATTCCCGGATCGGAAGGGTCTGTCGGGCTGGTTGGCGAGTCGCTCGCCGGAGGTCGAGAGGAGCATGCGGTCGATCCACACCCAGGTCTCTTACGCATTGGTGGCCAACCCGCGGACCGGCCCGGGGGCCACGAACAGCAGCGCCGCCGTGGCCAGGATCATCGCGAGCGCCGCCGCCCACACGGCGGGCTTGAGTCGGTGCCGATCCAGCAGCAAGAACGCCAGCATCATGACCGCCAGCATGATCAAGGTGGGCTGGCCCAGGTAGTAGATATCCCACACATACCCCAGCGTCGCCAGGATCGGCACGATGTACAGCAGCGGGTGCTGATTGAGACACCGCCCCGTGGCGTAGTACACCGAGATCAGCACGACGCACGCGTGCGCCGCCAGGCACAGCACGCACAGTGCCAGCACCGTGCCCGCGTACCCCAAACAAACTCAGAGGCGTATAGAACACCACCGCGCTGGCCGGCGGATAAACGAACGACTGCTCACCGCTGAGCAACAGCAACGGGGCGCCCTGCCGAACGTCCATCGCGGCGTTTCACCATCGGCTGCATTCCTTATTTGCTTCGGGCTTGGCCCAACCGCTCCACAACGGCAGCGCCGAGAAACCCACCCCGATGAGCACCAGCGCCATCGCTCCCACCCAGTTCTTCACCGAGTTCGATTTAACGCGGCTCCAAGAAGTAGTCTGCGAGTTGCTCAATAGCCCGGCGCTCCTGCCGTCGACATCACTCGTAGCGCACCGACCGATGGGCCTGGCCGCGTGCTACAAGCGTGCGTCTCCCCAAAGTCCGGCCGCGCCGCAGGCAATCACCCCGGCACCTTGGGCCCCTTATCCCCCGGCTCCGTCGGCACCAATGGCTTGGGCACCACGGGTTTGGGCAAAGCGGGCTTCCGTGGCTGAGGGTCCGGCAGATGCGTCGGCGGCGCCCCGCCCTTCCCCGGATCAAACACCGGCCGCAGCGGCCACCTCTCCTGCTCACCAATCGGACCCGCCAACTGGTGTATCGCGCCCGCCAGCGCCCGCACCGTGATCGTAAATCGCGCCGCGTCGAGCGTCGCCACGGTGTCGCTGGGCTGGTGATAGTGCGGGTTGCGGAAGTTCGCCGTGTCCGTCACGATCACGCCCGGCAACCCCTGCAACAAAAACGGCGCGTGGTCGGAACGCATCAAGTCGGGCGTCGGCACCGGCGCATAGTCGAACACCACCACCTTCACCTTCGGCTCCGCCTCGCGCATCGCCGCCGCCAGCCCGCGCACCAACGCTCGGTTCGGCAGCGTCGTCCCCAACCCGATGAAGTCGCCGCGATCGGGCATCTCGAACCCCGGGATGTTCAGCTTCTCGAACGGGTTCTGCTGGCTCCCCGGCTCGTCGCTGTAATACCCCAGCATCTCCAGGCTCAGCATCCCGATCAGATCGATTTCGCCCGCCCGGACCGCCTCCGCCACGACCGTCGCGTATTGGGTCGAGCCGTGCAGCCCCGAGTTGCCCGCGCGCTCCTCCAGGTTAAACAACACCAGCCGCACCGTCCGCCGCATCGGCACATTTTGGAGCACCCGCGCCAGCTCTAACACCGCCGCCACGCCTGTGCCATTGTCGTCGGCTCCCGGTGCGTCCGGGTGCGAGTCGAAGTGCGCCCCGATCAACAGCACCTTCTCCGCCTCCTCGCGGCCGGGTATCTCCACCTCGATGTTCTGCCATTCCGGCTGCGCGGGCCCGTCCCTGAGCTTGAATCCGATCTTGATGAGCTTGGGCCGATAGCCCAGATCACGCAGCCTTGCCGCCAGCCACTCCTGCGTCTTCAGCAGGCCCTGCACGTGCTCATCGGTCGGCCCCGTCGCTCGCTTGGTCGGCAACGCTTCGACGGCCTTCATCAGCCGCTCCTGCGAAACGGCCTGCGCCGGGCTCACCGCCGCGGGCCGCTCCGCTGGTAGCAACGCCCCGGGCACCGGCTGCGGCACCGGCATCGGCACCGGCGTCGGCTGCATTTGGTTCGCCGCCAGCACCACGCACACATTCATCCACATCATGGCGACCCCTTCCGAGCGCCCCGCACCCTTAGCGAAGCGGCACAATCTGCGGATTGGAGATCTGCTGCCGCAGCACCGCGATCTCCTGATTCAGTTGCGCCTGACGCTGCATCAGCATTGGCAACTGCTGCAACGCCGCCTGCAACGCCGCCGGATCGATCGGCACGCCCACCCTCACCTGCTGCAACTCGTTGATGCGCGATCGCACGTCTCGCAACATCTGCATCGACTGGGTCAACGCCGAGGAGAGTTGTTCGGCCCGGCCCGCCGCTTGCGCGTGCGGCAGACCCGGTCGGATCGCTGGCTTCTCCTGCCCGGTCCGCATCGGCGTCATCCATATCTGCCCGTTCCGCGCCTCGGTGTACATCCCGTCCAGTTCGCCGAAGTAACCACGAGAGCGCCCGCCCGCCAATAGCTGCCCACCGCCGCCACCACCAAGCCCCACGCCGCCCGAAGCCATCGTCTTCTGCATCGTCGGCATCTCGATCGTCGCCGACGGCACGTTCACCCGATAGCCCGCGCTACGGACCGCCCATCCCGTCGCCAAATCCAACTGGCTCAACGGGTTCGACTGCGGCAAATCGCGATAGCGACCCAGCGGCACATCCAGCACCAGCCGCTTGCCCTCGCGGATCACCGTCAGCTTCAACGAATCACCCGGGTCCGACGCGATGATGTGCGGCCTCAGCGTCGTCCGCGCAGGATCGCCCGTGGCCTGCACCGGCTGGCCGTTCACATCGACAATCTGATCCCCCTTGAGCACCACCCCGAAAGCCGGAAACTCCGGGAACACCTTCTCGATCATCACCCGGCCGTCCGGATCCATCATGAACCCGTTGTTGGCAAACTGCACGCCCATCGCCGCCCGCGGGCCGATGATGAACCGCTCCCGTGCGACCAACAGCACCCGCGCCCGCTGCTCCGGCGACAAGTCGTCGCGGTTCAGCACCGCTTCGATCGCCTTGAGCGGAAGGTCCTCGCCCATCGACATCGAGATCGTCGCCGTCTCCCGCTGCTCCCAATCGCCGCCGTCGAGCTGCGCCAGCGCCTCGTCAATGCCCGGCACCGGCGGCTCTGCCGCCACCCGGCCCACGCACAACGCCCCGGCCAACCCGGCCGACAACACACCCAACCTCAACATGTTCCAATCCCGCATCGTGCTCACGGCCTTGAGTTTACCCCCTCACCCGCAACCAGTGGCAGAATCAGTCGATCAAAGTGGCACAAACAGAACCCAACCTAGAACTCCGGCGTCCGATCGCTCCGCGAACCCCCGCCGCGACCTTCTCCCACGCCAAACTCCTTCCGCTTCCGAAGTCGAAGGGCTCAACGTCAGTAGCCGCTGGTGGAGTCGGCTGGGCGACGACACCAACGCAACCGTCGCCTCCACTCTGCCCTTTGACCACTCACACGCGCAGACGATGAACGTCAAGCATCCCACGCCGACGATGCGCCGAGTCCTCGGAGCGAATCATCGCGGTTACCGCGCGGGTTGGGACGCAGATCGTCGTCACTCAATGTTCTGCACCTGCTCCTTGATCCGATCGATCGCCCCTTTGATCTCCACGATCGCCTTCGACATCGTCGAGTCCGACGACTTGCTGGCCATCGTGTTCGCTTCCCGCAGCATCTCCTGCGCCAAGAAGTCCAGCGTCCGGCCCACCGGCTTGTCGTCTTTGACGCTGAGCAGCTCGATGTACTGCTCCAGGTGCCCCTGAAGCCGCGTGATCTCTTCCGAGATGTCGGATCGCTCCGCGTACACGGCGATCTCACGGATCAGGTCCACCTCGCTCAGCTTGAGCTCCGCGTCCTGCAGCATCATCTGGATCCGTTGCCGCAGCCGCTGCTCGTAATCGCGCACTGACGCGGGGGCCCGCGATTTGATGACTTCCAGCCGCTCGGCCATCAGGTCGCGCTGCGACACCAGGTCGTCGCGGAGCATCGATCCCTCGCGCTCGCGCATCTTCAAAAGCACGCCGCACGCGCGGTCGAGCAGCCCCATGAACGCCGCCCGCGCTTTCTCCAGCCGCGCTTCCTCGTTGGTCGGCGGCAGCGTCACGCCCGGCAGCCCGAGCAGCGGCCCGATCTCGATCTTCACCTCGCCACTGGCCACCTGCGGCGTCTTGCGAAGCTGATCGATGTAGTTCGCCAGCGCCAGGTGATTGATTGTGTACGCCGACTGGCCCGTCGTGTCGGTGCATGTCGCCGTGAGCGTCACCGACCCGCGGTTGAGCCGCCGGCGCAGCTCCGCCTCGATCTCCGCCTCTAGCCCTTGGAACTCATCGGGCATGCGGATGATGCCCTTGAAATAGCGGTTGTTGAGCGAGCGAAGCTCAAGAAAGTAATACACCCCGTCGTTCTGGGATGAGGCTTCGCCGAAACCGGTCATACTGCGGATCAATGGCAGCTCCTGCGGCAACGCCGACTCAAGCGCGAACAGACGCCGCGCGACTCAGACCGCAAAGTCTACCTCAACAGCCCGCTCGCCGCGTGGCTCAGCCCTTCGGGGTCGCGCCCGGCTCGGCCGGCGCAGGCACGGGCACCGGAACCGGAACCGGTGCAACGGGCGGGGTCGTCGCCGGAGTCGTCGCGTCGCTCTTGGGGGCCCCATCAACCGGCGCGTCCTTGGGCATTTGGGCGGGCATCTGGGCGGGCATCTCCGCCGGCGTCGTCATTGGAGCACTCGTCGAACCATCCGCCGGGGCCTGCTCGCTTACGACCTGCGGCGTCGCCACCGGGGCCGCCTGCGGCTTCATGAAGTAGCTCAGACCCACCGCCGACAACAGATAGAACACAAAGAACCCGATCGTCGCGACGGTCAGCGCATCGCCCGTGCGGGCACCGAAGGCCGTCTGCCCCGAGCCCGCGCCCGAACCAAACGCCCCCGTCAACCCGCCGCCCTGCGGCTTCTGGATCAGCACCACCAAGATCAAAAACACGCACGACAACAGGAACAACACCAGCAAAAAGCCGGTGATGATGCTGGGCCAGTTGACGCCAAGGGTGAGCACGTTGGTAGCGGTCATCGACAAGTCACTCCAACCCCGCCAAGGGGCAACCCCCATCAGGCAGGGCCCCGATCATAGGTCCGAAACCACCCCCCACCCACCCCCCACCCACGCACCGCAGCACTCGCCGCGCCAATGGCCCGCCCCCGCCTTCATTTGGCCATTTGACCGTTTGAACATTTGACGATTGGCCACTCCCGCCCGCTCACCTCCCCGCCCCCGTATTCGCGGCCGCCTTCACAATCCCCACAAAGTCCTCGGCCTTCAGCGACGCCCCGCCGATCAGCCCCCCATCCACATCCGGCTGCCCAAACAGCCCCGCCGCGTTGGCCGCCGTCACCGATCCGCCGTATTGGATCCGCATCGCCGCTCCCGCCGCCGGGCCGAACATATGGCCGACGACCGTGCGGATATGCGCATGCGCCGACTGCGCATCCTCCGGAGTCGCCACTTTCCCCGTCCCGATGGCCCACACCGGCTCATACGCGATCACGATCCGGCTCAGCTGCTCGGCCGTGATATCGCGCAGCCCGCGCTCGGTCTGCCGCTCGATCACCGTGTTGGTCTGATCGGTGACCCGTTCCTCGAACTTCTCGCCCACGCACAGCGTCACGTGCAGCCCCGTCCCCAGGGCTGACTGCAACTTGGCGTTGACCATGTCATCGCCCTCGTGCAGCACATGTCGCCGCTCGCTGTGGCCACACAGCACCATCTTCACGCCTACATCCTTGAGCATCACCGGCGACACCTCGCCCGTAAACGCGCCCCTGTCGGCGTGGTAGACATCCTGGGCCCCGAGGATCACCGCCGACCCAGCCGCGCACAGCGCCTCGCTGATTCCCGCCAGGTATGGAAACGGCGGGAAGATCACGACCTCGACGCCCCCGACACCCGCGACCGCCGACGCCACTGCGTTGGCCAGCGCCAGGCCCGACACCCGGTCGGTGTTCATCTTCCAGTTGCCGCCGACGATCGGCACCCGATGCCCGGTCCACGCGTTGCTTTGGTTGCTCATGAGAGCCGAGTCTAGGGCCACCCGCGCCGCGGCATGCCCAAGGCTAGACACCGCCTCACGATCACCCGGGTACGCAGCCGTTGGGCTGC
>Ga0105047_10011057_pt1 | contig 14687 bp, 16 predicted proteins | sample MAT04_FD_78384 | JGI IMG/M metagenome (GOLD analysis project Ga0105047, IMG submission 78384) | Freshwater microbial communities from Lake Fryxell liftoff mats and glacier meltwater in Antarctica - MAT-04 (megahit assembly) | ecosystem: Environmental > Aquatic > Freshwater > Ice > Liftoff... | reverse complement strand
TCAGCCTCGATCACGCCCGCCAGAAGCTGGTGGCCTGGGCGGCGGACTACAACACCGCCCGGCCGCACTCATCGATCGGATACCAGACCCCTGCGGCCTACGCCGCGCACCTGAACGCAACAGACTAGAAACAGGATTTACGAGATAACGGGTCGAGCGCGGCAAGAAGCGCACACGCCCTGAAGTTCGACGACTTGGCGCTCAACCTTGAACCCCAAAACCTCAGCGTCTCGGGAAATTAAGGTTTCAAGGGCAGGATTTTCAACTTCCGACGATGTGTCGCAGCGATCGCAGACAAAGAACACGCACTCATGAGCGCGCTCTGGATGTGCGCAAGCGACGTAGGCGTTGCGGCTTTCAATCCGAGTGGCGAAGTGTTGCCGGACCAAGAAATCCAGCGCCCGGTAAATGGTCACAGGCATCACCCGTCGCTGCAGCGACGATTCAAGCAAGGGCCGTAACTCATAAGCCGTGATTGGTCGCTCAATGGCCAAAAGCGTTTCTAGAACGCTGCGCCGCATGGAGGTCAGGCGTGCGCCCCTCGCCTCACAAAGCTGAATGGCTAGGTCGAGTGCATCCGTCAGGCTGACAGCCGCGGTGCCCTTCTTTCCCATCTGCATCGTCGCTCTGGCCTCCGAGGCTTCGCTTTGAGCTTGTATGTTACGTTATAACGTTTTATCAACGATCGCAACGTCCGAATGTGATCGATCTCATGACAGAGCCTGTCCCGCCCAATCCCCTCTTTGCTGCGCGGACCGCCATCGAACAGGTCGAGGAAGGCCTCGATCTGGCGCCACGGTTTGACGCCGAAGGTCTCATCCCCGTCATCACCACGGATGCCGCCGACGGCATGGTGCTGATGCACGGTTATATGGATGCAGAGGCCGTTGAACGGACGCTGAAGACAGGCCAGGCCCATTACTGGAGTCGGAGCCGCCGCGCGCTTTGGCGAAAGGGCGAGCACAGCGGTCTCATCAAGGATGTGGTGCAGATCAGGATTGACGATGACCAGGACGCCATCTGGCTGCAGGTCACGGTTCGGGGTTCAGGCGCCAGCTGCCATGTCGGTTACCGCAGCTGCTTCTACCGAGCGGTGGAGAGTCCGCCGGGGGCAGCCGGCCCCGCTCAGCTGAGCTTCGTCGCGGCCGGCAAGCTCTTCGATCCGCACGAAACCTATGGCGACGCCCCCAACCCCACCCAGCTCTAGGGACGCGCCGTGACCCCCTACGACATCAATGGTTTGGGCTCTTGAGCGCCGGCCGCAGCAAGGACGCGTCAATGGATCAGCGACTTCCCGTCACCGTGCTCTCCGGCTTCCTCGGGGCCGGCAAGACCACTCTGCTCAATCATGTGCTCAGTAACCGCGAGGGCCGCCGTGTCGCGGTCATCGTCAACGACATGAGCGAGGTCAATATCGATGCCGCCCTAGTCGATCAGGGCGGGGCCAACCTGTCGCGGACCGACGAGAAGCTGGTGGAAATGTCCAATGGCTGCATCTGCTGCACCTTGCGCGACGACCTCTTGTTGGAAGTGCGCCGGCTCGCGGGGGAAGGACGGTTCGACTACCTGCTGATCGAATCCACCGGCGTGTCAGAGCCTATGCCCGTGGCGGCGACGTTCGATTTTCGGGATGAGGACGGCTTGAGCCTGGCGGATGTCACGCGCCTCGACACCATGGTCACCGTGGTCGACGCGTTCAACTTCCTCCGCGACTACGGTTCGGCAGACTATTTGGCCGACCGCGGTGAAACAGCGGGCGAAGGCGACTCGCGCGCCGTCGTCGACCTGTTGATCGAACAGGTAGAGTTCGCCGATGTCATCGTTTTGAACAAGGCTGACCTGGTCAGCCGGCAGGAGATGGCGCGTCTTCGGGGCATCCTCCAAGCGATCAACCCGCAGGCGCGTCTAGTTGAGGCGGAACATGGCGCAGCCCCGCTCGAAGCTATTTTCGACACCGGCCTATACGATCCCGAGCGCGCGGAGCTCGCGCCCGGCTGGCACAAGGCGCTGGTCGGCGAGGTGGTGCCGGAAACCGAAGAGTTCGGCATTTCCCATTTCGTCTATCGCGCTGACCGTCCCTTCGACCCGGCGAAGCTTTACCAATGGTTTTGCTCAGAGTGGCCGGGCGTCCTGCGGTCGAAAGGGTTCTTTTGGCTGGCCACGCGCAACGATCGCGTCGGGTCCTGGAGTCAAGCCGGGCCTTCGACGAAGGTCGATGTCGGTGGACGCTGGTGGGCCACGGCGCCCAAGTCGGTGTGGCCCGACGATCCCCGGTGGCGCGCGGGGATCGACAAAATCTGGAGGCCTCCCTACGGCGACCGGCGTCAGGAGATCGTCCTGATCGGCCAGAACATGGACCGGCCGGCGCTAGAAGCTGCGTTTGACGCTTGCCTGCTGTCGCAGTCTCAATTCGTCCTCGGCCCCCTAGCCTGGATGAAGTTGCCGGATCCCTTCCCCGCCTGGCCCCAACCCGTAGCCGCGGAATGAGCGCGCTGAGCCTCGATCGTGGTTCCTCATGGCTGAGGACCAGCACCGCAGTCTCGGTTCTCGACGATATTCATTGGCCGGGCGTCGAGGTGTCGATCTGGCAGAGGCGACTTCCTCCTTCTCTGTCGTGGTGGCTTGAGCGGTTGTCGGTGGGTCAATTGCCTGATGGTCGGGTGCTTTGCCGCCCGGGCGATCTTCGCCAGGCGGTCGCCGCGCTCATGAGGCCGACAACCCCGTTAGGCCCTATGGAAGATATTCTGCTCGACGATATCGTCGCGCTAGGCGAGATTTTTGTCCGTCTTAGCCGAAACGAACTTCTCGATGTTCGGCTCGAGCGAGTTGATGACGATGGCTGCGCGGCCTTCCATCGCGATTGCGTCAACTTTCGTCTGCTGACCACCTATCTCGGTCCGGGCACGCAATGGATTGCGCCGCCAGACGCTTGCCGCGCCCTTTCAATGCAGCGGGCCTTCGACGGTCCGATTGAGCAATTCCCGCACCACGCCGTCGGCGTGGTGCGAGGGTGCCAGGCCAGCGAAGCGCAGGGATTGGTCCATCGATCACCGCCTATCGAGGGTACAAGTCAGGTGCGACTTCTGCTCTGTCTAAACGAGCCGTCGGCGACCTCACCTGAGCTGTGGGGTTCGTAGGACGCACCCTCCGTCCGTTTTATGGCGGTTGCCTCCCGACCCTTGATAACCATTATGTTATATCGTAACAGTCGCGGCTTATCTGCTGGAGTGCCTGCCAATGCGCCGTATCTCGTTGATTTCGACCGTCTCCATCTTCGCCCTCGTAAGCGGCATCGCAGAAGCGCAAACCGTCGCCACGTCTCGCCCTTCAACCGCATCTGAGGTGGTGGTCACTGCCTCCCCGATCGCCGGCGACCCGGATCGGTTCGCGACCATTGTGGATCGCCTGGATCGCAACGAGGTCCTCTCGAATGGCGGATCCAACCTCGCAGACGCCCTGCGATACTCGCCTGGAGTGGCCGGGACCGGATTCGCTACGGGCGCCAGCCGACCCGTTATTCGCGGCATGGACGCGCAACGGGTCAAGGTTGTCGAGAACGGCCTGTCGAGCTCTGACGTGTCCGACGTCGGACCGGACCATGGTGTGCCGATCGATCCCCTGGCGGCGCAACGCATCGAAGTGGTTCGGGGCGCTGCGGCCTTGCGATATGGAAGTCAGGCCATTGGCGGCGTGGTCAACGCCTTCAACAATCGTATTCCACTTCAGACTGTGTCAGGCGCGACCGGAGAGTCTTCGGCGGGCTACAATTCCGTGTCAGATACCGCAGAAGGCGCCCTCAGCATCGACGCTGGTCAGGGGCCATTCGCTATCCACCTGGACGGCTTTGGGCGTCGCGCCGACGATTATGAAACCCCGCTGGGCGTACAAAGCAACTCGTGGTTCCGGGGACATGGCTACTCCGGCGGCGGCTCTTATTTCTTCGGGGACGGCCTCAACAGCCGCATCGGAGCATCGGGCACAAACTATGAAACAAAGTACGGCATCCCCGCCGAAGACACCTTCATCACCATGCGCCAGAGTAAAGGTTCCTTCGGATCGTCATTCAAGTTGAACGCCGGCGCGCTTGAAACCCTCAATGTGGACGCTGGCTACGCCGACTATACCCACAGCGAGATCGACCCTGCAGGACCAAAGGTGTTATCGACGTTCAACAACCGCGAGTGGGACGGACGAGCCGAAGCCGTGTTCGGCTCCCTAGGGCCGCTCTCGGCCGCAGCGCTCGGCCTCCAACTGCAAGATCGGAAGTTCGATGCTCTGGGAGACGGCGCAGACTACCTGCTGCCCACCCACACCCAGAGCGCCGCTGCCTTCGCCTTCGTCGAAGCTCCATTGGGACCGCTGCAAGTCCAGGCCGCCCTGCGGGTGGAAGGCGTCCGGATCGACGGGACGCCTGCCTCGGGGATTGCCCTTCGGCGCAATTTCACCCCCGCTAGCGCCTCGGCCGGTTTCACCTATCAGGTTTCCGACGACATCCGACTGGGCCTGACGGCCGCCAGCGCCGCACGGGCGCCCGCCCAGACGGAACTGTTCGCAAGGGGTCCCCACGATGGACCCGCGACCTTTGAAATCGGAGATTCGTCGTTGAAAATCGAACGCGCCAACTCGCTAGAGGCGACAGCGCGGTTCCACGTCGCGAAAGGCCGCGTGGAGGCTTCCGTTTGGGGAGCCCGATTTGACAACTACATCTACGGCGCTCTGACCGGACGAACCTGCGACGAAGACGGGAACTGTGCCTTCGGTTCTCCGGAAGAGCTGAAGGAATTGAACTATAGCCAACGGGACGCCGACTTCTGGGGCGCGGAAATCAAGGGCTCGGTGCCCATCGCGACGACTGGCGCGGGCGAACTCTCGGCCAATGTTCTCGGCGACTTTGTCCGCGCGAAGTTCACGGGCAATGGGGGTGATGTTCCGCGGATTCAGCCCGGACGGATTGGGGGCGGCCTGAGCTGGACCAGCCGCACGATCGACGCAAGTTTCCTCGTGCTTGCGGTGAGCGACCAGAAACATGTTGGGGTCGCAGATTCCGCCACCAAGGGGTACACTTCCGTGGATGCTCAGGTCGCATGGCGACCGATCAATGGCTCGGATCGCTTCGAGCTGCTCTTGGTTGGACACAATCTGGCTGATGAAACCATTCGCAATGCCACCGCCCTCAACAAGGATGGCGTCGTGCTACCGGGTCGGGACATCCGCGTGGTGGCACGCTCCAAGTTCTAAAGTCAGACTCCCACACAGGGGCGGCGACGTTGACGGACCACGAGCCAACGCTTGAAGGATCACACCGGCCGCGCAAGTGAGGTGGGAGAAACTGGTGTCCCTAACGGGCGCCAGACGTCCCTGGTCTCGCCTTCGCAGTCATCGCACTGCAAGCGCCGATAGGATCTCCCCGGCGTTGTGACTGAGGAGGGCGATATAGGTGGAGGCCGGGCCGCCACGCGCTGATAAAGCGTCGGCGTAGAGGCGGCCGCCGATCTTCGCGCCGGTCTCGCGTGAGATCTCGCCCATGAGCCGATGGTCGGTAGCGTTTTCAATGAACAGTGCTCCGATCTTTCCCGCGCGCACTTGTGAGATGATGGTCGCCAGGTGGCGTGCTGACACCTCGTCCTTCGTGCTCATGCCTTCGACGGCGATGAATTTTACACCATAGGCCCGTCCGAAATATGCAAACGCGTCATGGCTCGTGAGGACGGCTCTTCGATCGGTCGGTAGCGTGGAAAACGAATGCCTCAGTTGAACATCCAGTCGGCGCAAGGCGATGGTCAATCTCGAGGCGTTGGCGACGTAAACCGGTTTTCCGGCCGGATCTATTGTCGATAGCGCCCGAGCGATGTTGTTGGCGTAGATGACCCCGTTCCTGGGATCATGCCAGGCGTGGGGGTCCGGCGCCCCACCGCTCTGGATCGGTTGGACACCGGCGCTCGCAATGATCGGTCGGTCCCGCCTAGCAGTCGCCCCCACGAGGCGGTCCAGCCAGCCTTCGAAGCCAAGGCCGTTCACCGCGACTAGGGCGGCCTGAGCGACCATCCGCACATCCGCCCCGCTCGGTTCGAAGACATGAGCGTCGGCGTCAGGTCCCACCAGGCTGCTGACCTCTACTCGTCCGTCGGCGATTTTGCCGACAATGTCGGCCAGGATGCTGAAGCTCGCGACGACGCGTGATCGTACCGCAGCTCTGACGGGTCTGGCGGCGACGGCGGCGACAAGCCCAAGCAGGACTTCGCGGCGAAAAATATGAGGTGTCATGAGGTGTACGCGCCCAGGCGCGAAGCAACCCCGCCAAAGCGGCCGAAAAGAAGGGAAATACTCCAGAGGGCGCCGGACATCAGAATGATCGCCGGCCCAGACGGGCTGTTCAGATAGAATGAGAACAGGAGTCCTGAGACCGTCGCCACGACGCCGAACGCCATGGCGATGGCGACGAGTCCCGGCAGATTGCGACTCCAAAAACGCGCCGCGGCGCCCGGAAGAATGAGCAGGCCGACGGCCATCAAGGTGCCGAGCGCCTGGAACCCTGCGACCAAATTGAGTACCACCAAGGCGAGAAAAATTCCGTGAGCGACCATCCCTTGGCGCCCTGCCCGTCGCGAAAAATCAGGGTCCAGGCACTCGAGAATCAGCGGCCTCCATATCGCGGCCATGGCTAAGATTGTCAGAGCCCCGCAGGCGGCCAGCAATAGCAGCGCGCTGTGATCAACCGCCAGTACGCTCCCAAAGAGGATGTGGGTCAGGTCCAGGCGCGCGCCTTGCTGAGCCACCATCACAACGCCAAGCGCCAGGGCGACAAGGTAAAGCGCGGCCAAACTGACATCCTCGCGTTGGGGCGTGAGGCGCGCGACCGCCCCGGAGGCCAGGGCGACCGCAAGGCCAGCTATGAAACCGCCCAGCGTCATGGCCCAAATCGAAAGGCCCGCGGTCATAAACCCCGCCGCGATGCCGGGCAGAATGGCATGCGCCATGGCGTCTCCCGCCAGGCTCATGCGCCGCTGGATGAGGAACACGCCCACAGGGGCGCAGCTCACCGACAAGACAAGCGCACCCAGGAGTGCGCGGCTCATGAAGGGAAAATCACGAAAGGGGCTGATGAGCGCTTCGAATAGATCCAGCATCACTATAGCCGGGCTGGCAGCCAGGCGATCGCCTCGCGCTGGGCGTGCAGAAGATTTTCTGGTTTCAGCACCTCGCCCGTTTCGCCCCAGGCGATGGGTTTACCCGCCAGCAGCAGGGTTTCTGGAAAGCTGCCCCGGACGTGTTCGAGGTCGTGGACCGCAGCGACGACCGTGCGACCCGCGGCGCGCCATCGGACCAGAAGGTTCAAAAGGTCCTCGGTGGTGCGTGCATCCATGCCGGCGAACGGTTCGTCCAACAATACGATGCTCGCGTCCTGCAGGATCAACCGCGCGAACAACGTCCGTTGAAATTCACCGCCGGAAAGGGCGGACAGCGGCCGCGAGGAGAAGTCTGCGAGCCCAACGTCCGCCAATGCTTGGTCTATCCGAATCCCGTCCAGGTGGCGGCTCGCCCGCGACCGCCCGTGCGCCAAGCCATAGGCGACGACCCTCCCAACCGTGATCGGAAAACTAAGGTCGATCTGCAAGGTCTGGGGAAGGTAGGCAACCCTGGCGTCGGGCGGGAAACCTATCTGGCCCACCAGAGGGCGAAGCTCGCCCGCGAGCCCCTTCAGAAGCGTGGATTTCCCGGCGCCGTTCGGGCCCACTATGGCGGTTAGCGAGGCTGCGGCAATGACACCTGAGACCTGTTCGACAGCGATCCGCCCAGCATGCCCCAAGGCGACGTTTGAGAGCTTTATGTCGCGCGGTTCCCGAGGCTGCCCAGCTCCAAACGGTTTACGGTTCCGCGCCGATAGGTAGCGCACGCCAGAGGAAAGCCATTTGCCGGCATTCGCCCCGCGGTGCGGCTTAGTCTTGGATTCCGGAAGTGCAATGCCCACGCGGCAAACTCCAAACGTTATATTATAACGTCATAAGAACGTGAACGACCTAGGGCAAGCGTCTCTCGTATGAAAAGCCACTTTATGGAGTCCGACATGGCGCGCGTTGACCGTCGCACTGTGCTCACTGGCGGGGCCGCCTTCGCGACGGTGGCTCTGCCATATGGCTATGCTCAGGCTCGCGCGCCGACGACGGCGCTGACGCCATTCACGCTCGGGGTGGCGGCGGGCGATCCCGCGCAGGACGGCTTTGTGATCTGGACCCGGCTCGCTCCCGTTCCGCTCGCCCCGGATGGTCGGGGCGGGCTTTCGGGCCCTGTCGATGTCCGGTGGGAGGTTTCGGGCGATGAGTCCTTTCGCCGGGTCGTGCAACGCGGACACGGCGAAGCCGATGCCCGTTTTGCCCATTCGGTACATGTCGAGGTGGCGGGGCTCACGCCCGGCCGACCCTATTGGTATCGGTTCACGGCGCAGGGACATCAAAGCCCGATCGGCCGCGCCGTAACGGCGCCCGCTCGCGACGGGCAGCCACTGAAAGTGGTGGCGGCGTCCTGCGCCCACTGGGAGCTCGGATGGTTCTCCGCCTATCGCCACATGGCCGCAGAATCGCCCGACCTAGTGCTATTTCTTGGCGATTACATCTATGAATATAGTTATCGTTCCGGGGACAGACAAAAGCATAGAGCCGTACGTCAGCATGACCGTGAAGCCGACATCGTAGACCTGGCCGGATATAGAAATCGCTACGCTCAGTATAAAACCGACGCAGACCTACAGGCGCTGCATGCAAGCGCCCCATGCCTGATGACCTGGGACGACCACGAGGTCCAGAACGACTATGCAAATCGATGGTCGCAGAATGTAGACATCGACGTGAGGGCCTTCCTGGCGCGACGTGCGGCAGCCTATCAAGCTTTTTACGAGCACATGCCCCTGCGCGCGCGATCGCGGCCGCGAGGTCCAAACATGCGAATCTACGACCGCTTGGCGTTCGGCGATCTCGCTGAGTTCACCGTGCTGGATGGCCGGCAATATCGATCCGTTCAGCCTTGCCCCCTACCGAAGACCCGCCGCGGCCATGTGGCGGCTGAGACCTGTCCTGATCTGGCCGCGCCGCAGAGAACCATGCTGGGGAAGGCGCAGGAAAGTTGGATGTACGAAGGGTTCAAGCGCGGTCGCGCCCGATGGACGATTATCGTGCAGGATCTGCTCGTTGCGCCGTTGTTGCAGCAATCGCCCAGCGGTTTGATCGGGCGCTTTACCGATGGCTGGGATGGCTATCAGGCAAATCGTGAGCGAATGCTCACGGCCTTGGCCGCGTCCGGCGCACCGAATCCGGTGTTCATCGGTGGTGACATCCATTCGTTTTGGGCGACAGACGTGAAGGTCGATGCTCGCGATCCCAATTCGCGTACGATCGCGACGGAATTCGTCGGCGGGGCGATCGCCCAGGAGCCGCCCCCAGCCGCCGCCTTCAAGGACGTAGCGGCTCGCAATCCTCATATCCGATACGTCGATCTGACATCCAACGGTTACGTCTCGATGGATATCGGTCGCGACCACCTTGAGACCCGATTCCGCGCGATCTCGGATCGTCGTGATCCGGCGGCATCAGCCAGCACGCTTCAACGGTTCATTGTCGAAGGCGGCCGACCCGGGGTTGTGCTCGCCTAAATGCCCCCCCCCCGCACGAGCCCAGTACGCAGGCTTCAGGTTTGGCAGCGGGAACAGATGCCCTGCGCCTCCACGGTGATCGCACCGACCTGGAAGTCGCTCTGGTCTCCGATCGCCGCCAACAATGCGGCAGTAGGGGGCCGGATCTCTTGGATGCCGCCGCAACAATCGCAAATCAGGAAAGAGGCCGAGTGACCTTCGTCTTCGATGTGGCACGCGGTGTACGCGTTCAGGCTGGGAATGCGATGCGCGACGCCGAGCTCCACCAAGGTCTCGAGGGCCCGGTAAATCGTGGGCGGGGCCGTTGACACCCCAACCTTGAACAGTGGCACCAGGTCATAGGCCTTGACCGGTCCACCGGCGTCGACAAGCAGTTCCAGTGCGCGTTCTCGCTGGGGAGTCCAGCGGATACCTCGCTTAGTGGACCGCCCCTTGGCGGCGCTGATCGCCGCTGCAAGCGCCTTGCGAGAGGGCTTGCGAGAGGCGCCGTGTTCGCAAGCGTGGTTTTTTACTAGATCGCTCATCGAGACACATTAGAGGATTCCTCCCCGACGGAGGGAATTTTCCTAGCCCCTACCACGCGGTGCTTGGCGACTAAGGGGTCACGCTTGTGAGCAGATTTGTTATGATATAACCTCACACCGCTCCGGGAGATTTGTGTAATGTTTCCTCGCTTGGTCCAAATCGCCTCTATTGCTGCGGCCGTGGGCATCCTTGGCGCGGGGCCTTGCTTGGCATTTTCGGTATCCGAGGCGCACGCGAACCGGGACGGGTCGCGGCTTGCCGATCCAGACGAGATTCTTGAGCAGGCTATACCCCTCGCATCCGGAGTCATGAACTATCAGGAACGTCCGTCACTGCGGGGTTCGCGCACGATCATCGTCTACGATCTGTCGGCGCCGACCCTGAAGACCAAGCCTGGCGCCACGACCGATCAGCTCCATCGTCATTCGGATGATCCGCGCGTCAATCCCTTCGCGGGTCTCAACGTCGACGAGGTAGCGGACCGCTAGGTGACTCGGCCGCGAGTCGCCCGATGACCCAGACCACGATCTGCAAGGTGACGTGAAATGGTTGCTGGACGTCGTCGGCTTCCTCAGGCCCTGCAACTCGCTGTCCTCATCTTTCTGGTTCCAATGTCGGCGTGCGGCGCGCGAACCAAGATGGCGGATTTTACCTTTCACGACCTGTCGGGGAGCGCGAGAGGCATCGCCGATCTTGCGGGCCGGCCGGCAGTGCTCGTGTTCTGGCGCAGCGATTGCGGTCCCTGCTTGGTCGAATTCCAAGGCCTTGCTGACCTGCAAGACGCCGCACGCCCAGGCAGGTTGGTGACGGTCGCCGTGGAGGACTCAAGCTCAGCGCGAGAAACCCTGTCTCGGATGAAGTTTTCCCCCGCGCACGCGTGGATGGTCGATGGCACGCCCGAGAGGGTGCTGTCGGCGTTCGCAGACGGACCCCCGCGCCTTCCGTTGGCCGTGGCCGTGGACAGTCGAGGTCTTCTCTGCAAGCGCCATATCGGGCTGCTTGGCTCTAACCGGGTCCGCAAATGGATGCATCAATGCTCTTAGTCGAGGGATTGACCGCGGGCCGGGGGGGCAAGGCCATAGCACGCCTGGAATCGCTGGAGGTGGCGGCCGGCGAAGCAGCACTGCTGATCGGACCTTCGGGGGTAGGCAAGACTACCTTGCTGCTCGCGCTGGCCGGCCTGGCCAAGGTTTTCGACGGGCGCATTGTGATCGACGGTGTCGATCCCCTCGCCCGGAAGGGCGCGGCGCTGGACAGGTTCCGGGGCCGCAACATCGGCTTTGTGTTTCAGGACATCCATCTGATCCCGGGGCTCACCGCCCTGCAGAATCTCCTGCTCGCCCCATTCGCCGCCGGTGTGGCCCAAGACCGGGCGCGGGCCATCTCCTTGTTGGGCGCCATGGGGCTTGCCGACAAGGCCGGCCGGCCAGCAGAAACCCTCAGCCGAGGCGAGGCGCAGCGCGCCGCCATCGCGCGGGCGATGCTGCTGAAGCCCAAGATGATCCTGGCCGACGAGCCGACGGCCAGTCTTGACGACGAGGCCTGCGACACGGTTGCCAGCCTACTGCTGCAAGCGGCCGTCGAGACGGGAGCAGCGCTTCTGATCGCCACGCATGATCAGCGGCTGCGCCATCGCATCATGCACCAGGCAGCCGTCGAGGCCATGCCATGAACTTGCTTGCGCTGGTCTGGGCGTTCATCCGTCGCCGGCCGCTGACATGGGCCTTCAACGTTCTCACCTTGTCCACCGGGGTTGCCGTGGTGCTGGCCCTGGTCCTGGTCAACCAGTCAGTGTCCGACCGCTTCGCCCGCGACCTTGCTGGCATCGATCTGGTCATCGGCGCCAAAGGAAGCCCCCTGCAGATCGTGCTCTCGTCGGTCTTCCAGATGGATGTGCCGACCGGCAACTTCAAACTCTCTCAGGCACGCGCTTTCGCCGTCAACCCTCTCGTCGCCGCGGCTGTCCCGGTTTCCTTGGGCGACAACGTCCATGAAGCACGCATCGTGGGCACCACCCCGGACTATGCCAAGCTGTACGGTGCGACCCTGGCGGAAGGGCGCTTCTGGAGCCGGCCCATGGAGGCGGTGGTCGGCGCCAGCGCCGCAAGACGGCTCGGCTTTCATCCGGGCACGGTTTTCATCGGGGCCCATGGCCTGTCCGGAAGCTCCGACATGCACAGAAACTCGCCTTACCGCGTCGTGGGCGTACTCAAACCGACCGGAGCTGTCATCGACCGACTTGTCATCACCGATCTGGCCAGCGTCTGGCAGGTTCACGAGCACCACGACCCCAATAACCACGACGAGGACGAAGCGCAGCCCCATGAGCGGGAGGTCACCGCCCTGCTGGTCAAATACCGCTCGACAATGGGCGCGCTGATGCTTCCAAGGCAGGTCAAGGCAGTCGCCGACCTGCAGGCCGCCGTTCCGGCCGTGGAGTCCGCTAGGCTCTTCAACCTGATCGGGGTCGGGGCCGATGTCCTCAGGGGCGTGGGAGCCGCAATTCTCGGCCTCGCGGCTATCGGGTTCTTCATCGCCCTTTTTGGAGCCGTGAGCCAACGGCGACGCGACCTCGCCCTCCTTCGCGCCCTCGGAGCCAAACCGTCGCTGTTGCTTGCTGTCGTGGCGATAGAAGCAGCACTGATGGGCCTTGCCGGAGGCGTTGTGGGCGTCGTCGCAGGCCGCGGTCTTGCCATGGTCGCCGCGCATATTTCCATGGCCCAGGCGAGTGGCCCGACGCTATCTTCTCCGCCTTTAGGGATGAGCGACGCTACGGCGCTGCTCGCGGCGCTGTTGCTTGCTTTGCTGGCTTCTTTGGGGCCGGCAGTTATCGCGGGGCGCACCGACCCGGCAAGGGAGCTGGCGGGAGCATGACGATGAAGCTCAATCGACGTAGCCTACTGGTGGCGCCGCTGGCGCTCGGCCTGTGCGGCTGGAGTGAACAGCCGATGCCGCAGAAATGGAACGGCGGACATCCAGAAAGCCTCGATCCGTTCTGGAACATGCTTACTGCCGCGACGGTGAAGACCGATCGAGCGACGGGTCTGATGACGGCCAGCTTCCCGGCAGATCTCAGAAAGCTGGCGGGCAGCACGGTGACGATCGAAGGATTCATCCTTCCACTTGGGGTCGGGCGCGCATCCTTCCACTTCGCCCTAACCCGGCGCAACTCGGGCTGCCCGTTCTGTCCGCCTAGCGAGCCGACTGAAGCGGTGGAGGTGATCCTTACGCGGCCGGTGGCTATGTCCTCCGAGCTGACCACCGTCTCGGGCCAGTTCGTCCTCCAGTCCTCCAGCGCCCAAGGCATGTTCTTCCAGCTGCGCCGAGCGAGCGTGGTATGAGCCGGCTCTCCAAGGCCATGGGCTGGCCCGCCGCTGCGCTGGTGGCGGCATTGGTCGGCTTAACCGCCTGCAAGGACCCCCTTGCACCGAAGGCAGGTGCCCAGACCACGCCCGCCGCCGTCGCCTCGGTCGCTCGAGCGCCGGCGTCCGACGCATCGCCGTCCTGGCTGGAGGGCGATACGGCCAAGGCCGCTGCCGCGACCCTACCCGCCGACGCCCCGGCCCCCGCGCCGGATCCGCTTGCTGGCGAAACCCGCCAGGAGCGGGTCGTTCAGCGGAGCCTGCCTAAGGCGGGAGACGCTCTGTGGCGCGTGCTGCATACAACCAAGGTGAGCGAGGACAGTCGCACTGGCTTCTACATGGCGGTTCATCCGCCGCAGGTTCGGGCGCTCAACGGCAAAACCTTGGCCGTTTCCGGCTTCATGATGCCGATCGAGCAGGCGCCCGAGACCCGGCACTTCCTGCTCTCGCGATACACGCCTGTCTGCTTCTTCTGTCCGCCCGGCGAACCCAACGAGGTGATCGAGGTTCGCACCCGTAAGCCGCTCAAGGCTGGCTACGATCTGGTCAAAGTCACCGGGGTATTCGGTCTTGCCGACAATGGCGAGAAAGGCCTTTTCTTTCGGTTGGACGGAAACTGAGTGGTCGCGGCGTCGGTATTCGGGATCCTGGCCGAAGCGCCCGCCACTCACTGCGCGCAGCTTCTCTGTCGGGATAGGCCTCGGTAAGAGGCTTCTATTCGTGAGTCGCGAGCAACGCTTCTGTTCCCGTGAGAAGGTCTAACCGCGAGCAAATTTAAAATTACGGCCGTGCGCTTCGAGAGACAACTTGCCTCTCGACTGCCCCCACCGCCAGGCGCTCTGGATGCGGATTTATTATCCCCTGTCATCCCGGAGAGCCCGCACAGCGGGACTGGTGCTGTCACGTTAACCGCGCGAGGCCAAAAGTTTTCTAGCCGCTCGATTTCAGGCGGCTGTGGCTTCCGTCCAGACGCGCAGGGCTTCGCCGCGGAGGTTAAGGACGGCGGCGCGGCGGCAGAGATGGGGCTGGGTGGCGAAGGTGTTGTAGACGGCGGCGTGGGTGGTGAGGAAGCGCTGGGCGGAGGCCTGGGACTTGAACCCCTGCTGTTTTCGCTCCCGTCGTCGGATCAGCAGGTGGGCGTTCTCTGCCCTGTTGTT
>Ga0105047_10011055_pt1 | contig 14689 bp, 6 predicted proteins | sample MAT04_FD_78384 | JGI IMG/M metagenome (GOLD analysis project Ga0105047, IMG submission 78384) | Freshwater microbial communities from Lake Fryxell liftoff mats and glacier meltwater in Antarctica - MAT-04 (megahit assembly) | ecosystem: Environmental > Aquatic > Freshwater > Ice > Liftoff... | reverse complement strand
GCCGTCGGCCAGATGCACCAGAAGAATCCGCAGCAACGCTTCCACGCTGCCGATGCCGCGTAATCGCCGCACCGCGCCCAACGGCTTGGCTTTATCCTGCCACCCCAGGGGCAATAGTCCCTTGACCAGCTCCCACTCTGCCTCAACGTCGAGAATCCGCTTCCTTGCGATGGTATCCATGATCGCCAACATACCGACTGGCCGGATCGCCGTCACGTTAAGTTAACGCTTATGCTTGGGCGGGGGGGGTGATCACTACAGCAGTGTGCGTACGCTCACTGTCGCCTTATGTGGATGGCACACGAGTGTGCTGGGTGGGTTGCGTCGGAGTTACGTCGCTGCGGCGTTCTGCCTTTTCGGAAGCCGTTGCATCTCCCAGAAGTATGCGGGCGGAGCTTGGTACCGTCGGCGAGTCACTGATTCTTGCGCTGCCCCATGGCAAGACGGGCGACGTCCTTGCCGTGTCCTTGCTCTGTCGCGTTCTCGTGCTGCCGGAGAGCTTCATCCGTTTCTTCCACCTCGCCACTACGGACGTGATCGCTGGCACTTTCGTCGCATGGAATCAGACGTCCTATCCGCCGGATCGGACTAAGTTCGATCGCGCAGCCGCCGGACCGCCTCCACTTCCTCCGTTCGATACGCCGTCCCATCCGCGTGCAATAGATCGTGGAACCACCCCTCCCGTGGAACCGGGTCGCCGGGGTGGTTGGACCAGGGGTATTGGCATTGCGTGCGGCCGTTGACGAGGCCCCATTGGTAGCAGGCGATTTGGTGGCGGTGGAAGAGGGGGAGGTGGGATTCGATGCGGCTGCCCTGGCCGCGGGCCATCCATTCGGTGCAGAGGAGGGGGTAGCCTAGGGGTTGTAGGGCGCCGATCGTGGCGAGCAGTCCATCGAGGTTGGCGTAGGTGTGGAATGTGATGATGTCGGAGGCGTGGTGGATGAGGTGGTTCAGGGCCGGGTGTTCGTCGTTGAACGTGCCGACAGTCAACGGCTGCGGCGGGGCGAGTTCGCGGGCCCAGGCGAACAGGCGCGTTAGGAAATCGGCGGTGCCGACCTTCGCGATGTTGCCGGGTTCGTTGAACAGATCCCAAAACGCGATGGCGGGGTGAGGCGCGAAGGTGGTGATCAGGTCCTGGACGTAGTCGCGAAGTCGGGGCTGCTCGGCGAGGTCGGTTCCAAGTTGCACGCCGGGCGAAGGCGTCCAACTCGGCAGGATCATGCCGGGCGTCGGCTCATTTTGCCGGCCGAGATACGGATCGAGCGTTGGCGGGGCACCGAACGCGCAATCGTCGAACAGCACGGGGACGATGCTGATGCCGCGCCGATTCGCCATCTCCAGCAACGCTCGAAATCGGGACTTCAGCCCGTCCGGGTCGTCTCTCCACACCATGTACTGAACGAACACGCGGGCGGAGTTGAAGCCGATCGCCGCGGCCCAGCCGAGTTCGCGATCGATGGTGGTGGAATCGTAGGTGTCGGCCTGCCACATCTGGGTCGTGTTGCAGGCGGTGCTGGGGACGAAATTGAAACCGAGCATCCACGGCCGGGCGGTGTACCACGCCCAGCTTCGTTCGCCCGGCCAGCGTTCTGATTCCATCGATGCTCCGTTCGCGTTAACTATTCCAATCGCAGCGGGATCGACTCCAGCGGCGCATCGATCGCGGTAATCCACGCCTCGGGCGTGAGCTTATTGATCGATTTGCCGACGCCCAGCAGCACGATGTCGATCGGCTCGCCGGCCATCTCTGGAGTCAGCGGGATGTAGTAGGTGTAGTTTCGGTCGGCTTTGCTCGGGCCGCTCTCCCAGACGTTGCTGGGAAACGAAACGGCGCGGTCGGGCGCGCCGACGAGCTTGCCATCGATCCGCGCAGCGGCGTACGCACCTTCGATGCCGTGCTCGCCGTTGACGGCGATCGCGAGGAAGCTGCCGCGCGGGATCTGCGGCAGCACGGTCGAGAGCGACCACGCCCGATTCGCCGGCGCGGCCTTGTATGAGCCGAGCAGGTTGGATGCGCGCCAGGCGGCCCGGTCGAGCGGTTTGCCGGTCGGATCGAATCCTTCGATCTCACCGACAAGTTTCATGTCGCCGGCGATGCGCACGTAGCGGACGGGTGGGCTGGACGGGAGCGTGAGGCGGAGATCGTTGCTTGATCGTTCGAGCGTCACGGCGGTCCACGTCCTCAGATCGGTCGACACTTCCGCAGCGATCGATCCAGCCGGGGAGAGCCCGACGTTTCGGAAGGTCAGTTCGCGCAGCGCGATCGGTTGGCCGAGGTCGACGCGGAACGCGCCGCCGTTGACGACGTTGCCGCGAGCGGTGCGGAAGGCGGTCTTGGGGTCGCCGTCGAAGGCGTATCGGTCCCACAGGCCGTAGTCGATCGCGCGCGGGTCGTTGAACAGCGCGTCGCGCGCCGCCTTGACCGGCGCGATGCGGGTGGTGCCTGATCGCGCCAGGGATCGCACTTCCAGTGAGTTGCTGTCGGCGGCAAAGCAGGTGGCTTCGAAGAGGGCTTCGGCGTCGGCGGGGAGGTCGATCGGATTCAGCGCGCCGAGCTTGCGATGCCACGGCGTCGTCAGGGGCACGCCGGGATAGCGAACCGTCACGCGTCCGCCTTTGAGTAGCGACGAAGCGTCCTGGTCGCCCAGCGTCGCCTTCCCCCACCGATCACTCGGCGGCAGTGAGATCTCGGCTTGCGTGCCGGGCGGGCCGAGCAGGTTGATCTCCACTGGTTTGCCGGGCACGTCGCGCACCACGCGGTAATCCGCGCCGGCGATGCCGACCTCGGCGATCGGCTTCGTCGACACCATCACCAGTACCGCCCGGAACGCCGGCACGTCGACCTCTACCGCCGACCCGCGCGGGAAGCGGCCGACGATCTTCTCGGTCGGGTGGAACTGCCTTACTTCGACATCGCCGGGTGCGGTGAGCCCGATCGAGTAGTCGAGCACGATTCTGCGCGTCTGCGGTTCCCATGTGAGATTGCGAAGCGTGATGAATCGCGTGCTTGCGTCGCCGCGCGAGAGGGCGGTCTTTCCGTACTCCTTTTCGGGCAGCACGATGCCGCTTATGAGGATGTCGCGGTACTTGCGGTGCAGGTTGTAGATGCGGGCGAGCTTGGGGAACTCGTCGTCGCGCAGCAGCCACGGGTTGCCGTAGATCTGTGGCGCGAGGATCAAGCAGCGGTTGAACGCCTGGAGCACCAGGTCATCGTCCCACGCATCGAGGCACGACGAGATGCAGACGCCGTGATCCTCGGTCAGTCGATTTAGTTTCGGCGGAATACCGCGGGCCAGCGCGTCGGCACGGTGATGGGGGGCAGTGAGGTGGTTCGACGAGTAGACGTCGATGTAAGTTTCCTTTCCTTCCCACAGCGACGTCGTTGCCTGCGGTCCCGCGACGCCCATCTTGACGCGGTGGTTCAGCACGACGAGGTCGGGCACGTGCTTGCGACACTCAGCCAGCAGTTTACGCAGAATCTCTTGTTTTTGCGGCCGCAGTTCGCTGGCGCATTGGTCGAGCTTCAACAGCGCCATCTTCTGATCGCGACAGAGCGACAGCAGCATCTCGTACCGCGCGCGTTCCCGCTCGGGCGTGTCGCCAAACCCGTCCGGGCCGAGCCACATTCCCAGTCTGCAGCCAAACGATTGGGCCAAGCTCGCCATCGGCTTGAAGCCGTTCGGAAACTTCGCCTTGAACGCTTTCGACTCCATGCTGCCGTAACCCTGCAGCGTATCGAGGTTGCCGGCGTCCAGCGCGTACAGATCCAGGCGCATCCCGTACTCATCGTGCAGGCATTTGAAGAACGCGAGATTCGTCAGCGTCTGAAACTCGTTCGAGCCTTCCCACGCGTTGTTGATCCAACTGAAGTACTGCGCCTGTGACGGCGTATCCTGCGTGATTACTGGGGTGTCCTGTGCATGAGTCATCGACGTACAGATAGCCGCTCCGATTGCGAAGAAAGTGCGGACGTTGTGAAGCATATGCGATTTACTCCGGCAAGAGAATTAGATCACCGGCCTGGTTCACGGTTTTCGAATGTGCCCCGCTGAACCACGCGAGAAACGTCTTGCGACCGAGCCCGTCGTCTTCGTTGAGGAGGAAGCTGATGCCGAGATTGCGCCCCGGCGAAGGCGTGAACGGCGCGACGCGCGACCATGGGACCGCGATCTCGTACGTGATCGAGCCGGTCGTGTCGCTGGTGCGCTTGCCGGCGATCTGGATCTCCTTCACCTCGCCGGTTGGCGCGCGGCCATCTGCGGTGAGGCCGCACCACATCTGCGCGCCCTTCTGACCAACCCCGCCGAAGTAATCGTACCGCCCAAGCTTTTCGAGGCGGTCGCGGTAGGGGTCGAACAGGAACTGCACGCCGTCCATGCTCCACAAGCTGTTGTCAGATTTGGAGTTGCTGAAGACGTCGTCGGTGACAGCGACGCTGATGTAGAGGTTCTGGTCATCCCAGAGGAACCGCAAATCCCCGCTGAGGTCGGCTGGGCCTTTCCATCTGCCTTCGGGGATGTAGCTGAAGAATTGACGCGCGTCGTCGATCTTCAGTACCGCCGATCGTGCCCAGTCGGCATCGTCAAGAACGCCATCAATGGTGAGCGGCTTTGCGATTCTATGAACGCCCGCGAATCCGCCCATGAACCGTTCGCGCACCACGGCCTTGCCCGCGGCGTCGGTGACCTGGCTGCGGACCTTGTAGAGCGTCAACGGATCGACCTGCGCGAGGTTGAGCGTAATGCGCTTCTCCTCGCCAGCCGCGAGGTCAAGGCGGCCTTCGCTGACGTCGGTGAAGTAGGCATCGGCGGGCTGTGCATGGCCGTGATCGAACTCGCCTTTCTCCATCGGCGTCTGGCTGGCGATCTCGATCGCCCATCCGACGTTCTGCGGCTTGTCGCCGTTGTTCTTTAGGACGAGTTCCACGCCGGCCTTGCCGGGAGCGATGGATGCCAGCGGGACGATGTCAGCGTTGATGGTGCTGCGGACCGGGAGTGTGAATAGCAGATGACCCGGATCGGTCCGGTCGCTCCTGGTCAACGTCGCGACGATCCGGCCGGCGCGGGCGGTGGAGGTGGCGGGGACGCCGATGCGATAGCTCACGCGCCGCCCGCCTTCGGCCCGCACCTCGTCGGCGGTCTTTTCGATCGTCCAGAACGCTGGACCCGCCAGCGCGACGTCGCCGGCGTCTTTCGCGATGTCCAGCGTGATCGTGCTGACGCCGCCTTGGACGAGCTGCGGCTCAGCGCCGTCCAATGCCACCGCTGGCGGGCCGAAGGCGTCGGACAGCGTGCCTTCGGCCTGTCGGTAGCTCAGCAGCGATGGTTCGTTTCCGACGCGAATGGTTACGCCGCGCCCTCCGGCGTTCAGCCGCCCGCCGGCACCATCGATGTGTGTCACGCGAACGTCGTACACGTCCGCCAGCGGAACCAACACGTCCGCGGATTCGCCGGCGATGTTCCAGATCACCTGTAGGCAGTTGTTCTGCGCGTCGCGGAAGAGCATCGCCGTCGCGCCGCTCGGGTAGGTCTGTTCTTGGATGAATTTTTTCGCGCCCATCTGGTCGACGTAGTGGAAGTAGCCGACCGCGTCGAGCCGCGGGTTGTATTGTTCCAGGTAGCCGGCGAAGAGGTCCATTGAGTCGCCGTACGACCCGCGGCGCGTGCCGGTTTTATCCGGGTAGGTGATCGCAAACCACGTGAAAAACTCACCCCCGTCGGCGAAGAAGCAGGACGCTTTGCGGATAATATCGCATGCGATTTCGTGACGTGTGAGGCCCTGGCTCATCGATCCGATCTCGGTCGAATAAATCGGCTTCTTCCCGCCATACTTCGCGAAGAGTTCGGCGTACTTGCGCATGTTGCGGCGCTGCTCACCGAGATCGCCGTAGCCGTGGATGTTCATCGCGTCGCAGTAGTGCTGGAATCCGAGCTTGAAGAAATCCTCGTTCGGGCCGATGGCAGACCCGATGACGAACATGCTGGGGTCGGTCTTCTTGATCGTTTCGTACTGAATGCGATAGATCTCGACGTCGCGCTCCATCATCTTCTGGTTCCAGTGCGGCGGTTCATTGCCGATCTGGAAACCCCACAGGCCGTCCTTCTTGTGGTTCTCGATCGTCTGGCGGAGGCCTTCGCGCAGCGACTCGTCCGTGTGCCGGTAGTCGCCGCGCTCGATGTCGAACGCGGGATAGACGAGCCCATACGGCGCGAGCCCGTACTTTTTCGGATAGCCAAGCCGGCATTCGTATTCCCATCCATTGAAACTGGGCGTGTACGGCGCTTCGTGCGGCCAGTTCCAGAAGACCAGGCAGCGGCGCAATCCCATCCGGGCCGACAGGATGAAGTACGGCTCCACGCGCGCGTCCCATGTGTGCGTGCCGAATGGGAGCTGGCCTTGATCGTAGAGAAACGCCGACGACTGCGGCAAGACCGCGAACGACGTCTCGTCCTCCGCCGCTGGCAGGTTCACGCCAGGGGTAACGCTCGTGTTAACTTGGTAATAGGGTCCGACCTTCAGCGGCAGGTCGCTCGCATCGAGCGACGCCGTGTACTCCCAGGTTCCGGCCGGGGTCTGGCCTCTCTCAACCAGCGCCGCGACGCGCCGATCGGAAACCGGCGCGCTCCAGTAATCGCGCACGTCCCACGACACCTTCCGATGCGACTCCGGTAACCGCTGCGGCGTCTGCAGATTCATCGACAGTACCGCTTGGTCATCCGGATAGAGCATGTTGCCCATGTAACGGCTGGCGAAGGTGACCCGACGCGGCATGTCAGTCGCGGTCGCCTGGCTGGGCTTGATCGTGATCGCGTCGACCCACACCTTCCCGTGCGTCTTGTTGACCTCGATCGTCACCCGCGCCCCGGCCGTGCCCGGCGGGGCGGTGAGGCGCTTGCGCAAGGGTCGCCACGCCGTTTTGCCCGACACATCAAACACGCCGAGCCGCTGCAGCGCTTTGCCCGCGTTGTCGAAGAACTCGATGTGCATCGAAACGTTGAACGACATGTCCTGCGTGTACAGGTCGCTGCGCACGGCACTGGCGACGTCGTACGTCCCGGGTGCGAGTTCAAAACGATCGGAGACCGCCTTGGTGTCGACGAGGTTCTCGCCCGTTCGCGCCAGCAGCAACGACCGCTGGCCGGCGAACACGTCCTGCTCGATCACGCGCGCGTCGCCGGTGCCCGTCCACGACGAGAGGGTGTCCGACTCGAAATCGCCATTGACAGGCACGCCCTGGCCAAGCGCCTCGTGCGAGCACAGGCCAAGGAGCCAAGCGAGGCTGAGCATTCGACGGTGCAACGATTTCATACAGATCCTCGATGATGCTGCTGCGACGGCGGATCGCAGCGGAGTGCAACAGTGTGTGTTCGTATGGGTCAGTACGAAGGTGATGCGGGTGCGTTGATTTGATTAGTTGGTTTTTGGGGTCGGATTCGCCCATTGGATGAGGTCGGAATCGATGTACGCTTCTTCGCGGGTCGTGGGAATGCCTTTGACGATGTAGATCTTTCCGATCGACCCCACGAACGATGGTGCCGGCCGGAACATGCCGCCCAGTCCGATCGAGGCGCCTTCGTTCTCGGCGAGGATTGGCCGGCGAACGCCTTTGCCGCCGGCCTCGGCGGCGAGGTTGCCGTCGATGTAGAGCCGGACCGTGTTGCCGGCCTTGCGAAGCCGGACGATGTACGTTGCGCCGAGTTCGAATCGTTCCGTTGTCGAGAGTTGCTGCACCGCGCCGTTGAACGAGTTGGCGTAGGCGAGATAGAACTTGCTTTCGCCGTAGTCGTAGCCGATGCCGATTGCGGGTTGCGTGTCGGCTTTGTTGATGACGGCACACCACGATTTTTTCGCTTCTGGCGCGGGCGCGATGTGGATCGCCATCGCGATCGTCACGTCTTCGTCGACGCCCGGCGTAAGAAAGTCCGAACTTCGCGGACCGATCATCATCTGCCTGCCATCGAAACCTAGAGATTTTTTTGTCGTCCCCGGAAACGTCCCCTGCTCTGGCGGGCGCTCGGCGGTGTACTTGCGGGCGGGGTCGATCGCGTCGCGGAGTTCGGTGTACGCACCCTGCGTGATGACCACATCGGCGGCGGCGTCCGGATCGAGCACCATGTATCGCCCGGCCACGGGTTGGGCGGGGTCGCTGGCGCGGTCGATTCGGATCGTCACTTCGCTGACACCCGACGGTGCCGCGCCATTGAGCGCCCAGACGTTCATCTTCAGTTCGGAGGTGGTCGCGAAATCGATTCCGTCCAGATTCTTCACTCGCATCACGCCGGTGACTCCATCGATCTCGAACCCGGGATGATCGATAACGAATGTCGGCGGCGGAACGCCGCCGCTCGACAGCGCGACTTGGCCGACGTGGGTGCCCGGGCCGGCGAAGGCGCGGAGGGTGAACGATTGCTCGGGTGTCACGATCGCGGGTGCGGGCTTGGTGACGCCGGTCATCATGTCGAAGATCGCGTTTCCAAACGCGATCTGGCCGGCGGGGGCGTAGTGGATCTTGTCGGGATGGAGCGCGAAGGGGTCGGTGTCGATGAGGTACACGTTGCGACCCGCCGCTGCGACGCGGGCTTGGCTTGCGCGCAGCGTTTGCAGTTCCGGGCCGCTGTATTGCACCTGCACGCGACCGAGATACACCGGCATGTCCGGGGTAGTGGCGGCGTCGCGGACGCGCTGGATCAACGCTTCCATATCCGCCTGGTACGCCTGCGCGGCGGCGAGTTCGTTCGAGTCGGCTTCGCCTTGCATCCAGACAAACGCCTTGAAGCGCGGCGTCTTGCCTGCCGACTCGAGGCTTCGTCTGGCTTTGGCGATGTCGCCGGTGAAGGCGTCGAGCAGTTCGCCTTGAGAGCGCGGGTTCCAGTCGGTTTGTTCGGTCGGCGGGCGCTCGGCGAGCCAGGTGCCTCCGGCGCTGACCTTGAGCATGTAGATCGGTTTGTCCGTCGCGATCGCCGAAAGACGGTGCATGAGCTGCGCCTCGCTACCCCAGGCACCGGGTGCCCAGTTGTTGTTCACGCCATTCTGCAGCGGAACCGATGCGCCCGGCTGCGGGTCGCCTTTCAGGGTCAGCACGCGAACGTTCTCATCAATCGCCGCCAGTTCCGGCGGGAGGTCTTCGGGCTTGTTGCCGGTCCCCCACATGTTGGACTGGCCGGCGAAAAGATAAATATCCGCGAACGATTTGGCGCGCACGAAGGAGAGCGGCGCGAGCATCGATGCAACGACGGCAAACTTCAGGACGAATCGCATAAACAACCTTGCTCCGGGTCGGGATCAATGATTTTCACCGCGACGGCAACTCGCGGATCTGCATTCCAAACTCTGCCGCGTCGTACTCCGTGCTGGCGGCCGGGCCGGGGGTGATGCCGAAGTCGACGATACTGCCCTTTTTTACTTTCACGGTGACATCGCAGTCGACCGACTTGGCGCGTCCCGGTCCGCCGGCGGTTTGCGTCCAGGCGATCACGCCGTCGACCACCACCTTGCCGTCGACGCCGTCGCCGTCATCGTTGAACCGGTTGACCTTGCCGGTGATTCGCACGAGCCCCTCGAGCGGGCTGACCCAGCGACGAATCGCCCACACCGGCCTGCCGTTCGTCGCCCCCGGGTGCCCGCCGCCGGGAGTGAGTTTCATGTACTGGATTGGGGCGTAGGCCCATTCGTAGCCCCACATTGTTTCGACAAATTTCATCGGCTGGAAGTCGTCGTCCGTGTACGGGCCTGAAGGCTGTGTACCGTCACCTTTTCCGTGGCCGTCGCCGGCGTAGAAACCGTACGACCAGCCGTTTCGGCCCTGCGTGTTGCTGTAGTCCTGGAACGAGTCGGCGATGACCTTCCCGCCATCGGCGAGACCGGTGCCGGACGTGCTCAGTTTCGACATAGTTGCCGTCGCCGTGCTGCTGTCGCCGAGGGGTTGCGAGGGATCGACAAGCCGGCAGATGCGATAGAGCAGCGGCGTCTTTCCGCGTACAATCCCGTCTCCGAACAGCGCCTTTTCCCCGGCCGCCAGTGCCATGCGAAGCTCGCGGTCTTGCGGCTGGATCGGTTGGATCGCCTGCCAGGGGATCGCCACCTCGATCGTCGTCGCGTCGCCACTGCCTTGCGATTTCACCTTCGCACCCGCGACATCGGTCGCGGCGGTGACACCGGGACCGAGAATCGTCTGAACGCCTGTCGTCGTCACTCGCAATTCGTACCAACCGGCCGGGTCCGAGCCCGAGCGCTTGGCATCGGATGCCGCGACGCCGACGGTCACGCCTTCGGGGTATCCGCGGGTCGCCAGATAAAGATACTCGGCGTCGTAAGCGACGAACGCCGAGCTGTCTGCCACCATCGACGCGGCGTCGGTCCAGTCCTGCGTGTCCCCGTCGACGTCGATCTTGCGAAGCGGCACGGGGTTGTAGCTCATCGGTGCGGAGAAGATGACCGGGGCGCGTCCGGCGAAGCTGGTCGTCACGGTCACCGGGACGGCCTGGTATGGCGTCATCGCCTTGACGGGCAAATAAAAATCAACCGCGCTTCCGGCCGGGACGGACAGGTCGATCGCCTGCTGCGCGGGCGCGCCCGCCACCGTCCAGGCGACGCCGGTGATCGGGTACGGCACGCGCGTGGCGCGATTGGCGAGGGAGAGCCGCAACGAGCGGTCCGTGGCAAGCGCCGGCTCGCGGGCGAGCACGATCGCGTCGGCCACGCGAGTCAGCACGCCGCCGCTTCCGGCGAGTTTCCCGTTGACGGTGAGATCGTACCAGTATGTTCGGATCTCCGCCTGCGTGGTGGGCTGATTCGCAAGAACCAACTCGCCTTCAAACTTTTCACCGGCTTTGCACGCGAACGGATAGCTCACGCCGAGCACCGAGATCGCGCCGACGACATTGTCCTTGCCGCCGCGATTGTCGTAGCTGTAGCGAACGCGAAGCTGGTCGGCCACGTCCACCGTCTGATCCGCCGCGATCGTAAATCGGGCCTCGGCGGCGGGAGTGGCGTCGCCTTTCAGATAGACGGGGGCATCGGTGAGCGTGAGCGCGATTTGCCCGTCCGCGGGCGTGAGAACGCGCTCGCGGCCCATCATGTCCACCAGCGTTACCGGCCCGGCCGCGTTGAACGCCACGTGCGCCGGAACCGTCGCCCAGCAGACGCGGACGGGTTGATCCTTCGTTCGGAACTGCTGCACGTACGCATGTTCGCCCACGCTATCCCTGCCGACGAACTTCGCGCCGTTCAACTGGCGGATCAGGTTCGCGTACGCCACGTACGCCGGGGCCGGGACGTATTTGCCGAGCGGGCTCTTCGGGTCGTGCAGCAACCCCATGGATTTGAACTGGTCGTAGTCACGGCAGAGATACCAGTAGATCTTCTCGACGTTCGCGCTCAATAGCAGCGTGTACTGACGAACGAGGTAGCGCGCGACGCGCTCGCGCCCGCCGGGGCTTTGATCGATCAGGCCGGTTTCGGTCGCCCAGATTGGCACGCCTTTGCCGTCGTTATGCTGTTTGGCGAGGTTTTGAAGGTCGTTGGTGTCCTGATCGACGCCTTCGGGGTTCCCGCGATACGGATGGATAACGGCCGCATCCATGTGGGAGAGGCCGTCGTGTTTGAAGATGCCTTCAAAGTACGGTAGCGGCTGCAAAACCGCGGCGCCGCCGAGCACCGTCACGTCGGGGCGGACTTGCTTGATCTTCGCGTTGGCATGTCGAAGCATCTGCGCGTAGTACTTCGGCCGATCCGTCGCCGCCGGGCCGGTACACCACGTGCCGTTGTATTCGTTCCACACCTCAAGCCATTTGATCTGGTCGCCAAACCGCTTCAAGATCGCCTGGCCGTAGGCACCGTAGGCATCGCAGCCTTCGGGTGTGTAGGGCGTTTTGCCCTCGTCGTACAGCGGGTTGGCGAAGCTCATCACGATTAGTGGATCAATGCCCAGATCCTTCGCCTGCGCCATGTACTTCTCAAACTGCGGCCGGAAAACGTACTCGCCCTTGCGCTGCTCGACCTGCTCCCAGTACAACTCGTCGCGGATCGTCGAGATGCCCGCCTTGGCGATCAGGGGCATGATGTCGGTGTCCCAGTTCTGAGCGAAGTGCGTCATCACCCCGAACGGCGAATCGGCGACTTCGCTCATCGCGATCGGCGTGATCACGCTGAACGTCGTTTCCAGCTTCGCCAGATCCTGCCCCGATTTCTCTGCCACGATGTCCAGCTTGTACCAGCCGCGAAGATTCTTGCCCGGCTGGATGTTCGCGTAGTTCTGCTCGACCTTCGTCGCGCCCGAGGCGACGGGGTTGTTCCAGAAATCAGTGACCGACCATTTCACGTTGTCGGCCTGCGTGTGCAGGCGAACTTCAGGCGTTTCGGTGGTGAGAAAGACGTTTCCGAGCTGCTTCTGCTCCATTTCGGCTTTCGGCACGGCGCTGTTCGGATCGACCAGTAGTTCGACATCGTCGATCAGCACCGACCCGGCGGTCTTGCCGCCGAGCGCGGGTTTTTCGAGGATGAACCCCAGCGTCGTGGCCGGCGAATGGAACTGCCCGTCCGCGGCGCCTCCCCAGCGTTCGTACCCCGGGCCACCAGTCAGCTTCTTGATGGTGATCTGATGCCATTGCCCGTCAGCGGCAAAGGTCGGGCGCTGCTGATGCACCTGGCCGGTGCTGTCGATCATCCGCACGGTGATGCCCTTGGCCTCCGATGATTTCACCCAGAACCGAAGCTGCTGGGCGTCGTTCTTCATCGCCAGCTCACGCGTCGCGACCACCCAGGGGTCGCCGGGTTTCGAGAAATCGGCTTCGATCTTCCCGAAGCCCTTGCCCGTCTTGGCTTCGCCTGCTTCGCGCTGCAACGCGCCAATAAACCCGCCGGCGTCGGCTTCAAAGTCGGCGACCGCGACCGGTATCAATTCTACCGGCTTGGGCAGTTCGCCGATCACGTCGAACGTCACCTGATCCACCCAGACGATCCCCTTCGCCTTGCCGCCGAGCTTCCCCTTCTCGGCGATGATCGCCAAGCCCGTCACCGGCCAATGAAACTTCCCGTCGTTCGCGCCGCCGAACTTCTCATACCCGACGCCCGCATCGAGCGTATTGATCACGATTTCATGCCACTGCCCGTCGGCCGCGAAGGTGGGGCGCTGCTGGTGGTTCTGCCCGGTGCTGTCGACGAAGCGAATCGTCAGCCCCGTAAAATCCGCCGACTTCACCCAGAGCGAAACCGACTTCAGTTCGTTCTTGATCTCGATCGCTTTGCCCACCGTGACCCAGGGATCGCCGGGTTGGCTGAAATCAGCGTCGATCCTGCCGGACGCCGCGCCACCTTTCTGCGCAGTCGCATCATGAACGATAGGTCCGGTGAAATCGGACACGTCATTCTCAAAGTCGGCGACGACCAGTTCCGCCGCGCCTGCGCCCGATACGACCGTAGTGAAGAGGGCGGCCGCACAAACGGTGGACTTCAGCAAATAGCGACAGATCGGATTCATGATTTGTTCCCGTATTTTTACGTTCGAGGAGCTTGTGGATTGGCGCACGACAATCGCGCTCAACAAAGGCGACTGCCACTACGCCGTTGGGGCGACGCTGGTGGGGACAACGTAGTCAGCACGACAGATCAATAGAGCTAGTTCATTCGACGCATGTCTTCGCCTATCAGATTTCCGGTCCCCTGGACCGCACCCATCGTCACAAACTCTTCGAAAGTCACGCGATTGACGTGACCGTCCCAGAACAAGACGTTGGCACCCTTGGAGTGTCGCAGGTGGATGTCGCGTTCGTACACGCCGCCGGGGCCTTGGATTGAACCGGTCAGCCTGACGGTACCCACCTGCACCGCGGCGCCCAAACCGCCACCGGGGGCGATGCTGTCGGTGAGAAAAATGCCGGTGGAGGCCCATTTGGCTCGCACCATGTTGGCGAAGACCAGTTTCCCGAATGCACCGCCATTGAGCGTCATCAGGCTGTCGTGTCGGTAGGCCGTCTTCGCGGGTACGAAGAATTTTTGCGGGAATTGCGTTCGTTTGTACCCCGGATGGGTCATGACATTGATGCCGCTCAGTACGCCCTGGATGGGGGCTGAATCGAGATTAAAGCCGTACCCGTAGCCCGGGGCGAAGACTTCCGGCAAGGCGCTGGGGCACATCAGGACGCGCGTGTCCTTGAGGTAGACGGTGATCTTGTACTCCGGCACGCCGTTCGGCCCCGCGCCGGGTCCGCCGATCAGAAAGTCCGCGAAATGCCCGCCATCGGCGGTGCTGTTCCACGCGGTGGAGATGCCGATCCAACCCTTGCTCTCATTAGCGTAGATCGACTCGGCGAGGAAGACCTGCCGCAGGTTGCTGGCGCACTTGATCGCCATCGCCGCCTTGCGGGCCTTTGTCAATGCGGGCATCAGAATCGCGATCAGAAGGGCGATGACGCCGATCACGACGAGCAATTCTACTAGGGTGAACCCGACGCGATGCGACGAACGATTCAACATGCGTGACTCCGGTTGCACTCCGCGTTCCGTTCTGTTCACGGCCCATCAGGCCCACGTCCGTCCTTCGATACCTCGACCCCGGTGGCTTAACAAGCCACCGGGGGATCGAGTTTCTTCCCCGGACATCAATTCATTCTACCATCCGACCCTACCGACCCCGCCGCCGCAAGAGCGGCAACGCCGCCAGCGAAAGCAGGCCCAGCGTCGTCGGCTCGGG
>Ga0105047_10011051_pt1 | contig 14692 bp, 12 predicted proteins | sample MAT04_FD_78384 | JGI IMG/M metagenome (GOLD analysis project Ga0105047, IMG submission 78384) | Freshwater microbial communities from Lake Fryxell liftoff mats and glacier meltwater in Antarctica - MAT-04 (megahit assembly) | ecosystem: Environmental > Aquatic > Freshwater > Ice > Liftoff... | reverse complement strand
GCCTCCCCAGACGGAGAGCGTTGTTGACGCTCTCACGACCTGCTGAAGTGAACTCAAGCCACTGAGCGTTCATCAGAGGAAGAGTAATGGAAAACAAATCGACGCTAATCTTCACTCATCAAAACCAAGGTCCACTGAGTATTCATCGGATCGTCTCGACTCGGCCCCACGAAACGTCCCTCCGGATTAGTGTCGATTCGTGGAGATTCATTTTCCACCTCACCGGCCATATCCAGAGAACCTTGACCCAGCTCAGCGACTCGACAGGCTGACGCTTGCCGGTCCGTTCGCGGGGAGTTCAGTGGTGGCGGCGGCGGGGAGGATCTTCACCTTCATCTGGGCGGCATCCCAGATCCGCTGGGGCGCGAGGAACACGGCCAAGGTCGCGACAGTGCAGAGAACCGCAGCGAATGTCGCCGGAATGGGCATGTGCATCGTGGTCGGTCCCGTGCCGGGTTTCAGGTACACCGCTGCGATCATTCGCAGGTAGTAGAACGCCGAGACGGCTGCGTTGAAGGCCATGATGTAAGCCAGGTATCTCCCCAGTGAGGACCCTTCGGACCAGGCCGCCAGGAACAGATTCATCTTCCCGAGGAAGCCGCCCGAAGGTGGCAAACCGGCGAGGCTGAACAGCATCACAGCCAGCATCAGCGCAGCTGCCGGATGCTGCCGACTCAACCCACCCAGGTCGTTGAGTGTTCTAACGGGACGGTCGGCGGAGCTGATCGCACAGAGGACCGCGAACACACCGAGAGTCATGATCCCGTAGTTCACCAGATAGAAGAGCAGGGCGGCAATACCCGACGCGATCGTGCCGCTTTCGCCGATGGTCAAGCCGACGAGCATATACCCCGCGTGGGCAACGCTGGAGTAGGCCATCATGCGGTGGATATTCGTCTGCCGGAGGGCCATCAGGTTGCCGACCAGCATCGTCAGCACCGACAACATCGCCAACAGCGGCTTGACCAAACTGCCCAGCAGATCGAGGTGCCCATCGAAGCTCGCGCCGCCGACAGACAGACTCAGCAAGCGGATCAGAGCTGCGAAGCCGACGATCTTCGGCAACAGAGAGAGCATCCCCGCCGCAAAGGCGGGTGAGCCTTGAAACACGTCCGGGGCATAGAAGTGAAACGGCACGGCCGTCACGCGGAAACTGAGTCCGGCGACGATGAGGGCCATCGACACGGGGAGTAGCTTCGAGATCTCACCCGCTTGCCCGCCGCCAATCGCAGCGGCGATCCCGGAGAAGTGTGTCGTGCCCGTCGCTCCGTAAAGCAGGGCGAATCCGTAGAGGACAATCGCGGACGAGAAGATGCTGAGCATGAAGTACTTGATGGTCGCTTCCTGCGACTCGCGTTCCCGACGGGGCAGGGCAAGCAGGACGTAGGTTGGGATGCTCACCAGTTCGAGGCCCAGGAACAGCACGACGAGGTCGTTCGCCGCCACGGTGAAGTTGATCCCGGCGAGGATCGCCAGCAGCAACGCCTGACACTCGGCCGCCTTGGAGTCCTCGACCTGACTCCACAACATCAGGGAGATGATCGCTCCGAACGCGAGAGTCGTTCCGCGAATGAAGTAGACCAATCCATCCAGGCGGAACGGGCCGTCGTTCACCGGAACCAAAAGCGTGTTCATCCAGAACCACGCTGCGACACCGATCGCAAAGAGTGACAGCACGCCCCAGCGATGGCGAATGCCGGGGGTGGTCGCTCCGGTTTCACCCACCAGAAATGGAGCGGAGAGAAACATCAGGCACACCGTCGCGATGAGCACCACTTCGGGCAGCACCAGATTCACGGCAGACGTAATCGACTCGAATCCCACAACGCACCCCGTGCTTCACACAACTTCGAACTGTCTCTGCGGCTGGTGGCCGAAACTCTTTGGAACAGAGGAGGCAGACAGGAATGTCTGCTCTACTGTTGATCGCGACTGCTGACGGTCAGGCTTGCCGGAACCTGGGGAGTCACCTTTGCGGTCCGGGCATTGGATCCATCGTACCCGGCGACGACGGCTTGGATGTCGGGCTTCATCAGCTCGATGAACGGCTGGGGAGCCACTCCGATCCAGACGCACATCACTGCCAGTGGTAGGAATGCACACGCTTCTCGCGGGGTCATATCGCTGACCGGGTCGTGCACATCGTGCGGTTCCCGGAGCGGTCCAAAGAATCCCTGCTGCACCATCGTCAGCATGTACCACGCCCCCAGCACAACTCCCGAGGTGCCGATCACTGCGTAGATGGGCATGATCCGAAACATTCCGGCCAATGAGAGCATTTCTCCCACAAACCCGTTCAGGCCCGGCAGGCCGATGCTGGCCATCGTCGTGAACACCATCGCCACCGCAATCAACGGAATGCGGTTCGCCAATCCGCCCAGGTCATCCAGCTGTCGCGTGTGATACCGGTCGTAGACCATACCAACGAGGAGAAACAGAGCCCCGGTCGAGAGTCCGTGGTTGATCATTTGCAGGAGGCTGCCGGTAACTCCCTCGGCATTCAAGGCGAACATCCCCAGCATGCAGAATCCCAGATGGGCGACCGAGCTGTAGGCGACGAGCTTCTTGATGTCCCGCTGCGACAGCGCACAGAGCGACCCGTAGACGATGCCGATGACGCTGAGCGTCGCGATCAGCGGCAACCCGACTTGCTCACAGGCTTGGCGATAGATCGGCAGGCAGATGCGGAAGAACCCGTAGCTGCCGAGCTTGAGCATCACTCCCGCCAACATCACGGAGCCGGCGGTGGGAGCTTCGACGTGGGCGAGGGGGAGCCAGGTGTGAAACGGGAAGAGCGGAACCTTCACCATGAAGCCCGTTGAGAGAGTCAGGAACAGAATGACCTGAATTCGGTACTCGATCGGGTAAGCAGTAAAGTGAGCCGCCAGTGCCGGGATCGAAAATGGAGTCGAGACTCCGCCCTTGACTGCCAATAAGACGAGGGCAGTTAAACCAAGCAGCGTGATCAAGCTGCCGCAGAGTGTATAGAGGAAGAACTTAATGGCGGCAAAGTTCCGCTGGGTTCCGCCCCAGATGCCGACCATGAAGAACATGGGGATTAGAGTGAACTCAAAGAAGACATAGAACAGCAGCAGATCAAACGCGCAGAAGACACCGATCAGTCCGGCCTCAAGCACCAGCAGGCAGATGTAGAACTCAGCCGCCCGCTCCTTGATCGACTCCCACGAGATCAGCACGGCGCTGATGGTCAGTAAGGCGGTTAGAGCGATCAAGCTCAGGCTGACCCCATCTGCTCCGAGGTAAAATTCCAGCTTCACGGGAGCGAGTGCCTCGGCCGTACGCTCTGTGTGTTGAGGGGTATAGGTGAGCCAAGTGTGCCGCCATTCGATCCGGGGCTGGACCGGTTGGGACGCCGTTGGGATGAGCAGCTCCTGGTACTTTACAACTCCGGTGATCGCCACACAGAGCGTAGCGACGGAGCCGATCAGCGCCATCCAGCGGGCCGTGTTCTGCCCCGCCGAATCCCGGAAGAGCATCAGCAGCACCGCAGTCGCCAGCGGCAGGATCATCAAGGCGATGAGGAAACCGATCATCGGGGACGACACTTCAAACAGAGGTCAGAGACGAAGGACAAACAAATCACACCCAACAGCCCCAGGCGGGGCCGCGCCGGGAGGCTCAGCCAGCTGCAAACAGCTGCATCACGCACAGCAGGCATCCGATCACGGCAATCAGCATCGTGGCCGCGTAGGCCGGGGTCAGTCCGCCGTGGAGCCGACGGGGAGCCTGGCTCATGAACTTTGGCAAGGCCCCGAAAGAGTCGACGACGCCGTCCAGGATGTACTTGTCGAACAGAGCACAAATCGTCGCGAGCAGCCGCAGTGGAGCGACGAGGATCACGGTGAACAGTTCGTCGAAGTAGAACTTGCCTTGAGAGAGCGCGAACAACGGTCGCAAGCGGGTGGCCAGCTTGGCGGGGATCTCGGGAGACTTCACATACCACTTATAGGCGACGCCGATTCCCGACAGAGCAATCACCGCACTCAGCAACATCAAGCCGATGTGGAACTGATGCTCCGAGGCTGCTGGCAGACCGGGCGTGTGGTTGAAGTACCCGGCGAACAGATGCAGTGGCCCGACGAGACCGACTCCGACGGCGAATACCGCCAGAATCCGCAGCGGCCACGCCATCGCGGGCGGAGCATCGTGCGGGTGATGGCCCGCTTCTTCGGGGAACTTCTCCGGCCCCCAGAAGGTCATGAAGTAGGCTCGGAATGTGTAGAACGCCGTCAGCAGCGCGGTGAGTACCGCCACGCCGAAGATCACCGTAAAGAATCCACCGTGCGAGCTGTGCATTCCTTCGGCAAGAGCGGCGAGGATGTCGTCCTTGCTCCAAAAACCGGCCAGCAGTGGGAAGCCCGCCAGTGCCAGTGCACCGCATAAGAACGTCCAGTGCGTGACCGGCAGTACATGACGCAGTCCACTGAACCGCCGCATGTCGATCACATCGCCCATCGAGTGCATCACACTCCCTGAGGCGAGGAACAACAGAGCCTTGAAATAGGCGTGAGTGAACAGATGGAACATCGCAGCCATCACGGCGAACGTCGCGAACTTCGGCCCGGCGGCTGCCGCTCCCAGGGCCATGAACATGAAGCCGAGCTGGCTCACCGTCGAGTAGGCCATGACCCGCTTCAGGTCGTACTGCGTCAGAGCAATCAGTGCCGAGATTAACGCAGTGGTGGCCCCCACTCCCGACACGAACAGTTGAGCGTTCGGAGCAAACATGAACAGGGGAGTCGAGCGAGCGACGAGATAGACCCCCGCCGTCACCATCGTCGCCGCGTGGATGAGCGCACTGACCGGGGTCGGGCCTTCCATCGCATCGGGCAACCAGACGTGCAGCGGGAACTGGGCCGACTTGCCCATCGCCCCCACGAACAGCAACAGACAGATCATCTGGAGACGACCGGGGTACTGAGCGTTGATCTGGTTCAGGAGAGTCGCGTCGAACAGCACACGTTGAAAATCGACCGAACCGAATGTGGTCCAGATCAGGAACACTCCGGTGAGGAGGCCGAAGTCCCCGATGCGATTGACGACGAAGGCCTTCTTCGCGGCCGCTGCGGCACTCGGCTTCTTGAACCAGAATCCAATCAGCAGGTAGCTGCACAGTCCGACAGCCTCCCAGAAGACGAACAGCTGGACGTAGTTTCCCGAGAGGACCAGCATGCACATCGAGAAAACGAAGAGCGACACAGCTGCGAAGAAGCGGGGATAGCCCGGATCGCCATGCATGTAGCCCGCCGCGAAAATTGCGACGAGCAAGCTGACCCCGGTGACCATGGCCAACATGATGGCGGAAATCGCATCGGCGCGAAGTTCGATCTGCAACTGGAACTTGCCGATATCGAGCCACTGATAGCCAGCAGCGATGGCCCCTCGTTGCGGGGAGATGAGTTCATCCGCAGCAGGCACATAGGAAATGATCCCGGCGGCGTTCGCTTCACCTTCCGGAGTGAGCCGCGATTCGAATGTCGCGGGGACGATCTGCATTAACAGCACCAGCGAACAGGCGAAGGCCACCGCCAGAGCGGCCACGCATGGGACATGGCTGCGTTCCCCGAGGAACAGCTTCCCGAAGAGAGCGATGATGCCGGCGGCCAGCAGCGGCGCTCCGGGAATCAACCACAGAATCAGTTGGTCGTAATCAGACATGGGTCGCGTCCTCCTCGCGGGTCAACCGCTGGGGATTCAGAGGAGTCTTGGGGTCCAGCGGAATTCCCGCGGGAGTCAGTGTGGGCTGGACGGGATGCGTATTCGGCAACGCGTGTCCGGCAGTGCTGTCATGGTCGACCGGCGAAGGCATGTCGTCCTCACGCAGAGCACTCCACAGGTCCATGTCCAGAGACTTGGTCCGGTGATAGAGCGAAAGGATCAAGGCGAGTGCCAGACCCGCTTCGCACGCGGCCACAGTGAGGATGAAGATCGTGAAGACCTGCCCCTCGTTGTTCCCGTGGTACTTGCTGAAGGTCACCATCGACAGAGCGACGCCGTGCAGCATCATCTCCGCCGAGAGAATCATCAGGATCAAATTACGGCGAGTCAGGAACCCGATCGCCCCGAGGGCAAACAAGGCTGCTGATACCAGAAGTGTGGGTTGGATTGAGCCGTTCATAGCGTCCCCTGCGCCCGACGCGGCGCTAATGCGATGGCTCCGATACTGGCAATCAGCAGCAGCGTGCCACCAATTTCCACAGCGAACAGAAAGTCAGTGAACAATGACCGCCCGAGTCCCCTCAACTGGCCGAGTTCCTCCGTCGGCAGTGGCCGACTGCTCCGGTGAAAGTGGTCCGTGGGAGCCGCAACGGTCATGTCGAGAGCGGCCATTGCGGCTGCGGATTGCTTGTCGTGATTGGCGGAGCGGACTTGCTGGTGACTCCACGACTGAAACGTAATCAGCAACAGGCCGAGCAGCGTGAACGCCGTGACCGAAGCACAGAAAGGCTGGCGGGACGATTGGTCGTAAGACGATGTTCCCGATTGCTGGGCGAGCATAATCACAAACAGGAACGTCACAATGACCGCTCCGGCATAGACGATGATCGAGGCCGCAGCGAGGAACGGAGCCGATTGCAGCAGGAACAGCCCGCACACACTCAGCGTCACCACTGCGAACCACAAGGCGGCGTACACCGGGTTCCGACTCGTGATCATCAGCACGGCGGAGACCAGGCAGGCCGTCGAGAAGAGCACGAACATCGAGCCCGAGATGTTTCGCTCGCCTGCGACCAGCTGGAATCCGAGGATCAATGCTCCGAGACAGGCGAGCCCGCCCAGTGGACGAATCGACTTCGCCCCCGGCATCATGAGCCACACGCCGCACGCGCCCAGCACGAGCGGCAGCAGTAAGGCCCAGTTGTGTTGTATCCAACTCATGGAGAAGTTCTCAGTGGTCAGTTTTCAGTTTTCAGTCGGGTAGACATTCTTGTCTGCCAGTCTTCAGTGGCGGGGTTTCGTGTCTCAATCAGCCATCTCCAGTTCTCCGTCAACTCTGACTGAAAACTGAAAACTGACCACTGAAAACTTCCCCTCTCACTTCTTCTCAATCTTCTCGTTCACCTGGTCCCAAGACGATTCCATCACAGCGGTGCCGTGAATCACTCCGGAGCTGACGTTGCGAGCCGATCGATCGTCGGGGCCGACCGTCGTGGCCGGAGAGAGGGCGGGGAGTCCTTCGAAGTCGCTGGCTGGTCCGAGCCGACCGCGATGCGTGCGGACGGGATCATGGCCGGAGTCCTTGGTCTGGTCGAAGACGCCGAGGAGTTTCTCCTTGTCGAAGATCATTTCCTGGCGTGTGAAGCCCGTCAGATCGTACAAGTGGGTCATCTCGATCGCATCGACGGGGCAGGCCTCTTCGCACATGCCGCAGAAGATGCACCGCAGCTCGTCGATGACGAACGAAGAGGGGTACTTGTCGCGATCTTCCCAGGGTGCCTGAGCCGCCTCGATCGTGATGCAGTTTGCCGGGCAGGCTGTCGAACACATCATGCAGGCCACGCACTTCACGCGACCCTGATCATCGCGGTTCAAGCGATGGACGCCCCGGTAGTGGAGGGGGAGAGTTGGCTTTTCCTCGGGGAAAAACTCAGTGATCGGCTTGTAGTTCGTGACGTGCTTCGCCGTGGTCTTCAGACCCTCAATGATCGCCGGCAAGAACGTGGCCTCCCAGAAGCCGATGACCGGCTCTTCGACCCAGGTGATGTCTTTGTTTTCGATGGGCATTGTGATCCCTTATTGGATCGAAGTCAGGAGTGTGAATGTGGTGCAGGTGTGATGAGTGAATGCAGTCTATTCGATCTGGCGGGCGAGTTTTTCGATGTTAGGCTGAAGTCGATCGAGTTGGGACTGATTGACTTTGACCCCCTTCTTGCCGGGCAGATCGTACAGTCCTTCGTTGAGTCCCGACAGTGGGATGCCAAGTGAACTGGAGACGACTGAGGCGGTGTTCGCGTCGCGAATCTCGCACTGGAACATCGACTTGAACTCGCCTGTCGTCCGTGGGGAAGGGCCGCCAGGAATACAGAAGTGATTCGGGTGTTCTTCCCACACCGCTCGAATCTCTTCGCCGATGGTATTCACCACGGAGCGGAAGGCATTCGCTGACTTGTAGTTCCCCTGCGTCAGCCGGTTTCCCACATAACAGTCGATGCCCGGCAGTCGCGTATTGAACTCTTCGGATCTCAGATAGTACTCCGATTTCTGTGATCCCGCCGACCGCGACACTCCATAGACCAGCGACAGAACAGAACGCACAGCCCGCTTGGACGAACCGTCAGCGGAAAACGGAATCACGAGTCGATCGGATGCGGAGAGCGCGAGTTCTGTGTAAACCCCAAAGCTGGGATTACGGTCGATGAAGACAGCGGCAGAAGTGGTGCCATTCCAAGAGGTTTTAATGTCCTCGATCAGGTCACGAATCCAACCGTGGGTGAGTGCCGAAGCGTTGTCTGGACCGGGTGCTACTGCACGCGACACGCGCGAGGCCAGGATTTCCAGTTCCTCGTCACCGACCACGAGGTGCAGGTTCTCCGGAATGCGGGGGTTGATCGTCTGGACTTGAGTGGCGTACTCGGAACCGCAACGCGGATTGTGGTACGGGCTGGCGATCCGTTCGCGGACGTCACCCGCGACTGTTCGGCGATGCAGTCGAGAGCAGAGTTCGTCGATCGCTTGCTCGCCCTTCACGATTCCCCCGAGCAGCATCCCAGAGGCGTTCGCTTGTGGGCAGAGGTCGACGACGAGCGTCTTCTTTCCCGGATGCAGGCGAGCGTACTCACACGCCAATTGGAACGTGAGGTAGCTCTTGCCGACGCCCCCCTTGTTGTTCCAGAGGGCATATGTGTAGGTCGCCATGATCCGCAGTTCCTCTCTCGATGACTGGGTGAATTAGTGGGCGTGGGCCACTTTCGGGCTGGGCGTTTCAGGGTTCATCTTGGGGCGACGCGGGGCGCTGTTCAGCGCGTCTTGAGCCTGCTTCACGCCGATCGCTCCGGCGATCATGAACAGCAGGACCGAACTCGCGGTCAGCCACCACTTCGACCAGCCGAACTGCAGGACAGTCATGACGGCGACGACGTTGCCCAGGGACAACGGGATCAATACCTTCCAAGCCAGACCCATCAACTGGTCAAACCGGAACCGCGGGATCGTCCAGCGGATGAGCATGATGACAATAATGACAGCGAAGACTTTCCCGTGCAGCACGCCGAACTTCAGTAAGGTCGCCAACAGCCCCGTCGAACCCGGTTCCGCAATGCCGGGAAAGTGCCAGCCACCGAAGAACAGGATCGCGGTCAGGAAGCTGATCGTGATGACGTGTGTGTACTCGGCCAGGAAGAACAGGGCGAACTTCATCGAGCTATACTCGGTGTGAAACCCACCCACCAGTTCTTGCTCGCATTCGACGAGGTCGAAGGGGAGACGATTCGATTCGGCGAGTGCCGCTGTGAAGAAGATCAGGCAAGCCAGCGGCTGGGTCCAAAAGTACCAGTGGGTGATCCCACCAGTCGCTTGATTGAGCAGGATTTGCTCGATGTTCAGCGTGCCGCCCATCAGGGCGATCCCAAGGATCGACATGCCGAGTGGGATTTCGTAGCTGATGACCTGGGCACTGGCCCGAAGTGCTCCGAGGGCACTGTATTTGTTGTTCGAGGCCCAGCCACCCAAGATGATCCCGTACACCGCCAGCGAACCGATCGCCAAGATGAACACGATCCCAATATCGATATTCGGAGCGATGATGAACCGCATGAAAGACGGGGCGCCATCGACAGGGCCGAAAGGAACCACCGCGAAGGCCAGCATCGTGGTCAGAGCGGCCAGGCAGGGGGCGAGGACGAAGAGCTTCTTGTCGACGTATTCCGGGATCACGTCTTCCTTCAGAATGAATTTCATCCCGTCAGCGATCGGCTGGAGCAGACCCCAGGGACCAACACGGTTCGGGCCGACTCGGTCCTGCATGAATGCAGCCAGCTTCCGCTCAACGTAGATCAGGTAAGAGACCGCTCCGAGGACGGCCCCGAGTGCCGCACCGATCGTGATTAGCGTGGGCAACTGAGCCATCACGAACGCGACCGGTCCACCAGACTCAGCCGGGGCGGTGGCGTCAGCTGCGAGGGTCATCAGTGAGGGCATCATGGAACTCATGGACGTTCGCCTGAACAGTAGTGCAGACATTCCTGTCTGCCAGTGGAGCAGACATTCCTGTCTGCTCGGGCTTGGCTCAATTTCTCAAGGAGGGTCAGCCCCTTGGCGATCAGAACAGACAGGAATGTCTGTTCTACTTTGGAGTGGAACAGACAGGAATGTCGATTCCACTGGCAGAGGGCTATGCGTTGACTGGCTCCGCAGGAACGACTGCTGGTCCCATGACCACGCCGTACTCACCGAGCTTGCCCTCGCCGAGTGAGCCGAAGGCCGTCGGGATCGCCTTCGCGATTTCGGCCCTGACCTTGGCAGCTGTGAACATCGCTCCTCGACCGGCGAGTTCGGAGAGCACGCGCCCATCATGGCGGGCTTCGAGCGGGCCTTGCAGCGCTCTCGCGATCGCTTGCACCAACCCGGAGTGGTTCACGAAGCAACCGTCACGTTCGGCGAAAGAGCCACCCGCGAGGACATAGTGGGCCTTCTTCGTCAACGGGGAATTCAGCAGATCGAGGACCGCCAGGGCCTTCACCGAGCCCAGCTTGCTCGCTGTGGCGGCATTGACCTCGGGGTTCGGGTCTCCGCCGACGATAAACAGGGCCTCGTGCGGCGTCCCATCCAGCAGCTTGCCCGAGGGGATCACGCTGCCCTGGAAGTGCTTCAAGACTGCCTCGACTCCCGCCCGGTTCGGAGCCTTCTCCGCGCGAATCGTGAACTTGACCGGCTGGACAGGCTTCCCGTGAACATCCTTCGGATAGGTATCGTCCTCGCCAGTCACACGAGCTGGGGTCATCGCCAGGGTGATGTCGGGCGAGAGCCCCTTGAGCCAGCTGGCCAGGATGTACGCCTCTTCGACGGTCATCCACGGCGAGAAGATTGCCGCGACCCGTTTGGGATTTGACTTGGCTGCTGACTGGAACGCATCGCGAGTTGCGTTGAGAACTTGATCCCAGTCATTGGAGACGACCTTGTCGCCGTCCTGCTTCGCGGGGAGTGACAGGCGGTTGTCCGCATGAATGTACTTCCAGCCGAAGCGACCCTCGTCGCACATAAAGCTCCCTTGAGCCAGCGGGTTGTACCGCGGTTTCAGGCGGTAAACGGTATCGTTGTTCTGATCGACGTTGATCGAGCAGCCGGTGCTGCAATCGGGGCAGACGCTCTTCTTGCTCTTCAGCGACCAGACGCGTTGTTCGTACAGGAAGTCCTTGCTGCACAACGCCCCGACCGGACAGAGATCGACGACGTTCCCAGCCAGTTTGTTGTTACACGGCTCGCCCGGAAAGATGTCGATCTCTTCGTGCGTGCCTCGGCTGGCGACCTGCAACTCCGCAGTGCCGCTGATCTCGCGCGTAAACCTTACGCAGCGGGTACACATGATGCAGCGATCGGTGAACAGGGTGATCTGGTCGCCGATGTAGTCCTTGTCGGGCTTGATGTTCTTCGGCTCTTGCAGGCGGCTATACCCCCGGCCGTATTCGAAGCTGTAGTCCTGGAGTCCGCACTCGCCCGCTTGATCGCACACGGGGCAGTCGAGGGGGTGATTGAGGAGCAGGTATTCGAGGGTCGCCTGCTGGGCCGCTTTGACCTTGGGCGAGTCGCTGATGATGACTGTGCCATCCTTGACCGGCGTCTGGCAGCCGGGGACGAGCTTCGGCTGCATGGCGACCGTGCCATCGGGCTTCGTGTCGCCGACCTCCACGAGGCACATGCGGCAACTGGCCACGACCGACAGGTCAGGGTGCCAGCAGTAATGCGGAATCTCGACATCCGCACGATCGGCCGCCTGAATGCAGTTCAGTCGTTCGGTCGCACCGATTTCGACAGGCTTGTTGTTGACGATGACAGTGGGCATGGGTGGTCGTGTTCCTGGGGAGGGGAAGCGTAGCGAATGGAATCCGTTACGCACCTCCGGCGGTCGTTTGGTTCTGAAATCGGCGGGGATTCTTGAATGGGAACCCTCGGACTTCCTCGACGATCAACTGACAGATGGCTGCTTCCGGGTCGAGCAGAATGGGAAGTGGTCGAAAACAGGCGATCTCGTCACTGGGAGTGAGGTCCACGGCGGATGTGGAATCGGGACACAGGACTCCAGGAGATGCCGGGGCGCGGGGGCGCGGTTCGGGATCAACCACGAGGCGTCCCGAGTCCGAAGCGGCCTGAATCTCACGGTTCGACAAGATCATGCTGGAATCAGATCCTCTTCAGGAACTGCGACCAAGTCGCTGTAATTCGCGGGGAGTTCTGCGAAACTTGCCCCCTCTTGTCGATAGATTCCCACGGCGAGAGTTCCCTCGGAATTGATTTCTCCACGAACTTTGTCCGACGGTACAAACTCTGAGTAGCGCTCACCATTCACGAGGTGGTACACGACCACCCGTTCGTCACTGAACATCCCTTTCAGGATGCGACATTTGAGCCAACCTCGAGTCATGTCGGTTCTCCTTGTTCTCGTTCCTTCGACACCTAGTGGGCCCCGACCGGGTACGGTGTGACGCTCTTCCGGCCCGAGGTGATGTACGTTTCGAAGTCCCCTCGGAACTTCTGGATCGCGTTCTTCACCGGCCACGCCGCTCCGTCCGACAGGCCGCAGATCGTGGTACCAGGGATGATCCCCATTGAGGCGGCCACTTCCGTCAGCAAGTCGACATCTCGCATCTGCCCGTTCCCCGAGCGGATCCGCTCCAGAATACGCGTCATCCAGTTCGTCCCTTCGCGACACGGGGTGCATTGGCCGCAGCTCTCGTGCGAGAAGAACCGGGCACAGTTATACAGTACGTCGACCATGTTCGTCTGGTCATCGATGACCACGACCGCAGCTGTCCCGAGACCGAGACAACCCGCCTTGCCGGGGCCCGCGAAGTCGAGCGGGATGTCGAGCTCTTGATCGGAGAGGAAGCCCATGCTGATGCCACCGGGGACGACGGCCTTGGCCTTACGACCTTTCCAGACGCCGCCCGCATGTTCATCAATCAGCTCACGAGCTGTCACACCGAGTGGGAGTTCCACGCAGCACGGCTTGTTGACGTGTCCACTGACGGTGTAGAGCTTCGGGCCATAGCTGCCGGGGTCGCGGGGGTTGGCAGGATCGGGCTTGACGCCGATCGACTGGAACCAGTCTTTGCCGCGATCAAGGATCTGTTTCACACAGCACAGCGTCTCGACGTTATTGACGATTGTTGGCTTGCGGAAGAGTCCTTCGATGGCGGGGAAGGGGGGCTTGATACGAGGCCAAGCCCGCTTCCCTTCGAGGCTCTCGATGAGTCCTGTCTCTTCTCCACAGATGTATGCAGCAGCTCCGCGATGCAGCACGACATCCAGGTCGAAGCCTTTGCCCAGAATGTTCTTGCCGAGCAGTCCCGCTGCGTAGCATTCCTTGATCGCGGCATCGAGACGGCGGTAGCTCAGGCCGTATTCGAAGCGGATGTAGAGGTATGCCGACTTCGAGCGAATCGCGTGGCAGGCGATGGCGATTCCCTCGATCAGTTGATGCGGGTCCATCTCCATCAGGATGCGGTTGTTGAAGGTGCCCGGTTCGGACTCATCCGCATTGATGCAGAGATAAATCGGCCCCGGATGATCCTTGGGGAGGAACGTCCACTTGAGGCCACACGGGAAGCCCGCGCCGCCGCGCCCCCGCAAACCGGAGTCCTTGACGAGGTTGGTCACGTCCGCTGGAGCCATCTCCAGGGCCTTGCGCAACGCTTGATACCCGCCATCACGCTGGTAGGTTTCCAGCGTGTGGCTCTCAGGCGTGTTGATGCGGGCCAGCAAAACAGGTTCGAAAGTGGGCACGGTGTTGAGTTCTCAGTTCTGAGTCGTCAGAGGTCAGTTTTCAGTCGTCAGTGAAGACCCGTTTAGCCGCGACGCGAAGGCCTTGCGAAGCGGAGCGCGGAGTCGCTCGGGATTCAACCGTCAGTTCTGGGCATACTCACGCAGTATGTTCTTGAGTCTCTCATCAGTCGGGGCCACCCACTCGATTTGGCCGTCACGCCACTCCACCATTGGCAGGTCGAGTGCCATGTGAGTGCGAATCGCGCGAGATATCGATGGGCGGGAAGCGTCACGCAGAATCTCCACCATTGATAAGGGGTTCCCGGAGTCTGAACTGTTTTGAGACACCATGCTTCACCGCCTCCCACAAACTCGGTTCGTAAATCACCTGTGCTTCGTCGAAGCAACCCGAAGCCACGATTCTAGCCCCTTTCACAGAGGAGCCATCGCACACGATCCACTCGTTGACAATTGGAATGTAAAGCTCGAACAGGTTATCGAGCCCCGCTTGGTATCGTCGCCTGACCATACCTTCCTCAATGTGATGCCCGCCCGCTCGAACCCTGTCCGAAACTCGCCGGACGGCAAGTTCTGAGTTCGGCAACCAGGCAAACATCAGATGAACGCGGTCGCCGTCATCTCGCAGCTTCTTGATCATCCCCACATCGGTTCGGGCGGCCAATGTGGTTTCGATTGCGAATGATTTGCGAGACTGGCTCAACTGCCGCATCCGGTCAAGTGCCATCTGTCCTGC
>Ga0105047_10011050_pt1 | contig 14692 bp, 14 predicted proteins | sample MAT04_FD_78384 | JGI IMG/M metagenome (GOLD analysis project Ga0105047, IMG submission 78384) | Freshwater microbial communities from Lake Fryxell liftoff mats and glacier meltwater in Antarctica - MAT-04 (megahit assembly) | ecosystem: Environmental > Aquatic > Freshwater > Ice > Liftoff... | reverse complement strand
CGCTAAGGCCGGTTGAGGTGCGTGGGCGAGATGAGGCAACCGACGAGCAATCGTCAAACAGACGTCGCGTCGTTGCGGTTCAATAGTTTCTGTAAGATGCGACGGGTGCGACCGGGAACACTTATCTGTGTTCGTTGGGGTGCATCTGTGTTTCAGCTTCTGCCACCGCGCGCATGAACGCTTGAATATGCTCGGGTGATTTACGGCCCGGCGACGCTTCTACTCCGCTGCTGACATCGACGGCAAAGGGACGGATCAACCGGATCACGTCCGCGACGTTTTCCGGGCGCAACCCGCCTGCGGCGATAAGGGGCGGGAGACCGGTGAACGCGTCTCGCTGTTGCGCGTCGGCGACGGTGGGCCAGTCGTTGGCGATTCCCGTCCCCCCGGCGTGCGTGGTGCTGGCGGTCTCCAAAATAATTCCGCGCAGGTTGGTCAGCTTCAGGCGCGTGATGGCGTCCTTCCACAAGCCTAACGTATCGACGAGTTCGCCATTGACCACGCGAACGGCTTTCAACACCACCAGCGGGGAGAGTTGCGCGACCACTTCGGGGGATTCTGATCCATGCAACTGAATATGTCGCAGGCCGAGCAATCGCGCCTTCTCGCGCACAATCTCGACGGGCACATCCACAAACAATCCCACCGGGGTGACAAAAGCCGGAAGCGCCTGCAGGATATCGCGCGCAACAGCATCGCCCACAAATCGTCTGGCCCCGGGCTGAAAGACCATCCCGATGGCGTCCGCCCCCGCGCGGACGGCAAGCAGGGCGTCGTCGACGCAGGTGATCCCACATATTTTGACGCGCGTGCGGGTCATGTGGTCCATCATATACGAGCCACAGGATGGGTGACATGAAAGTGGCGTTCGCTGCGCTGGCGACTGAACCATCGGTTTTGGGATCACGGGCGGGCGTTCGGAGCGATCGACGGCAAGCCACCTCCTCCATTACGTGCAGCGTTGAACTGATCCACCCTTGCCCTTAGCCAAAGTTGACAGGGGAAAGCGAGGCTCGTACAAGTGTATGGTTTACTCGACCCCCAACAGGTGACAAAAGCGTATGAGCGAAATGACCGTGAACTCCATCAATGAACGCGCTGCCGAGCAATTCTTCATCAAGGCCACTGAAGCCGAAGGCCACGGGCTGACCGAGAAGGCGATTGATTTCTACGAGCGGGCGCTCAATGAGAACCCCGACCACGAGAGCGCCTGCTTCCGGCTTGCGCTGCTTTACGATCGTCAGGCCGACGATGCCAAGGCCATTGAGCTGTACGAGCGTATCTGCACCAGCCCGCCGGTGCATCTGAACGCGCTGCTCAATCTCGCTGTCTTATACGAAGACAACAACCATTATGAAGAAGCGCACCGCTGTCTGGATGCGGTGTTGCGCACCGCACCGAATCACGAGCGGGCACGGCTTTACATGCGCGACGTCGAATCAGCGCGATCGATGTACTACGACGAGGACGGCGACGGGCGACAGAGCACCGGGGCGGTGCTGAATATCCCGATCACCGATTTTGAGTTATCCGTCCGCAGTCGAAACTGCTTGAAGAAGATGAATATCCGGAGCCTGGGTGATCTACTGAAGACCACCGAGCCGGAACTGCTGAGCTACAAAAACTTTGGCGAGACGAGCTTGAACGAGATCAAGTCGTTGCTGGCCAGCAAGGGATTGCGCCTCGGACAGACCGCTGAAGATTCCAAGGCCGCCCCGCGTCGCGCCCCGGCTGCGACGGGCAACATTCCGCCTGAGATTCTGGCCAAGTCCGTTGCCGACCTGGAATTGTCCGTGCGCAGCCGTAAGGCTTTGCAGCGTCTGAATATCAATTCGGTCGCGGAGCTTGCCAGTCGCACGGAAGACGAACTGCTTGGTTGCAAGAACTTCGGTCAGACAAGTCTGAACGAAATCAAGCAGCAACTGGCCAGTTTCGGCGTGTGGTTGCGTAAGCTGGACGAGTAACGATCACCTTTTGGCAGCATCCCTCATGCGGCTGATCGCGCTTCTTGTCCTTCTCATTCCACTGGGTTGCAGCACGGGTATTTCGGGGCGGGCCTCCCCGTCCGTACCCGTCGTGCGCGTGCGTCTGCTGGAAGATCAGCAGCGTGTCAGCGTCGCTGCCAGCGAATCTCCCACTGTCATCGTCGGTACAACAACCGCGCGACGTTTAAATCTCCCATCGGGCATGGACGTGGTGGTGTCACTGGCGTCGTCGGGGGCATGGCAGGTGGGTAACGTCACGCTCGGTGCAGGCGAGATGACACTCATCCCGTCGGCTGAGGGGACGCTCAACGTCAACGGACAATCCTATCGTGGGCGATATCGGCTGGTGCCTGTCTCGACGGGGCGGTTTGATGTCGTGAACGACGTCGATGTCGACGGCTATCTCAAAAGTGTCATCTCCAAGGAGCTGCTGACGCGCTGGGATGTCGAGGCGTACAAAGCGCAGGCGATTGTCGCGCGCACGTACGCGATCTACGTCAGTCGCACCTCTCCGACGGGCAGACATTTTGATCTGAATGACGATCAGCGCAGCCAGGTCTACGGCGGGATCGCGCAGGAGACCGCCAAGAGCCGCCTGGCCGTCGATGAGACGGCGGGCGTGGTTGTCGTCTTCGGTGACGGCGGCCGCGAGAAGATTTTCAAGACCTACTTCAGCTCCTGCTGCGGGGGCATTACGCAGAGCGCGACCGATGCGTTTGGCGATGCGTATCTCCCGCCTCTCAGCGATCAAAACGTCGGCCCGCTTTGCAACGCATCGCCACGCTTCAACTGGGGACCGGTGGTGCTGCGCAAGTCAGAGATCGTCCGCCGCGTGAAACTTTGGGGCACGCAGCGGAATCGAAGTGAGGCGGGCATCTCGTCGATCAACACGATCGAAATCCAGGCAACCAACCGGTGGGGCAGGCCCAAGCGGTTTGTCATCACCGATGGCAACGGAGCGCGATACAGCTTGAACGGCGAGGAGATTCGCTGGGCGATCAACACCGATGCCACGGATGGGACGACGCTGTCGAGCAGCTACTTCAAGGTCATCAACGAGCCCGACGTGATCCGATTTGTCGATGGTCATGGCTTTGGGCATGGCGTGGGCATGTGCCAGTGGTGTGCCGAACGACGCGCCGAGGAAGGCATGAGCCACGAGGACATTGTGCTGGCAGCTTTCCAGCAGGCGAAACTCGCCCGTATGTACTGACCTCCGGCCTCACACGATAATGAACTGCATCTTCTGACAGACGGCCAGCAGCAGAATCACCCGGCAAATATGGAAGATCTCTCGCTCCCGGCGTGTCCAGTGTTCCACCTCCAATCCAACTGCTATCGATAGGACGGGCACGAGAAACAGCCACAGTCGGGCGGCTTCGGCCTGCAACAACCCTGATATGGCGGTGATCAAAAGTTGCAGTACGACTATGCCGATGACCGCGCGCCAGACACGCGATCGTGATACGCGAATGCACGCAGCCCCAAGCACGCCGTAACCCAGCCAGCCGGTCGTCAGCGCGAACTCGTTCAAGTCCCATCCGATTGTCTGCGGCCAGGGGCGTGGCAGGCTTTGGAGATTCACGTGTTGCATGTGGATCGCCTGAACAAACGTGGTTACCGGGTTGTAACCGGTCGCCAGCCCTGTCGCTGAGTAAACAGCAGCAACGGTTATCAAGGCGATTATCGATATCACCACCAAGCGCCTGACGCCGATCGCTGGCCGGTGCAGGATCGCGTAGCCGACCAGGAATGCCCCGATGACGAGGATGTTGAATGTGAAAAACAGCGTCACTGCCAGCACGATCCCAAACAGGCAGGCATCTCGGGCACCACGCCCGCGCACCGCGAGCGACCACGTGCCTATCAGCAGGCAGGTGAACAGCGTGAACGTCTGATCGAACTCCGGAAAAATGAGGATCAGGCCCGGCGACAATGCGACGAAGCTGGCGGCTTCCCAACTGGCCTGGGTGGACGCCTGCAACGTTCGCATCATCCAGAAGGTCAACGGGACGGAGAGGGCAGTCAGGAACGCAATGCAAACTCCTGCCAGCAACGCTGCGCTTTTGGCGTCGCTGGACATGCAGATGAACAGCCAGTGATAGAGTGTCAGCCCCGGCGGTTTGTTGCGATTGTGCCCGCCAAGGTTTGGCATGCGATCGGGGAAGGTTGATATGAATTCCCGGACGCTCACCCCATCGGCGATGGACTTTTCAGCGTCGCTGAAATAACTCGTAGCCGCCTCCGATCTGATGATGTCGATGATCTCACCGAAGCCGAACGGCGCATCCATCAACCCGATGGCTGACAATTGCAACGCAAATGTGGCAGATGCCACCACCGGCAATGCCCACCGAATGGACAAGCCGCGCGTCACCGCCCACCGCGCCAGGAAAAACGGTATGGCACCACAGCCGAGCGCGACCCCGACGCGTGCCACATCCAAATGCCGGTACGACCACACCCAGTAAGGCGACCCATTGAGATGTGGTGTTTCGCGATAAATGAGGATAAGCAGGACAACCGTGGTGAAAACGATCAACGCAGTCGCCCCGCGGCGGTCGGGCGCGGAGGATGTTCGCGATACGTCAGGCATACCGAGGCAGTCAACAAATCCAGTCTACGATCAGCCGCATTAATGCTTCCAACATAGCCTTGCCTCGTCGCGTTCGCTACAATTGAGCCGATCGTCGCAAGAGCGACCCTGACAGGCGTGACACCCAGGCGAGAGGTATCGTGCAGAATCCCACCGTCGAGAAACTCCGCAACAACATCCAGACCGTATTTTTTGGGAATTCCAAGGCTGTCGATCTCCTGTTGATCGGGCTCATCGCTCGCGGGCATGTGCTGGTCGAAGACGTGCCAGGCGTTGGTAAAACCGTACTGGCCCGCGCGCTCGCCAGGAGCATCGACTGCAAGTTTTCGCGCATCCAGCTTACGCCCGATCTGTTGCCCAGCGATGTGCTGGGCGTAAGTATTTTTAACTCCACCGATCAGAAGTTTGAGTTTAAGCCGGGTCCCATCTTCGCAAATATCGTGCTGGCTGACGAGATCAACCGAACCACCCCGCGCACCCAGTCGGCATTGCTGGAGGCGATGGCCGAGGAGCAGATCAGCATCGAGAACCAGACGTTCCAGCTGGACCGCCCATTCATGGTGATCGCTACGCAGAACCCGTTTGAGTTTGAGGGGACGTACTATCTGCCGGAAAATCAGCTGGATCGGTTTCTGCTCCGCATTGCAGTCGGATATCCCGAGCGAGCAGCCGAGCATCGCATCCTGACGACCCAGCCCGGACGACGAGCGCTACCCGACCTGCAGCCGGTGATGCACGCGCGGGAGATTGTCGTCCTGCAGGATGAAGTCCCGCGAACCAAGCTCGATCCCACAATCGTCGATTACATTTTGGATTTGGCCGATGCGACCCGACACGACGACGCCCTGCACCTGGGCGTAAGCCCGCGCGGCGCGCTGGCTTTGACCGCTGCCAGCCAGGCGTCGGCGGTGCTGGCGGGTCGCGACTACGTCACGCCGGATGACGTCAAGCAACTTTTCATCCCAGTCTGTGCCCACCGCGTGGTAAGCAAAACCTACCTACACAACGGCGACGCCAACGCCACCACACGCGTGCTGCAAACGATCCTGGATCGGACGGCTGCGCCGAAGTGACAAGGCTCCGGCTTGCGGGTTCCAAGCTCGCGTGCATCCGGATGGCTGCCGTAGCATTTCCAGTTGACCAGGCGCGTCCATCGACTTCCCGTTGAAGCCGCCCAGCTTGCAGGGAGCGCAAGACACCACCGCCAGCAAGCTGGGTGGCTAACCGAGCGGACGTGCCAAATGAAAACGCCCTGATGTCGGTGCGCTGTCACCACCCTCTATTGCCGCGGCGGGGTCGGCCCCCTACGCTTCTGGGCGATGATGCTTGCTGTTGTATGGGATTCGCCGTTGCTTTGGGCAGTGGTGATTGCGTGGATTCTCTCGGTCACACTGCATGAGTTTGCGCATGGGATCGTCGCGTACTTCGGTGGCGATTACACCATTCGCGAGCGCGGGGGGTTGACGCTCAATCCGTTGCAGTACATTGATCCGATCATGAGCATCGTGCTTCCGCTGGTGCTGCTATTGATGGGGGGCATTCCACTACCGGGCGGGGTCACCTACGTGCGGACGGATTTGCTGCGAAGTCGCGCATGGGACACGGCTGTGAGCCTCGCCGGGCCGGCCATGAACTTCCTCATATTTTTGCTCTGCGTCATCCCGCTGCATCCGTCGGTGGGCTGGGTTGATCCGCATGACCCCGGCGGGTGGACCGACGCCCAGATGTTTGTCGGCGCGATGTGCGTCCTGCAATTCCTGTCGGTCATTTTCAACCTGGTCCCCGTCCCGCCTTTGGATGGATTCCGCGCAATCGCGCCCTATCTCAAGAATGAGACCCGCCTCATGCTGAGCACTCCGCCGACCAGCACCGTACTCTTCATCGCGTACTTCTTTCTGATCCTGCAGATTCCGCAATTTCAGGCGGCAGTCGGGCGGCTGCTGGTGGGCACGCTGCTACGCCTGGGTCTGGACCGCTTTACGATCGACGGGGTCGGGTACGCCTTTGAAACGGTCTTTCGGCGATAGCCTTCTTGGATGTTACGCACGATATTTGTCACCAACGCGCTCTAGCTCGTGTCCCTTGCCCCGGTCGGGGAATTTTTCCGAAATGGTCAGGTAAATAAAAAAACGGTCGGTGGCAACGTGAAGAAGCCACCGACCGCGGGCTTTAGTGTCCGGCCTGTAAGGGTGAGGGGGCCGGCCGGACTTTAGGGATTCGCGAACCGCTGTGGCGATTCTGCAAGTTCAATATCAAACCGTATGCCGCGTGCTCATTCGGTCGTGATTGTCCCTTGGACGACTCGAATTCCAAGGTTTCTTGACACGCGACATCACTGGCCGACGCTTCTGTCGCGGTGGCAGGCTCTACCATCCGCCAGCCTGCCATGGCTCGGGCTGCCAAACGTCTACTGCTAAAGTTTACGATAACGCGTTTCGCCAAATATTAAGGTTGCCCCACGATCCGGTTTGGCTTAGGCTTGTGTCGTCAGACGCGTGGCGGAGGTTGTTGGATGTCGCAGGGTGTAGATAGAGATCATCTGGTGATCATTCGTATCGACGGTATGCACTGTCATACTTGCGAGCGCGCCGTGCAAAACGCGCTGCTGAACCTGCCCGGCGTGCACGAGGTTGAAGTCGACTTCCCCACCAAGCAGGCATCGGTTCTCTACGATCAATCTGCCACTCCCATTAAAGACCTGATGCAAGCAATCAATGATGCCGGCTACACTGCCGCTGGTTTCACGCAACGCCAGACGGCGCATTCGTAAGTCGCTTCTGATTCGCTAGTCCAACACCAGCTTCCAGTTTTGTAACTACCATTTCAGTAAATGGTTGATTTTACAACAGTCACACTGGTATTCGCTCTCTCTGCGGTCAGTGACTTGTCTTGTTCAATAGATAAAAACAGACCCGGCGTGCGTGAAGGTTGTTCACGCACGCCGGGTGTTTCCTTACTTATCGTCTTTCGTCACACCTGCGCTCAGGCTTTGCGACGATATCGCTTGGCGACGTTCATACCCATGGGGACGGCCAATCCGACCAGCCCCATCAAGGCAGCGGGGGGAAGGGGGACGGCAGCGGCCTTGAGCTCAACGGCGAGGTCGTTGAAATCGCGATCGCTCCATTGTGCGTGCTCCCCGCCTTGGATCATGTTGAGGTCTTCGAAGAAGACCATCCAGGTGACGAAGTTGGACGCGTCAGCGAGGCCTTGAATCTGGTAGGTCACCATGTGATCCAAGCCGTCGAGGTTGTCGGTTTCCAGTGAGCTGAACACGCCGTTCTGCCCGTTGCGCGCCAGACGGAACTGTCCGATGGCGTTGATGTCGACCGCCTCGCCAGTCACGCTGGGTGACAGGCCGTATCCAACCGTATCGAAGAGATTGTGATAGATTCCGCCCGATGCTCCGTCGATGTAACCGAACGACTGGTCGTACCCGGCATATCGACCACGGGCCGACGCCTTGGCGAACTCGCCGTCCCAGACCTTGTCGTCCGCCGACCCTTGAGCGCCGGTCGTGCTGAGAGGCCCGCCGATACCGAAGTCGTCGATGCGGATGGCCGAGAAGCTGGTCGAGGTGAAGTTGTCCCCCGATGCCGAGAAAGCCTCACCATACACGCCACTGAGGATGTCCGAGACACTCAGTTCGCCGCCATAGGAAGGCGCGTTGACGGTGGTGGTACCTGCCGCCGCGACGGTCGCCGAGGCGACCAATCCGAGTGAAAGCGTGGCAGCCGAAAGGACACGATGAGCGAAACGCAAGGACCGCATGCAAACCTCCAACGTGAAACAATGACAGTTAAGTGACTTTTCCCCTGCTGCGACAAACGCCTGTCGCACAGGTCGTCCGAGGTGAAGGCCCGGACACACTTTCTGTCCCCATACCGTATCCCACGAACGCCTGTCAGGCGGGAAATCAAGGGGGAAAACTGGCTGTTTCAGGGTCGATTCGGGTGGGTCTGTAGCACCTGTGAAGACGAGGAGGAGATGCGACAATCTGCCGGTTAAAATGTAGCGAGCGTGCGGCTATAATGCGGGGACAATGAACGGGTGGGCAACGACGGAGAATGCCCCCGCTTAGCAGCTGCTGACGTGTAGGAGCGACTGATCCACGACTCACGCCGCAGCGAAAGCTGCGGATCGCGCTCCGCAACAGATCGTCCCAGTGGCCGACAGGGCAGAAGCTTATGCGTGATGAAACGCTGAGGTGGAATACAAATGCCGGAGATTGTTTTTGGAATACTCCTGTTCATCGCACTGACCTTTGTAGCGGTCATCGTCTTCGGCGGGTGGATCGTTATCGGGCTACTGCGGATGACGGTCCGATGGATCGGTGGCGATGCGAAAGCCGCGCAACTGAGCATTCGTCCCCAACCACGGATGACCTGCCCGCACGACGGATGTCACGCCTCCAATCCGCTGGAAGCCCAATATTGTCGTCGATGTGGTCGAACGTTGGCGCGTGATCGCGTGGTCCCACGTCGCGCTGCAATCTTGTAGAAAACCTTCCTCGATGGGCACGCGCTCAACGGCTGACACCGGCCCGACCGATTTATCGGGCATGTGATTTCCACAAAGTGTTAATCAGCTTTGGAGCCGCCGTCCGTCAATTCGCGTCCCATTCGCATTGCGGGGTGTTTTCCGGCTGGTTGAATTCCAGGTCGTAGGTCTTGCGCATCTCAACCCGCCCATCCAGGAAAAGGCAAGTTGTGCCCGCGTGAAAATCACCGAAGCGGCGTGACCACGGCGTGGGACCGCCGCTGCCCGATGGTTTGTGAAGATGCATGCTGGAAAATGTCTCAGGGCTTGGATATCCCCACAATCCGTCAGGCCCGGTCAGCCAGCAGTCGGCAATGTAGATGCTGTTGGTCGGATCGCGCCACGCACGGTTGCGTTGCGTGGGCAGGGCACAGTTCCAAGGCCAATTGTCGTTCCAATTATTCTGGACGACGAAGGCATTGATGGGCGGGCCCTGCCATTTGGGCGTGGGATAGTTGGATGTCCCTTGAAACAGTGGGCCGTAGGTTACTTCGTTGGGTGTGCTGGCAAATCGTGAGGCCGGGCAGCGAAAGACCGGCGAGATAACGGTTTCCGGGCTCTTGGTCAGATACGGATTGAGGAACCCATACCACTGTTGCGCACCGCTAGCACTGACCGGCGTGAACCCGCGATAGGCGGTGCGATATTGCATGCTGGCGGTGAAGATCTGTCGCAAGTTGCTCGCGCACGCCACACGCTGGGCAGCGATGCGCGCTTTGCGGAGGGAGGGAAGCAACATCGAGATCAATAGTGCAATGATCCCAATTACAACCAACAATTCGACCAGCGTAAAACCTTGGCGAGAGCGCTTGAGAAAATGTTTCATCTGATGTGCTCCCTCGTTCGACATTCTGCAGAACTGAAATCCGTTGAACTGTAGTGGACGGAGTTCGCCTGCAATTATGTAGCCAAGAAGTCGGCTTGTCCAGATAATTTCTGCAGCGTGGGAGCCAGCGTGCGAAGCAGGTCAGCGTGGCGTGGTCGACCCGCCAGTGTTCCCGCTAAATAATTACAGTAGCGTCCCTCGTACCACAGCGACTTTAGCCCTGCGTGCGCTTGCAGAAGACACGATGTTCCGCATCGTGGGCGTTCGTTCGTCGATATGCTTATCAGAACATGACCCGCCGACGAAAGATCATCCTGTCGCTATTGACCGTCGCGGTCGTCGTGACGGTGCTGGCGTACTTGTTTGTCCTGCCCATCATCGTCCAGCGAACGCTGCTTCGCAGCCTGGCGGAGGCCGGCGTGCGCGATCCGCAGCTCAGCGTGGCGCATGTCTCACTTTTCAGCACGCGCATCAGCGACTTTCAGGCGGGTGGTGCGACATCCGTCGCGGGGCTGACGGTTTCGTACACGCCCGCCTCATTATGGGGTTTACGCGTGCAGGACATTCGCGTGAAGGGGCTCGTCGTACGCATGAACCTGCGCGAAGGTCAGATGGATTTCGGCACGCTGGGTGACATTCTTGCGCGCTCGCGTAAAGCACCGGGTGCAACAACGCAACCCGCCCGCGCCAGCACGGCCATTCCGCTGGACCGGATCGAATGCACCGAGTCCAAGTTGATCATCGAAACGCCAGAAGGGGAGATCGAACTTCCGCTGGCGGGCGTGCTGACGCAAGGTGATGGAAAGCTCCGCCTGCAGGCAGAGGTCGCGATGCTGCCGTCGCCGGTGACGCTGTCGGGCGTGGTCGATTTGCAGCAGGGCACAAGCGACGTGCATGTCGCCGGAGCAGCATTGGATTTGTCGACCGTTGCAAAGCTGGTAAAGCACAGCCTGCAAAAATCAAACCTCACCATGACCGGTCAGGCGTCATTTGATGCACGCTACGAATCATCCGCCAGCGATTCTAAATTATCCGCCCGATTAGAACCACTAAACTCCCTGATCCGCCTGCCAGAGTCGATCAAGGCCGCTACCAACGTGAGGCTGGTGAAGGGTGTCTTGATTGCAGAGGCGATGTGGAGCGATGTTTCAAACATGTCGGTGAAAGTTATGGCTGAGCATGTGGAGATCCGGTGCAAGGAGCTTGACGCGGAGGTCAAGGAACTGGGCGGGACGTTTGCCGTTCTCCCGTTGTATGACGCGCGCCAGACGTTGACGGTCGGCGAGGCGAGAATCGGAAAAATGCTGGTGACTTCGGGCATGGCCAACATGCGACTCGGCGTAGACAACACGGTCGATATCGAATCGACTGCCTGGACGTGGCTTGAAGGTCGGCTATCGATGGAAAATGTTCGCATCGTACCCGGCCAGCCCATCGACCTCACTGCCGTCGCAAAAGGTGTGGATTTGAAGCAGGTGTTGGAGACGTTTGCTGCTGACCATGCCCGGGGTGAAGGTAGGATCGACGCGCGGCTGCCGGTGCGTATCGATTGGCCTCGTGTCGGGTTTGCCCGAGGATCGATACAGAGCGCGGGTAAGGGTCGTCTGATGATTCTCAAAGCCGACGAACTAGCCAAGTCCATTGCTGGTCAGGTGCCCAAGGGCAGGCAGGACGTTCAGGTGCGCACCAAGCGCGAGATCATCGAGGCGCTTCAGGATTTTGATTATGATACGCTGGAGGCCAACTTGATCCCGGACGGAAATTCCTTGACCGCCAAAGCCCGCCTCGCGGGGCGCGGGCGACGCCCGCCTCGACGGGCGCTCGATATGCAGATCAATCTGCGTAATCTCGACGATCTGCTGGAAGTCTATCTGGGCATCAGCAATCGACTGTAGAATTAAAGTGTCTTCACTCTGGAGGTTCATGATCAAGATCGTCAACAACTTCGTCCTGCCCGCAGCGGTTGTGGGTGGACTTCTGTCGGGATGCGCACGGGTTTCTGTGGAAGGTGGCGAGAAGCCCATCCATATCGTGCTGGATATCAACATTCGTGTGGATCAGGCGCTGGATCGCTTCTTTGCATTTGAAGAGCAGGCGGCACCCGCTCCGCCTGCAACACCCACATCCAGCATGCCCACGAGCACCGCACCGGCAACTCAACCGGCAGCGGGTCGGTCCATTGAGCGGTTTCAAAATGAATCGGGAGGTGAATCGTGAGAACGAGAATCGTAGTAATTGCATTGGCATTTGTGGCAGCGACAACGCTTGGTGGGCTCGTCGCCCGCGCGGGGGATTCCATGGAGGAACTTCAGGCCCGCTTTAAGGCGCGTTTCGCACAGGTGCAGCAGCTGAAAACTGCCGGCACGCTCGGTGAAACGCACTTGGGCTACCTCGACGCGCCCGGCGCGGTCGATGAGGCTTCATCGAAGCTGAAGGATGAGGAGAACGCCGATCGCAAAAAGCTGTATCAACTGATCGCGGACAACGAAGAAACGACGCCCGAGAAAGTTGCTGAGCGCAATGCGGTGCGCAATTTCCAGAAAGCGCGGGCGGGGGAGTATCTCAAGGGTCCGGACGGAACTTGGAAAAAGAAGGCATGAGGCAACGCGCTTGAACGAAGAGTTTCCCGTGAAAAACGATCGCGAAAGCGTGCTGACTTACGAGCAGGTCTACCAGTTTTTGGATCAGGGATATCTCCATGCGCGCGCTCTGGTCGGGCCGGAGATTTGCCGACGGGCCGACGACACGATGCTCGCGATGCTAGGCACGTCGCGCGACGATCGGTCGACGTGGGGCCAGGTGCGTCGCGACACCTTCACCGAGCATCCAGAACTCATGGGTATGTACACGCCCTCGCTTCTGCGGGCAGCGGGGCAGTTGGCGTCGGAAGATCCGCATATGTTCCCCGTCTCGCGCGTCCCGACCAACGCCTACATCATTGCGATTCCCCCTTCCGACGAGCCGTGGAAACATCATGGCGGGCACATGGACGGCGCGGGGGACATGAAGACGAATATCGTCTCCAGCTTTCCACCGCCGTGGTCGATCTTCGCCATGATCTACCTGCACGATGTCGAATCGCAAGGCGGGGCGACGATGGTCTGGCCAGGCTCGCATCGCAAGTTCCAGTCGCTTTTGCGCAGCCAGCCCGAGCGATACAAATTCATGGCCCAACTCGCCGCCGATGCGGATCAACTCGACTTAGGCGAGCCCGTCGAACTGCTCGCACAAGCAGGGGATGTCCTGTTCGTCGATCAAAAAACCTGGCACGCCGGCTCCAGAAATAAGGGCTACCGCCCGCGATTGGCGATGAACATGAAGTGGTGATTTCTACAAAAACTGATCCACGAATCTTCACGAATCGCACGAATGAAAACCAAATAGAAATTGAAATCTCAGATGAACTCGGATTGACTCAGAGTTTTTAGTTCGATCCCTTCTTATCTGAGTTCATTCTGAGTTTATCTGAGGTCGAATTCATTCGTGCAATTCGTGAAGATTCGTGGATAAACGTTTTCACGACTTACGTTTGAACTTCAAAACCGCGCTTGGTTGTCTGACGCGTTAGACCTGAGACCACAACCAGCACCACAAATGCCAGCGGGATTGTGACCAGGCCCGGCTGGCTGAAGGGAGCGATGGCTTTGGCGGGGTCGAGCTTGTAGACAAATTGAAATGCGGGCGCTGAGAGCAACAGCCAGATAAGGGAAGAGAACAATCCCACTAAAATCGACCAGATGACGCCTTGGCGCGTGGTGCCGCGCCAAAACAGGATCATCACCAACGCCGGCAGGTTGGCGCTGGCGGCGATGTTGAAGGCCCAGCCGACGAGGAAGGTCACATTCAGTCCGCTGAATAAAATCCCCAGCAGCATCGCGATCACCCCCACGCCCGCAGCCGACCACTTGGCGGCGCCGACCTTGGCGTGATCGTCGAGTTTGTGCCCGAACACCGTCTCAATCAAATCGTGCGCCACCGCCCCCGCAGCCGCGAGGATCAATCCGCTGACGGTTCCCAACACCGTCGTAAATGCAATCGCCGAGATGACCGCGAATGGCCACTCGCCGAAGCTGCGCGCAAGCAGTGGGGCGGCCATGTTGGAATCGGTCGGATCGAGACTACCACTGACCATCGCGCCCAGACCGATGAACAAGGTCAGCACATAAAAGAAGCCGATCGCGCAGATACCGGTCACCGTGCTTTTGCGCGCAGCCGTCGCATCTTTGACGGTGTAATAGCGGATCAAAATGTGTGGGAGAGAAGCGGTGCCACAGAACAGCGCGAGCATGAGGGAAATGAAATCGAGGCGATCTTTCAAGTGAGGAGAGCGCACGCCTTTGAAGGTGGGTGATCCCCCGGGAAGGAGCAAGCTGCTGGACTCCACCTCATTCGACACCCAAGTCCCGCCGGTTTTCTTCGTCGGATATTGGACGAGTCCAAGACCCTGAAATCGTTGCAGAAAGGCCATTGGACCGATCGATCCGGTTGTAGTGCCGCCGTCCTCTAAACGCCAGATAAACCCCGATGCCGGGGCTTTTCCTTCCGGTAGATTGTCCAAATAATCATGGATTGTGTCGTCATGAAGTGCGCCGGGATTCAAACCACCGGGCCCGAACTTCACATTATTTGATGCGTGCAACGCCGTCCGCGTCTTGGCTGAGGGATCGTTCACGTTCAGCCCCCGATTCAAAATCATTCCCACCAGCACCACGCAAAAAATCACCAGCATCGACCCCTTGATAAACT
>Ga0105047_10011047_pt1 | contig 14693 bp, 7 predicted proteins | sample MAT04_FD_78384 | JGI IMG/M metagenome (GOLD analysis project Ga0105047, IMG submission 78384) | Freshwater microbial communities from Lake Fryxell liftoff mats and glacier meltwater in Antarctica - MAT-04 (megahit assembly) | ecosystem: Environmental > Aquatic > Freshwater > Ice > Liftoff... | reverse complement strand
TCGTCTTCTTCGCCGTAAACGCTAGCGAGAAACATCAGGCCGAAGCCGTGACCGTAGATGTAGCGCGACGCTTCGGTCGGGTTCGAGGGGTTGCCGAGTAGGCCGTTCGGTTGCGAGCGAACGAGGAACCAGTTGACTGCCTTGACGAGGTTATCGCTGTACTTGCCTTCTCGCAGCGTGCTGCCTTCCATGAGCATTGCCATGCCCGCAAGGGCGGTCATCGTCGTCGGATATTGCGCGCCTTGGGCTTCCCAGTGGCCATCGGCGGACTGCGTCCGCTTTAGCCACTCGAGGCCTTTCTCCACCATCTGATCGGCGTCGAGCTTTTTCTTCGGCGCTTCGTCCGCAGCGCGGCAAGCACTCTGGAAAGAGATCAATGCCGCAAATAGTGCGATTCGATATCGGATAGTCATCGATCGATACCTCACTTGGTGCTCGTAGGCGGTTTCGCTTCCAGATCGGGCCCGATGTCCACGTAAAAATCGCCGCGAACGAGCCGCGCGGTGGCGTTCTTCGGGTCGGTCTGTATGCTGTAGAAGGTGTTGTTCTGGCTTTCGTTTCGTAACATTCGCAGTCGACCGTTCTGCTTATCGAGGATCGCAAACTTGTAGCTCGGCTGGGCGTTGTTTTCCTCGGCTTGAACGAGGCCCGCGATGACGATGGCAGGCAGTTCGTCGAAGCGTTCGATCATCAGTTGCTGCGTTTCGGTCAGCGTTTCGGTGAACCACAATCGCTTCCTGGTCGTTTTGTCGAAGCAGTACATCGCTCCACTTAGCGGCACCGTCTTGACTTGTTGATTTCCCCAATTCACTTGGCGATTCGCATTCGCCGTGCGGTTGAGCACTACATAGTAGCGTTCGCCATCGGCGATCAGAATCGGCGTGCTGAGTCCTTTCATGTGCGTCGCGATGTTCGCTTCGTCGATCCGGCCCTCGAATTGCGTTTTACCCGTTGCGGAGTCGAGGACATCGAACCTTCCATCGGGCAACAGCATCGCAACCGAATCGGGAACGTACGATTTCAAAAGCGTCGCGTTCGCCGGAAACTCTTTGTTCCAAACGTCCTTCGCCGTCAGCGGGTCATAGAGACGCAAAATACGCGGTTTAGCGTTGCCGCCTTCACTCAGCAGGATGTTTCGCCCGATAATCCGTAGTCGGGCAGAACCGGTGACGAGCGGGCCGAAGTCGGCAACGCCATCGACGGGCATCCCGTCGACCGCACGCAATACACGCGATCGCGACTTGCCATCGGTGAGAGTTTCGACCAGAAACACGTGTTTGCCATCGCCGAAAATGAGCGATGCGGAATTCACATTGTTGCGAGTCCAGAGCTTGCTCCCGGTCGAGGGATCGTAAGCGGACAGGCCATCGCGAGTGACCACGCAGATGTAGTTCGACTCGAGGATCGTCGAGCGCCCGAGGCTGATACGGAAGCCGTCCGCGTTATACGTGACGAACACTTCCCCTTCGACGCCGGGTGTCAAACTCACGTTGTTGAAGTCGAATTTCGTTCCTTCCCCCAGCACGCTCACTTCCCAGAGTTGCCGTTTCTCGGCGAGGTCGAGGCAGTGCACTTTCATTCCGACGTGCAACAACAAGATGTTCCCTTTAATCTGTGCCAGTTGATGTTGCGGTGGCCCGTTCGGTGCGTAAAGTACGAAGTTCGGGTATCGGCTTTTCACCTCGTTTGTCACGCGATCTTCGACCCGTAGTGTGTAGGTTCCGTTCCCCGATGTGTTGTTGTCCATCATCAGGCGATGTCGTTTGAAAAACGGATTCGATTCCGAACCATCGGGATTGATCGCGAAGCCCACGTTGATCGCGCCGCCGGGGTTACCCTGTTTGCGGTCCGCTTTAATCCGCAACGGTGTGATGATTCGCGTCGGTTCGAGGTACGACAACAAACGCTTGTCGGTCAGCAAATCGCCGAAGAAGTCGGCACCGGTTTTGCCATCGCGTACGACGACATCGGTATACTCCGTACCTAGACGGCTGTAATATGCGACCGCGTCGTCCATCATTCCGCGACGCGTCGCCAGTGTGGCCAGCATCTCGACGGCCCGCGCCGCCTTCGTGCGGTCATCGGCGGTTATCGACCACAGTTTCAAAAGTACGTTCTGCGCTTCGCGTAATGCCTCATCGGTATTACTTGCGATGAGTTTCTGCGCGAGTTCGAGTTGTGCCTCTTTACCGGATGCGAAGTGATAGCCGAACACTTGCACGAACTCGCGAATCGCAACGAGATCGCCCTTCGCACGGATCGCTTCCCAATCTTTGGCGACGCGGTCTTCGAGCGGCTTGCGTGCTGCGGGGTCTTTCGCGTTGCGGATCATCAACTCGATGCGGCCTTGCGCCCACACGTCTGGCCGTGTCTGGCCGTTCGGCTCGTCGTAGATCGAAATCAGTTGCTTGTTGCTGCCGAGCGAAGCGAAGCCACGATAGTAATCGAACGCCTCCGCGAGCCGCCCCTGGTTCTCTCGCCCCTTAGCGAGAAGTTGTAAGTACAGTCCCTGACGACGCAGTTTTTCGTCGATCAGTCGCTGTTTCGCGTTCGGTTCTTCGGCCTCGGTCGCAATATCGCATAGTGTCTTGTATTCTGCGAGAAAGCCTTCTGCAGAAGCAAAATCTTTGCGCATCATTTCGGTGTAGGCAACGTATAACTTGTCGCGCAATCGCTGACGCGTCGTTTCGTTCGGATTGTTCTTGTCGGCCTCTTTGAAATCCGCGACGGCATCGGTGAGCTTGCCTTCGTCCATGTTCAGTTCCGCCCGCGCGACGAGGCCACTCGGGTCTTTCGGATTCGCCTTCAACAGTCGATCCATCTCGCGTTTCTTGAGTTCGATGAGCGGAAACACTGCGAGTTCGTTCGGCGATTGCGAGAACAATTGCCCTTCGTGGAAGGCGAGGTTGCCTAGCATCGGCTTCGGCCCGCCATCGTCTTTGATGCGGAACGCCGCCTTCGCAATCACTTCGCCTTTAGCCACGTCGATCGCCCAGACTTCCGGACGGCTGCCATCGGGGCTGTCCGCAAGTGGCACGTAAAACACGCCGCCCTTACTCGCGGTGCCGTGCCCGGCGGGCGTGCCGATACGCAAATCGCGCCACGCGATGACCGCATCTTCCTTACCGGTTGCCGTAGCTTTCGCGCGGGCTTGCCCAATCACGTTAATCGCACGCAGCGATTCTTTGCCAACGACAACGACTTTGTCCGCTAGTACGCCACCCGCGTACAAGTCGCCACTGCGGCGCGGCTCGGTCCAGAGTAGGTCGCCCGTTCGCAGATCGAGACAATCCATACTTTCCGAATCGAATGCGGTGAAAATCACACGGCCATTGCTAATGATCGGTGCTGCCGAACGCCAGCGTTCGTTAGAAAGCACCGTCTGCGCTCCACTCTGGGCCACGCCACCAAGAACACGGACACGACGTGCCGCGCCCTGTGGTTGATCTTCAGGCATCTCGCCACCCTTGATGCTGCGATACGACCGCGCCCACATCAGGCTTCTCGCCATGATGTCGATCGCCACCACTGCCCCCGCGTTCGTCGGGCAGATCAGCACGCCATCGGAGTACGTCAAGTAGGCACACTGGAAGCGGCGATACGTATCGACGGGCAGTTTCACGTTCGGCTCGCCGATGCGTTGCGACCAGACTAGCTCCGGTCCTTTGTCGCTCGGCTTGCCGCCGGGTACGTCGAAACGACGCACTTTGTTCGGATCCAAACAGGCCAGGCGGACTTTGCCGTTCTTCTCGAACAGCACGTAGAGCTTGCCGTTGACGGGGAGCGGTGGCCCGAGGAAATAGCTGTTTTGCATGAGTAAAAGCGGGTTATCGGTCTTATCGTCTTCCTCGTCGCTGAGCGGTGGTCCACCCTGCGATACGCCGAGTTGCCACGCCAGTCGGCCCGTAACCATGTTGAGCGCGATCAGCCGATTGCCATCGCCAAACAGCTTGTCCGTGGTGACCGGCACGCCCTGCCCACCGAAGCCGTTGTCCTGATTGTTAATCACCGGGGCGTTAGGGATCGCAGCATCGTCGATGGCGTAGACGTTTTGGCCATCGTGGGACATGGAACCGACGAGCGGGTTTTCGAACAGGATCGACTTGAGTTGGCCTTGATTCTGAAATGCCGTCCAGCGATTGATGACATCGGTTTTGCTGTCGTCGCCGACGATCTTACTAAGGCTGCCTTTCGCCTCGGCAATCCAGTAAAGTTCGCCCGGTTTCGCAGGGCGACCGTGATTCGAGAAGCCGTCTTGCGTGATGTAAGCGTAGATACCGTCGTAAGTCCGTATGAACACCAAGTTCTGAGATGTAAGCGGGAAGAAGCCGGGGATCGCGACTTCTTGCTTGCCCGGCCGAATACCGCGAAGCACCTCGTTCAGGTTCTGGCGTACCCACGTCGAACCTTCCTGGAACGGCGCTTCTTGAGTACGAAACAGCATCGGCTTCGTGTAACTCGGGTCGAGGAACGGCGCTCCACCATCGGCAATCGCCGAGTGCGATGCATTCCCGAGCCGCGAAACGATGTAATTCTCGCTGATCCGCCCGAACATCGTCAGGTGTGGCTTCTCAAGTTCTTCCTTGAGTTCGTCGATCGTATACGTTCGCAAACCGATTTTGAGGCCGTTACGTGGGTAATTCTTTTCGAGTTGTCCCGTCAGTTTCGTAACCGTCGCACTCTGCGAACCGGCACGCTTGAACGCGACGATGGCTTTGAACGTGGTCAGCGGGTTCCAGAGGTCGTCGATATCCTTGCGTTCGAGCAGTCGTTCGAACGAATACGCCGATTCCACATAGTTGCCGCGATCGAGGTTCAACCCCGCAAGGAACAGCGTCGCTTGCGTGCCGGCTTTCGTGTGGAAGTAGCGTTGCGAAACGTCCGCGAGAATCGCACGGTCGTAGCCTTTATCCTTCGCATCTGCGATCAATGCCTCGGCAGGTGGGCCGAACGTCAGTTGGTAAAACTGCTTGCCATCAGTGGGAAAACGCCCGATCAGCCGATTCGCTTCTGCTTTCGCACTCACCCGCTGAATTTTGCCCGCATCGTCGCCGGTGGCACCCGATTTTTCAAAGAACGAGTCGCTCTTCGAATCGAGTACCTGTTGAGCAGCTGCGCAGATTTTGTCCCACGGCGCTTTGTTCGATTTGTCTTTAAATTCGGTGAGGTAATCGTTGACAGCACGAATCATGTTCTTCGCATCGCGGTCCGAGGGGAACGTCATCACCTCGATCGCTTGGGCCTTGATCTTCTTGCCGTCTTCCGGAACGGCAGGCACAGCACCCGGTTTCACGACAACTTGCCCGACGGTCGTGCGGTTCGTTCCCAGTACGATGGCGAAGGTAAGCACCATTACCAGGGTCGAACCCATCGCAGTGCGGAGATTGGTGTGGTGCATGGAAGTCTTTTCCAAAGAGCCGGTTCAACCGGGGTGTTCGCTGATGATAAACGTTCTGCACTTTCGCTAAACAGCCTACACGGTAAATCCGACATCGTCGAGTAAAGAAACCACGTTCTTTTCGTCACAACCGAACAAACCGACGCGAATCGACCCGTACTTCAATAATAGACGATGCAAACCGACCGCACTAACTTGTGAGGATTGACGTAAGTCAGAATTGCGGAGACACAAGCGAATTTTCGCGACGGGATACGACTCGATACAAAAGTCGACTTGTGTCAGATCGCCTGGAATTGGCTTTGCGGAATTGTGTGGGTCACCATTCGCCGAGCCACCAGTTGCGTTTGATTTGTGGGCCGTAGGTCAGGCCGAAGCGTTTCATGCCGATGTCCGTGACTTTGCTCACGATATCGCCGGGGTCGTCGCCGATGATGAGGCGATCGAGGTCCATGCTGTCGATCGTGCGTTCGGCGGCCATCTTCTTGAGCATCTCGATGAGCGGTGCCCAGTAGTCGGTGCCGACCAGTGCCACGGGGAAATCTTGCACTTTTCCCGTTTGAATGAGCGTCGCGACTTCGAATAGTTCGTCGAGCGTACCGAAGCCACCGGGGCAGACGATAAACGCATAACTGTACTTGATGAGCATCAATTTTCGTACGAAAAAATGCTCGAAATCGACCCACATATCGACGTAGGGGTTCGGCTGTTGCTCCATCGGTAAGACGATATTACAGCCGATCGATCGGCCGTTAACATCTTTCGCACCGCGGTTGGCAGCCTCCATAATGCCAGGCCCGCCGCCGGTCATTACGGTGAAACCGCTCTCCGCAAGATACTTGCCGATGAGACGGGCTTGGTCGTAATAACGATGGTTTTCGTCGAAGCGAGCGGAACCGAAAACGGTCACGCATGGCCCTACGAAATGTAGCTTTCGAAAGCCGCGAATTAGTTCTCGGAAGATGGAAAACGTCCGGCGCAACTCGAAGCGTCGCGATTGCGGCCCGCGCAGGAATCGCGTGGCAGCATGAGGGGGAATCGTTTCAGTGGGGCGTCCCCATTGGATCCGTTCCGCTTCGGTCGTGGTCGGCAGGGTCATTGGCGTGGTATCTTCGGTTCGTGCGGATTACTTGCAGTGGAATAGGAATTATACGCGACGAATGCCGGCAACTTGCATCAATCCATCCGTGGCGGTGTACGCCTCGGTCACCCACTCGGTGATGCGGCTCGGCTCCGGCGAGTATTCCAGTTCGATACTGATCGCACCATCGATACCCAGATCGCGAATTTCCCGCAAGTACGGTCCGAAATCGACGACACCTCGCCCCGGTGGCAGATCGCCATGCACTTTCCCATCGCAATCGCTGATGTGAACGTGAATCGCTTTGCCGCGCAACTTTCGCAGTTCCTCCGGCTTCGTGCCCGCGAGTTGCAGGTGCGAAATATCGATGTTCGCCTGCACGGCCGGGTGGCCGACATCGTCGATGCACCGCACCATGCTATCGACGTCGTTCAACAAGGAAAGTTTGAACGGCTCGAGTTCGAGCGCGATCTGCAAGCCGAGATTCGCCGCATAATCGCCGAGCGCTTTGAGGTGAGTAACTGCGGTCAACCACTGTTCCGCCGGGGCAATCACCTGGCGTTCCCAGATGTATTCGCCGAGCACGAGCAGCAGGTTTTTCGCCTGCAATTCGTAAGCGAAATCGAGATACGCCTTGCACCGCCCGAGGTGGAATCGTTGCACCGACGGATTGAAATCGATCAGACCCACCGCCACACACGCGACACTGACAATCGGCAAATCCACCGCTTCCGATTCGGTGCGAATGAGCCGTCGTTCGCGAGCATCAATGTCGAGTGGATCGGCAAAAATGTCGATCGCATCAAATCCAATCTGCTTTGTCATGCGAATGCCGTGTGCGGTACCGAGGCCCGCTTGTGCCCACGCAGAATTGATGAGCCCGAGCTTCATGTGTGATCCTGTTTGGCGACATCGTAAGTGGCGAAGATCGCTTATTGTGCTAGCATAAGCAAGGTCTTCGTTTTCCCGCAAGAGGTATTTTCACAGACATTTTAGCCGAGAAGTCCCGAAATGAAAATCGTGATGAAGGCCCAGATTTTATCGCTAAGGGGCAGGCTTTTCCTTGCTCATTTCCACGAGCCGGACCTTTACCCCGTCCGCCAACTTCTTTTCGACTGTCTGGCCGGGCTTGCGGAACATCGCGTTGCTATCCGCATTGGCATGAATGGCAGCACCGTCTAACGAGACACCTGCGAACAGCCCGCGACTTCGCGAATAGGACAGGATCTCGGCCTCGAGCTTGCCGTCTGTGGCCGCCGCCACCATCCGCCCGACTGGCCCAGCTGCCACCGCTGCGTCCGCCCCAAGAGTTACCTTACCTTTACCTTCCATGAGCCGGTCCAGACTCTTGCGATTGCGGAACACGAGTACGACGTCCGTAGATACAACCCCCACTTGGAAGCCGACACTCGCACCACCCAGATCGACGAATACCGGGTCGCCCCAAGTACCGTCCTTATCCTTCGTCATGACAAAACCATGCCCGCCCCGCCCGCCGACGACGAAGCCCGCCTTGATTACGCGCGGGATAATCGCCACGCCTTGCGCGTCGGCCAGTAATGCCGCCGGAATCCCCTTCAGTGGAATCTTGGTTAACTCGTCGAGCACCTCCGCCGCGTGCTCAAGCGTTTTCTCGTTGCTCGGCGGCAAAGCCGACGCGGGGGCGACGAACAGAGCGAGTGTGAAACCGACAAACAGATATAGCCGCATGAGGAAATCCTTTTCGTTTTGGGGGCGGTATGCCCGTCAGCGATGGTACATGCAATCGCGGTGCCGTACCAACGCACGAAGCATTTAATGCTCCCATCACAAAGGTTTAGCGGATTCGGCCCATCGTCTGGTCAGTGGGGCGGCCCAGCGTAACGGGCCGTAACGGGGCTTCCGCCGCTCCGTTTACTTCTTAATGTACGTTTCCGGCGCTTTCACCTCTTCTGGGTTGGTCTTCGCGAGCGTGACTAACTCTTCGACGCACGGAGGGCAGCAGAAAGTATACGTTTTCCCACCGATGACCCATTTCAGTTTTGGGTTCGCTTTCGTCAGCGTCACCGGACAGAGTCGATCACCGACGACCGGCTTGAGATCGTGTAACACTTTCAAGTCTTTGTACTTCACGGACACGGTCGTGTCGCCGTTCGCCTTGATGTCGGCGGCAGTGTAGATTCCGCCCGGCTTGAGGTAGATCTCGGCCTCTTCCCCTTCGGGAGCAGCGATGACAGCGCGTCCGTGTTCGTCCTTTGCCCCCAACGCTTTCTTCTCGTCGTGTTCCTCCTCCTTGAACTCGCCCGAAGATGGCTTACCGTCGATCTCGCCGATTACGGTTCCCGCGAATTCGGCGACGTTGCCGATGCCGGGATCGGTGCCGACGAACTTCGACGCCTTACCGTCCTTCGCGTCCTTTGGCAGTAGCGTGATCGTCATCGGTGGGACGACTTTGCCTGCTTTGGTCTTCGCCTCCTTAGTGGTCAGCGTGAATTCCTTCGCGGCCACCGCGAGGGGCTTGATATTCTTCTCGTCGCCGTTCAGGACGACGACCATGCACTCCTTCTTGTCGTGATCGACGGTGAACTCCGCGTGGTGCTTGCCAAGATCGAAGACGGTCCCGCCATTCGGACCCTCCTTGTGGGGGACATGTTCGTCGGCCTTACCGTTGCCCTTCTTCTCCTCGACTTTCGTCGTGGCGGTTTTCTTGTCGCCGCAGCCGGTCACGGCCAGCGCTGCGATTATCAGTCCTAGGCCCATCCATTTCGTGTACTTCATCGCATCGGTCCTTTCACATAGGGAAAAACAGGTCGAGCATCCATGACGTCACGCCGACACCCGGAGCAGTTCCGAATCGGAACCTTCACTCATGGTAAGCCGCTGAGCGTCCTTGCCCGAGAACTTCCAGAACAGTCCGGGGTGAATGAGGAACTCACAGAACGTCGAGGTCATCAATCCGCCCAGGATCACCGTCGCCACCGGGTAGAGAATCTCCAGCCCCGGCTTCTCGCCGCCAACGACCAGCGGGATCAGCCCGATCCCTGCGGTCAGGGCGGTCATCAGCACCGGGGCCAGCCGTTCCAGGCTGCCCCGCAGCACTGTTTCCTTCGAGAAGGGCTGCCCCTCCTCCTTCATCAAGTGGAAATAGTGGGTTACCAGCAAGATACCGTTGCGGACGGCGATCCCGCCGAGCGACACGAACCCGACCAGACTCGCCACCGTCAGCGTCTGCTGCGTAATCACCAGGGCCAGCACCCCGCCGATGAACGCGGTCGGGATGGCGTTCAGGATTTGCAGTGTGACCCGCACCGAGGGGTAGAGCGTCATTAAGACGAGGAAGATGCCTGCGATCGAGACCGCCGCGAGGACAATGATGAGCCGCGTGGCCGACCGCTGCGCCTCGAACTGCCCGCCGAACTCCACGTAGTACCCTTCGGGCATCTTCACCTTGCCCCGGACCTTCCGCTCGATCTCGGCGACTGTGCTTTCGAGGTCGCGGCCCGACACGTTGCATCGCACCACCTGCTTCCGCCGCACGTTCTCCCGATTAACGAGGTTCGGTCCACTCGCCGTCGCCGGAAAGTCTGCGACCTCCCGTAGCCGAATCTGTCCCCGCCCGTTCGGAAGGTCGAGCCGCAACTCCCCGAGCTTGTAGGCGTCCGAGCGGTATGGCTCCTTCAACTTCACGACGAGATCGAACCGACGTTGACCTTCCAGCACGACCGACACCGCATCCCCTTTCAGCGCGGTCTGGACGAACTCCGCGACGAACTCCCGGCTCAGTTGGTGGAACGCGAGGTCGTCGGACCGCAGCACGACGTGGATCTCGTCCACTCGCTCTTGTGGGTCGATGATCGGCGGCGTCACCCCCGGCACCTCGGCGACCACGTCGCGGACCAACCCTGCCAATTCGCGGAGCTTGTCGAGGTCGTCGCCGTAAATCACGATGGCGATCTGCGACCGCACCCCGGAGAGCATGTGACTGATGAGGTGCGACAGGGGCTGCTCGGTTTCGATCTCGACCCCCGGTGCCGCCGCCCGAAGGTCGGCCAAAAGCGACTTCAGGAACTCGTCGCGACGGACCCCGGTGTCTGGGTTCATGGTCAGGATGTACTCGCCGACGTTGACGGGGTCGGCGTGTTCGTCCAACTCCGCGCGACCCGTCCGGCGGGCGAAATGGAGGACCGGCCCGTTCGGGTTCTCAGGTGTCTTCTGCATGGTCTTCAGCCGGGCGTCGATCAGCACCGCAGTCTGGTTCGATGCCTTTAAAGACGACCCGCCGGGTAGCCCGACGTTCACCTGCACACTGCCCTCGTCGAACTTGGGCAGGAAGTCGGCGCCTAGGGTGGACAGCCGCCACCCGCAGTACCCGACCGCGACCCACGTCATCAGGAGCAGCAGGCCGGCCCGCTTCATGCTGAACCGGATCAGGAAGCCCGCCGCCCACTTCAGCACCCGCACCAAAAGCCCATCGCCGTGGGCGTGCGAGTGTTTTGACCGACCGAGCAGGTAGTACGAAAGGACCGGCGTGACCGTCAGCGACACGACCAGCGAGGCCAGGATCGACACAATGTACGCGATGCCGAGCGGCACGAACAGCCGGCCCTCAACGCCGGACAGGGCGAACAGGGGCATGAACGCGAGGATCACGACCGCTGTGCCGAACACGATGGCCGACCGGATTTCGCGGCTCGCTTGGTACACGACGACGAGGGCCGGTTGCGGGGTGGGTCGGGCATTGTTCTCCCCGAGGCGGCGGTAGATGTTCTCTACGTCCACAATGGCGTCGTCCACCAACTCGCCCATCGCCACCGCGATACCGCCCAACGTCATCACGTTGATCGAAAGCTCCTGGCCGGTCAGCGTCCCGATCAGGCGGAAGACCAGCGTCGTGACCACCAGCGAGAGGGGGATGGCGGTCAGGGTGATGAACGTGGTGCGGACGTTCAGGAGGAACAGGAACAGCACGATCACGACCAATATCGCCCCGATGACGAGGGCTTCCTCAACGTAGTACACGCCCCGATCGATGAAGTTTTTCAGTTGGAATAGGTCGGTGTTCACGACCACGTCGGCGGGGAGCGCAGCCTCCAACTCCTTGAGGGCCGCTTTCACCGCGTCGGTCAGCTTGCGGGTGTCGGCGTGCGGTTGCTTCACGACGTTGAGAATGACGCCGGGACTGCCGTCGATGCTGGAATCACCCCGCTTCGGGGCCGGGCCTTCCTCGACTTGGGCGACGTGGCCGAGAAGCACCGCCCGGTCGGGGTTGACCTTGACCACGACCTTAAGAAGGTCGGCCACCACCTTGTCGGACAGCGGCCCGAGTCTGCCCATCACCCTCACTGGCCGTTCCGTCTGGCCTTCTTCGATAAACCCGCCGCTGGCGTTCAGGTTGTTCGCCCGGATCGCTGCCTCGACCTCTTGCAGCGAAACCTTGTACTCTTCGAGCTTGGCCGGATCGACCAGCACCTGATACTGCTTCTTGTCGCCGCCCATGACGATTACTTCGGCGATACCGGCCAGCCGCAATAACCGTGGGCGAACTAGCCAGTCGGCGGTCGTCCGTAAGTCCATCCGGTCTTCCAGCGGGGTGCGGAAGGTAACGGAGTGGGACCGGCCGCCAGAAAGGAATGTTGCGGTTCGCCCCGGCTTAGTTCCCTCCCACACGGGGGACTGCACCTCGACCCGCTCCCACGCCTCGGGCCGGTTGCGCTCGCGGGGCCGCCATACGGTCAGGATGGGATTCTCCCCGCTCCCCGTCCGCTCGGCCATCAACCCGGTCTGGCCGACCGCCGCGAGGTCGCCGCCCTGCGGACCCTTCCGGCGGCTGATGCCGACGTGCATGATCCGGCCCATGATCGACGCCGGCGGGGTCATCTGTGGCTTGATGCCGGGGGGAAGTGTCACCGTCGCCATCCGCTCGGCAACCACCTGGCGGGCGTACCGCACGTCTGTTTTCCAACTGAATTCGACATAAATGACGTTCATGCCCTGGCTGGACTGGCTGCGGACAGCCTCCACCCCGGACGCCCCGAGCAGGGCCGTCTCGATGGGTTGGGTGACGAGCGACTCGATCTCCTCTGGGGACAGGCCGGGGCATTCGGTCAGGATCACCACCCGTGGCCGGTCGAGGTCTGGAAAGACGTCGATCGGCATGGTGGTGGACAAGTAGCCGCCGTAAACCAGCGCGACGACGCACGCGGTCAGGACGAGGGTGCGATGTATGAGGGCGAGGCGGATCACGGCGTTGAGCATGACTATTTGCCCTCATCTTCGTTTTTGTGCAAACTGCCGTCCGCGTGGACATGGTAGCCCTTCGGCACTCCGCTCGCCCCACCTGCCTTGACCATGCGGTTCAACTGGGCGGCACCGCTTTGCACGACGTAGGTGCCGGGCGGCAGCGAGCCATCGTTGGCGAGGATTACCTTCTGGCGATCCTGCAAAAGGACGCGGACGGGCTTCCGCTCGAACGTGTTCACGTTCTGACTGAAGGCAAACGCCTCCGGGCCGTCGCGAGCAATCGCGTCGGCTGGCAAGACGAACACGTTCTTGACTTCTTGCACGCGGACCAGGAGGCGGACCTTCTGGCCGGGTCGGAACCGCCAGAGCGTCAGTGACCGTCCTTCGTCGTCCACCACCCGCGACTCGTTCTCCATCGGCATCAAGAACGCAAACGTCCGGTTGAGTGGGTCGATGGTGTTCGACATCTGCCGGATGCGGAAGGTCTGCTTCACTTCGCCCCAGTCTGCCGTCGACTCCTCTTGGAAGTCCACCTCGACCGGCCATTTCTCCTTGACGCTCCGCTCCAAGAGCGGTGTCTCATCGCGGAAAGCCCGGCCTTCGACTGCTAGGAGTTGGTGGTTAGCGAGGGTGCAAAGGGTCTGCCCGGCCTGCACCTGCTGCCCGAGATCGACCTTGAGTTCCTGCACTTCGAATACCAACGTCGGGTCCGTTGATTCGGTCGAAGTTAACGGCAACGGTAGCGGCGGCTTGGCGTCGGTGGAACGGGGCGGGACCACGATGGCGATTTCGTTGACGAACTTGCCGCCGGCGACCCCGTCGATCATATCGGAGGCAAAGCCACGATTGAGCAACTCCTGGCGGTAGGCTTTGACGGCCACATCGAGCCGTGCGATCTGGTTGTCCACCTCGATCAATCGGGCCTCGGGGACGGCACCGCCGGAATCCTTCAATCGCTTCCGCTGAGCCTGCGCAAGTGTGATGTCCTGCGTCGACTTGAACAGGTCGGTTTGCGTTAGGAACAGCGACTCGCTCAGTAGTTTCAGCGTGAACAGCACGTCGCCGGGTTGCACCGTGTCGCCGGGGAACCGATGCACCTTGCTGACCACGCCCGAGGCCGGGGCCACGACGCCACGGTCGCTGAGACCGGGCCGATCCACCACCATCCCCGGCACCGGGATCGTCTTCCAAAACGTCTGGGCCTTGAGAGGTTTGACGGTCAGCCCCAAATTGATTTGGGCCTGCTCGTTGACGATGATCTTGCTCGTTGGCGCGACGGCCTCGCCCACTGCCTCCGCTGTCTCGGCGGGTTCGGTCGGCAGCAGCATGGGCAGCCAGAGGTCGCGAGTGAAGTAGCCGGCGATGGCCGTGCCTGCGAGGACCACAACGATGGCGAACGGCTTCAGGATGCGGATGATTTTCACAATTGCTTCCTCTCGATGGCATGCAGCATGCGAAAGTGTTCAGTACCGGAGAATGAAAGTGATCGGGATACGTTCGAGACCGCCAACACAAAAGTGTGAAGGCGACGACGAACATCACACGAGGAGGCGAGCGCAATGATTGCGTAGGCCCGCCGGTGAGGTGCTAAATCAGCAGGGTGAGGTGCCTAATGTAGAGTGGGCAGAAATGACCGGGCGGCGGGTGACCGCAAACCACGGGGCGGGTGGATAGAGCAACATTAGACTTGGCGAATTGGCCCAAATCGAGAAAGGACCACAGATCGGAGGACCCGACTTGCGTGGTCGGCTCAGAGCGTTCCATTAGAACAGTGTCGGTCGCGTTGACGTATAGCGCATCGGAGTCATGGTCGGAAATTGGCTCGGGCTGCGAAGTCGGTTGGGATTTCGGATCCGGGATGTGTCTTACATCAGCGTGATGATGGTGATGACCGCCGTGGTGGTGAGCGTCGTGACTGTCAACGGCGAACGAGTTTGTATGGACGTGCGTTCGCAAGTCATGTCCGGCGAGTTGGCCCTCACAGTGCACGCTACC
>Ga0105047_10011046_pt1 | contig 14694 bp, 12 predicted proteins | sample MAT04_FD_78384 | JGI IMG/M metagenome (GOLD analysis project Ga0105047, IMG submission 78384) | Freshwater microbial communities from Lake Fryxell liftoff mats and glacier meltwater in Antarctica - MAT-04 (megahit assembly) | ecosystem: Environmental > Aquatic > Freshwater > Ice > Liftoff... | reverse complement strand
TGCTGTTTCTGAATTTGGGCAAGTTGGGCATGAATTTGAGCAATTTCTTGATCAATAGTTCTTTGTAAAATTTGGCGACGTTGCAGAAGGGGCGATGACTTGATTTGTAATTCTTCAATTTGTTGGAGCTTAATTCTTGCCTGTTGTAGTTGAGCGATCGCTGCTTCAATTTCTAGGGCTTTATTTAAAATATTTTGTAAATCTTGCTGTTGCTGAATTAAAGATTCTAGCTGCGCTTGATAATGCCGTAGAGTCCCATTTAGCTCACTTTTAATCTCGGCTAATTGTTGTTGGTAACTTGTGCGATCGCTAGTAATTTTTTGATATTCTTGCAGTTTTTGATTATAGATTATTTCATGTTTAGCTAAATTCTGATAATTTTGATATTCTCTAATAATTTCTTCTTGATTTGCGAAGAGATTTTCTAAGTTCTTAATTTGCTGATATTGACGATCTAGCTGGTGTTGTAATCTCAGTATTTCTGATTGTAATTGATCAGCTTTTTGCTGCTGCCAGTTTAAGGTTTGTTGCCAATTTTGACGTTGTTGTAGTTGTTCTTCTAGCTTTGATAATGTCTTCCTAGCGGCGGCATCTTGGCTTTGTAACTGCTCTAATTCTGAGGTTAAAGTCTGCAAATCATCATTAATATTTTCACCCGCCATAATTTGGGTTTGCAGGGTGCGGCGAGAATTTTCTAAGGCGATAATTTCCCCTTTACAAATACGAGTTATATCTTTAGCTTTTTCGGTGAGGTGATCGTACTGCCCCAGATTTAACATTTCTGCTAATACGGCTTTGCGATCGCTTGGTCGTTTCAGCATAAATTCATCAGCCCGCCCTTGCCGTAAATAGGCAGAGTTAATAAATGTGCTGTAATCCATCTTGAGATGGGCAATTATTGCTTGCTGGGTTGCTTTTAATCCCCGTTCGGTTAATGACTTAAACTTATGATCATTGTGAATTTGAAATTCTAATGAACCCGCACTGCCCTTGGGACGGGTGCGAATAATTCGATAAACCTGCCCTTGAGCAATAAATATAAAATCTACCTTGGCTTCCTTTGCCCCAGAGTAAATGATGTCATCTTCACTACTGGCTCGGCTGTTTCCCCATACTGCCCAAGTGATCGCTTCGAGCAAAGAGGATTTGCCCGCACCATTGGCACCACAGATACAGGCAATATGTAAACCTGAAAAATCTAAAGCCATATTTTGATAGCTCAAGAAATTTTTAAGGCTTAATTTCTGCGGGATCATAGGCAAAAATGAGTAAAAACTAGTCTAGTAGAGTATTTCACCCATGATACTCGCCTAGAACTGCGATCGCTCAAAAAATCGACGATCGTAAATATTAATTTGTGGCTTCCCTTCCATGCTCCCGTAACAGTTCCATTAATTCATCACGGTAATCATGAAATATTTGATGACGTTTAACAGCAAAGTTGCGCTCTGGCAGTTCAATTTTTATTTCTTTGCGGACAGTTCCTGGAGAGGAACCAAGGGCATAGATCCGATTTGCCAGAAATACCGCTTCTTCGACATCATGGGTAATCATAAAAATGGTGATATTGGTTCGCTGCCAAAGGGAAATCATAAACTCATGCATAGATTCCTTGGTATGAATATCCAATGCCCCAAATGGCTCATCCATTAATAAAACCTTAGGTTCTGAGGCTAAGGCTCGGGCGATCGCTACCCTTTGTTTCATCCCCCCCGATAGCTGTTTAGGTAAAGCTTGAGCAAAACTAGTTAATCCCACCACACTGAGATAATAACTAGCTTGTTCACGGCGGATTTTCTTGGGAACTCCTAGTAGCTTTAAGCCAAATTCAGCATTCTCTAAAACAGACATCCAAGGATAGAGGGTATAGTGCTGAAAAATCATGCCGCGATCGTGTCCAGGTGCTGTGATTAACTGCCCATCAATTCTGACTTCTCCTGAGGTTGGACGATCTAGCCCAGCAATTTGACGCAGTAAGGTAGATTTCCCTGAACCTGATGCCCCCACCGCACAGATATATTCACCTTGCTCGATGCTCATGTTTATGTCTTTTAGGACAATCAATTCTCCAGATCTAGTCGGAAAACTTTTATAGAGATTGTTAATTTGCATATACATGGCATAAATTCCCTATGTTTGATATCAATAAATTCAGAGTAAATTTAAACGAGATTAACGTTTTTGACTTGCCCATTTACAGGAAAAGCGAATCATTGCTTGAAAAAACAAATCAAAGGATAACCCAATCACCCCAATCACAATTAATCCCACAAAAATTTCATCAGTTCTGAGAAATCGACCTGCAACACTGATCCGCCTGCCTAGTCCTTCGGTAGCAGCAATTAATTCAGACACAATTACCAATTGCCAAGCTGCGGCAAGGTTAATCCTACAAGCATCCAAAATACCAGGAATAACGTAGGGGACAATAACTTGAAACAGGGCTGAAGCTTTATTGCCTCCTAAAATATAAGTCGATTCGATTAACTCCTTAGGCACAAACTTAACTGTATCCATGACCATTAAGGAGTTAAAGAAAAATACACCAATAAAAATCAGCATAATTTTCGGCTCTTCGCCAATTCCCAAATACAGAATTAGTAAAGGGATAAAGGCAGGAGCGGGCATATAGCGAACTAAACCAAATATAGGCTCTAGTAATGCCCGAATGCTGGCAAAACTACCCATCAATATGCCAACGGGAATGGAAAATAAAGCTACGAATAAAGCACCTACTCCTACTCGCCATAGACTCGCGATCGTATCTTTTTGTAATTCGCCCGAATTCCATAGCCGCCCAAATGCCTCTATGACCTGACTAGGAGATGGTAGAAATTTGGCATCGATTTGGGCAAAGCTACTCACTGCCCACCAAATTAAAAATGGCAGAGCGATCGAAGTAATGGTTAAAACGGTATTTAAGCGGGGCGGTATATCTTCGGCAATTTGCCAAAACACACTATGATTTACAGTCTTAGGTCGAATAAACTGACGAATAGATTTAGGTTCTGTACTCATAGCTATATAAGGTTAAGATTTCTGGGCTTTGTATGCCTTAATAAAGCGATCGTCAAATAATTTACTCAAATCAGGTGAAGTTTTAATTAACCCTACATCATTGAGGAATTTACTCATTTCTTCAGCTGCAAATTTTAATGATGTCATATCCTTTCCGTCTTCAAAGGACTTAAGATTTTCTTCAATTGTAAAAATTCTGGTGCCGTCGGCATATGCTTTATATTCTTCAACTGTTACCCCTGCTCGTTTTGCCATAATTTCATTAGCTTGAGCTGGGTTAGCGGCAATAAAGTCCAAAGTTGTAAACCACGAATTGACCATTTTCTGCACTTCTTCAGGATGTTCGTCTACAAACTTACGTGTGAATACTAAATGATCGGAAATTGCCCCAGGAAAGTCTTTGGATGAGAACAGTTCTTTACTCCCTGGGCGTTTAAGTGCCTGAGTTGTAAATGGCGCAAATACTGCTACCGCATCTACTTGACCACCAACAAAAGCTGTTGCTGCTTTACCCGTTTCTAAAGGAACAAACTCAATATCAGTGGGAGCTAGCCCTGCTTTTTTCATCCCCAACAATAATAGAAAGTGATCGACTGTGCCTTCTTCGGCTGCCACTTTTTTCCCCTTAAGATCGGCGATGGAGTTGATCCCTTCCCGCACAATAATCTTATCGTTGCCTGTAGAGTTATCATTGGTCAAGACAATAACTTGATCGGCACCTCCAGCTACGGAACTAACTGTGTCCCCAAGGGTTTGGCTATTAGCATCAATTTGTCCTGCGGTTAATGTACTAATAGATTCAAGATAACCATCAAACCACTTCAAATCAACGGCTACATTATTTTGTTTAAATATCTCTGCATCTTGGCTGACTTGCCACGGGAACCATCCAGGCCATGCACTAAAACCTAGTCTTACTTGGACTTCCTTAGGTGCATCAGGGGTAGAGGTTGGAGTTTGAACATTACTTGCAGGATTTGTGCAACTGACGGTTAGGGTCAAGGTTACAAAAAACAACAGTAGAGGAGAGATAAGCGATCGCAATTTCATGGAAACCTTCGATAAAGTGAATAAGAGCAAAAGTTAAGGAAATAGAAGTAGAGAAATTTTGAAAATAGAAAAGCCCAGAAGAAACGTTCAGTCTTGCTGAAGCTCCTCCCGGGCTTTTGTCCCGCCGTGTAACTAAATTGATTACAACTATCATCCATAGGAAAGAAAGTTCTTAATACCATTAGCCCGCTTCTCTTGGACCAGCGCTTGAGTTTAGTAGATTAAATCTAAAACCAAGTCGGAACCCTAGAAGCAAATAAGTTTTTAGAATGTAATGTGAAACCTTAAACAACATTAATTGTAATACGAGCGTAACCTACCAATTAAATTGAAGAAATTTTGTACTAATGAATACTAAATATTTATTTAATTTTTAATACTCCCCGCTTAGCCAGAGATTACAGGGTACTTGATTGAGACTTAAATTCTTAAAAATATAACTTCCTATATAACATTCTTTGTGAATTTAGAGATATTTAGGTTAGTGTTATATAAAATTAAATATTAGCTTCTAGGGTTCCGATTAGAATTTTTGATTCAAGTGCTGGTCCAAGAGAAGCAGCTATCTAATCGGAGTTATCAAACTTCTAAAAGTAGTCACACGGCGGGATAAAAGCCCGGGAGAGTCAAATAACAGCAAACTCAATGGCGGTTTACTGTTCAGGGCTTCCTGGGCTTTCGCTATTGATGGTATGCGCTTCATAATTACTTATTTAAGGAGTAACTCATGCTTTCAGAATCACAATTTAATATTGATCCCTCATTAGTAATTTGGGATGAAATCATTCCTGGAGGAACCTATTGGTCACGCATTATTAAAAAAGGAACGACCCTAAGGATATCTGCACCAGAAGGATCTAGAGGATTTTCCTTTCTTTGTTACAACGCTGATAACATCATTGAACGATATAATACGGCGGATACTGCCAAAATTCAGTTCAATGCCTTTTTAAAGAAAGGTAAACTCTTATATTCAGACATGGGAAGAGTCTTATTTTCCATTACTGAAGATACCTGTGGCAATCATGATACTTTATCTGGCTGTAGCAATGTCAGTACTAACTCCGCTAAGTATGGGGAAGGCAGCTTTTACCGCAGCTCCCGTGACAACTTTCTCTTGGCATTGGCAAAGCGCAATATGGGGAAACGGGACATTATGCCAAATGTGAATTGGTTTGCCCATGTTGCTGTTGATAGTATTGGGAATTTGGTATGGGCAGAACAAATGGCATCGGTTGGGGATTTTATTGATTTACGAGCAGAAATGAATGTATTGGCGGTGCTTTCTAATACACCTCATGTGCTTGATCCCAGTCCTATCTATGATCCAACATCAATTCAAGTTACGGTCTGGAATACTCCCGCCTATAGAAATGATGACTTGTGTCGTACCAGTTGTCCAGAGGCAATTCGAGGTTTCCAAAACACCGATGCCTATTTTGAGGAATTATCAGCTTTAGCTCGCTAGTTTTTTAAGCTTATTAGTTTATTTGTACATGATTTGGAGAATTAAAATATGTTGGCAACTTCTGTTCAAAGTAATGAACTCGATCCGAAACAAGCAATTTATGATCAAGTATTACCCGCTCGTCGTCCATGGATGCAGTTAATTAAAAAAGGTCAAACCCTACGAATTATTGATCTTGGTGGAAATCAGGCGGTGGATGTGTTGATCTACAATGCGGCTGATCAAGGCGATCGCTACTCGGCACCAGACACAATTCGGAATCAAGGTAATATTTTTATCACGACAGGGACAAAGCTTTATTCCAGTGATGGCAATGTGTTGATGACAGTTTTGCATGATACTTGTGGTAAACATGATACCTCGGGTGGAGCTTGCAGTCGGGAGAGTAATTCTGTGAGGTATGGATTGGAAAAGAAATGGCTTCATGCCTGTGTGGAGAATTATCTCTATGCTCTCAAGGATTACGGTATGGGTAAGCAGGATTTGGTGAGTAATATTAACTTTTTTATGAATGTGCCTGTGAGTGAAGATGGAACTTTGCAGATCGTGGATGGGATTTCTGAACCAGGAAGTACGGTGGATCTACGGGCAGAAATGGATGTTTTATTCCTGATTTCCAATTGTCCTCAGATTAATAATCCTTGCAATGCTTACAACCCCACACCAATTCAGTTAGTTATTTGGGATGCAGTTTAATTTGGATGGTAGAGACCGATCTAGCAATTTTAGTGCAGCCAGTCTTACGGGAATATGTTTTTTACCTTTATTTCCTTTCGTGCAGAGCGTAATAAACCTGTAAGATGTTTTCAAAAGGGTAAGGGCATGGCATTAACTCTGTTGCGCCATTATGCGGATGGATCTGCACTTACTTATCTAGCTTGGAAATTGACTTGAGCTAGAAAGTTTTTAACAATTCCATTAATACAACTGCTTCTATAGCATAGAATAACTAAAGCATTAATTAAAATTAGAGGTACACATGATAGGTCAAATGTTTGCAGCTTTTGCAGATGAAAATATTGGTATAGATTATCGCTCTGATACCTATCGTGATGCTTACAGCAGAATTAATGCGATCGTAATTGAAGGGGAGCAAGAAGCCCATGATAACTATATTCAGCTTGGGGATTTATTAACTACCCTCAAGGCAGAATTAGCAGGGTTGGCAAAAATGGAAAGTCGCCACAAAAAAGGCTTTGAAGCCTGTGGTCGTAATCTCAACGTAGTGCCTGATATGGATTTTGCTAAAGAATTTTTTAGCTCACTGCATGGTAACTTTCAAAAGGCTTTTGCGACCGAGGATGTTGTTACTTGCCTTTTAATTCAATCTTTAATTATTGAATGTTTTGCGATCGCTGCCTACAATATTTATATTCCTGTCGCCGATGACTTTGCTCGCAAAATTACCGAGGGCGTGATTAAAGATGAATATTTGCATCTAAACTTCGGGGAAGTATGGCTCCAAGAAAATTTTTCTACCTCTAAGGAGCAATTAGAAATTGCCAACAGACAAAATCTGCCCCTAGTTTGGAAAATGTTAAATCAAGTTGCTAAAGATGCCAAAGTTTTGGGTATGGAAAAAGATGCTTTAGTTGAAGACTTTATGATTCAGTATGGCGAAAGCTTGGGTAAAATCGGCTTTAATACTCGTGAAATCATGAGAATGTCGGCTATGGGCTTAGTTGCTGCTTAGAGACTGCTTGAATCCTTGCTTGAATCCTTTTAGGGTATTAAAAATTTAATGTTTGGTCTGATCGGACATCTTACCAGTCTTGCCCACGCTCAATCTGTGGCAAAAGACTTAGGCTATGACGAATATGCAGGACAGGGGCTTGAATTTTGGTGTATGGCTCCTCCTCAAATTGTAGATGAAATCACTGTTACTAGTATCACAGGGCAGGTGATTCAGGGTAAGTATGTGGAATCTTGCTTTTTGCCTGAAATGTTAGCTGCAAAACAGTTTAAGGCAGCTACCCGTAAAATTATTAATGCTATGGTTTATGCCCAAAAGCAGGGTATTGACATTACGGCATTAGGAGGTTTTTCGTCTATCATTTTTGAAACATTTAATCTGAGCCAAATTCGTCAGGTTCGGAATATTCATCTTGAGATTGAAAAATTTACCACGGGTAATACCCACACTGCCTATATTCTTTGTCGTCAAGTAGAACAAAGTTGCCTTAAGTTTGGAATTGATTTGGCTAAGGCTACAGTTGCGGTATGTGGGGCTACGGGAGATATTGGTAGCGCTGTATGTCGATGGCTCGATGCTCGTACAGATGTTAAAGAATTAGTGTTAGTTGCCCGCAATCAAGAACGACTGCACCAATTGCAATCTGAGCTGGGTCGTGGCAAGGTTATGGCTATTGAAGATGCTTTACCCATTGCCGATGTGGTGGTGTGGGTAGCTAGTATGGCTAAAGGTATGGAAATTGATATATCTAGTCTAAAACGCCCCTGTATCTTGATTGATGGTGGTTATCCTAAAAATATGGCAACCTCAATTCAAGTACCTGATGTCTATGTGATTAATGGTGGTATTGTGGAGCATTCCATTGACATTGAGTGGAAAATTATGAATATTGTCAGTATGAGTGCGCCTGCTCGCCAATTATTTGCGTGCTTTGCTGAGTCTATGCTTCTGGAATTTGAAGGCTGGCATACTAATTTTTCGTGGGGACGGAATCAAATCACCATTGAAAATATGGATAAGATCGGGGCAGTTTCAATTAAGCATGGTTTTCGCCCACTCATTACCTAGGTAGTTTTACTAAAAAGGAAGTCTAAAGCGATCGCTCAGATAGATCGCTTCAGACATTGCGACTGAACAAGTAAATATACATTAACTTGCTTCTTAATATTTCCCCATAACCTTGAAAATGTAAACTTAAATATTCCAAATATCTGGATTTTTGTATTTAACGCATCGTGGAAATTATGGCAGATTAAAAAAGTTTCTAATTCCTGTGAGCATAGTTTGAATAGCGATCGCTACTACAATTAAGCCAATTATACGGGTGATTATATTTGCACCAGTTTCGCCTAATAATTTTTGAATCCCCTCGGATTGCATGAGAATTAGGTAGGTAAATCCTAAAATTCCCAACATTATGCCTGCGGTAATTGCCTGATCGGGAACACCAAATTTGTCATTATCTGTGAGCAGGACGACAGACATAATCGCTCCAGGACCAGCAATAAAAGGAATTGCTAAGGGGAAAACAGCGACATCACCAATGTGGGTTGCACTTTTCTCTGGGTCATTATTCTGTTGTTGCTCTAGAACCATTTGTAAGCCCACAATTAGTAGCACTAATCCGCCGCCAATTTGAAAGGCTGATAAGCTCACCCCCAGAGCCGTTAGTAAAAATTGCCCAAACACTAAAAACCCACCTAAAACTACAGCAGACAGCAATACGGCACGCAGGGCGATTTTTTGTCTTTCTTGAGGTTCTTGTCGATGGGTAATGGAGATAAATATTGGGACTAAGGCGATCGGATCAATAATTACAAACAGCGTTACTGCATCTTGAATGATATGTGGCATCTTAAAAATCCTACCGCCATTAGCTTAGTAAAAAGATTAGCCTAGTACGGAATTATTGAGGTTCTTCCATAGTCTTCATGATTTCAACGGGTTCAATTTCCTTTTTCGGCTTTAAAAAGTTACGTTCTTCGATATTCTTGATCACTATATATAAAACAGGGGCGATAAATAAACTTAAAACCGTAGCTACAAGCATTCCCCCCAATACTGCTGTTCCCAAAGACTGACGGGCTGCTGCTCCTGCCCCAGTGGCGATCGCCAAGGGTAGAATCCCGATAATCGTTGATAAAGCTGTCATTAAAATCGGGCGTAGTCTTTGTTCAGAGGCTTCCACTGCGGCTTTGGTAATACTCAATCCCTTGTCTCGCAATTGATTGGCAAATTCCACAATTAAAATCGCATTTTTACTTGCCATGCCAATTAGCATAACTAGCCCAATTTGGGTATAAACATCGTTGGAAAAGTTAGGATTAGCAAAACTGCGGAAATATACTGCTGATAATGCCCCTAATACTGCTAAAGGCACAGTGAGCATGATGATTAGAGGATCGACGTAGCTTTCGTACTGGGCAGCCAACACTAAAAATACTAATATCGCCCCTAAGGCAAAGATAAAGACAGCGCTACTACCAGCTTCGATTTCTTCTAGGGATAAACCTGACCATTCATAGCCGAAAGTAGAAGGGAGAACGGCTTTTGCTGAATTTTGCATAGCCTCGATCGCCTGCCCCGAACTTACACCAGGATTTGTATTTCCTGTAATCTGCACGGATCGTAATAAATTAAAGTGATTGATAATGGAAGGTCCAACGGTTTGGGTCACGGTCACTAGATTGCTAAGGGGGATCATTTCTCCAGATCGCGATCGCACGTAGAGCTTATTAATATCATCGGGATTAGCTCGAAACTGAGCATCTGCTTGCACAAATACCCGATATGCTCGCCCAAAAGAATTGAAATCATTAATATATTGAGAACCAAGGAATGTTTGCAAAGTACTATAAACATCACGGAGAGAAACCCCAAGGGCATTTGCTTTCAGACGATTAACTTCCACACTCAACTGGGGCGTATTGCCATTAAAGTCTGGTCGTATTCCCGTCAACATCGGACTACTAGCATCAGGATAGGCGCGGGCTTTAGCTAGAAGTGCAGATAAAGTTTGCTCAATTTGGGGGAAGCCCTGATTTAAGCGATCTTGTAATTGAAATTCAAACCCACCAAAGTTACTCAAGCCTTGAATAGCAGGGGGAGGGAAAGGCACCACAAATGCTTCTCTAATGGAAATAAGTTGAGGCAATAAGCCATAAGGTTTAGGGGTAAAGCCGCCGATAATATCGTCCGTTGATCGCTCTCGTTTATCCCAAGGTTTTAAGGTTGTAAAGATAATGCCATTATTGGGAGTAGCACCACTAAAACTAAAGCCGCCGATCGCAAATATATTTTCAATTTCAGGATAAATACGCTGACCTTTATCATCTTTTCTCAGCATAATGCCTTCAATTTGTTGTAAGACATTCTCGGTATAGTTAAGTGATACGCCTTCAGGGGCTTGAATCACAGTAATAAAATAGCCTTGATCTTCTGGTGGTAAAAACCCCCGAGGCACAATGGCATTTATCTGGTAGGTAAGAAACAAAGCCCCGATGAAAAAAATCATCACTAGCCATTTGAAGTTAGTTACTTTAATTAGTGCCGATTTATATCCTCGGCGGGTGCCATTGATCGCCCAATTAATCCGATCAAATGCCCAATTGCGCGGAGGCTCTCCTGGCTTTAGGAGTAAGGCTGCCAATGTCGGGGAAAGGGTAAGAGCGTTAAAGGTCGAAACTGTAATTGAAAACGCAATAGTTAACGCAAATTGCTTGTACAACTGACCCGTGGTACCTGGGAAAAATGCTACAGGCACAAATACGGCAATTAGCACTAATGAACTAGCAACTACTGCCCCTTGAAGTTCTTGCATCGCAGCGATCGCCGCCTCTACAGGGTTCTCTCCATTCTCTTTAATCCGCCGACTGATATCTTCAACTACCACGATCGCATCGTCTACCACCAAACCCGTTGCCAAGGTTAAGCCAAACAGCGTCAGAGTATTGATATTAAAGTTCAGAAGCTTAATAAAGATAAATGTACCAATTAAAGCTACAGGAATAGCAATGGCAGGAATTAGGGTGGAACGCCAGTCTTGGAGAAAGACAAAAATAATTAAAATTACTAAAGAAATAGCGATCGCCAAGGAGATAATAACTTCCTTGGTACCAGCTTCAATAAAAGTTGTAGTATCAAAGGCAATTTCATAATCTACGCTTTCAGGAAAACCTTGCTTTAATTCTTCTAAAACCTTCTTCACAGCACTTGCCACATCCAAAGCATTAGCATCAGGTAACTGGGATACCCCTAAGCCAATACCTCGAGTTCCATTAAATCTTAAGATCGTGGCATAGTTCTCCGCTCCTAGCTCTACCCGTCCCACATCCTTTAATTTAGTTAAAGAACCATCTGCTCCAGTCGCAACTACAACCTCCTCAAACTCTTCCACATTTTGGAGCCTGCCTGTGGCAGAAATCGAAAGTTGATATTCTTGTCCTGGGAGATTTGGCTGTTGCCCAATTTGTCCCGCTCCCACCTCAAGATTTTGCTGCTGAATAGCAGATACCACATCTTGAGCAGTCAAACTTCGGGCGGCTAGACGATTTGGATCGAGCCATACTCGCATGGCATATTTGCGCTCACCAAAGATCGTCACATCCCCTACACCTTTGACCTTTTTAATAGCATCGATCATGAACAGGTCGGCATAATTACTAAGGTATAGGTCGTCAAATACTTCATTGGGAGAATAGACCCCGATCGCAAACAAAAAGCCAGATGATGCGCTGGTTACTCTTACGCCAGTTTGTTGTACTGGGGCAGGTAGTTGAGATTCCACTGACGCAATCCGATTTTGGACATTCACCGCCGCAATATCTTTATCTGTACCTAAATTAAATGTCACATTCACACTACTAGAACCATTATTGGCACTGGTTGAGGTAATGTATTTCACCCCTTGAATCCCGTTTAGTTCTCTTTCTAGGATATTTGTCACCGTAGATTCTACAGTTTCAGCATTTGCACCCACATAATTGGAACTTACTGTGACCTGAGGTGGCGCAATTTCTGGAAACTGGGCGATCGGCAGTATAAATATGCAAGCTGCCCCTATCAAGGTAATAATGATGGAGCAAACCGTAGCAAATACTGGTCTACGGATAAAAAATCCAGAAATCGATAGAATCATAGATTTTTGAGGAGTTTAGTAACTAGCTGATCTGGGAAATAATTAAAACAGCCAAAAAACTTTGCCTCAATGATAGCCTAATCCTAAACATCTGCTATTAATTAACTATCCCATTTTGAGATTTATTGCCTTAATTTATCGTCTATTGCCTTGATTTCAGTATTCTAAGACACTTAACTATTGCGATCAAAAAATTAAATTAATTAAAGCCTCAACTACTCCCGCCGTCAAATCGACTAGAACTAATCCACTCATTCCACTTATTAATGCTTCGTCCAATTGAGTCTTAAGATTGCCAGAAATACGCCCCTTTTCCTGTAAGTAGATAATCTCAATCAAACACATAGTTGGAATGTAGATAGTAATCTCACTCCGATCGCACCGATCAAAAGTTTGATTGGCTAAAGTGCTTAATTTTGGGCTGTCTTCTAAATACCAAATCAAAGCATGGGTGTCAGTAACTGCATCATTCATTAAAAAATCTCACGGGGAAAATTAGCCCACATTTCTTGTCTTACTTCCTTAATATCATCATCAGTAATGTTAGTCCCACGCCATAGACCACGTAAAGACTTGCGAGGGGTGACTAAATTTAACTCTCGTTTAATTTCAGGGCTTACTTGCGTTATCAAATCAACTTTGTCGGCAAGGGAAAGCTGTTTTGCTAAGTCTAAAACTTCTTTTAGGGTTATAACTTTACTCATATTTAACTTTTTTGAATAATCTAAAAATACTTTAACTCATGATCGCCCACCTAAATCCCCGTCAAATCTCATAAAAAAGCGATCGCCAAGCAAAAGACAGAACAAGAAAATGATCTAGTAATGGTAACTGCTCAATAAAAACTGTGCCATTTTCACTTACCCAAAGTATGTGATGACTAGCAGTATCATTACAATTTGAAATTAAGTTCTTAAGTTGATTTTTGGTAGAGATTCACTTAGATTCATAAAATAATTTTTTGGTAAGTTTAACTCAACACTTATAGCTATAAGCATTTTAATGAATAAGCCTTAAAATAAGTAATCACAGAAACCAATGATAAATTCCTATGACTACCAATAATCTGCCTAAACAATACGACCCTCAAGCAACCGAAGCAAAATGGCAAGAATATTGGGAAACCACTGGCATTTTTCATCCAGATCCTAAAAGCGATCGCCCTTCCTACTCGATCATGATCCCGCCGCCTAATGTTACAGGTAGCCTCCATATGGGACACGCCTTTGAAGAAGCAATTATTGACGTTTTAGTGCGTTACCATCGCATGAGAGGCTTTAATACCCTGTGGCTACCTGGGACAGACCATGCCAGTATTGCCGTCCAGACAATTTTAGAAAAGCAATTAAAAAAAGAAGGCATTAAAAAAAATGAATTAGGTCGAGAAAAATTCTTAGAGAAAGCTTGGGCATGGAAAGCTGAATCTGGAAGTACCATCACTAATCAAATCCGCAAATTAGGAGCTTCCGTAGATTGGCAAAGGGAACGCTTCACGATGGATGAGGGGCTATCTACAGCAGTGATTGAAGCCTTCGTGCAGCTTTATGAAAATAACCTCATTTATCGAGGCGAATATTTAGTAAATTGGTGCCCTGCTTCGCAATCTGCCGTTTCCGATTTAGAAGTGGATAATCAAGAAGTGCATGGGCATCTATGGCATTTTCGTTATCCGATCGCTAATTCTAGTGAATTTATTGTAGTCGCTACGACTCGCCCAGAAACTATGCTTGGTGATACTGCGGTTGCGGTTAATCCCCATGATCCACGCTATCAGCACCTGATCGGTAAAACTGTAACTTTACCTTTAATGAATCGGGAAATCCCCATTATTGGTGATGAATATGTAGATCAAGAATTTGGTTCTGGCTGTGTCAAGATTACGCCTGCCCATGACTACAATGACTTTGAGATGGGGAAAAGGCACGATCTACCAATGATTAATATTTTGAATAAGGATGGCTCCATTAATGAAAATGGTGGTGAATTTGCGGGAAGCGATCGCTTTGTTGCTAGAAAACAAGTAGTTGCTCAAATGGAATCACTAGGCTTAGTCGAAAAAATTGAAGACTATACCCATTCCGTACCCTACTCAGAGCGGGGTAAAGTTCCCGTAGAGCCATTTTTGTCTACCCAATGGTTTGTAAAAATCCGCCCCTTAGCTGATGATGCTTTAACTGAATTCGACCAAAATAATTCGCCAAAATTTGTACCCGATCGCTGGGGCAAAGTCTACCGTGATTGGTTGGTAAAGCTCAAGGATTGGTGTATCTCTCGGCAGTTGTGGTGGGGACATCAGATTCCCGCCTGGTATACCCCTGATGGGCAGGT